>Ga0310122_10002966_pt1 | contig 10782 bp, 9 predicted proteins | sample CB6_Bottom_1051__FD_203503 | JGI IMG/M metagenome (GOLD analysis project Ga0310122, IMG submission 203503) | Marine microbial communities from Western Arctic Ocean, Canada - CB6_Bottom_1051 | ecosystem: Environmental > Aquatic > Marine > Oceanic | place: Canada: Western Arctic Ocean | collected...
CGCGAGGAACCAGGAGGTGATATGCGTCAACTGGTGTATTTTCTCGACCGACCAGTTGTGCTTGAAGGCCTCTCCGATGGCGAAGATCCGTTCCTCGGTCGGCACACTCAGCAATTGTTCCAGTTCTTCCTCCTCGAAGTGCTTGCGAGAAGAAACGAGACCGTGGGCACCCACTCCCAGCATCCGACAGGCCTTCTGGATCGCTTCGGGAAAACTACGACCGATGGCCATCACTTCGCCGACACTCTTCATCTCACTACCGAGCAGGTTGGATACCCGTCGGAATTTCTTCAGATCCCAGCGCGGCATCTTGATGACGCAATAATCGAGAGCAGGTTCGAAGCAGGAGGCGGTTACCCGCGTGATGGAGTTGGGCACATCGACAAGGCAGTAGCCAAGTGCGAGTTTCGCGGCCACGAAAGCCAGCGGGTAACCCGTAGCCTTGGATGCAAGGGCAGAAGACCGAGAAAGACGTGCGTTCACTTCGATGATTCGATACTCGTCGCTGGTCGGATGCAGTGCGAACTGAACGTTACATTCACCAACGACACCCAGATGCCTGATGAGGCGAATCGAGATGGAACGCAGGTGGTGGTAATCGTGATCGCTCAGAGTCTGCGAGGGAGCCACCACGATGCTCTCACCGGTGTGAATCCCGAGCGCATCGATGTTTTCCATGTTGCAGACCGTGATGCAGTTGTCCTGGGAATCGCGAACCACCTCGTATTCGATCTCCTTCCACCCCTCCAGGTATTCCTCGACCAGAATCTGGGGGGTGTTGGCGAGCGCAGTGCTGGCCAGCGCGGTCAATTCCTGACGATCTCGTGCAATCCCGGAACCCTTGCCACCGAGGGCATACGCAGCCCTGACCATCACCGGGTAAGAGATCTCCTCGGCGGCGATCAGCGCATTCTCGAGGTCCTCACAGGCGAAACTTCTCGGAGTGTCCAGATCGATGGATCGAAGAACCTCGGCAAAAAGGTGCCGATCCTCTGTCGTACGGATCGTCTCGAGAGGAGTGCCCAGCACCCGAACACCATGGCGTTCCAGAATTCCCTCTCGATCCAGTTCCACCCCGCAATTGAGAGCGGTTTGTCCGCCGAAGGAGAGCAACAACCCATCCGGTTTCTCTCGTTCAATGACGCGTTCGACGAACTCCACATTGACCGGCAAGAAGTAGACTTCATCGGCCAGGTTCTCGCTGGTCTGGATTGTGGCGATGTTGGGATTGACCAGGATCGTGGTGATCCCTTCTTCCTTCAGCGCCTTGATCGCCTGGGAACCCGAGTAATCAAACTCCCCTGCTTCACCGATCTTGAGTGCTCCACTACCGAGAATGAGAACCTTTCGAGGCAAGACAACCTCTCGCGAACCGCCTGTGGTCAGTACCGGATCTCCCTGATGATCGGTAGTTCTAATCATCGGACCAACTCCAGGAATCTATCGAAGAGTCCCGCTGCATCGAGCGGTCCTGGATTGGCTTCGGGATGGAATTGAACCGAGCAGAAAGGTTTGTCACGGTGACGGATCCCCTCGTTGGATCCATCGTTGGCATTGATGAACCACTCTTCCCAGCCCTCGGGAGCACTGGTTCCATCGACTGCATAACCATGGTTCTGACTGGTCACCCAGCAACGCGAGGTCCCCACCTCGACACAGGGTTGGTTCTGACTGCGATGTCCAAAGTCGAGTTTGTAGGTATCGAATCCAGCAGCCAGCGCCAGCAGTTGATTGCCGAGGCAGATCCCCATCAGCGGCCGGGAACCCTCGAGAGCACGACGGATATTATCCACCGTCTCGGGGGCCTTCTTCGGGTCTCCTGGTCCATTGGAGAGCAATACCGCATCGCCGGCCTCGGTCACAAAATCGTGATCCCATGGCACCTGGAGCACATCGGCACCACGGGCGATCAGGCATCGAATGATGCTCGTCTTGGCACCGCAATCGACCAGGATCACTCGCACAGCGCCGTCGTTACCACAGCGGTGCAGAATCGGCTCGGTGCAACTGACCTCGGCAACCACATTTCGACTGCCGGGATCCTGATACGGGGAGTTCGCAACTTCATCTCGATCGGGACTTTCGTCGATCAGCAATCGACCTCGAATGGTTCCATTATCACGCAGCCTTCGAGTCAACGCCCGGACATCAATCCCTTCGATGCCAGGAATCCCTTCCTCGATCAGCCACTGTTCGAGAGAGGAGGAAGCATTCCAGTGACTGTAGTCTGGCGATAGATTCTGGATCACCAGTGCTTGCGCCTGGATGCGCGACGATTCGAATCCAGGATTCAGAGGATCGTCAGCGCTGCGGGCTGGTACTCCATAGTTTCCGATCAGCGGATAGGTGAGCGTGAGAAGTTGTCCACGGTAGGAAGGATCGGTGAGCGATTCGGGATATCCGACCATACCGGTGGCAAAGACCACTTCACCCGAGATGGAACGATTGGCACCGAAAGCACGACCCTCGTAACGGGTTCCATCTTCGAGTTCCAGGTGAGCGGCCCGAATGGATGACAGACGGTCACAAGAGAGTGAAGCACTCTCCAGCTCAGAAGACCTGGACTCGACTATGGGATCCCCCAAGATGCTGCCTTTCGCCCGGCCGATGACGGAAAAAATGCACTTTCGCGTCGACGACCGAGGGAGGATGCCAACCGAAACACCCCCCGGAGATCATATACAGATCCTGAGGATCAGAGTTTATGGGCACATCCGGGCGCTGCAAAGCGTCCTCGAAAAGAAGTCAAAAATTCCACCCGAGCAGTAAACCGCCCCGACCGGTTCACCCTGCATCACCTCGATGACTCAATAGATGCGGATTTCCGGCACTACAACGCAGATCCATGGCAATTCGACCGTGATGGAACTGTCCGCCCAGCAGTTACTCCAGCGGCACGATTCGAGGGTCTAGCGGCGCAACGATCGCCCAACCAGGCCATCGGGACCTCGATATCACCCCAAGAGCGCAATGACCCTGCCAGGTCGACCAGCCCCAGGGGCTTCAGGCGCCGGAGGTTTCCGCACCGGAAGATCCGTTGGAACCCTCCTCCATCCACAGAGGAAGCAGAAACTCGCGAGCGAAAGTCTTGGTGATCGCTGCCAGAGGTACCGACAGCAGCATCCCGATCACTCCGAACCAATGGGTAAAGATGAGGAAGGTGACGATCACCGTGACCGGATGGAGACCGACCTTGTCGCCGAGGAAACGGGGGATCAAGACGAATCCCTCGAAGGCTTCCATCGCGGCGAAGACCGCTCCTGTCGCCAGTAGCAGCATCAGGTCGTGATTTTCGAACCAGCACATGCCCAGAGCCGGAATCGCCGCCAGCAACACTCCCAGGTACGGGATCAGCGACAGGAATCCGGCCGCAAAACCGATCAAGAAACCGTACGGAACTCCCGTGAACATCAGGCCGACACCGGTGAGAGATCCTTTGATGATGCAAACCAGCAAACGCCCACGGAAGAAGGAAGAGAGCATCCCGTGAATCTCTTTGGCGATCTTGTCGCTGCGGGGCCGTAGCGATGACGGGATCCAGCCACGAATCCGCGTGATCATCGGATCGATTTCGATCAGGAAAAAGAACACGTACACAGGCAGCAGCAAGATCCAGTTGCCCAGAGCCAGCAGACGATCGAGAGCTCCAGGACCTCGCTCCTCGTCGGAGTTGATCTTACCGATGGCTGCCGCCAGATCCTGGCCGGTCAGGGCTGCTTGGCCGCCAGCAGGGTCGTTGTGAGCAGGTCCCAGATAGGCCTCGATCGCTCGACCGAGCGTCGCATCGAGCGTCGCCTCGACTCGTTGTGCGAGAGCCTCGTTTGGATCTTGCTCGGTGCTGTCGCCGAAACGACTGGCGATCCGCTCCTTCCAGCGCTTGAAACCGATGGCAACGCCGGGAAAGTCTCGCTCCAGGATACCTTCGGCCTCGCGGACCCAACCAGGATCGTAGATCCCATCGGCGTCCTGATCGATGAACCAGGTGCCACTGTCCGGGTCCTGCTGCGCCTGCGGGGTCGTTGACTGATCAGCTCCAAGCAGGGTATCTCCCGCCAATTTCCTGACCAGAGTTGAACCGCCACGTGCAATTGCCACCGAGCCGGCCAGCACCCCGCCGACAAGAACCACGGTGGCGAGGATGAAGATCAGAATCACTGCAGGGATTCTCTTCATACCCTTTCGTTCCAGGGCATCGGCGAGAGGATCCAGGATGTAGGCGATGAAGAATCCCGCCAGCAACGGTGCGAAGATCGATCTCAGCGTGATCATCAATGTGATCACCAGGATGGCGATCACACTGTAGATAACCGGTCTCAGGAAGCGCTTCGGTATGATGCGATCCACTCGTCCTTCTCCTGACAGTACTCCAACTGTGGCTCTATGGCGAAAACCTCGCGAAAGGACAAACCGCCGAAGCCGCAGTCAAAGTCACCGATCTGATCGGTGTCTTTCTTGCCGAGCAGTTGATGTTCGACCAGGTTGAAGACCATCACTCCGACATCCTCACTGGCATTGACCCCCCAGGAGTCGAACACACAGCCGGCCAGACATCCGAACTCCAGGATGGCAAACTGACGCACCGATTCCAGTAACTCCTGGGCCTCCACATGGTGGATGTCACCGGTATCGATCAATTCGTAGCTCTCGATGCAATGGACGCGACGCACCGAATGATCGAGCGCATCGAACAGGAAGGCGTATGCTTCTTGGGGGTAGTGCGGGCAAGCCTCTAGCATCAGCTCGAAGCGTTGCTCTGGTGCTGGATCCGTCACGGGACGGCCTCCCGGTCCGGGATCCCCGCGCGGCGAGCGGTTTCCATCCGGACCGTGATGGCGAATGGTAGAAGGTCGAACTTTTCCAGCAAGTGGATCGGGGGCCAATTCGGGTTCTCGAGCGCATAACTCCTGGACAATCACGATCCCTGGGGTATTTAGCCTCAGGCAACCCCAAGGGATCGTGGCAGCCGAAAACGAAGTTCTGCCGGATCGAGGGCCGATAGGATCATCGCGGCGGTCTCCAGCGCCAGATCCGGAGATCCGGACCATTCGACGTGACGGGCCACCTGGGCGAGCAAAGTCGCGCGCTCGGCAGCAAGTCGGCGGCCTGCCGGATCTTCACCACGATATGCCCAGACCCCGTCCGCGAGCAAACCAACGGTGGCCAGCACCGCATCCCGATCGGGTTTGGCGCCATCCTCGGTGGAGATGGCAACCAGGTCGCGTGGATCCTCTGGAGGCGACGCGATGACGGCACGGAATTGCTGTTCGCCTCCGCATCTCTCGATCGCCTCGACCAGAGAAAGGGCTGCCCCGGGCCTTCCACCGGTTCCCTGGTAGAGGCGGCAGGCCAGTTGTTGCTCGACCTGGTGACCCGCCAGTACCTCCAGAAAAGGCTCGCGAGCCAGGGGCCCCATCATCACGCTCTGGCAGCGAGAGACGATGGTGGCCAAGAGCTGGGCGGGTCGATGGGAGACGAGCAGGAACACCGCTCCGGGGGGAGGTTCTTCGAGAATCTTGAGCAGCGCATTGGCTGCCGGTTCGGCCAGACGCTCGGCAGGTTCGAGCAGTACCACTCGTCGTTCGCCGCTGCGAAGCGACAGAAATCGAAGCATCTCACGGATCTGTCCCAGATCGATGCCGCGCCCCTCGCCGGGGGTGAGGATCTGCAGGCCGCCGTGATTGGCCGAGTTCACCGCGTGACATGAACCACAATCTCCGCACTTTCCCACCTCGGTAGAAGCGGATGATCCGATGCCGGAATGCGGGCACAACAAGGTGGCTGCCACCTGAAGCGCCAGCAGCCGCTTGCCCACGCCCTCGGCCCCCCCCAGCAGGTAAGCATGGGCGATCCGTCCGCGTTTCAGGGCGCGGCAGAAGCCGTCTCTGGCCTGTTCGTGACCGAGTACTTCATCGAAGGCCAACGACCACCTCCTGTTCGATCCGGGCTGCCACGTCATCGGCACTTGCGCTGCCGTCGATCCGGATGATTCGATCACCCGGAATCCCCTTCACCTCGTGGAAGGCTCTCGTCGTTCGCTCGTGGATTCCCGGTCGAGACTCGAAACGATCTCCGCTGCCGATTCTCTTGTCGATTCTCTGCTTTAGTTCCTCAGGGCTCATCTCGAGAACGATGTTGAGTTCCGGTCGTCGCTCTCCGATGACGGCATGACACAGTTCAACGGCCCGTTGCTCCCCCAGTTCTCCTGCGATGCCCTGATAAACCAGCGTCGAGATGTGGAAGCGATCGGCGATGACCCATTTGCCCTCAGCCAGTGCCGGTTCGATCACTTCCGTGAGCAACTGGGAACGTGAAGCCAGAAACAGTAGTGCTTCCGCCTCGGCACCGAGCGGTTCTTTTCCATCGAGCAGAATCTCGCGCACCCGTTCTCCCAGAGATGTGGATCCCGGTTCCCTGACGGTAACCACTTGCTCTCCCCGGGAGAGCAATAACTGCGCGAGCCGATCGACCTGGGTCGACTTGCCACAACCGTCGGCTCCCTCGAGTGCGATGAAACGAGACATCACGACAGCGGTACCTGGGTATCAGCCATGTAGGATGAGCGGACAAAAGGACCGGAGAAGACCATCGGAAAACCGATCTCCTCTCCAACCCGGCGCCAGTCATCGAATTTATCTGGATGGACATACTTCTCCACGGCCAGACTCTCCGGGTCAGGTTGCAAATACTGGCCGATGGTGACGATGCGAACCCCGCAGTCGTAGAGGTCCTGCAGCAATGAAGCGATCTCCTGGTCGGTTTCCCCGAGTCCCAGCATCAGACCCGATTTCACCCACATCCTGTGATTGTGGCCAGCGGGTTCCCCGGCGGCGGCAACTCGAGCCAGCAGGTCGAGGCTACGTTGATAGCGCGCTCCGGGTCTCGTTTTGAGGTACAGGGAGGGAACCGTTTCAATGTTGTGATTGAAGATATCGGGGCGTGCAGCGATCACCCGATCGATCGGTTCCGGGCAACCGCGAAAATCAGGGGTCAATACCTCGACCTTCACTGCCGGGATGTGCTGACGAATCTCCTCGATGCAGCGCACGAAGTGACCACTTCCCTGATCGGGAAGATCATCCCGGTTCACCGAAGTCACGACGACGTGCTTGAGCCCCAGTTCAACAGCAGCTTCGGCGACTCGCACTGGTTCGAGGGGATCGGGCGCACTCGGTGGGCCTCCCTTGACCGAACAGAACGGACAGGAACGGGTACAACGATCCCCCAGCACCAGAAAGGTGGCGGTCCCGCGCGACCAGCAGTGGTTGCGGTTGGGACAACGTGCTTCCTCGCAGATGGTATGCAGCGATCGATTCTGGAGGGTGGTCGCGGTCGACTGGCCCCGGGCACTGCGCGACAGCGGCATCCGCAACCATCGAGGCAGACGTTGCCGGTTCCAGCGCTGGCCTGTGGAACGATGATCGAGATCGTACACATCAGTGGAAGTCATCTGATCCTCCCCAAAGAGCGGTCGAAGCACTGCACCCAGCACCCTAGCCCGCCAACGGTACGGCGACAAGGAGCGCCGGAACTTCTCGCTGATCCCGACTGATCATCAATGTGCTGCCAGCACCTCGCGCAGGGCCGGCAGGGAACTCTTCATCGCATCGCGTCCTGCCTCGACGAGGCTGGAGAGGTTTCTGAAATCGCTCCAGGAACGAACTCCGACGCGCGGGCGCACCACGATGTCCGCTTCCTCCAGTTCGTTCTCGGTGAGCCAGTTGCGAGCGATGCTGGCAACTCGTTGGAGCGACTCCATACCGGTCTCGATGTTCCCCGTCGGTAGCAACCGACGAGATGGATCGATCGCCAACACTATCGATTCCGGATCGGAAGCCCGTGCTGCCGCCACCGGCACGCTGCAAACTGCCCCGGCGTCGCACAGCAGCATCCCGTCGTGCTCTACCGGCGGAAAGACCCCGGGTAGCGCGCACGATGCTTCGACCGCGTGTGCGAGATTCCCCGAGCGAATCGTCACCAGTCTGGCTTCCTTGAGATCGAGGGCGACCACCTGAAAGGGAACTCGACAGTCATCAAATGTCCCCTCGCCGACCAGGATTTCGATGAGTTGCTCGAGAACCCCTTCCTCGATAACAGAGGACCGTCGCACCAGATGAGCCAGGTGCAAGCCTTTCCTCAACAGTGAGCGGATCGCCTGGAAGGGGCCATTTTCCTCATCACTGGCGGCTGCGAGCATCAGCCCGCCAAGGCGAATGTTCCTGAACTCAGGAGAGGACATCACCTCGATGGCGCGCAACGACAACACGGCGGCATCCGGATCGAGGCCCCAGCGAGCCCCGGCGATGGCACCAGCGGAGATGCCGGAAACGGAACGGATCTCGATTCCTTCTTCCTCGAGAACCTGCAGGGCTCCCAGATGGGCCAGTCCCCTCGAACCACCTCCGCCGAGGGCAACCGTGACACTCATTTGGAACTATCCTCGCCATCATCGGAGGCGACCTGCTCACGAAGATCGATGATCCGTTTCTCCTTCAGTTGTGTTTCCATGCCGAGCCGCTGCAACATCTCCTCGCGATCGAGGAATTCCATGTGCGAGGGCCGCACCTCGGAAGCAATCTGAATTTGTGAGGCGAGAGTCTCACCGACGTTGTCTTGGGGCTGACCATCCATAAGACTCACCGCGATTCGCATCTCATCCACATCGAGCGGATCATCGTTGCGCTTGCTCAGTACTATCTGCCACTCGTCGACCAGTGGCGAGTCGGTGAGTAGATCGGAGATGACGTTCAGGTTCACGAGAGTCCCCTTGATCTTGGTCAAGGACATGTCGGTCTGGTTCGATGCCCGGCTCAAATCGGAGGAGAAACGTGGCACCGTTCTCCCGCAAGCGGGACAGGGTTCATGAGTCATGCCACCGTTGGCCAGATCTCCCGTGCGGTAACGCATGATGATCGAGCCACGTCCATCGAGAGGTGTATAGACCAGTTCCCCCGTCTCTCCATCCGGAAGTCGATCACCGGTCTCTGGATCGACAATCTCGAACAGATCGAAATCGGGATAACTGTGAAAACCGGTCTCCACTCCACCGGGGCACTCGACCCAGCACTTCCTCGACTCGGTAAAGCCGAACACGCTGAACACTATCGGATCCTTGGAACCGATTTCCTTGAGCAAACTGGCGAGTTTCTGCCGGTAGCCAGCGGTGACGCGATCGCCACCGAGAAACACCACCTCGATGGAAGAAAGATCGCGCCCCTGCTCCTTTCCCTGGCGGATGAGGTGATAGACGTAGCCGGGGATCCCTGTCAGGTGCGACGGACGCATCTTCTCCAGCACCCGCAGGATTTTCTCGGTACCCATGGCGCGTCCGCCACCGGTGTGCAGGGTGAACACCTCGTTGGCAAGACCGACCCCGTACACCTGCCAGAAAGCCAGATGCGGTGCGTAAGGGAAGACACTGACGAGTCGATCCTCGGACGAGGGACCTCCGGCCTCGTCCCCCATCCCGATCACTTCCCCCATCCGACGACCACATTCGTGAAGGACATCGAGATCATATCGACTGAGGAAGAAGGCGGTCGGAAGTGCCGTTCGACCGGTGGTGAAGAACGCCTGGACCGGGCGATACTCGGTTCCGAGCCTACGTCTCACTTCCGCTTTTCCGTGCCGCATCGCAGTCCACATCATCCCCGCCTTCTGGAACGGAGTGAGCACCTTACGAATGGAATCCTGATCCGGTTGCAAGACGAAGTTCTTGGGACGATCAGGAGTATCTGCAGTAGGAGCCACGTCGGATTTGGTAGAGAAGGGGATCTTCGACATGTCGTCATAGCGCTGCAGTGATTCGATATCGAGATCGGAGAGCGACTGTCGGTAGTGAGGATGGAAGGGAAGGATCTTCTCCTTCAGTTGTTTGCGCAGCAGCGACATCTGAAGTCGTTCCAGTTGTGCTGGATCGGGCTGGCCCCAGTTGCGAGACAGTCTCCCCTTTGGCTCCCACCGGCCTTTCCTTGCCAATCTCGACTCCTCTCCCCATCCCTCCAACGAGCCCGGATCACCGAAATCCATCACATGTTCCGGAAACATGGACCTGAAAGGCAACCGTTCCCCGGTCAGGAGAATAACATCCCGATGCCCTGCAGGGCCATCCCTCGATTCGATCCAATTCGACTTCAACCCGACCCTCATCGTACTCTTCTGGGGAGTTCCCTGTCCGTCGGGCAGCCCTGACTCCCCGTTGGAAAAAGACAGGGAAGGTGACTCATGTCCTCCTGGAAATTGGCCTCGGTGCTGTGTGGCATCGCTGGTTTCTCCTTCATCGCCCTCGATGGGCCGTCGAAGATGATGGGGATGTTTCCGCACATCCCGGAAACGATTTCGGTGATCCTGCTCAGTGGTACGCCGTTTCAGACCACCGTTGCGATCATCAGCCTGGTGCTGGTGAGCCTGGGCCTGATGCCCAGGAGTGATCAACAGTTCAGCCGTGGCGAGTTCCTGCAGGCGATCTCGCTGGGTTGCGCCATCGTGGTGAGCGCGTGCCTGGCGATGGCGATTCACTTCTCTTCCGGAACTGGACCGATCCTTCCCGGGATCGTCACCTCGGTCGCCATTCTCCAGGGAGCCCTGGGGATCTGTGCGGCCATCATCCTGACCCTCGATCGCGAAACCCGTCCGATGGCGAGTATCCCACTGATCGCAAATAGCGGTCTGATCGCCATCACCATCCTCTTTGTCATCGGCCCTTCAGCCTGAACCGGAGGCCACCATGCTTTACTGCGACGATTGCGGAACCATCTCCGACAAGAACTACGGTCCCGAGGATGG
>Ga0310122_10002968_pt1 | contig 10779 bp, 9 predicted proteins | sample CB6_Bottom_1051__FD_203503 | JGI IMG/M metagenome (GOLD analysis project Ga0310122, IMG submission 203503) | Marine microbial communities from Western Arctic Ocean, Canada - CB6_Bottom_1051 | ecosystem: Environmental > Aquatic > Marine > Oceanic | place: Canada: Western Arctic Ocean | collected...
TTCCAGCCCTCTCGGTCTTCGCAAAGGCTCTGTAAATCAGGTATTAGATTTTCCAATTGCGCTCCACTTACAGAAGCTGCCCTGAAATGCGCCTGAATAGCCCCGTGTATGCAACCATTTGAACAAGTTCCCGTAGGACATTGATTCATTACGCTTTTCCATTGTGCTGGGTCTTTTGCATACTCTCTTTCGCTTATTTGGTGACCCATGTTGTGGCACCACAGGTAATCTGTGTCTTGCTCCTGAATAAGTTCAGTAATGCGGAAGGCATCTTTAAGAGAAATTGTATCAAGAAGCCTGGGCACTTGCGCTTCATAGCAAATACGTCGCTCGCCAGAAGACGCTCCTATAGAACATTTCTCCAAGATGTTTGCGGCATACGCCTTAAGCGACACATCTCCAGAAATACGCGAGGTAGCATATTGAACAATAGTAAAAATGACTATTCCAAGAAACAGCATGTAGAGAAGTACTTTTTTTGTCCTAGTCGGGATCATTAGCTGATGATAAGATGGAGAAATGAATTTCCAGCCGATACGAAATTTTTTTTACCAGAAAGTGAGCCGCTATGATATAGTTTTTGCTGTGATACTCATAGTAGCTACTCTTGTAAGAATGTATTTTTTTGATTATCCTCTAGCCGAAAGTGGAGGAGAGGGAAGTAAAGACTATTTGATCGCACGCCATATAATCAAGTATGGCGAGTTTCCTCTGACGGGAACAGGCATGCTCTTGAGCCCCCACCTCAGTAGTCCCTTGTATTATTACTTTCTGAGCTTATTTCTGCTCATCAAAGACAGTATTCTATTTCTTGCTGGAATTTTTGTTTTTTTCCAGATTTTTACAATCGCTTTAGTCTATTTTATCACAAAAAATATAAGTCATCAAAGCGCTTTGATCGCCACACTTTTTCTTGCCTTCAGCGCACCAATGGTGCTTGTATCTTCAGATATCTGGCCAAATTATGTGATGCAGCTATTTGTTAATATCGGGTTCTTTTTACTTCTATTATCTTGGATCAAGAAAAATTATTATTTATTGTTGGGAGCTCTATTTTTTGCTACCCTTGCTTTTATTATTCATAACTCTGCTTTTGCCGTACTTCCATTTTTTATATTATTATCTATATATATCTTAAAGCATCAAAAGAGGGGCCCTCTGCATTATATCGGAGGAGTGTCTGTTATATTGGCAACCATAGTCCTCTCCTACGCGCCTGTCTTTGTTTATATGTTCCAGAGGAACTTACTTGGAGAAATCCTAACCCCTTTCTTGAACAATGGAGCAAGAGAGACTGTTTTCATAGGATCTTTCTCTGATTTTTTTCTTAACATAACCGAGGTCGCAACATGGTTTTCACATACTTTTTCTCTAAGTGCTTTTTCGACATATTTTTCTTCGCTAAATTGGAATATTACACTGCCACTCATAGTATTTAGTACGCTCATATACTTTCTTCAGAAAAAAAGTGTTTCAAAAAAATATATTGGAATTATTGCACTCTTTGTCTTGCAACAGTTTATTTTTATTTCCCTTTTCAACGAGCCACGTATATGGCTATATCTACTTCCAGTTCTTATCTTGTCGGCAATTCTTATAGCAGAAGTCATAAATTCTGTGTTTTCCAAAAGTGCTATTCTCGTGTTTTTTAAAATCTTATTCATTGTCATTTTTTTACAAACTGCAATGGCAAACCTTCATCTCTTTTCAGGACAGCAAATGTTTTTGAAAAATATGCACACCCTCGCTTCTGCTACAGACGCTTTGCGAAAGGAAATACTGCAAATAAAACATAATGAGGGATTTGAGGATGTTGATTTTTTCCAGATACGCTCTTTTCGGACAAAAAACCTACCTGTGGAAAATGCAGTACTATGGGTCCCTCTGGAAAAAATACTAGAGAGAAAATTTACAAAAGTTGAAGGAGAGGGTGTGGGATATACACAGCTAAATTCAGATACCTATATTTTCCTTGCCTGCTATGATCAAGGAGGAGCTGTTTACGATAAAACAACGTGCAAAACTCACTTTTTAGATGCACATAGGGAATACCGTATCAGAGAAAAGGAAGTCTTTTCTGGACAAGGACTCTCAATATACAAAGCAAAACGGGAGTGAGGTTTTTGCAATAAAGATCCTTTAAATACTCACCTATAGTCAAAGATATTACAATAGTTTATTTATTGATATCTTGTATTATTTAAACGATTTATACTATGCTAAAGCAATAAGGGAAGAGAGCAAAAAACCCTCGAGAGAATGAAAACAGAATTGTCCATAATTATACCGGTGTACAATGAAGAAGAATGGATTTGCAAGTCCATTAGCCGATTATATGAAGAAACAGAGCGCGCAGGTATCAATTTTGAAATTATCGCGATTGACGACGGTAGCTCAGATAATGGAATTTCATTGCTACGGAAGCTTCAAAGTGATTTACCACACCTTCGAATTATCTCAGGACCTCATCGCGGGAAAGGATACGCTCTCCGGCATGGAATACATAAAGCACAAGGAGAGGTGGTATGCATGCTTGATGCCGATATTCCCGTGGAATACTCTCAGATTCACAAGTTTTTTCGTATAGTTCAGCGTGAAAAACTTGATATAATTATCGCATCGCGTTTTGTGCATGGAGGAACATATCATACTCCATATTCAAGAAAGGTAATCTCTATAATGTTCAGGGTATTTCGTATTGCTATTCTTGGCATGTCTCATATACGAGACACACAATGTGGCGTTAAACTTGCGCGCACGCAAAGCATAAAGTCACTTCTCTCACAATGCTTCGTAGACGGCTACTGTTTTGACACGGAGCTTCTTTACCTTGCTTCAAAAATGAATTTTCGTATACGAGAACTTCCTGTACAAATTGTAACTTTCCGGTCAACGCGCATTCAGCTCCTGCGCGCATCGATTATAATGATTCGAGATCTCATTCTCATACGCATGGTTCATTCTGGACGCATATAGTTCTTAAACATCGACATGATTTCTTTAACTTAGTTTAACTAAGATTGATTGTTTTTTGATTATTCACAAAATTTCTTGTACTCTTCCTCTACACCAGAACAGATTTTCTGTATTTTCTCCTCAGGATACCATCCACCAAGATTCAGAGCATAACGAAAACACACATCTTTTTCTTCTTGCGTCAGTTTATCTGACCGACAGAAATTTAGTGCGTCTTCGTATTCAAGACCAGGAGTACCGTGTTCCAAAAATCCATGCGCAAACCCTTGAATACAGGAAAGATGCAAGCTATCTTGCAATAAACGACAATCGGTCACCACAGTAGATACATCTTTACCTTCATAAATAGAGGCGAGTGCCGCAAGGTACTGGACTGCAGATATCGCCTGACTTTCATCACTTATACTTTCCACATAACGCACTGCTCTTGAAAAGTCGTTATTGGAATACCAATACAGGGCGGAATTCATATTGCCATAGCAGCTGAGCTTAAACTCTTCGGGCTGGTTATGACAGAGCCAAAGCGGATCTTCTTCGTTTATGGAAAGACCAAATTCTCCTTCTATATAGAAATTTGCGATACCGTTGAATACTCCAGAAGCACAGCGATAGAGCTGGTCTTCTGTGTCAGAAGCCCCTCTGCAAATCTCAAGAGCAGGTTCTATGAAATCTTTTTCGTTTTCCCCTTCAGAGCCAGATATTATTGCTATATCCATAGCTCCATGACCAATCCCATGGTAGCACTGAAGTGCTGCATCTGGGGATTGAGGGGTTAATTTCTTGTCCACATATTTACAAAACTCTCTTGCTTCTCCTGGATTAAGATTCGTACTCAAAAATGCCTCCATAAATCCGTGGTAAAATCCATTGCCACAAACAGAGGCCCTCGGAGTAAGTACGGAATCTTTATCTTTTAGATAATCAGCATAGGAAACAATTCCTATGTTATGGGTAAGTTGATGACAAGAATCTTTAAAGGCTTCATCTCTGTTATAGATTATCGCTAAGCGATCAAATGTCGCATTAAGACCTTCTTGCTTCAAAACCGCAAATAATTCTTCCTGCCAACAATATACCGAACTCCGGAGACGAAAACACTCATCCTTTGTAGTATTCTTGGAAACTTTGTTTTTCTCGCCAACAATTATCATTCCTGTGAAATAAGGGGCAAGGTGATCATGATATTTCCACTCGCCAGATTTATTAAAACGAAAGCTCCAGCTCTCCCCTGCCCCTATAGGCTCTTTTGGATCAAACTCAGAATATATGGCATGTGAAGGATGAAGATTAGAGGCTGGCCAGAAAGTGCGGGTCTTGGACACAAATTTTACAGTATCGCCTTTTTGGATAGTAAGTTCTTGCGGCGAAAATCCATTTTCTTGAAGTTCTATGGTATATACTATGTTTTCTCCGATATAGTTTCTACTAACAAAAAATACTCCAGCAGCTATTAAGAGAATAATGATGATATATACAGATAGTTTTTTCATAAGTTGCGCTCTCCTACTAAATCAGATTTTTGGGCACAGAGATGCTCACTATCATCGTTTTCAAATCCTTCACACAGCTTAAGAGAATCAGAGCGCATTTCAGGTAGGGCAAAGAATGCCCAGGATGCACCCGCACGGCATACAAGTTCTCCCTCAAAGTCTGGCATTTTCCTGCAGCTATCAATTGCTCCTTGAATATTATAATTACTTGAGGGCGCAACAATGTTCCCTATACCAAGATAGCAGGCCTCTCTTTTCTTGCTATCGGCAACTCTAGCGCATAGCTGACCCATTTTTTCATAGGCAAAGGATTTCTCCCACCACTGCCCAAGCGAATAGTAACATGCCTCTTGAAATTTATCTGGTAATTGAGGACAAACATCATATGGATTATTATCATCAATATCCTTTACAGACAAAACCGAATTTTCCAAATCAAATATTGTAGGAAGCGTATATTCCATAAATACCCCTCCTTGGCATCCAAAAAGTGGATTTTTCCAGGCAAGAGTAGCACAAACTTCCAGGGCCTCAACTAACTTATCTGGACCTAGGTACTGCACAAGACCGTGCCCTATACCGTGCTGACAACCAACTCCTCCTACGCCATATTTTTCAATACAGGCTTTGTCCATTTCCAAAACAATATTCCTGCCATGTTCGCTTAGAGCTTCAAGAAAGAAACTATGGTAGCATCCAAAAGAAAAAGTACTGTCGCATATAGCCACACCTTCAATATCCTCACTTTCATAAAGAGCTTCCCCAAAAACATGAGCCCCTGCATGTTGAGTACCAAAATTATACGACCCATATTTCTCTTTAAATTCTTTGTATGCAAAAGTCGCTCCGACCTCATCAATGCGCTTTGGCCAGAATTGCTGTTGTTCAAGGAAATTTATTAAAGCTTCTGAATTTTCTATCTCTGAATCATTCCCTGTCTTCTCAAAAGACTTTTTTTCAGAAAGTATGCTTCGTACCTCAAACACAAGAAAAACTGTTAAAAAAATAAGTATAAGAAAAAGGAATTTACGCAGCATATCAATTAAATTCTATAAAAAAGAGGAGTATCGTCTACCTTCGCCCCGAAAAACTTTATTTATGCTAATATCGTAGCAAAAGATATACCTACTATACTGGCAAGAGGATTTTGCAAAAGATTATTGGGTTACCAAAAAAATTCCGATCGCGTATGGAGTTTGATCACAGCCATAACCATAAGTACCGAGCCCAAATTGGAAGTCTGGTTTAATATCCACTGTAGTGTTTGCGGGAATGGAAAATATGTTATCTGTGTTAAATATAATAGCACGCTCAATACTATCTTGGTTTTTCACGGTTATTGGAGTATCAAGTTTTACTTTCAGTACCACAGGATTTGCAGCTTTACACCCTGTAATATCGAGTATCAAAGCTTCTTTTGCAATTTTTTGTACAAGCTCAAAATGGCTCTGTTTTTCCTCCACAGACGCGTCTTGTGTGGGATGAGCAAGCGCAGTCCATTCATCTTCTGTTATTCCAAGTTCCTTTGCCGAAGGAAGATCAACCTGAAAAATAGGAAACTCTTCTCTAGTTTTTACATTCTGATCATCAAGTGTACTAAATCTACTTTGAGAAAGGCCATCTGTTAATTCTTCTGAAGTATTTTGCCTCACAATAACATATCCCAGAACAAGTGAAGTTCCCGTAAGAATAATGATTCCAATGGTTAAAATTTTATTTCGCATGGTTATAAACGATTAAGACACTTAGTATTCCATGGGTCAGGGAGCGCATTGCACAATTGGAAAAAATCCTGAGAACCCACGTGAAAATTATAGATGGAATATAGCAACAACTCTTCATAGCACTCTTCTCCTACGCCCAGCACATTTGCTTTGGCGCAAAGTGCTAGAGATCGGTCAATTAAACGAGCGTCTGTTTCAATCATGCGAGAGGATGCGTTTGCAAAACACTGTCCCATTCGCTCTTGCACAAGTCCACTGCAAAAATCCATAACGCGTTCCTCATTAAGCGCAAACTGCGCGGTTACAACATAGAATAATACATTATAACACCGGTTCTCTTGACCATCAATCTGTATCTTGGAACAAAACTCCACCAGCCCCTCTTTTGTTCATCAGGAAATTCATTACAAAAGGAAAAAAGCTCTTCTTTTATAGGGGCCATATCTTTAACGAGCGCAAAATCCTCTGGCTCCAAGGGTTGGAAAATCTGCATAAAAGCGCCATCAAAGCAAATCTGAGAATAAATTGCCGGAACTACTTCTTTGCAGAGCGCCGTTGATCTCTCTATATTGCCATCTGTAATATACATTGAAAGATGCCCCAACGCATGGTAGCACGTCCCTTTCTCAAGCCCAGTTGGCTCCCATCCAGGACGCTTCTCACATATACCGGTAAGTACAGGCTTTAGCTCCTCTACCTTGGCATCTGGCAATGACTCTGCCCGAAAACGCTCTTGAAACGCGCCGTGTATGCACCCGTTTGAACACATACTGCTCGGACATCTTGCAATAACCTTTTTCCAATTATCTGGATCCTTAGCAGTTTCTCGCGTACTCAGTTCGTGGCCTAAAATATGGCAGTAAAAATATTCAGAGTCCTCATTTTGAACAAGTCGCGTAACTTCAAAAGACTTTTCCATGGAAATAGCGTTCATGAGCTTTGGTATTTCTTCATCATAGCAGCTGGGTCGATATGATGCACCAGCACATTTTTCCACAATATTCTTTGCATACTCTGCAAGCGAACCTTGTTGCTTTAACCCAAGCCCGACAGTTTGCGACATAAACATACCAATTCCCAAAACAATAAGCACGAATAGCAAAACTAAAGTTATGACCTTCCAGTGTCTTTTCATAAAACGTACCATAATTACAAAAGGTGAAACCTGCATTTTCCTTGATAAGAAATTGGCAGTTCATCGCAAAACTCATTTTTGTAGTCCCTATCTTGAATATACGTTTGAACAGATCCCATGAGATTATCGAAACAAGGCTCCTGATGCATGGAATCACCAATAAGGTTGCAAAATTGTATAGCAGTGCTTCGATCGTTTTCACCTCCCCAGTATAGAGAATTGGTAGCATGATGAATGCAGGAAATCACTCCATCTTTGTTATCTGCAACAAGACACCATTCATAGATTGTCTGAAGCTGCTCTCCTGTCATACTTTCTATTTTTCGGATATCTCGGTTTTGCGCCAAGACAACAAACTCTTTTCCAAAACCACCATAACAAGCATCTCTATTTCTTGTTTCATTTGCCGGAATCTCACTGCATAAGCGAAACGCTTCTCTATAGTTCTCTAGTGTGGGACTTGAAAGGTTTACGCCCACTACTTTAAAAAAGTGAGGCGTAAGATACACATAACACATGTACTTTGCTTCATCTGGAATAAAATCAGCTGAACAGGGATAGAGAGGTTCCTCTGTCTTCAGGTAGTTGGGGAGCTCCTTTGCCCAGGCATCTTTGTCATGAATTCCTGCTATCATCTCCATAAGAGCGCCTCCCACGCATTCTGCACTTTCTCTGTAGTTATAATTTTCCGTGCCTGTTTTTTGGCAGAGCTGTGCTGCTTTCTCTAAATTATAGCCTGCATGAGCAAGTACACCATGGCCAAGGCCGTGAAAGCACATGGTATACGCCCCAGAACCTCCAGGAGCCTGATAACAGGCCTCTGCTATTTGAGGAAGAGCTGCTTGTCCCTGCTCTAAAAACAAGCCGATTACTATGGTATGCGAGCAAGCGTTTCTGAAATCATGGGTGCATGTCTTAATACCTTCCAATCCATCTTGGGCATAGAGAATATCACCAACAACATGTCCCAGTAAATGCATATCAGTACCAAGCGGAACTGATGCTCTCTTTAATACCTCAAAAGCATATGCACCTCCCTTTTCTCGCGCAATCCTACTAAAATATTCTGTCAGTTCTAAAAAAGACTGGGTGGGCAGACTCTCAAGTAAAGCAATTTCTGGGTAAGGATTAGCTTTCTTGCTTAATTCTTCTAGTACATCTCTACTTTGAAAAAGAAAAACAACAAAAAAAATATTCACCCCCACAAGGGCAAAAAACCCCATGTGAGGAAGTTTTTTGAGGATATAATTCTTCATCTGCATGCTTTTAATATATCATCCATGTTTGCAAGCGTCTATATATTTTTGTTTTTCTAACTTTTCGGACAGAGCTTTAGCCCTGTCTTAAATAGCACAAGCAACCGTGATAAAAACACTATTATTAAAATTAACTCCGTCGCTTACTGTAGCGTAAACTCTACTGCATCACTAAATAAGAGAGAGATTAATGATGGATTGGCCACTCGTGCTTGTCGCACTAATTTGCATAGTGTAGGTTGTGCAAATAGAGCTTGCAGATGACCAAGAGCCCTCCCATGTGCCGTTCAAGTCAGTTCCTGCAACAAGCGAAAATGAGAAATTAACAGAGCCAGAATCTATGTTGGCAGTTCCGCTTACCTGGGTAATAGCGTTATCGTTGGTATCTCGAATTTTCACGGTCACGGTTTGGGTTGCGCCCAGCTGAACATCTTGGGGATCCAGATCAATTTGCATTATCTGGGGCATATTCTGTGTGCTTACAAAGTAGATCTGTTTACCTGCAGCAATCGTTCCACACGCTACTGGATCTGGTGAGGGAGAGGCAGAGGATGTTTCTGCGCTCGTAACATTACTAAAATCAGATTCATTTCCTGCCTCATCCAATACTTTTATAACAAAGTAGTACGTACCTCCGGCTGATAGTCCCGATACGGTAAAGGTTTCTGAAGATCCCGGAGCTTGAGGAATAGATTCATCGCTCACTTGTATTGCAGAATCCCAATTTTCTTGAGTAATCCATGAGGTGGAATATCGAATATCATAACTTGTTGCTGTACCTACATTTCCGTTATCTCCGGTCGCGGTCCAGGACAGATCAATAGAGGAGATGGTTGGGTTAGACGCAGCAAGATCAATTGCGGTAGAGGGAGGGACGATATCTGCAATGTCTGTTCTTAATGTGGCAGTATTAGAATTGATAGAGGAATTGGATGCTTCATCTGTTGCTCTAAGCACAAAATAATAGTAGGTATCCACAGAAAGACCGGATACCATGAAGGTTTCTGATGACCCGGCCTCCTGCGGAGTAGGCTCGCCATTAACCTGAATGGCATCGGCCCAGTCAATGGCTGCAATATCTGATATTGCATACCGTATGTCATAGCTTGTTGCCGTACCCGTGCTTCCATCATCCCCTGGAGCTGTCCAAGAAAGCACAATGGAAGAAAAGGTAGGATTTGAAGCAACAAGGTCAGTGAGAACAGATGGAGCGATAATATCTGCCAATTCAGATGGAGAAGGAGGTGGTGGAGAAGGAGAACCCCCGCCTCCTCCTCCACCACTACTACTACTTATTACTTTCGCTACAACCTCAACCGTGCGGATAACAGAAATAGCTACATCTCCCGCTTCGTTAGAAACATTGTATGTTACCTTATACGTACCTAGAACCGTAGTGTTCACCGGATTATCTGTCATAATCTTCTCTGTGATATCTCCATCTATGTCATCTGTAGCTGTAGCTCCTGCATCCGTGTAGGTTGCATTCTGTTCAACTGTTACGCTTGCCTCACCAACTAGCACAATAACCAGTCCTTCATTATCGCCAGAGTCAGCTAGTGCAGAATCTTCCTCTTCCTCAGTCACAGATTCCTCTATCTCTTCTTCTGTTGATGCAAATTCTCCCTGCGTCAAAGATCCTCCAGAAGAGGATGAATCAGAACTTACATACAGTTCATTAAGCTTCACTCGGGTTTCCTCGTCTACAATCCCTGTTATTGGCAATTCATATCTTTCTTGTAAATTCATGAGTCCTGCTTGTGTCCAGTATCCAAAGTATCCAGTAACCCGACATTCTAAACAATACAATCCTTCTAATTCTAAAATCTCTTGCAATTGACTCACATCTTCTGCTCGATCAGTTCGAACAAGGGTTTTTTGAAAAAAAAATTTTGTTTGAGCTGTAGCAGCAGAGCCCGTTGTTAAAAATACAGTTAACTGCTCTGTAAATTCTGCAATCTGCATCTGAAGTTGTATAATTTGCAACTCAAGCTCTTGAAGGCGTTCCATATCTTCTGATTGGTCGGTTGGAACGAGGTTTTCTTGAAAAAAAGAATCTGTTTGAGCTATAATAATGGAAAAAGGCATACTCAAGGCAACTCCAGCAAAAAAGATTACTACACTTATTTGAATAATTATTTGTTTCATATAAAAACCCCTTCACTGTGTAGGAAAAGTTTTTGCATCATACTAAATTA
>Ga0310122_10002969_pt1 | contig 10777 bp, 10 predicted proteins | sample CB6_Bottom_1051__FD_203503 | JGI IMG/M metagenome (GOLD analysis project Ga0310122, IMG submission 203503) | Marine microbial communities from Western Arctic Ocean, Canada - CB6_Bottom_1051 | ecosystem: Environmental > Aquatic > Marine > Oceanic | place: Canada: Western Arctic Ocean | collected...
TGTAGACGAAGACCGCCGCGAGCAGCGCCGGCGAGCGGAGCGCGATGATCGTGAGGTAGCGGAGTCCGCCCGCTTCGCGGAAGGCCTTGAAGAGAGGGCGTTCGCGAAGGGCCACGTTTCGTCCGAGTGGCCCGCGAAAGAAGAGCATCCAGGCTACGAGAAAGATGGCTGCGCCCGCGGCAATAAAGGGAATGATCCCGAAGACCTCGGGAAGTTCGTCGCTCCGGAGACTCCAGCCGATCGTTGCCCAACCGAGTAGGTAGAAGAACTCGCAGAACATGATGAAGACCATGCTCGAGCCGACTTCCCATCCGGGGACGCCGTAGCGCCGATTCAAGTAGAGCCCCATGGCACCCTTGCCGACCTGTTCGTTCAAGATCGACAGGATGTAGCTACTGCCGCGGATGGGCAGGATGTCAAGGTAGCGAAGCGGGGTGTTGAACCAGGAAACGACGCGCCAGACGATCAGCGAGTCGACCAGAAAGAAGAACAGCGAATAGGGCACCATCAGCGCGAGCCACTTGCCCCAGGCAACGCGACTGAAGATGGCGCCCAGGTAGCCGACGAGATCGACGCCCTCGCGCGCGGCTGCGCCGGAGAGCCGCGTGTAGAGGTATCCGAAGCAGACGATGGTAATCGCCCAGGGCAGGAGTTGCTGCCACAGCGCGGGTGCTCTGGGTCCCTGTTCCGGCGTGTCGGAATTCTCATCGTTGGTGAGGCTGGCGTCGCTCATCGATTAGGCTCGGTTTAGGGTCCGACGTGATCGGATAGGGTCGTGTCCAGAGGGGTCAATTCGATTCCAAGAGTTTTACGGAAGCGGTCGGAGTCGACACGATCATCGTGCTGAAGAATGTCGAACATCGCTAGCGTGATCGGGGGGCTCGGCATCAGCTTGTCGACACAGCGCACGGCAAAGCGCGCAAGTGGGAGGGGAATGGATCCAATGGTCGGCTCGTTGTCGAAGAGCCTGGCTGCGCGCAACACCAGGTTTCGATGGGAGAGACATTCGGGCCCACCGGCATCGAGAGAAAGGTCATGTCCCGGCTGCGCCGTGCAGGCAGCGAGGACTGCGCGAACGACATCTCGAGCGTCGATCGGCTGCTGCAATGTCCGCCCCCCCCCGATCAGACGAATCGACGCCGCCTGTGCCTGTTTGCGCAGGGAATGAGAGGCAGGGTCGTCGCCACCGATCACCATCGGTACGCGAATGACCGTCGTCGGAACGCGATCGTCTAGCAAGAGGGCTTCTGCACGTCCCTTCGAAGCGAGACAGTCATTCGGCGAGTCCACGGTAGAGCCTAGAATCGAGAGATAGACGATCCGCTTGAGGCCGGCGCGGCTGGCCGCGAGGGCGAGTGCGTGACAGGTTTGCTCGTGGGCTTCGACATAACGAGTGCCTGGCATTTCCTTGATGATGCCGACGAGATGGATGACGTATTGCGCTCCAGTGAGTGCTTCCCGCATCTGCTTGGGATTCGTATAGTCGACGATTCGAATCTCGGGCGCGGGGCTGATGTTTTCGGCTTCGATAGTTTCTTTCGCACGCTCCGAGCGCACGAGCGCACGAACGTGAGGATGAGAATCCGCGGCGAGCTTTGTCAGGAGAGCGCGGCCGAGTTGGCCGTTGGCGCCCGTTACGACGATGCCATCTTTAGGGAGGTCCACCTTCGAACGATACCGACTTCTACCCGAGACGCCGATATCGCACGGCCAGCGCGGCGATGGCCAGGATGATCAGCCAACCCGCGAGCGATGCGAAGGCGAAGGGGAGACCCGTTTCGGCGGCCAGGTTTCCGGTCGCCCAGGGAACGATGAAGCCGCCTAGCGAGCCCATGCCGCCGGCCAGGCCCACTGCGGTTGCTGGCCGGCGGGGCAAGGCTCGCCCGGCCAGCGCAATCATGACCGGGAACACGCCACCGAGTACGAGTCCGACTGCGGCCATGGCGAATTCGAGCGAGCCGAACGCGTCGACTTCGAAGGCCACGATCATGACTCCTGCGAGCACAGCCAGAATCGCAGTCGCGCCCGCGCCCGGTGACTTCGGCGACAGGCCCGCGGCGAGGCGACCGACGAGCAGACCTCCCCAAAACGCACTGATCGTCCGCGCAGCGCGAGCCGCCGGCAAGCCAAGATCCGTCACAGCGTGGTCCACGACGAAGATGCTGATTGCGGACTCGACGCCAACGTACGTGAAAGTTGCCATGGAGATTGCGACCAGGGCCAGAACGTCTGCGTTCGGAGAATCGTTCGAAGCGCCGGTCGGATCTTCGAGCGCTGGACGCCGCCCGGTTCGCGCGAATCCGGTCTTGACGAAGAACGCGGCGATCAGCAAAGGGAGATGAAGCAATCCGGCAATTCGAAAGGTCTCAAACCACTCGAGGGGACCGGATTCTCGAACGAAATCAATCAGGAGGGGGACGACGCAGGCGGCGAGTGCTGCCCCCGACTGGATGAATAGAAGTCGACGACCGGCCGATTCGGGAAATTGCTCGATGACGATCGCGTTCAAGACGGTTTCATAGAAGCCCGCGCCAAGACCGATTGCGATCACGTGCGCTACGAGACGCTGGTAGCCCGTGTCAGGACCGAGGGTCGTCGCGGCGATCACGACGACGAGGCAGGAGGCGACGAAGAGCGGGCGGCGCGAGACGCGGTCGCAGATCGGACCGGCGGAGATGATCCCGACGCCGAGTCCGAGCGAGAGTACGGAGCCGAGCAATCCGTAGTCGGCGTAGTCCAGCCCGAGGCTCGAGATGATCTCGGTTGCGTTCGCACCGAAGAGGACGAGCAGCGTTCCGAACGCGAGGAAGGACGCGGCAGCGAGAGCGGTCATCGGAGCGACCGTCTACATCATATTGAGTTCGAGGCGCGCCGCGTCGGAGAGCATGTCGACGCTCCAGGGTGGGTCCCAGACGAGGTCGAGGGAGACCTCGGTGACACCCATTACACTTCGAACCTTGTCTTCGACTTCGGGAGGAAGTGTCTCCGCAACCGGGCACATCGGCGTCGTGAGCGTCATCGTCAGGTGAACCTCACCATCGTCTGCGACTTCAACGCCATAGATCAGACCCAATTCATAAATGTCGACTGGGATCTCTGGATCGTAGATCGTCTTGAGAGTGGCAATGATCCGGTCTCGAATCTGCATGGCTACGCTCATGCCGGCCTCGTCTTCGCCTATCGGGGAAGGGTCGCCGGCGGTTGGCTCGCTGTTGTTTTCTTCGTCGCTCATCGCTCTCAACTCTCTTGCTTCGTGTTGTCCTGCTTTACGTGGCTTCCAACTTCAAATCGCCCATCGCAGCGAGGGCTACTCGGTTTTCGCAGTTTCCCCTTCGTTCTCAAGGGCCGCCCGGAGCGCATGCCAGGCCAGGGTCGCGCATTTCACGCGCATCGGAAATTCGCGAACGCCCGAAAAGACCGCGAGCTTGCCCAATCCATCGGTTTCGGCCGGACTACTAGGCGACGAAGTCACGAGTTCGTGAAAGCGATCGAAATCCGCCGCGACCTCTTTCAGCGACTTCCCTTTGACGAAATCCGTCATGAGCGAAGCCGAGGCCTTCGAGATCGCGCAGCCCGAACCCTGGAAGGTCACTTTTTCGACGATGACATCCGACCCGTCAGCGGTCGTAGACTTGACCCTTGCATAGAGCGTGAGCTCGTCGCCGCAGAGAGGATTCCGTCCGTCCGCCTCATGGCTTGCATCTGCTAGTACTCGAAAATTCCTCGGCTTCCGGTTGTGTTCGAGGATGACTTCCTGGTAGAGCTCCCGTAGATCGTCCATCAGTGAAAAAGCTCCTGCGTCTTTTCGAGTGCGCTCACCAGGTGGTCGATCTCATCATGCGTGTTGTAGAACGAAAGCGAGGCGCGCGCGGTCGCGGGAACGCCCATTCGCTTCATGAGCGGCTGCGCACAGTGATGTCCGGCTCGGATGGCGATTCCCTCGCCATCGAGCATCGTTCCGATGTCGTGTGGGTGGACATCTTCGAGAACGAAGGAAATGACGGACGCCTTTTCCTTGGTGGTGCCGATGATTCTCAGACCGGGAACTTCCAACAGTCGTTCCGTCGCATAGCTGAGCAGCGTTTGTTCGTAGTCGGCAATCCGATCCATTCCGATCGCGCCGAGATAATCGATGGCCGCACCGAAGCCCACGATGGAAGCAATATCGGGCGTACCCGCTTCGAATTTCTGGGGAACGGACGCGAAGGTCGTGCCTTCGAACGCGACACTCTCGATCATGTCTCCGCCACCGAGAAAGGGCGGCATCGATTCGAGCAGCGGGAGGCGTCCGTAGAGTACGCCCGCTCCGCTTGGTCCGAAAACCTTGTGGCCGGAGAAGACGTAGAAATCGCAGCCGAGCGCTTCGACGTCGACGGGTCGATGGGGCACGGCCTGAGCGCCGTCGATCAGGGTCGTGATGCCGCGTTCGCGTGCGAGCGCAGTCAAAGCGCGTACGGGGTTGATCGTGCCCAGCGCATTCGAGACTTCGGCGAAGGCGAGGAGTTTCGTTCGCGGGCTGAGCAGACGTTCGAGATGTTCGAGGTCGAGGCCTCCGTCATCCGTGATCGCGGCGACGCGAATCTTCGCGCCGCATCGCTCGGCGAGCATCTGCCAGGGAACGATATTCGCGTGGTGCTCCATCGTCGTGAGAACGATTTCGTCTCCGCTTTCGATCTCTTGTTCGCCCCAGGTTCGCGCGACGAGGTTGATGGCTTCCGTCGCGTTGCGAACGAAGATCACTTCACGTGGGTCCGGTGCGCCAATGAAGCGAGCGACTCGAGTCCGTACCGATTCATAGGCTTCCGTCGCCTCGGCCGAGAGCTGGTAGACGCCGCGATGGATGTTGGCGTAGTGGTGAGAGTAGAAGTCAGCCATGGAGTCGATTACGACACGGGGTTTTTGAGCACTGGCGGCAGTGTCGAGGTAGACGAGCGGCCGACCGCGCATCTGGGTCGCCAGGATCGGGAAATCCTTGCGGATCGCTTCGACGTCGAAGCTCATTTCGGCCTCTCCGATTCACTCTTTTCGAGCTGCGTCAGCGTCGCGTCGACCTGTGTCGTTGCGACCCATCTAAGCTCCTCGTTCTGGATACGCGCAACCACGCCGTGTGCGAAGGCTCCGGTGAGCAATCGCTTCGCTTCCGCTTCGTCGATTCCGCGAGCACGAAGAAAGAAGAGTGCGTCGGAATCCAATTGGCCGATCGTCGACCCGTGGCTCGCTCGGATGTCGTCGGCATAGATCTCGAGTTGCGGTTTGGTGTCGATCATCGCCCGATCCGAGAGCAGGAGGTTGGGATTCGATTGCTTCGTGTCCGTCCCCTGTGCGCCCGGGCGGACGATGACGCGGCCGCGGAAGACTCCCTTCGACTCGTTGGCGAGTACGCCACGGTATTCCTCATCGCTCGTACAGTTTACGGCCGCGTGGTCGACCGTCGTGAAATGGTCGAGATGTGCCGTCTTCTGTCCCATGAAGAGGCCACACAGTTTTGTGGCTGCATTTGGTTCGACGAGCTCGACGAGGATCTCACTGCGCACGAGGCCGTCGGCAACCGTGATCACATGAGAATCGAAAGTCGCGTTCTCCTCCAGCCGCGCGTGAAGGCTGGTGAAATGAACTCGCGCAGCTGCTTCGGCCTGTACCTCGAGACACTCCACGCGAGCGCCTGCAGCGAGATGGAATTCGGAGACATAGGCTGTCAGTCCGGGTGCGTCGTCGGATGAAATATGTTCTTGCACGAGCGCGAGGGAACTTCCCTCCCCAGCGATGACCAGCAGGCGCGGAAATGCGGCGGAAGTTCCCGCACTAGAGTCCCCGGCATCGCCGGTCGAGATGAAGCGCAGGCGAATGGGATGCGGGGCGGTGGTTCCAGGGTCGAGTACGAGGACCGCGCCGTCTGAGAGAAAGGCAGTCTGCAATGCCACGAGGGGTTGAATCTTCGGATCGGTGAGCGCCCCCAGGTAGCCCTTGATCGATTCGGGCTCGTCCCGGAGAACTTCGGCGAGAGAGGACGCTCGAACACCGGCCGGTAGCTTCTCTCGTCGGGACGCGGCCGGGTCGAACGCGCCATCGACGAATACGAGCAGAGGACCCAGACCGACGTCTTCCTGCATTGGAATCGAGAAATTCGGGCTCGCTCCGACCCGCGTGAACTCCATTGCCGCGAGTGGCGCGAGATTCGTTCCCTTCCATTCTTCCTGCCGTCGAGTCGGGAGGCCCTGTTCCTCGAAGCAAGCGAGGGCGTCACGACGAAGCGTGGCGAGCCAATTCGGATCCGTATGGATTTGGTCGGATCGATCGGACGGAGCGACTGGGATCCGATCCGGGCTCAGTCGAGTCAGGGACTGCAGATCGGAACTCACGCGTTTGCTCCTGCGCCGTCTTCGAGCCAGCCGTAACCCTTCTTTTCGAGCTCGATCGCGAGTTCTTTGTCCCCCGAGCGGACGATTCGTCCCTTTGAAAGAACGTGGACATGATCCGGAACGACGTAGTCGAGAAGTCGCTGGTAGTGGGTGATCACGAGCATCGCGCGTTCGGCAGAACGCATCTGATTGATCCCGTTCGCGACCGTACGAAGCGCATCGATATCGAGACCGGAATCCGTTTCGTCGAGAATGCAGAACAAGGGTTCGAGCAGCAGCATCTGGAGAATCTCGTTGCGCTTCTTCTCGCCACCCGAGAATCCTTCATTGATCGCGCGAGACATCATTTCCTCGGGCATCTCGACGAGCTTCATTTTTTCCTTGAGCTTCTCGAGGAAATCGAAGCCGTCGAGTTCATCTTCGCCACGATGAGTTCGCATGGCATTGACCGCGGTGCGAAGAAAATAATTGTTCGCGACTCCCGGAATCTCGACCGGGTATTGAAAGGCCAGGAAGATGCCTTCGCGAGCACGGATTTCCGGGTCCATCTCAGCGAGGTTCTTTCCGCGAAAGAGAACCTCGCCGGAGGTGATTTCGTAGCCTGGCTTGCCGACGAGAATATTCGAAAGCGTGCTTTTTCCCGAGCCGTTCGGTCCCATGACAGCGTGGATTTCTCCCGCGCGAATTTCGAGATCGATGCCGTGGAGAATCGGCGTCTCTCCGGCGTTGGCGTGGAGGTCGTGTATTCGGATGATTACTTCTGACGAGGCGTCTGCAGGCATGTCTGTTTCCGGTCTACTTTCCTATGGCTTAGCCGACGGCGCCTTCGAGGCTGATCGACAGGAGGTTCTGGGCTTCTACGGCGAATTCCATGGGAAGTTCGCGTAGGACGTCCTTGCAGAATCCGTTCACGATCATGGAGATCGCGTCCTCTTCGCTCATCCCGCGCTGGCGGCAGAAGAAGAGTTGGTCGTCACTGATCTTCGAAGTCGTGGCTTCGTGTTCGACGGTCGCCGTCGAGTTGCTCGCTTCGAGGTACGGGAACGTGTGCGCGCCGCATTGATCGCCCATCAACAGCGAATCACATTGGCTGTAGTTTCGAGCTCCGATTGCCTTCGGGCCGATTCTCACGAGTCCGCGATAACTCTGTTCGGCGCGGCCGGCGCTGATGCCCTTCGAAATGATCGTGCTCTTCGTGTTCCGTCCGATATGAATCATCTTCGTACCGGTATCGGCCTGCTGACGATGATTCGTCATCGCGACGGAATAGAACTCGCCGACCGATTCATCACCGATCAACAGACAGGATGGGTATTTCCAGGTAATCGCTGAACCCGTTTCGACCTGGGTCCAGGAGATCTTGGAGCGATAGCCGCGGCAAGCTCCGCGCTTGGTCACGAAATTGTAGATACCGCCGACGCCTTCGGCGTTTCCCGGATACCAATTCTGAACGGTCGAGTACTTGATCTCGGCGCGATCGAGGGCGACCAGTTCTACGACGGCGGCGTGCAACTGGTTTTCGTCTCTCTGAGGAGCGGTACAGCCTTCCAGATAGCTGACGTAAGCGCCCTCGTCGGCAATCAGCAAGGTCCGTTCGAATTGCCCCGTACCCGCCGCATTGATTCGGAAGTAGGTCGACAACTCCATCGGACAGCGAACGCCCTTTGGGATGTATGCGAAGGAGCCGTCGCTGAAGACCGCAGCGTTCAGACAGGCGTAGAAGTTGTCGGAGTAGGGTACGACCGAGCCCAGGTATTTCCGTACGAGATCCGGATGCTCCTTCACCGCCTCGGAGAAAGAGCAGAAGATGATGCCTTGGCTTTCGAGCTCTGCCTTGAAGGTGGTTGCAACTGAAACGCTGTCGAAGACGGCATCGATGGCAATTCCGTTGAGTCGCTTTTGTTCGAGGAGTGAGATTCCCAGCTTCTCGTAGGTCGCCAACAGTTCGGGATCGAGTTCGTCGAGACTTTCGATCTGCTTTATCTGTTTGGGTGCCGAGTAGTAGACGATTTCGTCGAAGTCGATCTTCGGATAGTGGACCTTGGCCCAGGTGGGCTCGGACTCACCCTCTTCGAGCATTTTTCGGAATCGACGAAAGGCCTTCAGTCGATATTCGAGGAGCCATTCGGGTTCACCCTTCTTCGACGAGATCAGGCGAACGACGTCCTCGGTGAGGCCGGGATCTGCACGGTCCTCTTCGATATCCGTTACGAAGCCGTATTGATAGTCCTGGTTCGCGAGTCGTTCGAGTTCGGGGTTCGCGCTTTCCGTCTTTGGTGCGGACATGAGTCTGTATCGCCTAATGGTCGCGATCCGCAAGCGGCGCAGGGCTCGCTACCGGATCGGACCTGAATGCGTCGCGTCCCTCGATCTGAAGGATATTGCGAACGGAGGAGAAGATTGGGCTCGTACCGTCGTGTATGAGATCCGCGAGCGTGACATCCGTGAGCGCTTGCTCGACGACACCGCTGATCAGCTGCCAGGGCTCTCGGACTGCGCACACCGTCTCGTGTACGCATAACGCCGGGCCGATCGCACATTCCGTCAGCCCGACCGGACCTTCGAGAACGCGAATCATGTCCGCGATGCTGAGATCTTTGGGTTCGAAAGCCAGTTGGTAGCCGCCCTTCGAGCCGCGACGAGAGACCAACAGACCCTCTTTGGCGAGGGTCTTCAAGATCTTGCTGACCATCGGGACTGGCAGATCCGAGGCGGCGGCGAGTTCGCGCGCATTCTGGGGTTCAGTGCTGGCATTTCGAGCCAGCTGCGCCAGCAGCACGATGCCGTAGTCGGTTGTCTTGCTGAGTTTGAACATCAGATCGGGTCCGTGAAATCTGCTTGCAGGGGATCAAAAAGATATCGGACCAAACCGGTCCTGTAAATACGGGACAAGATTTGTCCGATATCAGGTAACTCACTGAAAAATATGGGGAATCAATCATATTCGTGAATCCGGATCCAAGCCTCAGCTTGCCCAGGGCGTTGGGCTGCCGGATTATCTTCGGATTCCAAAGAGGCGGTCGTCGCATCGGCCGTGATCGGTGAAGGCAACCATGGCGACACTCTTCATCTTCGCTGGGCTTCCGGGAACGGGCAAGACGGCGCTCTCTCGGCGGCCGGCTGAACGCGTCACGGCGGCCAATTCGATATGCCAGACCCCAACATTCGATTTCGGCTCGGTCTCTTCGAACTCGTATGAAAGGGTCGAACGCGAACTCGTCTCGCTCGTTCGATATTCGTGTTGGTCACGGATGAGTTCGGCAGGCCGTCGCCCGAGAGACCCCTGGCAATCTTGAAGAGCACCGAAATCGTCGGAACCATCTGCTGCGCTTCGATCTTGTGGATGGTGCTGGCTGCAACTCCGCTTCGTTGCGCGAGCATCTGCAACGTCAGGCGCTCGTCGGTACGACAGATGTGAATCTGATGGGAGTTATCGTGGAGCGCAGACTTGGCATCGAACATATCTGGTTGCCTCGCATCCCGGATCGTCAGACGAACTCGAAGCATACGTGAAAGCGAAGCGCGAAAGGAAACTTTCGGGCGTTGACGAAACGCGCCGCGGAAATTCCCACTCGGGAGTCGTCGCCTAACGACCCAGGTCGAATTCCGATAATATGACCAGTCGTCAGATGAAATTTACAGATGTGCGAACTAGATGGATTGAATGAAACGAGCGATGGGTGTCAGTAGCGGCATTCCATCATGGGGCCAATCGATGGGTGGCGTCTGTAGTTGCCCCGGCTTTGTTATGCGCGAGACGCCGAGCCCAGACAACGACGCCTGTAGCGCGATGGCATCAATCTCAGAAAACCCGACACAAGCGACATTCGAGAGATGTCCGGCGAAGGGCGCCAGAGACTCCAGCAATGCGGAACTCGAGTCGACCGGCATGAGCCGGATGAACCTCTGCAGCGGCGCGGGTCGCGCGCTGGCATTCGCCTCGAGCACCACGACGAAATCACTTCCTTCGACTAGCATCGATTTGCCATCAGCCTGGCGCATACGCGCTTCCGCGATTTCATACGCGTGTTGGGCGCTCTGGACGGTGGACATTCGACCCCTGGGCATGCGTTCGTGAAGCTCTTCGAGCGCGTCCGCGACGGCGGATGCGATTCGTTCTCGATGGTCTACGTCGACACCGACTAGATACAGGACGACGGGTGACAGGCAGCCCGATTGGTCCCATCGGGCGATATCCAGAGCGAACGCGGCGCTGGTCTCACGCAATGCGCCATCATCCAGATCGAGGGCTGGGCCGAGAACACCAACGGAAAATTGATGGCCGTAGGCAACGAAGCGTTGGTTCGGTCGGAGTCGTTGCGAGATCGCCCGGATCGTTTCGTCCGACCCGGTCGCCACGACGCAGGGCGCTTCGAGCAACTCTTCCAGAGCGATGTCGTCGCTCGGGAACCAGATCG
>Ga0310122_10002970_pt1 | contig 10777 bp, 6 predicted proteins | sample CB6_Bottom_1051__FD_203503 | JGI IMG/M metagenome (GOLD analysis project Ga0310122, IMG submission 203503) | Marine microbial communities from Western Arctic Ocean, Canada - CB6_Bottom_1051 | ecosystem: Environmental > Aquatic > Marine > Oceanic | place: Canada: Western Arctic Ocean | collected...
CCTAGTCGCGCAACATGTTCGGCCGAGGGAATTGGTTCTTCGCTAAGTACGAATTCGCAAACCACGTTCCAAGCGTTGGCAATCAGGCCCACTTATCGATTCACGGCGTAATTAGCAGTTGTGAACCAGCTTGTGCACATCGAAAGGTTTTTGACCGTCTCAGTCTCGAAGCCCGACGTTGACGATCTCCCACAAAAATCGCGGCGATGTTTCATGAATGAAACATCGCCGCGGTAAGGATTGTCGGGGATCATTCAACGCCGCAACCGAGCGTGAATGTGATGCTGATCAGAATGCGCCAATGATCTCGCCACCGGCAATTGTGCTCATTCCTTCGAATAGCTCGGGATCAATATGTTCGCTAATAAACCGGACTCTCCCGTCTCCAAATAACACTTGACAGCCACCGGGCGAGGGACCGCCGATCCCGTCGGGGCCATTGATGTAGGGCTTTTTCGTGAGCGAACGCAGCGTCGCGTTACCTCCCGAGATCCACGGGCCGAAGTCTTTGCTGGCTTCGCTGATCATGAGTGTGTTCGAATTGCCGTCAGTGACGTCACGGAAAGTCGTTTTGCGGTCAAAACCAAACATCCCCGCGCGTTTGTTCGTCACCGGCAATTTCGCGGCATCTTTGCCGAGTCCCGCGATTCCGACGTAATGTGTCACGCCGTTGCCGTCTCCATCGCGCGTTCTGGGATTACTCGGGTGAAGGAGTAAGCGAACTTGTTTGCTTGCTGCCATCTCATTTGCCTTGTCGTCCCAGGATTCGTCGAAGTCGATCGCATCCGACAGAGCTTGTTCGTCAAGGTAAGGAAGAAACGATGCTACCCAGCTTATCCGCTTGTTCGGTTTCAGCTTCTCGTTGGGATGAGTTCCTTGAGGCAACCGGCCGTTGACATCGTGGTAGTTATGAAGTCCGATACCCATCATTTTCAAGTTGTTCCGTGATTGCGTCCTGCGCGCGGCTTCGCGGGCCTGCTGTATGGCCGGCAAGATCAACGCTGTCAGAATGGCCACTGTGACGATGCCTTGTCCATCGCCAATGCCGCTAATGAGGGGGATTCCCGGCAGTGATTGACGTGTGGTGGTGTGAATGCCTTCATCGTCGACCGTTTGGACCGTGACATTCGGATACAGCGGCTTGACGACCAATTCGGCGGGCGGGATGTCGGCCAGCGTGATGGGCAAGACCATATCGCGAGGAACGAGTCCGCTTTCTTTCAACGCGACCTGTCCGCCAATCAACGCCGCGGGAGCCAACTTAATTAACGCTCGCCAAGCAACGCGGGGATCGCCCATCGAAATCGACGTAAATTCTCGCGGAACTTCGGAAAATGCTTTGGCCTGCAACTCGGTCGGCTTCCATGCCGGCAGCTTTCCGTCCAATCGCAACAAGAACGCTTCCACCGATTGTGGTAACAGACCAAAGATCAACCAGTCGTCATCAATCGCCAGCGCACCGATTTGAGCCTCTTGATTGAATTCGAACAAAATGATTTCACGCCCGTGCTTTTTTACGCGTCGGATGCCGAATACGTCTCCCGCTGCTTGGCTGGCCATCTCCAACAACCGGTCAATCGTCTGTGAGAGTTTTTCCGCATCGTCAACCTTGATGGCGACGCCCATTCCGGTGCCAAGAAATCCCTGATCGGGATCGGCGAACATGCAAATCACATCGCCCAACGGATCGAACAGGTCGGTGGCCGGATCGAATCCAATGATCTGCGGCAGATTCGAAAGGACTCCTTCAACTTGTGCGGCAACCTCTGGTGGGGCGAATGCCGCGGCGTCTCGAACCATCTTTGTCGCGGTTTCGTAAAACTTGGATTGATCAAATCTGACTGCGTGAAAGCCACTCGTCGCGGCGGGGAGCGGCGGTAGGTCTTGCAGGGTCATCGGTTTCTGGTCGGCAAGGCTCAAGAGTCCTGTTCGCCGGCCGTCAACTTCCACGGTCGTTTCTGACCACAGCGACCGGCCTTTGTATCCATATTGGTACGCCACTGTCCCGACGTTGTGGAATCCCCAAACTTTCAAAACGTCGTTGATCGTACGTGGCTGTTGCGTGGGAATCGGCAACGGCATCTGACCAAACTTGTTGCGTATTGTGGCGAAATCCAACCAAGTGACAGTCGTGGCTTCGAAGTCGGCTTTCGAGTGCCGGTACTTTTTCCAGATGTCGTTACTGGTGATATTCGGAGCATCACTATCAGCCACCGCGATTCCGTTGTTGACGGCGTTCATTCCGGCGACGACGATCAGGTGCCCGCCTTCGGCCCAGAAGCCAACCTCGATTCCAGGCGTGTTTGGAATGACCGCGCTCGTCACCGTTCGAGACTTCACGTCTCGCTCTTCAAATTGAACGCCCACGATCAAACTCAGATTGTTAATCGCGTTGTTGAGCAGCGGCTCGTACTTCGCGGCGTCGTGAAACACGAGCGTCACCTGCGGTAACGGTGGACTAGGCGGATTCGGAATTGAAATCGCCAGCGATAGGCCGTGGTCTTCCAAGTGTTTCATCGCTTCTTCGAACTGTGGGTCGCCGGCATCACCGACTTGCTGCGTTATGAATTCAACGATTTTCTCGAGTACGGCGACCATCCCAGAGTCATACATCGCCTCGTGTGCTGCCGTGTTTTCCCACGCTCGTTTGTGCTTGGCAGCTCCATCTTGTCCCGCGAACAAAACGGTGTTTTTCGGGAGAAACTCTTCGGCCGGACGCGACTTCTGATTCTGGCCGCGTGCAATCGACAGAGTCAGACAAATGCCGAGGCAAACGGCTGCCAACAATCCCCATGAAATCCTTGCTTGACGTTGTGACATCTTGATGTGCTCCCAAGTTGAAATTGAACGGTCTATGATATGAATTACTGTTTCGGCTTCAGTTTCTCAGCTTCCAACGGGTCGATCGCGCCGTCGGAATTTCGGTCGATCTTGCCGAACTCGGATCGAGTCCCAAAGAATTCACGCCACGCGATTTCCCCGTCCTGGTTTCGGTCCATCCGTCGAAACCATTTAGGGCCTTTGCGTTTTGATACGCCTTGCGCGATTCCCATTGAACCCGGTGCCGATATTCGCAATCCACGAAACACCGGCTGACCCGGCCCAAGCGATATTTGATACAGTTGCGGCACTTCGGCTTCAGACACTTCACCGTCTGCGTTATTGTCCCACAACTCGATGCGGGCTGCCGCTTGCGAAAATTCTCGCCGGCTCAGCCGTCCATTGTGGTCGGCGTCAATGACTTCGAACAAGTCGCGACCACGATTGTGGACTGCCATCCGAATTCGGCTTTGGGCCGCTTCGGTTTGGTTGTCGATCGCAGCCGTCAATTCTTGCTCGAATATCTTTCCATCGCCATCTCGGTCGAATTCGTCGAACGACGCAACGAATACCCGGTATCGTTCGACTTCCTTCTCGTCCAAGTAATTGTTGTTGTCTCGATCCGCGTTGGCGAACTGTGAGAGTAGAGACTGCCGCGCGGTTTCGCTATCGGAAGACGATTCGCCAATCTCGATTTGCACGTCATCCACAACGATGCTGACTAAGCCGCCTGCCGATCGGCGAACGGCGACTGACGTCTTTTCAGCCGAAGCAACAACCTCCACCATCCGAAGCGATTCCGCTTTGCGGCCAATCCGAATGATCAATTCCAGAGTCGGTGGCGGATCTTTCAGCAATCGCCTGAGTTCATCGGTTTCCAACCTGCCATCATCATCTGCGTCAAATTTGGAAAACACATCTGGCTCAAGTCCCAGATCAAATCGATCCAAATCGCGGCTCAAGCTGAGACGCTTTCCCGCTACCAGGGTTTTTCGTTGATCGACGCATCATTTCCCGTAAGACCGCGATGGGTGATGTCCCCGGAATCAAGACTTCGAACGGGCGGGCGGATTGGACCGGTTGTCGCGCATTGCCTCTTGGGACTGTGTCCGCCGTTGCCGACAGTTCGCCAATACTGAATGTTCCATCGTCGTCGATGTCTCGGCGGCGCAACGATTCGCTCGCCCGGGCAAACTCGTCTGTCGACAGTTTACGGTCCTTGTTGCGATCCAAAAGATCGAACAACACGATACCGGCGGTATTGCTCGACAAACGTCTGCGATTAGCCACGCTGCCGCTGTCAAGAGGCTGAAATGGCCCGAGTTGCCGGCTGATCATCAACTGGATCAGTTCCGTGAAACTAATCGCTTTGTCGAACGGATCTTTGTCGGCCGTCCACAGACCAGAAAGGCGCAGAACATCCGTCATCTCACTCGGTTTCGAAGATTTCGACGAATTGGTCGCCTGCCGGATTTCGTCAGGCGTCAATCGGCCGTCATGGTCGGCGTCGGCTTTGTTGAACAGTGTTCGCATCTGTTTCCGCCAACGAACGTCAAAACTCGATCCGTCAACTTCGATATGCAAACGCAGAAAAACAGTATAACTATTGTGAAAGTAGATGACGTCGCGGATACAAGTTGATGCAGTCACATTTTCGTGAGTTGTGGCAACATCGGCCGCACGAGCCGACAGACCCATCGTCATGACTGCGAAAAGAAGAACTCGGAAATTCAATATAGAATCTCCTCGATTCGAGCGTGACCGCAAATGATTTTCCGGCTCCGACGCTTCGGCTGCGATTCCAACATGAGACGATTCAATGATTTGATGAAAACTCGCTGCTGTTGAGCAGTGCCCAAAACACGTCGCTCAACGCCTGTTTGCTGTCGTCCTTAGTTGCATCCAAATCAACGTACGTCACAAAACGTGCCAACTCGGCAGCGCGTGGTTTTCGACTAAGTGTCGCGAGAAACAGTGCCTCGATGCGCTGGGATGTATCGAACCGTGGAAATTCGACGATCGACGCGAGCGTCTTGCTGGTATTCAGTTGAGTCGCGTTATGGACGAGCTGACCATTCATCAGCGACAACGCCTGCAGCACCGTCGTTTGGCGCTCGGTCGGCTTACTGCGGATGTCAGTGAATCTTTCAATGAATTCACCGCGCGATGTTTGGCCAAACCGCGCCCGGGCATTCGCATCAAAGGTCTCATGGAGTCCAACAGCCTGCGCAATGCTGTCATACAACTGCTCGGCCGTAAGTCCTTTCTCAGCCATGCGGGAGAACAACCGCACATCATCTGTCGGCTTGCCGGGCTGGATCGCGCTCGTCAATTGGTACGTGCGGCTGGCCGTGATCGCACGGATCAGGAATTTCAGATCAAAGTCATGTGACACCAATTGCTCTGCCAACACATCTAGCAATTCCGGATGGCTGGGCGGATTGCTTTCCGAAAAATCGTCGACCGGATCAACGATGCCCGTGCCAAAAAAATGACCCCACAGACGATTCGCGGCCGTGCGGGCGAAGTACGGATTGTCCTTCGCCGTAATCCAGTTTGCGAGCGTGATCCGGGCACTGCTGCCAGATGGAATGCGGGCTTTCTGCCCGTTCAGAAACGTGGCACTGACAGTCTCGCCGGTATAGGGAATCCGCAGTCGGCGGCGTGAAAAGAGTTCCTGCAACTGGCCGAAAAAGCCGTTGTTGGACGGCCGGCGTTGCATGGCCGCAAAGAACGTCGCATAACCCCAAAAATCCTCACGTTTCCATTGATCAAAAGGATGGTCATGGCATTGCGCGCACTCAATTCTGATTCCCAGAAACATCCGCGAAGTGGCCGCTGCCAGATTCTCGGGTTTTGTCTCTTTGGCCTGATAGAAGGCAATGGGACTCACATTGCCGCTCGTCGCGTAGGGGTTTGCTCGTTGTAACGGAGTCGTCAGAATCTCGCGCACGATGTCATCGTAAGCAACATCCGCCGTGAGTCGCCTCCGCAGCCATGCCTCGAAGCCTGGCAGCAAGAAACGAATCTGCAAATCGCTGTCCGCCTCGGGCATCAAAACGGTCCGCCAAAGGTTGGTGGAGTTCGCAACATAGTTCGGACCATCCAACAGCCGGTCAACGAGGCGTCGGTGCTTGCCGGCAGTTTTGTCGTCCAGAAAATCTCGAGCGTCCGCGACCGCCGGGATCTTTCCGGCGACATCCAGATAGACGCGCCGCATGAACTCGGCATCATCGGCCACATTCACGGGAGTGACTTGGCTGGCTTTCCAATCCGCGGCAATTAACTTATCAATGCCGTCAGCCAACGCTTGAACATCGTCTTTTTTCTGAGATTGAGTCGCCTCTGATGCGTTTTCGTCCGCGGCCAAACTTACGGCAGCCATCAACGCGATCGATGCCATCAATAGCGCTACCAATTTGATTCGAGGAGTTATGAACAACTTCATTCGGTTGTTGACCATTTTTTGACAAGTTGCGCTGTCGGTCCTGGGTTCAAGTCCGACACATCCCAAAAGAGAACTTGTTTCTGTCCATCAGCGACAACGATTACCGAACCGTCCAGAGTGAATCGAAGTGAAAACACATCGTCGCTACCTCGTAACCGTCGCACAACCTTCCCGGCTTCGACGTCCCAGATGTTAACCGAACCGTCGCGCAGCCCCGCTGCCAACAGATTTCCGTTTTTCGAAAACGCAATCGAACGTGCCCCGTCCGAATTCTGAAGAGTTGCAAATTCCGCGTGGGTTTGGACATCCCAAATCTTCAGGATACCGTCCTCAGACGTGGAAGCCAGATACCGGCCGTCGCTTTGAAAGATTGCCGAGCGGACGGCGGTTGCGTGTCCTTCATATCGAGCGATCTCGATCCGCGAATCGGCCTTCCACAGCTTGACACGTCCCGGCTTCGGCATTGTCCAATCGCCGCTACACGTGGCGATCATCTTCCCATTCGGAGAATACGAGACATCGTAAACTGGCAACTGATGTGCTGTCACCTTTGAAACCGGCTTGTCGCTGTTCAGGTTCCAGACAATTAGCTGTTTCGTTTCCGTTCCCGCCGCCAAGTGGTTGCCGTCAGGTGAAAACGCAACAGCTCGGACATTGCCGCCGGCTTTGAACGTCTTCTTCAAGTCACCGTTTTCGGCCTTCCAGACAAGGATGCTTTCGTCTCGCCAGCCCGCCGTCGCAATCAGCTTGCCATCGTTCGAGAATTCGATGCAATCAACGGTCGCGGGATGTGTTCCAAGTTTCCGCAACAGGCGACCTGATTCAAGGCTCCATAATTCACCAAATCCGCCCCGCCCCGCGACGGCAATCGTCTTACCATCGGGAGACATGGCCGTCGCCCAGACCTTGCCCGAGGCGATTGTCATCCGCGCCACCGGAGATTGTGCCGGCAGCTTTGCACGCCAGACGTTGACACTGCCGTCGAAACTTCCGCTGTACAACGATTTTGCATCGCGAGAAAACGAGAGGGAACTCACGGAATCGGAATGACCATCAAGATTTGTCAATCGGTCACCGGACTTTGTGTCCCACAATTGGATCCCACCTTCAAAATCCCCAGTTGCGAGCGTAGTGCCATTCGGTGAAAACGCGAGACTCCACATCATCGAACCGTTTTGAATAACTCGAGCGGGTTTGTCGGCGGCCTGAAGATCCCAAAACCGGATCGTTCCATCTTCTCCGATACTGGCCAACGATTTGCCGTTTGGGGCAAAGGCAACTCCGCGAACACGTCCGGCATGTCCGTTGAGTTCGCTTGTTTGCTTCCGATTCGCAACGTGCCACAATCGAATCACGCCGTCGTCACTACCCGACGCCAGCTTCTCACCGTCTAACGAGAAAGCGATCGACCTGACCGGCGACTGGTGTCCTTTCAGCGCCCCCGCATTGTCATTCGTCGTCGGATTCCAAATCTGAATCGTTCCGTCGTAACCACACGATGCGACGGTTTCGCCATCTGGTGAAAACACAACCGAGACCACTCGGTTCTTGTGATTCGTTGAAGTTGCCAACAATCGGAATTCCGGCATCTCCCAAATCTTTACCGATTGATCATAGCTGGCAGTCGCCAGTCGTTTTCCATTCAGTGAAAAAGAGAGACGAGTGACGGAATCTTCGTGGCAGGCGACAAGCCGTTTCAGTTGGCGTGAACCCGTGTCATGCAGCATCACGGACCCATTTGCGTACGCCGTCGCCACGAGGTCTCCGTTTGGAGAAATCGCGGCATCCCACACCTCGGCCGATCCTTTGAGAAAAGTCGACGGAACCGTCTCGTATTCGAGAGTCTCAATGCGGTTATTGTCAGCCGCAGTCGCCATCGACAACATTAAGAGTGAGAATACACACGGCAGGACAAACGCCCGCGCCCGGCACCCACGGTTGTCAAAACATGCAAACAGCAACATTTCAGATTCCACCCGGCGATACAACGAGCCAACAGTACGACACGAGAATTGAGTACCTGCAAGCCGTGATTTGTTTAATGAAGTTCGGATTCTCAATAAGTCAATAGAACGACAAGACATCACAAATCTCGCGTAACGACAAGACAGCCGGCGAGGTCATCAAGCTTGCTCGCCAAACATCTCATCCTAGATTACTGGGAATGGTCGCCGAAACCAAAAGAAAAACCGCAGCCCCGGAAATTCCAGGCGCTGCGGCTATGATGGTCAAATCTCACGCGGATTGCGACGGTGGAGTCGCTGCGAGAAGGGCGAGAATCGGGTAGTGCAAGCACTCACCCTAGCTGATTCCGACCCGCGCTAATGGTTTGGAACCTCCGACGGATCAAACGCAAGATTTGATTTTTCTGACAGATACTTTGATCGGCAACCGGCCATCGTTCAATGCGGTCGAATTTTAATTTTTCTCGGCGAACTCGAATAGTCCGGTTTCCAATGTGTATACTCGCTCTTTCTGACACGGATCAGAATCATCAACGTGTCGTGCAAAAAAGCAACTCCACGAGTTTCCATCCGTGCGTCTTGCCTGTCATTCGTGTGCGAAAGAGATTTTTCAAAATACGGCTCAACTCAAACTCCCCGGACAATTCATCGAACCCCCTGGAGACATCCGCATGACAATTCTTCGAACCGAAATAAACCGACGAACTTTTCTAAAGACTTCGGCGGCCGGTGCCACGCTTTTTGGCCTGGCCCAATCAACATCGACATTCGCGGATTCCGCGAAAGACGCTTACGGCGGATTCAAGATGGGAATCCAGAGTTATTCGCTGCGAGGATTCGATGCGAAAACGGCGCTCGCCCACACAAAAAAACTCGGCCTGAAATTCTGGGAAGCGTATCCGCGTCACATTCCGATGGGAACCTTGCCCAAACACGTCGCCGAACAAAAATTGCTGTTAAAGAGTGCCGGCGTGAAGTTAATGGCGTATGGCGTCCTCGGTTTCGACGCCAACGAAACCAAGGCACGCCAGGCATTCGATTTCGCCAAAGCGATGGGCATCGTTTCCATCAGCGCCAATCCGAAAAAGAATAAAGCGACGTTCGATTTGCTCGACAAAATGGTTGAGGAATACGACATCGCGATCGCAATTCACAATCACGGACCGAAAGCTCTGTACGACAAGATTTCGGATGTCGAAACAATGGTCAAGGACCGCCATCCGAAAATCGGAGCTTGTGTCGATACCGGCCACTATCTGCGAAGCGATGAAGAACCCGTCGAGGCCATTCAGCGATTTGGCAAGCGAGTCTTCGGCGTGCATCTGAAAGACTTCTTGACCGTCACCAAAGGTGGGAATCGTAAGAAGCATCCGAGAATTCTCGGTGAAGGCGATTTGGACGTCGTCGGCTGCCTGAAGGAACTGCGAAAGCTCAACTACAAGTACTGCATGTCACTGGAATACGAAGAGAATAAGGACAACCCGCTTTCCGACATCGAGGTCTGCCTGAAGGTCGTCCGCGAGTCCGTCGCGAAGCTGCGGTCCTAACACGGATGATTCAGCGGGTATAGGGAGTGGCCTTTGCCACTCCCTGACCGTTTTCGCCATGAGGTCAATTCCTCAATTTTGCCGGCGTGTGGATTTCCCGCACGCGGCGGTCCCGCGGCTTCCTTGGCGCCTTCAATCGCAACGACTCGATTGTCTTTTCCAAGACGCCAATGTGCTTCTCGCAGACCAGAATGCGTGATCCTCGTCAATGCGAGGAAAGGTCAAGGCTTCGTCGGCCTGGAAACGCCAGCCTACTTTATGACAGAATGCTCCCAACTTAGGCAATTGCCGTTGACGGAGTATTCGCCATGCATCGTTTGTTCTTGGCAGTTTTTTCACTTTGCCTGATCGTTGTTGTCGCTGTTGGATCGCAACGCAATCGCAAAGCCGGCCCCGGCTCCAATAAGCCGACGGTTCACCACGCGATCGGTGCGATTCATCCTCGTTTATCACCCGATGGTGGAACGGCCGTGTTTTCGTACCAAGGCGCCATCTGGAAACTGCCGTGTGAGACAACTTTGAAAACTGGCGGCACGATGGTTCGGCTGACCGAAGCGGCGGGATACGACATCGAACCCGCCTGGTCGCCGGATGGAAAGCAAATTGCCTATGTGAATTCCAACAACATGCGTTCGGGCAATCTGCGGATCATCGATGCAAATACAGGCAATCCCATTCCGATAGCCAAACGGGTGACGGCTTCGGGCAAATTGTATTTTCATCCCGACAACCGACAAATCTTCGGACTGTTCGCTGTCCCAGGCAAAGGCACGGGCATCGCCAGCTATCACCGGCTGACCGGCCAATTGAGGTTTCTCACTTCGTCAAATTCGAGAGCCCGGTTTGCCCTGTCAAACAATGGTCAGTCAGTCGTTTTCGTGAAAACGATGGATGTCAGAGGCCAACAGGGTGGCAACGATGGGCCGCGGGCGGAGATTTGGAGGCTGTCATCGGAAGGCGGGGATCCCGTCAGGATAATGACGTTTCCCAGCCGTATC
>Ga0310122_10002974_pt1 | contig 10769 bp, 6 predicted proteins | sample CB6_Bottom_1051__FD_203503 | JGI IMG/M metagenome (GOLD analysis project Ga0310122, IMG submission 203503) | Marine microbial communities from Western Arctic Ocean, Canada - CB6_Bottom_1051 | ecosystem: Environmental > Aquatic > Marine > Oceanic | place: Canada: Western Arctic Ocean | collected...
TTAGCCGTCTCGTAAGCCAGCGCGAGCGCCTTTTCGACGTGAGTGCCGCCCTGCGGAATCCAGCCGGTCGATGCCTTCAAAAACGCCTCGCGGTCGCCGCCGCGCATGCCGTCGATGCGCAACTGCGGCGTGCGCGAAAACGTGACGAGACTGACGCGATCGTTCGGCGTCAGTTTGCGCGCCAAGACGCCGAGCGACTGCTGCACGATACTGACCCGGTCTTCACGCTCCATCGAACCGGAGTTGTCGAGCAGACAAACCAGATTGATCGCCCGTCCCGGTTGACGGCCGAGCGCGGCCGTGCGAACGGAGAACCGGATGATGTCGCGGTCGTGCGTGAACGGCGACCGCGCACGCTCCCAGTGAAAAGCCAACGGCTCGCCGGCGCGCGGCATCGGGTCGCGATATTCGAGCGCGTTCAGGAACTCCTCGCTCCGCACGTCGGCCGGCTCCGGCAGTTTGCCCGCCTGCAAACTGGCGAGCGTGGTCTTGAACGACACGTCGCTGACGTTCAGCGAGAAGGTGGAAAAATTATTGTCCGTGGTGACCGTCTCCGGGCGGGGCGTGTACACGACCGACGGCGGGGCGGGCTTGGCCGGTGGAGCCACCTCTTTCAGTTTTTCCTCAAGCGCCAATCCCTCCCGATCAGCCAAGCTCAACCGGGACATCCGCTCGGCGCTCTGCGGCTTGGCCCCAGGTGCGGGCGACTTTTTGTTCGCGGCTCGTTTGCCTTTGCGGCGCAACTGTCCTTGCTTCGATGCCGACGAACTTTGCGGCTTGCGGGTGTTTGTCCGGACGCGACTCATGTCGAGTTGCGCCTCCGCCAATTCCTGCTGCTCATCCTGCGCGGGAAGCAACGCCGACTTGTCGGCCAACTCATCCAGTGCCTCGTATTCCTCTTCCTTCAGTCGAGACAAACTTTCGCGGCCAGACTTTCTGGACAGACGGTCCTGCTGTTGCGGCGATTTTTCGTCGGCTGTTCTTTCAAGTCGCAGCGCTCCCAAAGCACGGGCTGCCTTTTTTGGTTCCGTGCTGTTTTTGAACAACCGCCCAAGCACGGGTGCGTCGCCCAGCGTGATCGTTTGTGCGTGGTCAGGCTCAGCCTCCTTGGCAATACCAAGCGCCGCCGACTCCTGCCCGTTCGGCCCGCCCGTCGTCGTGTTGGGTTGACTGTCAAAATAAAAAGCCGCACGGCCGGATTGATCCCGTTCAACAGCTTTCCCCAGTTGCATGGACTTATCCGCAACAAGCTCTCGAACGCTCAGTTCATTGGACGGCATTACAAAATTGACCTCCTGGCCGAGCTTGACCTCCTTGCCTGTGATGGACTCCGGCTTGGCCCGATTGGCGAAACGGCGGTTTTTCTTCTCTCCCAGCGACCTGGCCAAGTCCTGCACCGCCAAGTCGCGCGCGGCTTCGTAACCTTTGCCGTCCATCTCGACCCCGCCATCGTCACCATCCATATCTAAACTCAGGCCGAACGCCTCGACAACCCCACCGGAAACGGGCTCAGCGGAAACGCCAGCCATGCCCATCGGCAGCGCTTCGCCAAAAGCTTCGCCAAAACCATCCGCACGACCCCCGCCGCCAAAGCCGCCGCCGCCCATCCCCATGCCACCGGCCACGCCGCCGTATGGGCCAGGTTGTTTCCGGTGTTCGCCGGCCGAGTAGCCACGGGTCGCTCCCCACTGGCGCTTGGCTGCCTCGTGCATTACGGAGACGTCCCAGTTCAACACCTCTTGGCCTCCCGCTGCGGCGTTGGCGCCGGGGGCGATCCCGGCCTTGTACGCGCTTTCAAACTGCCAGTTGAAGTCGCGGCCATTGTTGTCGATCCCCTTGACTCCAGCCTGCGGCATCGGCGCAGCCGTTGGCCCGGCCATTGTTGATCTCCCGAAGTAATCCTCCGCCGGTGCCGGCTTGGCCTCGGAGGTGGAGTGCAGTGAATCGATGCTGAACGTCATCGTGCCACCCTTCGTCGCTGCGGTGGCCAAGCCGTACAACATCACCCCATCCGCCGTCACGGCGTCCCCACTTGATTCCGCTTCCTGCTTAAACCAGTACAGATCCACGCCGTCCGACGGCTTGGGCGCCGATTTGTCCACTGACCTCGCATATCGGTCATCGAACCTCGCAACCGGCGGGGCCGTCGGCCTCGCAATTTTCGTCGCCAGATTCTTTCGCTCGACGGAAACCGGGTTGCCAGCCTCCTCGCCCCTCACCGACTCGGATTCGAAGAGGGATCGCGCACGCCCTCCCTGGGCTGCTGCGGCTTGGTGGTTGGGCAACGCGTAGTAGCCATAGTTACCCGGTGACTCGGCGAGATCATCCGACTTCAACTCCGGCAGCGCGAGGTCGGCAAGTTCCCTACCGGAGCGATTGTTGGCGACACCCCGACTGCGAGTCGACTCCGGCTGATCTGCGACCGGTGCTTGCTCTGCCCACCGTTCGCCCGCCGCCAACCCCGCATCGGGTTTCTTCCCGCTGATCGTTCCAAACATTTGAGGCGAGGTGGAACTCGCCCCTCCCGGCTCGCCGCCGGCTTGCGAGGCCGCCTCGAGCGACTCGGCGATCGAGAGTACATCCTCCCTGCCCTCGACAACTTTTTGATCTAAAAAATCCATCGCGGCAGTGACACGGTAGGGGTCAAACGAGGCGTTGCGCTTGGCCTCGGGCGTGGCCCCCGCAGCCAGTGCTGCCTCGCTGGCGGCCTGCATTCCCTCGGTGCGGGCGTATCCGGTCACGGTGGTAATTCCGCTCCGGAGTTCCTCCTCGGCTTCTGTCGATTCCCCCAAACGGCTCGCCGGAGCGAGTATTGCCGTGATATTGTATCCGGCCTTCGACTTGCCCAAGCTGGGCAGCAATAATCCGGCAGCGACAAGCAGCACCGCGCAAACTGCGGCGGCGATGGCCAAGGCTTTGCGAAAATTCATCCGTACAACCTTGCGCTTGGCCAAGCCGTTTTCGCTTCGGAAAAGTTGCCTGAGTTTGCCGCGCCGTTTGCGGGCCAAGCGCATTTTCGGCGACTTGGCCTTGGGCGCTTGGCCAACGTCGAGCGCCTCGTTGAGCAGCGGCAGCGTCTGGCCGATCTCGGCGCAGAACTTGGCCAAGGCGGTGTCGGTTTTCAGTTGCTCGCGAAGTTGCTCCTCCTCGAACGGGCCGGCCTCGCCCAGCAGCATCGCGACGACGCGTGCCTCGAGTTGTTCGCGGGACGGTTCAGTTTTGTTTTCAGTCGAGTCGCTCATGGATGTATCCGGATCGTTTCAGCGCGGTGGCGAGTTTCTTCAGTGACGTGTGGAGAATGTACCCCACGTTGGTCACTGTCAGGCCGGTGCGCTCACTCATTTGTTTGTAAGAGAGCCCGTCCTCGAATCTCAGCCGTACCAATTGCTGACTCCGGTCATCCAGTTCCTCGACGCATGCGCGTGCCTGCGCCACGGCTTCCATCCGCACCAGCCTCTCGTCCGGTGCGGGTGATGTCGGGGTTTCTGCGCCGGGAGTTTCTTCCGGCGAAAAACCGACCGGCACCACTTTCTGCCGCTCACGGTGGTGCGTCATGGCGAGGTTGAACACGGTACGGTACAACCACGGCCTCGGCGCGACCACCTCAGCGTAGGCGGCGTGCAGGCGGACGAACGCCTCCTGCACGATCTCCTGCGCCTGTTCCCCGTCCCGCACCATTTTGATGGCATACGCCAGCAGTGGCGATTCGCATTGGCGAAGCACCTCCTCGATCGCCTCCTTTTTCGGGGCGGCCTCGGGCTGCGGGTCGTTCATGGACCGGGGAGCACTTTTCACACGCGTCTGCATGGGAGTCAGCTTGTCTTGCTGTCTATTCGAGACATTTAACAATGCTCTCAATCCCATGACGCGTCCGATCAAATTTTATTAGTGGTTAATTGAAATAAATGGCCCAACCGGGCCAAGCCACCATGTTCACGACCGATTGAACACCGAAATGTTCAAAAGTAGAAAAAAAAGCGGGCCGTGGGAGGCGCCTCTCCGCCCCCGCTGGGTCAAGGGCGTTTGTTTTTGTCGGGGCAGCGTCGTGGAGTGCGGTTCTCTGCACCGCTTTGGAACACGCCCAAAAGCGGCAGGGACGGCCGCACTCCAAGACACTGCCGCTAAGTTTTACGTCTCAATTTCGGCCAAGCGTATTGCGCCGTTGCCTCCGGGGGACGTCGGTGGTTCAATCGCGCCGATGTCAATTGTGAGCAATCTTTCCCGGATTCTATTTTCGACCGCCGCCGCCTTGGCCGTGTTTACGCTTGGCCAAGCGCGGGCGGAGCGGGCGCTGCCCAACATCCTCTGGATCGTCAGCGAGGACAACGGCCCGCACCTTGGCTGTTACGGCGATTCGTATGCCGTCACGCCAAACCTCGACCGCTTGGCCAAGCGCAGCCTCCGCTACACCCGGGCCAGTTCGACCGCGCCGGTTTGCGCCCCGGCCCGTACGACGATCATCTCCGGCATTTACCCACCCGCCACCGGCGCCGAGCACATGCGAAGTATGACCCGACTGCCGGCTGATTTCAAAATGTACCCGGTGTACCTGCGCGAACTCGGCTACTACTGCAGCAACAATTCCAAGGAGGATTACAATGTCGAAAAAGTAGGCAAAGTCTGGGACGAGAGCGGCCGCAAGGCGCATTGGAAAAACCGGCCCGACGGCAAGCCGTTCTTCGCAATCTTCAACCACGGGATCAGCCACGAGAGCCAGATCCGAAACAAGATCGACCCGGCCAACCGCATCCACGATCCAGCCAAGGTTCGCCTCCCGGCTTACCACCCCGACACACCGAAGGTTCGCAAAGACTGGGCGCAATACCACGACCGAATCACAATGATGGACAAGCTTGTCGGCGAAAATCTCAAGCAACTCGAGGAAGCCGGCTTGGCCGACGACACGATTGTTTTTTACTACGGCGACCACGGCTCCGGCATGCCGCGCAGCAAGCGCTGGCCGTATTTTTCCGGGCTGAACGTGCCGCTAATTATTCACGTGCCGGAGAAATTCAAACACCTCGCCCCGCCCGAATACAAAACCGGCGGCAGCACCGAACGGCTCGTCGGATTCATCGACCTCGCCCCCACCCTGCTCAGCATCGCCGGTACGAAAGCGCCCACACACATGCAAGGGCATGCGTTCATGGGGCAGCACACCGCGCCCGCGCAAAAGTTCAGCTTCGGGTTTCGCGGCCGCATGGATGAGCGTTACGACATGGTCCGCACAGTGTTCGACGGGCGCCACGTTTACATCCGCAACTATATGCCGCACAAGCCGTACGGACAGTACCTCGACTATATGTTTCAAACGCCGACGACGCGTGTTTGGCACGACCTTTTTCACGCCGGCAAACTCAACGCCGCGCAGTCGGTTTTTTGGCAGACAAAACCGGCGGAGGAATTGTACGACCTCGAGTCCGACCCGGACGAAATCAACAATCTCGCGAAGTCAAAAGAATACTCGGCAGTCATCAAGCAACTGCGCAAGGCTCACCGCGACTGGGCACGCGACGTGCGCGACATCGGCTTTTTGCCGGAGGCCGAAATCCATTCCCGCGCCGGTAACGACTCGCCGTACGAAATGGGCCACGACGACAGTCGCTACGATTTTGACGCCGTATTCGAAGCCGCCAGCGCCGCCTCGCGCAAGGGCAAAAAAACCACCGAAAAACTGGCTAAATTCATGAAAAGCGGCGACAGTGCGGTTCGCTATTGGGCCGCGATGGGCTATCTGATTCGCGGCAAAAACGGCGTCCGCACCGGGCGCGAAGCACTGATCGCCGTGCTCGATGACCCGTCGCCGAGCGTCCGCATTATCGCCGCCGAAGCGCTTGGGCGTTACGGCAAAAAAGCCGAGGCCAAGCGCTCCGCTGAAGTGCTGATGCAATACGCCGACCCGGCGAAAAACGGCATCCGCCTCTCGATGCTCGCCCTCAACGCGCTGGACGTCATCGGCGAATATACCGAACCGCACAGGGAAGCCATCGCCGACTTGGCGCGCATCGATCCCAAGGCCAACGGCCGAATGCGTAATTACGCGAACCGCCTGATCGACCGCATCCTCGGCGAATCGAAGTAGCCAAGCGCTTGGCCAAGCGGCCACCCCATGCCGTACACCGTACACGTCCTGCACGGTTTCAATCCTCTCGAGGCATTGGAAACGGAGTGGCGCGACCTGTTCTACCAAGCCGAGTCACCGAACCCGTTTTTCTCCGCCGAGTGGATGTTCACCTGGCTCAATCACCGGGGCGGCCGGGTGTTCCCCGTCACGCTCATCGTGCGCGACGACGACGAACGACTCGTGGCCGCCTGGCCGTTTTTTGAATACCCGGCGATCGGCGGGCGCGGACTTTGGGTGGGTTTGTCGGACATTGCCGACTGCCTCGAGCCGCTCGTCATCCGGCCCGACGAGTCGCTGCTCAAGACGGTTTTTGAAGCGCTTGGCCAACTGCTCGGCGAGTATCGGTTTATCTGGATTCCACTGCTCAGCGAGTGCTTGGTTCGCGACCACCTCGAGCCGGCGCTGCAAGCGTTCCCGAACCTGACCGGCATCCACAAACGCGCGCCGAATTACTTTGTCGATCTGACGGCGCAAGGCGGTTTCGACGACTACCTCGCGGACACCGTCGGCAGCAAAACGAACCGGGACTGCCGCCGTCGGTTACGCCAACTCGAGCAGCTCGGCCCGGTCGAGTACGTCACCTACCGCACGCCGGAGGAGTTGCTGCGGTTCGACGTCGAGATGCGTTCGATCGAGAAAGTGAGCTGGAAAGGCCGGGAGCAAATCGGCCACCTCACCAAGGCCGGCTCCGGCGATTTTTTTGACGAACTGCTGCCCAAGCTGATGGCGCTTGGCCAAGCGGAGATCACCGCGCTGCGCGTCAACGAGATGGCCATCGCGTTCGAGATCGCCGTCCGGCAGGGAAGCGGCTACGGCTTTTTTCACATCGCGTATCTGCCGGATTATCACAAGTACGCCCCCGGCAGGCAGTTGATGCTGCACAACATCGAGCGGGCGATGAGCGAGGGCTGCACGGAGTTCGACTTCATGCAGGGCGGCCACGAGTACAAGCAGAAATTCTGCACCGGCAGTCGCGAGTTGATGGATGCCTTCATCTGCCAACACTCGATCGCCGGCCGACTCAACCACTGGCTGTCGCGCTTTGTCCGCCGCCGGGCGGGTTAACTTCGGCTGGCCAAAATCTCCCGTGCCTGTCCCACCACTTTGCGAAACGCGGTGATGTATTGGTCGAGCAACGCGCGCTCGGCATTCGGGAATGACGGCAGCTTGAGCAGCTGTGCGTTGCCCGACTCGGCCTTGGGCAGGGCGTCCGGCCGATACTCCGGCACCGGCATATCATCGGGCAGCCGGGCAATCCCCCGCCAAGTACCCTCGGTGAACAACGGCTGTTGGTGCAGCAGCGGATAACGCGGCTGCTGCGCCTCGCATCCCTCGGCCACCAGCGCCTCGATCAACAGATCCAACGGCAAATCCACCCGCTCGGCGTCGGGCCGAATCAGGTACTCAAAGTAAACCCGCTCCACGTGCTCCGGCCCCAGGTAGGTCTGAAAACCAAGCTCCTCCAGCGCGTTGGAGAGGTAAATCAGGTTTGCGTTTCGGCGCTCGTTGCGCTTGGCCAAGTTCCGCAATTGCACCCGTGCGATCGCCGCCGACACCGGAGCGATGCGAGTCTTGATGCCGAACGTCGTCCCGGCAAACCGCGCGGCCGGCGTCCGCAACTCGAGGGTGCGCATCATGTCACCCATGCAGGTCGCCCGCTCGAGTGTTGCCTCGTCATCGCACAGGAACACGCCGCCCTCGCCGCCCGGCGCGAGTTTGTCGCCTTGCAGGCTGAACACGGAAACATCGCCGAGCGAGCCGCACATGCGCCCTCGCCACTTGGCCCCGTGCGCATGCGACGCGTCCTCAATAATCTTCAACCCGTGCTTGTCGGCGATGGCCTGCAACTCCGTCATTCTCGACGGCAAACCCCACAGGTGAACGACGACCATCGCATTGGTTTTGTCGGTGATCTTCGCCTCGACATCCAGCGGGTCGAGGCCAAGCCGCTCGTCTTCGCTCTCGCAAAAAACCGGCACCGCCCCCAGCCACAGCATCGGGATCACCGAGGCCCAAAACGTCGCTGTCGGCACCAGCACCTCGTCGCCCGGCTTGAGGTCAATCGCAAAGAAGGCCGCCATCAACGCCGAGGTGCCGTTGTTGTGCGACAACGCAAACTTGCGCCCGGTGAACTTGGCGTACTCGCGCTCCAGTTCGCGCGCCACCGGGTGAGTGGTGATGTTACCGGAACGCATCACCTCGATCACCGCCTGCTCATCCTCTTCGGTGATGATCGGCCACCGGTTGGCTTGCGCCTGCTCCAGCGTCACCGCCGGTTGGCCACCGAGGATCGCCGGCAATTCAGTCGCTGATGTTTCCATTATTTTCTACTTTGCGACCGGTCAGTCGGTCGAAATGCTGTTCCACCCGCTCGACGTATTGGCGCACCGCCTCATCGGCCTTGGCCGCTTGGCCGTCGTGCAAGCGCTTGGCCAAGCGCCGAAGCGTTGGCAAATTTTCGTTTTGCTCGCCCAAGCCCTCACGGGGAATCCACTGGGCAATGTTGGTGCGGCGCCGCAGATAGTCGTCCAGCGTGCAGCACGACTCGTGGCGCACACACCAGTCGATCGATAGCACCGGCTCGGGCATGCCGGGGAATTCCGCCCACTCGATGTCCGGCGGCGCGCCATTGGTTTGCGTCATCGAATGCGGCGCTTGGCCAACGAGACCGGCGGCGGCATCGGCCACCGCCTTGGCCATGTGATTGCAGCCGGTGATCTTGCCACCATACGTGGAAAGCCACGGCTTGGCTTCGTCGCGCACCATGCGAAAGCGGCGCGTGAGATCGAGCGGATAATCATCACCATCGTAATCTTTCTCGACCACCAACGGCCGCACACCGCACCGAAGCATGGCGATGTCGGGCCGATCAATCTGCCTGTGCAACCGGCGATTCGCGTGGCCAAGCAAATAATTCAAGTCTGCCGAGTCGATGCGAAAGCCCTCCTCCGGCGTGGCGCACGGCGTCTCGGTTGGACCAAGCAACGACACCGGCCCCCACGGCAAATACAGAAACGTATCGTCGTGCTCCCCGAGGTCGAACACCAGCGGCAACTCGTGTTGTTCCTCCCGCCGTATGCCGATGAACACACCCTTGCTCAACCGGTGCTTGTACGGCGATTCAATGCCGAACTGCTCGTTGACACGGTCGGCCCAAACGCCGGCGCAGTTGACTACGCACTTGGCCCGAATCTCAGTAGTTTGGTTCGTCAACGAATCGCTAAGCTCCAGCCGCCAATGTTTGTCGCCGCCGGAATAACCGCCGCCCTCAAGGGCCGAGTGGTTGAGGGCAACTTGGCCAAGCGCGGAGTGGTTCGTGATCCAGTCCAGCACAAACCTGGAGTCGGAGCCGTTGAGCATCCCCTCTTCAAATAGGATCGAGCCGGTTGCCTGGCAATCGGGCTTGATCAACTCGCTCTCAGGGAAAACACCCTCGAGCGATGGGCGGCGGCGGCGCAGGAAACTCAGCACCCAGTAGAGATACAGGGCCGACAGGACAACCCACCGGTTGCGCCCATTGTTGGCTGCGGGAATGTAGCGAAACACCTGCGAGCGAATACGACCGTTCAGCGACTCAATCATCCGGTCGCGGGACAGTGAAAAATCGATGACCGCCTTGAAATCGAAGTTGCGAAGATAGAGCAGGCCGCCCCAAACCATCATGGCCGAACTCTGGCTGGTGCCGCAGGCGAAGTCCCCCTTGTCGAGCAACAAGACCTTGTAGCCGCGCCCGCACAACTCGTGGTACAGGCAGGCGCCATTGATCCCGGCTCCCACGATGGCCACATCAAAGTGAGTTTCCCCGGCTTCCCCCCACAAGTCTTCACGAGTTCGTTGCAACATGGTTGTTCGATTTCGGCGCGCACAGATATGGCAGAAACCGGAACGCCTGTCCAGTGACGAAAAAAGACCCAATATTTATTTCCGCGAAAACCGCAAAACCAGCCACGGAATGAAGAACAACAGCATCGCGGCCAGCTTGAACACGCCCATGAGCAGGTACATGATCATCTTGGCGTCGTAGGTGAATTGATCGAGGTTTGCCTCGTGGATGCCGAGAAACTTGGCGTGAAGGCCGATGACAAACTCATCCGCAAAGATCATCGCCAAAAACCAAACCAGCATGAAACCAAACGACACCAAAAACGCCCGGAAACAAAACCGCTCCGCCGCCCGGCAACACTCATTTGAAGAATCAAACATGAGCAAACGCTACCCCTTGGCCAAGCGCATGCAAGGGGAAAATTGCTCGTGCCAACTCACGGAAACTCCATCAATCGTCTTCCGGATTCTGTGCGGAAGCTGTTGAAGTAAGCGTGCGGAAAATCAACCCGGCGGCAATCAGCCCCATGCCTGTCACGCATACTTTCCAGTCCACAAAGAACGCCAGCGACAGGCACGCGACCAAGCCGAGGTACGCCGACCAAACAGGGTAGAGCCGCTCCCCGGGGTTCATCCGAATCGCGCAGAGGTTGGTGATGGCGTAGTACACCAAAACAGTGAACGCGCTGAAGCTCCACGTCAGCCGCACGTCGCCGATGCACACCAGCCCCGCAATCAATACCGCCACCGCCACCGTGGCCACCGCCGGCACTTGGGTGGACTCGCTGATGTGCGCGGTCGCCTTGGGCAAATCGCCGCGCCG
>Ga0310122_10002975_pt1 | contig 10768 bp, 20 predicted proteins | sample CB6_Bottom_1051__FD_203503 | JGI IMG/M metagenome (GOLD analysis project Ga0310122, IMG submission 203503) | Marine microbial communities from Western Arctic Ocean, Canada - CB6_Bottom_1051 | ecosystem: Environmental > Aquatic > Marine > Oceanic | place: Canada: Western Arctic Ocean | collected...
CACGTAACACGAAACACGTAACACGAAACACGTAACAACTAAAGTTTGTTATATGTTGCGTGTTGCTTGTTACATGATTTATTATGGCAGTAGAAAAATTTGAGAGAACAAAGCCACATATAAATGTAGGGACCATTGGGCACGTCGACCACGGGAAAACTACTCTTACCGCGGCGATTTTGCATTATGCAAAATTAAAAGGACTGAGGGCATCTGATAAAGGCGTCGATCAGATCGACGCGGCTCCGGAAGAAAAGGCAAGGGGAATTACAATTGCTCTTGCGCACGTCGAGTATGAAAGCGAAAACAGGCACTATGCGCACATAGATGCGCCTGGACATGCCGATTACATTAAGAACATGATTACAGGCGCCGCCCAGATGGACGGGGCAGTGCTTGTTGTTTCCGCAGCTGACGGCCCCATGCCCCAAACCCGCGAGCATATACTTTTAGCTCGCCAGGTCGGAGTGCCTGCAGTTGTCGTGTTTTTGAATAAAGTAGACCAGGTTGATGACCCGGAGCTCATAGAGCTTGTGGAAACGGAGATTAGAGAGCTTCTTACAAAATATGAATTTGACGGAGAAAAAACCCCGATAATCAAGGGCTCTGCGCTGCAGGCGCTTGGAGCGTCTTCGGCCGACGAAGAGACGGTAAAGCCGATAGCAGAGCTTTTGGCTGTAATGGATGATTATTTTGTAATCCCTGAGCGCGATGTGGACAAACCATTTCTAATGCCCGTAGAAGACATATTTTCCATTGAAGGCAGGGGAACGGTAGTTACGGGGAGGATTGAAAGAGGAAGGATAAAAGTTGGAGAGGACATAGAGATAGTGGGAATACGCGCCACACAAAAAACCGCAGTTACAGGAGTTGAGATGTTTAACAAATCCCTTGATGACGGCATGGCAGGAGATAATGTCGGCCTTTTGCTCCGGGGCCTCAAGAAAGAGGATGTAGAAAGGGGCCAGGTATTGGCGGCTCCGGGAAGCCTTACTCCCAATACGGAGTTTGAAGGCGAAGTATATATCCTTACAAAGGAGGAAGGCGGAAGACACACTCCGTTCTTCACGGGATATAAACCGCAGTTTTATTTGAGAACAACGGATGTAACAGGAGATGTTACGCTCCCTGAAGGTACGGAAATGGTAATGCCCGGTGACACCGTAAATTTCAAAGTAAAATTAGTAGTACCGATTGCTCTTGAGACACAGCAAAGGTTTGCCATACGAGAGGGCGGCAAGACCGTCGGAGCAGGAGTAGTTACGAAAATAGTTTCTTAAAGAAATGAGTCCTTCAAAAACTGCAACAAAAACGCCGGTTACAACAAAAAAAGAAACCGATGCGCAGTCAAGAATCCGCATAAAGATCAAGGCCTATGATCACAAGGTGATCGATTCAAGTGTCCGGCAGATTGTCGAGACGGCCTTGCGGTATGGCGCGGAAGTGCACGGTCCGACACCCCTTCCGACTGAGACGCATAAATATACCGTAAATAGAGCTTCGTTCGTATATAAAGATGCCCGGGAGCAGTTTGAGATGAGAATACATAAGCGGCTGATTGATATTATAAATCCCACCCCGCAAGTGATTGATGCGCTTATGGATTTGAATTTGCCGGCGGGAGTGGACATCGAGATAAAGATGTAATAATATTGTTATTAAAACATCTTGTTACAAAACATTTCACAAAAGTAAATAAATTATAAACATGTTGGCCAAACAAAAATCGGGGCTAACCCGATTTTTGTTTGGGAACGATTATGAAATTCCTGTTAGGCACAAAACTTGAAATGACACAGGTCTTTGGCGAGGACGGCAAGGTTACCCCGGTAACCCTTATTGACGCTGGCGTAGTCGTTGTGACACAAGTAAAGACAAAGGAAAAAGATGGGTACGAGGCGATACAGTTTGGGTATGGGAAAAAGAAAAAGCTCACAAAGCCCCTCAAAGGACATGTAAAGGATCTGGGGAATTTCCGGTGGCTGAGAGAGTATAGGGCTCATGCCACAACTGACAATGAACAACTGACAACTGACACTAAAGTTGGTGATAAGCTTGATGTGTCTGTGTTTAGTGAAGGTGACAAAGTTACCTTGAGCGGGACATCAAAAGGTAAGGGATTTCAGGGAGTCGTAAAAAGGCATGGGTTTCATGGCATGCCAAAGACGCACGGTACAAAGAAGACGCACCGTGGACCTGGGTCAATTGGCTCGCAGTTTCCTCAGCACGTGCTAAAGGGCAAGAGAATGGCAGGGCGCATGGGCCAAGACAGGGTAACAAGACGCAAGGTAGAAATTGTAAAAATAGATAAGGAGAATAATTTACTTGCCGTCAAAGGCCCGGTTCCCGGCGCGCGCGGCACGCTTATTGAGATACGGGGATAAAATATGAAAATTGATACATACAATCAAAATGGCGAGAAAGTCGGGACTACAGAGTTGCCCGATGCGGTTTTTGGCGTTGAAATGAACTTTGCGCTCCTGCATCAGGCGGTTGTTGCGCAGATGGCGAATATGAGGAAAGTTATTGCTCATACAAAGGATAGGAGCGAGGTGCGCGGGGGCGGGAAGAAACCATGGAGACAGAAAGGCACTGGTCGGGCAAGGCACGGATCGCGAAGATCCCCGATTTGGGTTGGCGGAGGAGTAACCTTTGGACCGACAAAATATAGAAATTTTAAAAAGAAAATAAACGTAAAGATGAAGCGCAAAGCGACATTGATGGCTTTGTCGGGGAAAGTGAGGGACAAAGAATTTATTGTGCTTGATAAAATAGAGCTACAAGCGCCTAAGACAAAAGAAATGGCTGTCGTGGTGGATAGGGTGGTGCCGGATTTTAAGACCGCACTTTTTATGCTTCCCGAGAGCAACGAGACGATTCAGCGGGCAGGGCGGAATATATCAGATTTTAAGGTAGTAAATGTCGGCAATATAAACGTAGTGGATATGCTGAATTATAAATATTTGGTTTTGACGCAAGACACAGTCGCTACGCTAACCAAAAAATATGGCACTGCTTGATATATTCAAAAAATCATCCAAAAAGCAAACGCCAAAAGCGCCAAAGAGAGCTACGCAGAAAGTTGTCGGTGAAAAAGTAGAAGAGAAAAAAGAGGAAAGTAAGACGGATGAGGCACCCAAGGCCGTTGTCCTTAAAGAATCGCGCGTAGCATGGCGTATTTTGCGAGAGCCGCATGTGACCGAAAAATCCGCTAACCTGACAAGTTTCAATAAGTATGTATTCAAAGTAATCGGCAATCCATCAAAACCGGAGGTTAAAAAAGCAATCGAAGAAACACACGGAGTGCATGTAGAGAAGGTTGCTAAAATATCTGTGCCGGGAAAAAAGCGAAGGCGCGGAAGGCACGTAGGATGGAAATCCGGCTACAAAAAGGCAATAGTTACATTAAGAAAGGGAGAGAGCATAGAAGTTCTCCCGCACTAGCTTATGCAAACATATCGTCCCACAACTCCATCGCGCCGCGGCATGACAAGACCGGATTTTAGTATGATTACAAAAAAGAAACCGGAGAAAGGGCTCTTGGCAGTTTTGCATAAGACCGGCGGCAGGAACAAAGGTAAAATAAGTGTTAGGTTCAGAGGAGGGGGCGCCAAAAGAATGTATAGAATAATAGAGTTTGGCGATCTTGCGGCGGCAGAAAAGGAAGATAAAGTTACAGCAAAGGTTTTGGCCATTGAGTACGACCCTAATCGAAGCGGGCGCATAGCCTTAGTGGAATATGGAGAGGGCAAGAAGGCGTACATTATCGCGCCCCAGGAATTGGGAGTGGGCAGCGAGGTTGTTTTTTCGCAAAAAGCAGACACACAAATCGGCAATAGGATGAAACTTAAGAATATACCTACGGGTACATTTGTGTATAATATTGAGTTAACGCCCGGTAAGGGGGGAAAGCTTGCCCGTTCTGCCGGCGCCTCTTCAAAGGTTCTTGCCACAGAAGGCAAATACACAACAGTTTCTCTTCCGTCGGGAGAAGTACGGAAGATTTTATGCGAATGCACAGCAACCATCGGAGCCGTGTCAAATCCTCAGCATGGATATGAGGTTATAGGAAAGGCAGGAAGAATGCGCCACAAAGGCCGCAGGCCGCATGTTCGCGGGTCTGCTATGAATCCGGTTGATCATCCTCATGGAGGGGGTGAGGGCAGGACGGGTATTGGCCTCAAGCATCCCAAAACGCCCTGGGGAAAGATAGCATACGGAGTAAGGACAAGGAAAAAGAAAAAGTATTCCAATAAATTAATTTTGCAAAGGCGTAAATAATCATGTCGCGATCACTAAAAAAAGGTCCATATGTTGACGGAAAGCTATTAAAGAAAATAGGCAATCTTAAAGTGGGCGATAAAACCATAGTAAAGACATGGGCGCGCGCTTCAACAATAACGCCGGAAATGATTGGCTTCACGTTTGGCGTGCACAACGGCAAGGATCATATCCCCGTATTTATAAGCGAAGACATGGTCGGGCATAAGCTCGGAGAATTTTCGCCGACCCGAAAATTTGTGAGGCACGGAGGTAAAATGCAGCAGGAATTAGAAAAGAAATCTTAATATGGAAATCAGCGCAAAATTAAGTTATCTGCGTATGTCTCCCCGTAAGGTGAGGCTTGTTGTCGATTTGGTTAGAGGAACCGGCACGGATGAGGCGAGGCGCACTCTTCAGTTTTCAGACAAAAAATCGGCTGAGCACATTTTGAAATTGCTAAATTCAGCAATTGCGAATGCCGAAAATAATTTTTCAAAAACAGAAGGGTTGTATGTAAAAAAAATTTTTGTGAACCAGGGGCCTACCTACAAAAGATTTCGTCCGCGCGCAAAAGGCATGACGGGTCCAATCAATAAAAAAACGAGTCATATTTGTATCGTGCTGGATGAGCGCATACCGGCGCAGGCTGAGCCCAAACAGCGCAGAAAACTTCTGCGTAAGCCTGCGTCAAGTCAGCGTAAGCCAGCGGTAACATGAGCCATAAAGTACACCCAATAGGTTATAGATTAGGGATAAACGTGGATTGGAATTCACGCTGGTTTGACGCGAAAAAATATCCCCAAAAGCTTTCTCAAGACATTGCAATAAGAGAATATCTTACAAAAAAATTACGTGGAGCGGGTGTTGAAAGGATAGAAATAGAGCGTACGAGTAACCAAATTTCTGTTATAATTCATTCTTCGCGGCCGGGTATAATTATCGGCAGAGCGGGTGCCGGGGCAGAGGGGCTTAATAAGGACATAGCGCGCGTTATGCGAAAAGTTGCAAAAGGCGTGGATGAGCAGGAGGCACAGCTTAAGATTGAAGTTCGCGAAGTTAGGAATCCGGAATCATTTGCATCGCTTGTGGGATTGAGCGTAGCGGAGCAGATTGAGCGGCGGATGCCGTTTAGGCGCGTAATAAAACGGTCTATGGAAAGGATTATGATAAATAAAGAGGTAAAGGGGGCAAGGATTATGTTGTCGGGCCGGCTTGGGGGAGCCGAAATGGCTCGCAAAGAATGGATAAAAGAAGGGAATATGCCCCGGAATACACTGCGCTCCGATATTGACTTTTCGGTCCAAGAAGCGTATACCACATATGGAGTAATCGGAATAAAGGTCTGGATATATAAAGGCCAGAAACTGGAATAATGTTATTTCCATCAAAGGTAAAACATAGAAAATGGATGAAGGGCAGAAAGAAGACTAAAGTAGCTTCCCGCGGGAATAAAGTGAGCTTTGGGAGTTTTGGCATGCAGATAGAAAGTGGAGATAAATGGATTACTTCGAGGCAAATCGAGGCCTGCAGGCGCGCGATCGTGAGGGGAATGAAGAAGGGGGGGAAGATGTGGATAAGAATTTTTCCCGACAAGCCCGTGACAAAGAAGGGGACAGAAGTCCCGATGGGAGGGGGGAAGGGAGCGCCCGATCACTTTGTATGTGCTGTGCTTCCCGGAAGAGTTTTGTTTGAGGTAGACGGAGTATCCGAAGAAGTTGCCAAGAAGGCATTTAAAAATGCAGGGGATAAGCTCCCGGTTAAAACAAGATTTATTAAAAGATAAAGGCATGAAAATACGGGAGTTGCGGCAAAAGTCAAAAGAGGAATTAATGAGAATGCTTTGGGAAAAGCGGAATAATCTTTTAAGTTTAAGATTCGATATTTCGGGAGGCAGGGTGAAGAACGTAAAGGTACTGCACGAGGCCAAAAAAGATATCGCAAGAATCCTAACTTTGCTAAAACAATGAAACACCTTAAAGGTATAATTGTATCGGACAAGATGGACAAAACGGTAGTTGTGGAAGTAACGAATCTAAAGAAGCATCCCAAATATGAGAGGCGATTTCGCGTATCAAAGCGGTACAAGGCTCATGACCCCGAAAATAAGTATAAGGTCGGAGACGCGGTCACCATAGAAGAGGCAAGGCCAATGAGCAAGGGCAAGAGTTGGAAAATAACATGATTCAAGCAGGAACAAAATTGAAAGTTGCAGACAACACGGGGGCGAAGGTTATCCAGTGCTTTAAGGTTCTTGGGGGCACAAGGCGTCGGTATGCGTCGCTCGGGGATATTATTGTTGCTTCTGTGAAAAACGCAGAACCCAGGCGAATCATAAAAAATCATGAAATCGTAAGAGCTGTTGTCGTAAGGGTAAAGAAGCCATACCGCAGAGCCGATGGTTCATATATCAGATTTGATGATAATGCGGCGGTTATTGTGGAGGGGACACAGCCCAAAGGGGGGAGAATTTTTGGACCCATTCCACGTGAAATTAAAGAAAAGGGATTTGATAAAATCGCATCATTGGCGCAAGAAGTATTATGAAATTGAAAAAAGGCGACAATGTATTAATAATTTCGGGCAAAGACCGGGGCCGCAAGGGCAAAATTTTAGAAGTCCTCCCACGGAAAGGGAAGATTGTTGTTGAGGGTATGAATATACACAAGAAGCACACAAAGCCAAAGCGTCAGGGACAAAAAGGAGCGGTTGTTGAAATATCCGCCTCATTTGATGCTTCTAACGCCCAAATTATTTGCACAAAGTGTACGAAGCCGGCGAGAGTTGGATATAAGACAACTGCGGAAAAAAAATACAGGGCGTGCAAGAAGTGCGGGGAGGAAACCTAGCGCGTATATCGTAATACAAAAGCCATGCTACAAAAAATATACAAAGAAAAAGTAATACCTTCCCTGCAGGAAAAATTTGGATACAAGAATGTTTATGCTGTCCCCAAGATTACAAAAATTATTATAAATTCCGGAGTAGGAAGAATGATAAATACCCGCAAGGGCAAAGAAGTGGCCGATAGCGACGAAGGTCTTATAGAAGGTCTTATTTCTGAGTTTTCGCTTATTGCGGGACAGAAACCACAGATTATAAGGGCAAAGAAATCTATTGCCGGGTTCAAGCTGAGGGCCGGTACGATAGCGGGAGTACGCGCAACATTGCGAGGTGGAAAAATGTATCATTTTGTTGACCGCCTTATCAATATTTCCCTCCCAAGGACTCGTGATTTTAGAGGATTTGAAAAGAAATCAGTTGACGAAAGCGGGAATATGACGCTTGGAATTCCGGAGCAGATTATTTTTCCCGAGATTCCCCATGACAAAGTACGCCAGATGTGGGGTATGGAAGTGACGATCGTAACAAGCGCAAAAAACAGAGAGGAAGGTATAGAGTTATTGGGGGGCTTGGGGATGCCTTTTCGTAAATAGGTATGGCAAAAAAATCATTAATCGCGAAAGCCAAAAAAAAAGCTAAATTCTCGACGCGGATTATTCGCCGTTGTTTTAAATGCGGAAGGGTGCGCGGCTATATGCGCAAGTTCAATCTATGCCGGATTTGTTTCAGAGAACTAGCCAACAAAGGAGATATACCGGGAATAAGAAAATCTTCGTGGTAAATTTATCTTCATAAGTACTATGGATAACATTGCAAACATGCTGACAATTATACGGAACGCTCAGGCAGTTAAGAAAGAAAGCGTAAAAGCTCCTTATTCCAAGGTGAATTTTGGAATTTCGAAGATTTTGAAGAAAGAGGGGCGGATTAAGAGCGTGGAGGTTAAAAAAAGAGGTGAAAAATCATGGATCATTATTAACCTCTTTTATGACAAAGATGGTATGCCTGGAATCAGGGAGATAAAAAGAGTAAGCAAGCCCGGAAAGAGGATCTATGTAGGTTACAAGGAAATACCTGTCGTGAGTCAGGGTTATGGTTTCACGGTACTCTCTACGCAAAACGGGATTATTGCCGGCAATGACGCGCGAAAACAAAAGGTAGGGGGAGAAATTTTATGTAAAGTGTGGTAATAATATGTCGCGAATAGGAAAACAGCCAATTTTTATACCGGATAATGTAGAGGTCACAATAAATGGTGGTCATGTTTCGGTTAAGGGGCCAAAAGGCGAGTTGGGGATAGAAGTGCATCCGGCAATCGGCATTGAAAAAGATAACGGGGTTATTACGGTAAAACCAAAGAACGACAAAAAGTCTTCGGCGCTTTGGGGGCTTACCCGTTCCCTTGTTTCGAATATGGTCAAAGGCGTGACTGAAGGATATGCAAAAAGATTAGAGATAGAAGGAGTCGGTTACAGGGCTCAAGTCCAGGGTGAGAATCTTGTTATGCAGCTTGGATTTTCCCACCCAATAGAATTTCCAATTCCGGATAATGTATCTGTCAGTGTTGAGGGCAATGCCATTGATATTTCCGGCATTGATAAGCAGCTTGTAGGCCAGGTTTCCGCGAAGATAAGGTCGTTTAAGAAACCGGAGCCATACAAGGGGAAGGGAATACATTATAAGGGGGAGCACATACGAAGAAAAGCAGGAAAGAAAGCCACCACGGCTTAGCGATCCGAATGTTCCGAATGCACATCCGAATATTAGGATCATTCGGATGGGATTCTTAGATTAGGATCGCGTTACATTCATGTTAAAAAAACAGCAACAAAGGAAAAGACGACATAACCGTGTTCGCGCAAAAATCAAAGGTACAGCAAAAATACCCCGTCTTTGCGTATTTTGCTCTAATAAATATATTTATGGATATATCATTGATGACAGCAAAGGAGCGACTTTGGCCGCGGCCAGACAGCAAAAGGCAGTAGAGGGCGCCCGTAAAGTCGGTAAAAAAGTTGCCGAGGATGCAAAAGAAAAAAAGATAGATAAGGTTGTGTTTGACAGAGGCGGGTATAAATATCACGGCAGAGTAAAGGCGCTTGCGGAAGGAGCGAGGGAGGGAGGATTAAAATTCTAAAATTTTTAATTACTAATTTCTAAACCATGGTTAGCAAAGGAAAACAATTTAAGGGCAACAGGCCCCAAGAGAGGCAAAAGGCGCCCGGAGATTACGAGCAGAAGGTTTTGGATGTATCCCGCGTGGCAAGGGTCACTGCCGGCGGCAGGCGGTTCAGCTTCCGGGTCACTGTGGTCATCGGAGACAGGGCGGGCAAAGTGGGGCTGGGAGTAAAAAAGGGGAAGGATGTCCAGCTTGCGATTGCGAAAGCAGACCGCAATGCCAGAAAGGACATGATAACTGTTTCGGTAAATGATAAGGGCACGATACCCTATGAGGTGCGTGGGAAGTTCGGGAGTTCTGTTATTTTTCTAAAACCCGCAAGAGAGGGCTCTGGTATAAAAGCCGGAGGAGCGGTGCGGGCTGTATGCGACCTTGCCGGATACAGGAATATAGTCGGCAAGATTCTTTCAAGAAGCGGAAATAAGATGAACATTGCAAAGGCAACGCTCAAAGCGTTAAAGAGCATTAAACACGTTCAAAAATTAGAGAAAAAGAAAGCAATAAAAAAAGATAACAAAAAAGATGCAGATACATCAACTGAGACCGGAAAATAAAAAAAAGCGTAAGCGTATAGGCAGGGGCGGCAAGCGCGGTACATATTCGGGAAAGGGCATGAAGGGCCAGAAATCCCGGGCAGGCAAGCGTATACGTCCGGCGCTGCGAGATTTTATACAGAAAATTCCAAAGTTGCGTGGAGTGCCTTCTTCGCGTTATAAAAAACAGGGCGTGAAGCAATTTCGAGTTATTTACCGGATAATAAATCTGGATGTCTTGGATAAAAATTTCAAGGACGGCGAAACAGTATCTCCCAAAGTATTGCTTGAGAAGAAATTAGTGCGTAGAATAAAAGGAAGAATGCCGGCAGTAAAAATACTTGGAAGGGGCGAGCTCACAAAGAAATTAGAGTTTGAGGACGTGGAGATGTCAGAGCAAGCAAAAAAACATGCTAAGTAAAATTTTACTTCTATTCAAAATTCCCGAGCTTCGCAAAAAAGTCCTATTTATCCTCATGGTTTTTGGTATCTTTCGGCTGGCTGCAAATTTGCCGATTCCCGGAGTGGACCAGGAGCGGCTGGACGCATTTTTCGGAGGCAATCAGATATTTGGACTTTTGAATATTTTTTCCGGCGGCGCGCTTGAGCAGCTTTCGGTCGTCATGTTGGGGCTTGGGCCATTCATTACGTCAACAATTATCCTGCAGCTCATGACTATGGTATTCCCCAAGCTCAAGGAAATGTATCAGGAGGAGGGAGAGCAGGGAAGGCAGAAGTTTAATCAATACGGAAGGATGCTGACCGTGCCGTTGGCAGCGCTTCAGGGATTCGGGTTTATTACGCTTTTAACGCGCCAGAATGTCATAGATCCGCTTGGCGGGTTTGAGCTGCTGACTACTATCGTGACAATTGTTGCGGGAGCTGTGTTTTTAATGTGGCTCGGCGAGCTCATATCGGAAAAAGGCATTGGAAACGGCATTTCCCTTATGAT
>Ga0310122_10002976_pt1 | contig 10765 bp, 1 predicted proteins | sample CB6_Bottom_1051__FD_203503 | JGI IMG/M metagenome (GOLD analysis project Ga0310122, IMG submission 203503) | Marine microbial communities from Western Arctic Ocean, Canada - CB6_Bottom_1051 | ecosystem: Environmental > Aquatic > Marine > Oceanic | place: Canada: Western Arctic Ocean | collected...
TTCTTTGAGATGGCCACGACGTCGATGTCTCCGTCGGAGTCGACGTCGATCGCAAGCACCTCTTCGCTGCTAGTCACGTCGGTCGTGATCGTGTGAGCCGTGAAGTTCTGCTGGCCGTCGTTCTCGTACCAGTCGACCCGGTTGGCGGACCTGGTGGTAGAGAGCACATCGGTGTCGCCGTCCCCATCGATGTCGATCGCGAAGACGCTCGAGGCTCCCGTCGCATCGGAACTGATCACAGTCTGTGAGGGAAAAGCGCCGCTACCACGTCGAAACATTCCCACCGCGTCGCCGACCCGGCTGGCCGTATACACGTGGCGACCATCCGAACTGATCGATACGGATTGAACTTCGTCCAGCCATGTGTCAGCACCGTCTCCAAGAGACTCGACGAAGGTCAAGACGCCGGTGGCCGTGTCCCGGTTGAATACTGCGACTGCCTGGTCGCTGGAACCGGAAACAAAGATGTACTTGTCATCCGGACTGATCACCAGCGAGCTTGCATTTCCAATTCCGTCCACACCATCGACGTCGTCTTTGAGGACCTGCAGAAAGCTCAAGTGACCAGTCGTCGTGTTGCGGTCAAAGCCGACGACGGCGCCTTCAGCCCAACCAGCAGCATAGACGTGTTTGCCGTCGTGGCTGACCACTACTTCCTTGATCTGAGTCAGGCCATCGATGATCCCTTCGCCTTCTCGGAGTACCTGCACGAAGTTCAACTCGCCGGTTGTCGTATTGCGGCTGAAGACCCCAACCTCCCCATTGGTCTCAGCTGCCGAGTACACGTGAAACCCGTCGGGGCTTACGGCGACCGAGTTGACATCTCCCAGTCCGGCCACGCCGTCGATGCCTTCGGTCAGCACCTGCACCGCACTCAACTCACCAGTCGCTTCATCGCGGCTGAAGACTGACAGTGAATTATCAGACCGTCCAGCAACGTAAACGTGATTGCCGTCTGGACTGACTACAGGAGAAATCGCGTGGCCTAACGACTCCAAGCCGGCTGTGCCATCCTGCAGCACCTCCACCGGCGTCAACACATCGGTTTCCGAATCCGTTGTGAGGGCTGGCGGACCGCCCCAACCAGCCTCCATCACTTCCACGATCGTGTATGTGCCGGGCGCCAGATTGACGAATGCGTAGCGGCCTTGCTCGTCGAGGTCAGTCGTGGTCGGGTCATCTGTTTGCGTGATTGTGCGGCGCTCGCCTTCGTCGAGCACGCTGTTCTCGTTGGTATCCAGAAAGATGGTGCGTCCGGACAGCCCCGGTTCGTCCGTGCCCCGTAGACTGTCACCGTCGAGGTCATGGAAGAGAGTCCCATGGAGTCCTTGAGGCAAACGCTGTCCAAACTTGAGGTCCGAGACACTCGTGCCACTTTGTGTTGCAACGACATGCGTCGCGGGTTCCGTTGTCTGCGTCAGGCCGGTCGGAACGACAACGCTGACGGCGTGGCTTCCCGGTCCGACGTCTGCGAAGCTGTAGCTGCCGTCGGCCGTCGTCGTCGTCCTGCGATCAACCGTTCCGTCTCCATCCAGATCGAGTTCGACCGTCACACCTGCGAATCCGGGATCGGTTCCGCGCATCGTCGCGGACAACTCGCTGACCGAGAGACTGTCGAGATACGTGTCGGCGAGCCTCGACCCCGACGTCCCGACTATGACCGTGTCGACCACGACGAAGCCCAGAGCGGGGCCAATGCTGTAGGTGTTGCTCTTCTCCAGAATGTCATTCCCATTCGCGTCCACCTCGGCAACGTAAAAGGTGCCTTGGTCGGATGTCGTGTCGAGAGTGCGGCGGACGTGGTACCACTTGCCTTCTTCGTACTCGAGAAACTTCTCGACCGGCCAGCCCGTGTTGCCAACAATGCCGATCCACCCGTGACTGTGCGATCCCCCTGATTCGCTACCGAACCCTACTGCGTTGTCAGTGCCACCGTCATAGTCACTAAACAAGCGGACGAAGATCCCCTCGTGGTCCAGGTTGTCGCTCCGCATGTAGTAGTCGACGCTAACGTATTTCGCCGGCTCGAAGGTCTGCCGGATGGTGAAGCTGGCGGTGGAGCTATCGTCGACCACGTGCAGGCTCTGGGAATCCGCCTCAGCGGCGACTGTGCAATCCAAGGTCGCCGTCACGCTCGCATCTGCCGCGCCCACGTTCGTCCAGGGCGGGACGGCGACTGTGTAGAAGTTGCTGTTGCACTCGTACGAATCAAACGTATCCTCAGTCAGGCTGGCAATCGGAGCACCGTACATCAGGTAGTTGAGTGTTCCGTCGTTGTCACGGTCTTCAAAGACCTGGCCACTCAAGACCACCAGCTCGAACTGACCCCAGTCGACATGCTCGACCAGTTCACCTGGCTGCAGATCAATGCGGTGATTCGCCGTGAATGCCGGAAACGACTGTGTCCAGCCCGGCTTGACCACCACGGCAAGAGCGTGCTCAGCGGTTGGTAGTTCCGTCAGAGAATACTGACCCGTCTCTACCTCGGACGTCGCGGGATCGTCCTCAAGCGTCAGAGCCTCGTGTTCTCCCAAGTCCCAACGGCCGTTGCCATTCAGATCGCTGTATACCGTCCTACCTGCTAACCCGGGCTCGCCGAGGTCCTGCGTCCCATTACCGTCCAGATCGTTCCACAGCGTGCCGTGGATTTCGCCCGGATCGCGAACAAGGCTGCCAAAGTCGATGTCCGTCAGTACCTGGCCAGCTTCCAACACGACTTCCTGAAGGCTGTCTGCGCTCGGGAATATCTGTTGCCAGCCTTGTCGTAGCACTTGTCCCAATGCATGTGTTCCCGGATCGAGTCCGAAAATCGCATAGTCACCGTTCGCGTCGGTTGTTGTGGACGACTCCTCCTCATCGAGTTGGCCATCACGATCGTCATCGAGGAACACCGTCCAACCTGCCAGAACGGATTCGGTCTCATCACGCACGCCGTCTTCGTTGACATCGTTCCAGAGGGTCCCATGGATCTGTGGAATCCAACGGTGTCCGAAATCCAGATCCGGCACGTCCCGCCCGCTCTGCGTCACAACGACGTGGCTTTCCGGCTCGCTCGTCTGCACCGACTCGGCCGGAGTCACGGCACTGATGGTGTGGCTTCCCGGTCCTACTCCCACAAACCTGTATGTGCCGTCATCAGCAGTGTTCGTTGTCAGATCGATCAATCCGTCATTGTTCAAATCCAGCTGGATGATGACATCGGCCATCACGAGTTCGACGTCGTCGTCCATCGTCCCATCGCCATTCGAGTCCTCGAAGTCGCGGCCTCTCAGCGTAACCAGATGGAATTGACCGCGGGCGTCGGCGGTGACACTCTCGCCGGGATCGAGATCGATGATCTGGTTCTCGCTCGGTGACGTCCGCGACCAACCCGGTTGCGTCACTTCGGTCAGCAGGTGTTCAGCTGCCGGCAAACCGGTCAATGAGTAGCTCCCGGTCTCGTCCTCAGAAGTGTCGGGATCATCAGCACGCGTCACAGTCTCGTGTTCTCCTGGGTCCAATTGTCCATCACGGTTGAAGTCCAGAAACACCTTCCATCCAGCCAAGCCGGGTTCACCCGCTTCGAATTCTCCATCGCCGTCCAAATCTTCCCAATACACGCCTTGAATCTCGCCTGGGTTGCGAACAAAGCTCCCGAAGTCGATGTCCGTGGCTTGTTGACCAGCGTTCCACTCGATCGTGTGCGTTCCTGATCCACTTGGCAATGTCTGTTCCCAACCGGATCGTAACACCTGCGCCACCGTGTATGTCCCCGGTTGCAGGTCGACAAACGCATAGCGACCGAAGGCATTCGTCCGTATTGACACCTCGTCGCTATCGAGATTGTCGTTGAGATTGGCATCGAGATAGACCGTCCACCCCTGCAGACCCGGCTCATCAATGTCCCGTGTTCCATCTCCGTTCATGTCGTGGTAAAGAGCCCCGTGGATGCCGGGCAGCAACCGGTTACGAAAGTCCAATCCCTCAACAACCTGGTCGAGTTCCAAGGTCAAGGGGTACGCTCCGGTGCCGACGTCGCGGCTGAAGGCGGCGAGCGTGTTGCCATCCCAGCCGCCGGCGTACACGTGCTTGCCGTCGGGGCTGACCATGGCCCCGACGGCCCCATCTAACCCGTCAACGCCGTCGACGCCATTCTCGACGACCTGGACAGGACTCAATTCGCCCGTTGATGCATCTCGACTGAAGACCACGATTGCGTCGGATTCTCGACTCGATGCATAGACATTTGCACCGTCCGGACTGACGGTCACTGTCCAGGGCGTATCCAAACCGACGACACCGTCGATGCCGTCCATGAGAACCTGGACGCGTATCAGTTTTCCTGTTGTTGCGTCGCGTCTGAAAACCGCTACGGCGTTGTCCACCCTGCTAGCCGTGTAGACGTGTTCGCCGTCTGGGCTGGTGGTGACCCAAGCCACGCCGTTCAGCCCGTCGACACCAGCGACGCCGTCTTTGAGCACCTCGACAAACGTCAATTTACCCGTGCTCTCGTTTCGGCTGAACACCCCCACCGCGTCATCTTCATAGTCAGCAGAGTAGAGGTGCCGGCCGTCGGGGCTCGTCGTGACCGCGCTCGGCCTGAGCAGGCCCTCAACACCGCCCACGCCATTCCTGATGATCTGCACGTAGCTCAATTGGCCCGTCGTTGGATTCCGGCGGAAGACCCCGATTCCGCTGTCTCCCCAGCCGGCGGTATAGACGTGTTGACCGTCTTGAGTGACAGTGACTTGCTGGACCTCGAGGATACCATCACCGTGAACGTTGTCCCGGAGAACCTCCACAAAGCTCAATCCGCCACTGGCCATGTCGCGGCTGAACACGACCAACGCATTTGCATCGTTAGCCGCTGCATAAACATGTTTGCCATCGGGACTGATGGTCACATCGTACGGGCCGACCAGACCGTCCACGTCGTTCTCACCGTCACGAACAACCTCTAAGAAGCTCACGTCACCTGTGGACGCATCCCGGCTGAAGACCGAAAGTGCCCTGTCAGAGCGTCCGGCCACGTAGATGTGCTTGCCGTCCGGGCTGATGTCCACCGCTTTGGCTGACGACAAGCCGACGACGCCGTTGACACCAGTATGAAAGCTCTCCAGAAACGTCAATTCTCCGGTGCCGTCGGCGATCCAGGTCCCTGTCTGCTCCCATCCGACCTCCGACAGCTCTCTGATCCAGTAACGCCCGGGTGGTACGCCGGTTAACGAATAGCGACCCAGTTCGTTCACATCGGGAGTGCTCGGATCATCGGCCATTGTCGTGGTGAATCGCTCGTCAGCATCCAGCGCACCATCGTTGTCGCGGTCGAGAAAGACGGTCCATCCTGACAGTCCAGGTTCACCTGGTCCCTGTTCGAGGTTGCCGTCCGCATCGTCGTAGAGCGTGCCTTGGACGGTTGGGAACTTGAGCACCTCGGCCGTGATCTGTATCTCAAATATGCTCTCGTCAAGTCCGTCGGGTGACATCGGTCCATCGCTGCTCGCCAGGGAAACCTTTCCGTCAATAGCGCCCAATATATCCGTGAGCAAGGTCAGTTCGAATGAGGTCTCGCCGCCGGGGTCGAGAGTCATTGGTACCGACGCAGGACCGGTGACCTGGAATGGGCCCGAGACGACAATCCCATCGAGGACCAGAACTTGTTCACCTTCGTTTCGGACAAGAAACACCTTGCTGGCGTCGACGTCGTTGTGGCCCACCGCTCCGAAGTCGACCGGCGACGTTGATTGATCAATGAGGGACCGACCATCAACGAACACGCCGATCTCCTCGGACGCGACGACGTCAAACAAGCCGACGTATTGTGAAAAGTCGGGATTGAGCTCGCCATCGGTTGCCTCGATCACGAACGATCGCTCACCGGCAGCAAGACTACCAGCGATACCGTAATAGGCGTCTGCCACCGCGACTTCATCATCGATGTCGTGGTACTCAGCAGGACCGTGACCATCTCCATCCGCATCGACCCACAGAGCGGTCGCAGTGATACCGTCAATATCCTCGAGGCTCCAGGTGATGCGGACTTGTTCGTCCGTTCCAATCAGGCCATCGCCGTCACCGTCAAACTCGATGGCTTGCACATCTGAAAACTGCGGTCCATTGACATACGACCCTTGGACTTGAAGGTTTCCGAACGCCGTATTATCCGCGGGATGGTCGACGCCCGACCGCGTCAGCCGTGCATAGAGAGGGTGAGTGCCGTTCCAGCGAGCCGGAATCGTAATCCCCGTGAACGTCACCGACCGCGCCTCGTGCGCTGCAATCCCGTCCGATATCAGCTTGTCACTTCCGAGTTGACTTGACCAGTTGGCGTCCGGTGGACCAACATAGAGTCGCACGGCTGTTTCTTCATTCACATCCCAGCCACTGATGTTGTGCACAGTCACTGTGACATCGATCTGCTCGCCCGGAGCAGGTTCGGGATTGCTGAATGAAAAATCGTCAGACGTAATCGAAAGCTCGGGCTCTCCCAGGTATGCGAAATAGGGGGTCGATTCGTCCCAGTTCGAATCCCACGCGGTAAACACGACGAGATTTCCATCCATCGCCCCGTAACCAGAATTGATGTTGTCGAGCCCCTCGGTTAGTAGGGATCCGTCAGTACAGTCCTGGCCGGTGACAAAGCTGCAGTAGAACAGTTTGTGTTCGTTATTGGCATTGGCACTCGACGGACTCCCCTTGTCGTAGACGATGTAGTCATCACCGATCGCCAGTACATGTTCTCCATGGCTGATATCGTCGATACCGGCACCGGCCAAGCGACGGGTCGAACCGTCATCCCACAGCCAGATCTGCACGTCATCTTCACGAGAGTCTTCAAAGACGAACCGATGGCCCGAAGCTGAGCGAAGTTTCTTATAGGAATCCGGGGTGGGGACTGTTGTGGGCGACGTCTCACCTCGTCCAAAATCGACTTTCATCACGTCGACGTCGGATGACGAATAGTTCCATTGGCCGTTTGCGTTTCCGGGCGACCATGTAAAGACAGTCTGCTCATATACCAGGAGTCCGCCGTCAAATGCGGCGTGAGAGCCGATTGTGTTCCTGCTCGAGTTTCCGCTTCCAGGTTGCCAATCTGTCGAGAAGACTCTCGCGACAGTTCCGTTGCCCAGATACTCATAGACAACCAGGTTGCGAGCCAGTTTCGACACGCGGCCATCGCCGTTATACAGCACTTCGTAGACTTGGCGGACTGCAATCAGATTCTCGTCAACCCCGACGACAATGGAAGACAACTCGCCGTCGGAAATCTGAAACTCCTGTCCAGTTGAAAAGTCGTAGCCGTAAGCCTCCCAGCCGCTGACGGCCACGCCGACCCCTTCTTCTTCATCGCGTGCGTCATTCCAGGCGACCAGATCGCCGGATACCTTGGGAAACGAGGGGACGGCCTGTTCAGACGTAAGGCGTGTCGTCTCGTCTGTGCTGATCTCGTAGGCAAACACGTCATACGTGCCGTCTCGAAACTCGGCATAGACGATTCGGTCACCGCCAACGTCGACCTGGTCGTGCGGCGTTCGGGCCCCAGACACTTCGTAGATCGGCACCGTGTCGCTGACCAGCCCGCGCAGAACGAAGCGATCATCTTCGCCAGGATCGTCGATCAGGCCATCCGGTGAGATAACCTGAAACCAACGTTCGATCCGCGTACTCTCCTCGAACCCGCTCGTGTCGATGGTCATCGACACCTCATTGATCTGACCCGGAGCGAGAGTCCATGGAAGTGGGTCGTGCTGCAACGTCGTGTCCGACACGGGAATGCCGTCGGCACCGTACGTCCTTATCTCAGTGACTTGCAGCGGCGCGGTTCCACCATTAACGACTCGCACAGGACCGTACACGACAGCTTGACCCGGCACCGCGACGCCGAAACTGTGCGAGTCTTCGCGAATGACCAGCCAAGGTGCCTTCTGGATTTCAATCTTCAGGCCATCACGAATCGTAGCGTGCTGATTGTGGTACTTGCCGTACGTGATGCGGATATCCGTGTCGAATGTCCCGGAGAGACGCTTGGGAACGTCCCAGACAGTAAACCGGTTCCCGTTAATTGGCGGTTGGGCACCACCGCCGGCCGAAAGGTCGGGGTAGCGTTCCGGTCCTTCCTCTACCTCAAATAACGGCAGGTCGACGAGATGCACGTCGACGCGGATTGCGTCGGCGGTACCGGTATTCTTCAAGTAAAGAGTCGCGTAAGCGCTCTCGCCGCTCTCCAACACCCCGTCACCGTCTCCTTTCCATGCGTCTTCCCACTTAATGCGGTCGACTTCGAAGACAGGTTCGAGTTCACCGTCCTGGTAAACCGTTTCGCTGAATGACAGGTCCTGGATATAGGCCTTGCCGTTCTGTACGTACGTCACGTGCAAGGTAAAGGGCGCATCAGCAAACGATTCGGCATTGATATTCAGCGAGTATCCGTTGCCCCAATTAGTGCCGCCTGCGTCGATATCGTAGTAGTCGACGGCGTCCGTGATGTCGAGAGCATCGGCCGAACTCGTCAGCACCGCCTTGACGTTAGTGAGAGTTGCAGAACTGAACAGTTCAACATCCAGATCGGCCGTCTCCCATCCTTCGACGATGCCATCGCCGTCACCCGGGAACCGATCTTCCCAGCGGACATTCGAAATTGAAATCAGGTTACCGATGTCTGGTTCGGCATCGATGTCGAGGTACCGCGGTTCCGAGTAGCCTGTTCGCCCTTGGGTGTCGGTTGCCGCAACTTGAATCCTGTATACGCCGTCGGTGAACGGGCCAAGGACAGCGGAGCCATTGTTCCGAGGCGAGGGCCTTTCACTTTGCCATGTGTCGTCACCGACACGCTTCCAAGATGTAAACTGATAGCCATTGGCCTGGATGGGTACGTCCGCAGTCGCGCTGACGATGAACTGGTCAACATCCCATTTAGTCGGACTCGCAAGATCCGGCGACCCCGTTTGTGACTGTGCCCATGTCACCGTGGGTGGAGTGTACGTAACGCTCGTTGTCGGAGGCGTTTCCGGTTCCGACGACGCAATGAAATCCCAAGAGGCGACCGACCATGAGAATGTCGCGACGTCAGTGGGTTCCTGGAAAAATATGCTGTATGAGAATGTGCCCGTCAGGTCTAATGAACCGGGCGCGGTGACTGTCCAGGAATCGTTCGAGTGGATAGCTGACAGATTCTGTGTGATCGAGCCGGTCAGCTCGGCGGTGCCCTTGGCGATTCCGACCAACGCACTGACTTCTCCGAATCCGGTCATACCGATCGACGCATGCGGTGTAATCGATCCTGAACTGACGACAGGCGCACCATCGGAAAGCGACAGCGTCACGCCACCGTCAAGTCCCAGACCGACGTTTGCCCTCAGTCCGAAGTTAATCGTGAGGGGAAGAGGCGGCGCGACGGGTATCACTCCCTGCGCCAACGGGATCGACCAATCCGCGTCCAAATCAAAGTTGACGCTGGCAGCCAGCGATTCCAGATTCAGGTCCGGGTCAAATCCCGGTGAGAGAATGAGTGAATATGACCCGTCGAACGGACCGATCGATATCTCTCGCAATCCTGATGGCCTCAGTTCGACATCGAACAACGGATCGTCGATCGCCTGTGTTTCGTCGAATAACTCCCCCCGCAACCGGTAGGCCGGGTCGAGGACGAGCGGTGTCTGACCAGGAGGGGCGTGGATGCTGAACGACCAACCGGTTTCGTATCCACTCCAGCGGTTTGCGAGATCGACGAGTGGCTCGTCGAAATCTGAAGGCTGCCATTTCCAGTTCTCGGGAGTGGAGAACTCCTGCCCGAGGTCTTTGAAGAACACGTCCACGACGTAGTTACCCTGGGCGTCGTAGCCAGCCTCGTCGCACGACACGTTGTCTTGCTTTGCCCATTCAGGCGTTGTTCCCTGCCAGCCCACCAAGTCGCACGAGAGAAGTGTGCGATCTTCCAACAGCTCGATCAACTTCGGGACGACCGGGCCCTTCCTAGTGCGACCAAAGCGGGGGCGAGAGTGCTTGAGCGCCGTTCGAATCGATTCCAGCCAGGTCGTCAATCTCATGGTACTTCTCTCAAGGTGGCACGCGATGACGCGGGTCGAATAAACCGCCGAACTGCGTCGGCGAGTTGGATCTCACCTGTCTCGTAGCATCCCATACTGCAAAGACTCGTACCGATTTTCAATCATTCCACAACTATTGACCTCTGCGTTGCTATTGGAACGGATTGGATGTTGAGCTATCCTCTCGGCCATGAGAACACAAGGAAGTGCTCAGGAATTGGAAGCTCGGCGGATGGTGGCTGGGAAGCTCCTGTTGGCCGGCAAGGGCGTCTCGGAAGTGGCTCGTCTGGTGGGTGTAAACGGCGGTCCAAAAGTGCGCCGGGGGGCGGCCCAAAAGTGCGCCACCCGGGTTCAGGAATATCCCGCCTTGCGGCGGGGGTCAAGAGTCTCCTTCAATCTGTGGTCTGACGCCGCTTGAGCGGCCGTTTCTGGCGATCCTTCGACTCGCGGAGCCGGTAGCTCTCTCCGTTGGCCTCCAGGACGTGGATGCGGTGCGTCAGGCGATCGAGCAACGCTCCGGTCAGCCGTTCATTGCCCATCACGTCGGTCCAGGCCTCAAATGGCAGGTTCGTGGTCACGATCAGGCTCGTTCGCTCGTAGGCCCGGCTGACCACCTCGAACAGCAGCTCCGCTCCGGTCTTGCTGAAGGGCACGTAGCCCAGTTCGTCCAGCACGATCAGGTGCTGGTTCTCCAACTGCTTGCAGAACCGTTCCATCTGCCGCTCTTCCCGCTTCTCCAG
>Ga0310122_10002977_pt1 | contig 10764 bp, 23 predicted proteins | sample CB6_Bottom_1051__FD_203503 | JGI IMG/M metagenome (GOLD analysis project Ga0310122, IMG submission 203503) | Marine microbial communities from Western Arctic Ocean, Canada - CB6_Bottom_1051 | ecosystem: Environmental > Aquatic > Marine > Oceanic | place: Canada: Western Arctic Ocean | collected...
GGAGTCTCTTGAAAAAGGAGTCTCTTTTGGGACTCCTAGACACTTTTTAAAAAGATCACCCCCTTTATATCGGCACTTTACCCCCGAAAAAGGAGTCTCTATTTTTTTGAATACTGGAAAACATGGCAACCAAGCAAATGGTCTTAGCTTACCGAATTATGAATTCCTGATTTAGTATGTTAAATTCAGTATTATTCGGATAGTTTATAAATGAACAAAGTGAAGAGTTTCTATCGATCTTATATCACTACACTATTTAGCTCACTTATGTTGGGCTTTGTTAGTGTTCATACGCTTGAAGATATACTATTGATGAGTATAGGTAGGTTCCTCCCAGTACCACTGTTAGTTATGTATGCCCTAGGATTAATCGTGTCATGGCTCGTGATGGGGGTACTAATGCAAGTACTCAAGGCCAAAGGGGGCATACCACACCATGATCACTGAGCTAGGATGGAGTGGGGTATGGTATGTGTGTAAGCATCACATGTACCACTATGCCTATGCTGTGGGGTACCGCTTGGGGTATGTAGTAGCACGAATTAAGAATATAAGACAGCACTACTAGACATAGTGAGTATATTGACGATATAGACGATATAACGTACTATGTAGTTAGGTATGGTGTAGGCGTGTACTGTAGGGTGTGGTTAGGTAGCTCCTGTGAGTACATGTATGCATACCCCACATAACATCGACCTCATATCACTCAGTACACTTCAAGCCTATCTAGCACAGTGTAACGCTCACTACATCGACTACTATCTTAATGACACTGTGGATACACTACTCGAAGCCTTTGACCATTTGACCATTACATTTAGCCGTAGAATGAAAGGTTTAATACAGTGTGAGGCTGTGACCTATTGGGGTGAGGCATTTACTGCTACAGGAGACGTACATATCCTAGCGGGATGCAGAGCTATATATAAAGCATTAACTCTGCAGGAAGGACGAATGAAATTTGATTACTACCAACGATATATCTAAAGCCGTTGCTAACGTAATCCCTGCTTTAAAACAAGCATGTGATACCTGTTGTGTAGATAATTTTTTCAAAGATTACTGTGATTCGTGTGATAATGAGGGCTGGATACCAACGAAAGACTTAGAGACTATTATCATGAATATTGAATATCCCTTTACATTAGTATTATCAAATGATATGATAGGTTGGTATGCCAGTATTACATTAGAAGGTATTAATAGTAATTCTACTGCTAAAGTCTATATAAATTTAAATACATATAATAATCCTATCAGTGCAATCTACGAGGCATTATTTGAAACTTTAACTAATTCATTAGAAACTTTAACTAATCCATTGGAAACTTTAACTAATTCTATAAGTGAAGGCAGAATAAAACATCCTAGACGTACCAGAGGTCGAGGCAGACTGATCAAATCCAATAGGATCTCTGAGGAGTCTGTATCATGACAACCACTACTTTAACAGTTCAAGATGATTTACCAGAGCTAAGAATATCAACTAGACAAAGAGTTGTAACCTTACGCTCTCGTTATCCTACACTGCCTGCAGTTAGGATTGCTGAGCTATTATCAATTAGCCGAGAACGAGTACGGCAGATCTTAAAGACTGAGGGATTACTTACTAGAATTAAACCAGATTATGGTAGTTGTATAGTTTGTGGAACTGCGTTAGAAATAGGTCGTAAATCTTATTGCTCAATAGCATGTAAGTCTGCGGATTGTAGAATTACATTTAGGTGTGACTACTGTGGACAGCCTAAAGAGATATTACAGTCTGTCTACAATGCACAAAAAAGGCGTGGATATCAGTATATGTATTGCAGTATACGGTGTAGGAATAATGGTAAGTGGATAGTACGTAAGCTTAAAGAGCAGGCACTAATAAAACATGTAGACACACAATTAAATGAGATGGCAAAAGTAGTTGTTCCACAAGAATATTTAGCTAAAGTTTAATAATTTATAAGATGGAGTATATTAAAATATAATGGATATATTATTTACGATAATATTCATCATAGCAGGTATCGGGATATTCGTTGCTTATTGCAAAGTTGTTTCACATCCCTTGAACAAACATAATTTCGAACATAGTTATTACTACGATAAACATAATCCGGTAATCGATCCTTGGAATGAGATAAATTACCGCCATCCACGTTCTTAATCTTACCTGGACAGCTTCGTAGCAAACTCCCCGTAGATTTCACCTCCCTACGGGGAGTTTTGCATTTAAATCTTATTAAAGAATTCAGCTGATTGTTCTGCTTCGATAATATAACCTTCCAGTTCTAAATCAGGAAATTTACATCTTAGTATGCATTTCAAACAAAGTCTGCCATGTTTATTCCAGTTCTTTAAAAATTCTGGTTCATGTATTGGATACATCATTAGTCTGTGACAATTAGCACAGTCTAATACCAATCCTTGCATAGACATGTCAGCATTGTCATACACAGCATTATCACGTTTTAAAAACTTTACTTGATCATATCATTATAACAATAAACAAATACCTTTGGTTATTGTTATATACACGTAGTTCAACCTACAGTAACCCACAGTAGCGCATCATAGTCCACAGTAGCCCAAACCAGCTTTTCCTTAAGCCCCTCAGGGTCCCTCCTCTAGTAGCCGTCTCCTCGCTGTCCTCTCAACCGTGATATTGATCTCCCACTACTATTATATATTGGTGGGATAAATTGGTGTCAAAAACAGCGTTTTAGACTAGACTTCAAGCGTTCAATAGTGTATACTCTAAGCAGAGATTACAAAACAAACGGGAGTATACACAATGGCTAATATCGCTATCAAGCTCACCGGCAACGCTCATAACATCCGCAAGGCTAAGCAAGACTTAAAACATATCCGTAATCGCTGGCTAGACTTTGATACAACGTCCATAACGTTTTGGCGGGATAAGCACGACCTATGGCGCAAGATATGCCGAGACTTCAAGCTAGACTGGAAAATTATCCAGTGGGACAAATAAGCACGGTAGTTGACAAATAGGTTTCAATTTAGTATACTTTAAGCATAACAAAAACGGGAGGAACAAAATGGAAAATATGGAACGGTCAGACAATACAGGACTCAAATTTAACTATGATATGTTGGCGAATGCGGCGATACTTCACGCAATAAACGATTTAGGTTTCGACGCATTAAACGACGAAGGCGTATTAGATTGGGTAGATACATTCGGAATAGACACTAACATTATCCAGCAAGGCATCGGAACTATGCCACTAAACAAATATGGGATGCCAGATGCTAAACCCGCCATCCGTCGAATTATGGAAACGTTGGACGCACGTGCGATAGTCGAAACCGAACTGATAGACTTTGAGGTACAATTCGGTCAGACACCAATTGCCAACCTAGAATCGGAACCCGCTGTAGTGGAACTGGAAAATATCGAACTGGAAAATATTGAGATAAGCGAGGAAATAGAAATTGACTAAATTAACATACAAATATTTTATGCGGCTGGCTATTTTAATCCACCAACAAAATAGCTAAACGCATTTAGGAAAATAAAAACACAGGAGTACAAACTATGACGGCTGAAAAATTAATGGTAGAGTTAATCATTCACTTAGATAAACTATCTGACGCTGAGATAATCACTGAGTATGGAATTGATTACATACAATTCATGGCAGACGCTAGAATCAACATTAAAAAAATACGCTCAGCACGGATATATATCCCAATAGGAAATAGTCATATTTGCATGAACTAAATTAGTTAACAAATAATCCACCCTAGAAAATACTTGCTAGAAATAGCAAGTATTTTTTTGTGCATTCCACTACCCGCAACTACCCGCTCGCAGAGCCTCAGTGTCCCGTACCAGCTTTTCCTTAACCTTCAGGTTGATCTCCTGCCTCAACATAATCACTTAAATAAATCAAGTGCTTGACAAGTGGTAATTAGTATGTTATACTGGTTGTAGACCAAAAAGAACGGAGAGAGAAATGAAAGACAATAAATTCAAAGGTTTAGGTTTCTTCGCCGCCGGTATTCTATTTCTAGTACTATCAATAGTTTACTACATCTAAAAGCGAGGGATTACAATGAAACGAACTCTAGCCACCATAATAGCAACCACCACCATAGCCATAGCCACCACGTTAGGCACAGTATCAGCCAACAACGAAATAGAGTGGACACCCATACCAGTAACTGAAGTAGATAGCATATCTAACGTAGACTTCTTATATACCGATGCTGGGATATGCTGGGGGATAACTTACAATGATGGCGAGTGGGTAGTGGAAACCATAACTGGCGAATATGACATTGAACGTCTCAATAACATGGTAGACTTTAGCGACTCTATCGGGTGCAAGCGTATATCCTAGGGTGAGTAAACTCACATAGGCCGCTAAATCCACCAACATCCACTCGTGCATGGAGTGGATGTTTTTTTTGTGCCTGCACCGAGTGGATCTCCTACCAGCTTTTCCTTAAGATCCTTACGTCGTCACATTCGTGCTACCGAGTCAAGTACTTGACATTGAGTGAGTATTGTGATATACTGGTGGTACACCAAACAGAGAGGAGTACACAATGACTAAGCGAGTAACAATTACGATAGACTTCCTGGTAGCAGACGAATCCGAATTAGAGTGTTTTTACGGAGACACCGACGAAGACATCATGGGTCAGGCCGACACCATGAAAGACTGGCTCCGTGAGGCTCCGTACAACTACTCGATGGATTATAAGATAAGCGAAGCTGGCACGGACATAATTGGGTGGACACAATTTAATGTACGTCGGTTTAAAGACTGGGCCAAAACTGCGGGAGTACTCAAACTGTTCAACTAAACTTAACTAAACATTTACCGTTCAAACGTACTCGAAAGGGTGCGTTTTTTTTTATTCACAGCACGAATGTCATCACACAGCTTTTCCTTAAGGATCCTACGTCGTCATACATTCTTCAGGAAGTCAACTACTTGACTTGACGGGAATAATATGGTATACTATTAGTATAAAAGTAGAGAGGGTGAAATGGTAACTTTGAACGGATACGATGCTTGGAAACTAGATACACCAGACTACGGATGGCATTATCCGGCGTGTGAGGATAACGAAGGATACTTTTGCAAGGACTGCAAGGTTTACATTCCGACAGGACTAAAATCTAAGAACTGGTGTCTGTCCTGTGGAAAATTCGCAGGCAAGGCCACCGAATGTATATGTGAGGCGATAGACTATGCAATTAATTAAAGAATGGCTTAGTGAGTGCTGTGACGCATATCCTGTCCGTGGCATGGACATAGATAACCTAGGAATATGTAGCAACTGCTGTGATAAAACCGTATTCTATTTGAATACGGAAGATGATGATAGCGAGGAGTAAAACCTCGCTACTTTTTTTTATTTATAAAATCTAGCTTTTCCTTAAGACATCTCATTCATCACATAATCGAATTCGAGTCAAGTACTTGACATTAAGTAAATAGTATGGTATACTGGTAACAGTTAAGAAAACGGAGAGGAGAAACAAAATGGCGAACTTGATACTCAATCCCAATTTTCAGGAAGCGGTACTGGAAGCGGCAGAGGAACAAATGTTTGGACTCGGCAACGCAGGGTTCTGCATCGAATGCGGCGAGGAACTGGAAGGCATCGACCCCGACGCTCGTGGTGATGAATGCGAGTGCTGTGGTGGGTTGGCTGTGTACGGCGCACAGGAACTGGTACTGATGGGATACGCTGGCTGAGCGTACAATATGCGAGTGAGTGGTGATTAGTGACACCAAGAGTCTGTAAAACTCCCGCTCGATAGAGCTTGAAGGTGCAAATCCTTCCACTCGCACCAAAAAAACCACTAAGTCGTGTAGATAAAATCTACACGGCTTTTTTTTTGTGTCTCACGTCGCAGCGATTCCCAGCGATCTTTTCCTTACCGATCCAGGTCCCTCCTCCCGATCCATTTCAGGAAAGGACTTGACTTCCGCTATCAAACGTAGTATACTTAAATAGTAACAAAAATAGGAGAAACAAAATGCAACTACTCACCAAAGCGAATCTCAAAGCACTCCCGGCGCAAGGTTCCACCATAGGTCAAGGAATGGATGCGGTAGCACAGGTCAAATTCTTTACACCTGATTCGTACTGGACTTGGTACGCTGTGGAATACAACCCCGACTGCCAGTTGTTCTACGGGTTGGTAGATGGAATCGAGAAGGAAGTAGGATACTGGGGACTCGAAGAACTCGCAGAAATCAAAGGGCCATTCGGTATGAAGATTGAACGTGACCGACACTTCAATCCAACTCCCCTGTCCCAACTCATGTAAACCACTGAAATATACTACGTGTCCTTGCCTGCTAGAAATAGCAGGCTTGTTTTGTACACCCCATCAATAAACTAACGAAAAGATGTAGAGGACCCCTCTAATCTTTTCCTTAAGCTTCTTGACTTCGTGTGTTATTCTTGGTATCCTATAATTCGTTGGGGTTGGTAAGTGTGGGGTGGACGACGTTGGGGCGAAGTGTAACCACATTTATCAACCCCTTCATTTTTTTATCAATTGTAGACTTAATCTATAGTCATATTAAAGTCAAAGGTGACTCTCACTATGGAAGAACCTGGTATAACCGCTGTATGTGGCTCTCCGTGCGATTTAAGCTATTTTTAACCTCTTTCACACACTACTCTAGCTATAAAAGAGTTGACTTGGATACAAGCAATAGTGTATAATATATATAGAAAGTAAAGAGAGGAGAGAAGAAATGACACATCGCATAAATAACAACGAAATGGATCCCAAGACCGAGTGCGGTCTGGAAATGGTAGTAGGCGGTGGAATAAGGTTGGCTCTCGTACACGAGGTTCCGACCTGCAAAGAATGTTTAGCAAAGGAGTGGAACTAAAATGAAGAAGAACATTGAAATAAATCTATTCCACATCCAAGGCAAGACTTTCTTCGGAGAAGCATCTCCTGAGGAATACATGAAGGATATGCTCCGCTATGATAACGGAGTTATCTTTGAACTAAAGCACGAAGAAGGTCAACGGGAATTTGAAGCGACAATAGTTGCTAGTGAATATACGCCGGAACGTTGGCTCTCCTTTGGACTCTGCCCGACTTTGATAAATGGAACTAAGAAAGCATGGCGAACTCAAATGAATCTAACACAAAAGGTGGATGTATTAATTGCCGATGTAAAACAATAAAAATTAAATAAGACAAGTTACCCGATACGGTGAGGACGTATCCAAACCCGTAGGGTCATCACAGATACAAGACTTGCTTTAAGGCTATGGTGTGAAAGCCTATAACCCCGTAATTTCTCCGAAGGCAGATAGCTAGGAAAGGCGATCAGCGCATCCAGAATATATGACAACGCCTAGGAGAACATCCCCGTGGAAGTTCCGACCCTTCCACGGGGGTTTTTTTGTGTCCAAAATACCGAGAGGCTGCAGTTCAATCTTTTCCTTAAGCTCCACGAGGTGCTGCTCTATCTCTTCAGGTTAAAAATTCGTTTTAAAATTGGTTGCTTAAAGACTTGACTTCAAGCGTTCAATAGTGTATAATAAGAGTAGATTAAGTAGACAGGAGAAAACAAATGGCAGACATGAGTCACAATTTGAACAACCTAATCAACATGGTAATTCTGACCGCCATCGAGGACTTGGGACAAGACATATTAGACGACGAAGGCACGTTAGCTTGGATAGATACTGGAAACATCGAAGTCGATACCATACACACCATTATCGACAATATGCCAGTCAAGAACGGCAAGCTTAACGCCAAACCTGCTATGCGTCACATCATGGAACGGCTGTAAGCCTTCCCTAGCAAAATAAAAACAGGAGAGGAAAAATGGCTATCACTTGTCCGAACAACTGCGACTACGACCTACTAGAACGGGATGACTTTGGCGTAGACGGTATGTCCGAGCATCCGCCACACGCCGAATATTACTGTGATGGCTGTGGATGGACTGCTATCTGGCGGCGAGGAGTGCCAGGACTAGACATCATCTACACTCCATTCGACTCACTTGAACTTGATAAGGAGCATATATGGAACGAATAACCGAATAATTTACATATAACTTTATAAAACCTCAGTAATCTCTGAGGTTTTTTTATCGATCTCCTGAATCTTTTCCTTAAGATCCACGAGGTCCTCATCTCCTCCAGGTACTTGACATGAAGAGATTAATATGGTATACTAGAGTTAGTCAAGAAAGAGAGGAAAAAAAATATGTTTCACAATACACCACACGGATTTGTCATGACATTTGAGAATGGTTGGGAAATCCGTGTTCACTGGGGGCCAGGAAACTATTGCTCTACTCGATATGACGAGTTATTGAAGGACACCAATCCATACGATGGCAAACATTATAACTACCAATCACGAACTGCTGAAATAGCAGTCACCCACAAAGACCATAAGGATTATTATCCTTTATCTGACCACGACGATGTGAAAGGCTGGGTACAGACAGAAGAAGTAGCCGAGTACATCCAGTGGACAGCACAACTATCCTCCAACTTCCATCAAGTGATGGCTGACGCTGAGCATGAAGGATTAGCGTTCCTCAAAACTCCTACCTCCTAATCATAGGAGCGAAAAGATGTCCCAGACAGAAATGTCTGGGATTTTTTTTATCCTCCTCCGCCATCTTTTCCTTACCTCCTCCTAGTGCTGCTCTAACTAAAAACCAATTTACTAAAACACTTGACTTAGAGACTACTACTATGGTATACTTAAAGAGTCGAAAGTGCCACGGGCCGTTGCAACGGTTGAGAACAGTGGTTAAACGTTGGGTTAGAGAGACTATCTGGCTGGGCTGTACGGGCAATATTCCTAGGTGAGTTCCGTACCCGTTAGTGAGAAGTGTTTGGCTTTCAGCAAGTTTAAATAAAGGGTTGACTTCAAGTAGCAGATGATGTATAATTACATCAGAGTTAAAAGAGAGGAGAGAAAAAATGACCCCTACACTAGACGGAACGGTAATCGAGGAATTTGCCATCAACGTGTCTGAGTATCTACGACTGCAATCTATCGCCAAAGAAGCGGATAAGAATCTTAAAGAGATGAATGCTGTTCTCAAAGGACATATGATTGCCAACGGTTTGTCTGAGGTTGAAGTTGGTGACAACGTGGTAACGCTACTAGAGTTCGTTAAGACGACAGTGGATTCCAAAGTTGCTCAAGTGGTTATTCCTAAGAAGTATCTAGCACAGATACTCAAGACCACGAATGTCCAGCAATTGCGGATAGGTCGTAAGAAGGTATAATCTCCTGCCATACCATGAGGAAAAAATGAGGTTCTCCTTTTTTTCCTCTCGAATCCTGCTGGTTGCATCCCCTGCGCCAGCAGGATTTTTTATATCTACGAGATCATCTTTTCCTTAGGTTTGCAGCCGAGGAGATGACCCGCAAATACTTGACTTCAATAGATAAATATAGTATACTTATAACAGAAAGAATAAGAGAGGAATGTATGCACGACTCAGAAAATCCCGAACAACATCATTTTCACCCTATGATGGATATTGAACTTCAAAAACATCTGATGACCGAAATGAATTCAGAAGTAGTCGAAGTTGGAGAAATTCAAAATGTTATCCACGAATTAGAAGGTAAGGAATCTCGTCGCATAAAGCGCATCCAGAAACATATGATGACTTGTGGCAAATGCTTATCCGCTCAAATAAAATCTGGTACACTGATAGAAGTAGCAACGTACTGGAACATGCGTCAGCAAACTGGAGGTGGACGTTTTCCAAAACTTCATTACATGGTGAATTAGATGAAATGTACGGAGAAGTTTCGTTTCAAATCATGGAAAGAGGCACAAGTATTTGCAAAAAGTTACAACCAAAGAATCCCTTTAACCTTTGGAATAGTACAAGCTTATTGGTGTGATAAACATGAATCTTGGCATATTGGACACAGTAATAAAAGGAGGAACTATCAAGATGGGGCCAGAATTTTTTCAGACGGGGCTGGGACGAACTTATTACGAACACACGATGCCGATGTTAGTGAAACAATTGGAACTGTTGAATCAGAATCTTATGACTTTAACTGACCTTATACAACATAATACTGATATAGATGAAGAACGTTTAAAACAGAAACGTGTCCGAGTATTAGACGACCTACCTTCTTTTTAAATCAATTTAGTTTAAATTAAATTACCGAAGTTCCCCAGCTTCGGTAATTTTTTTATATCTCCAAGCTCATCTTTTCCTTCTACATCTCGTGCTCTCCTCCTTCGAGCTTCTCGAACTTAAGGCTTGACTTCACGTTGTTATTGTGTTATACTGTAAGTACGTTGAGAGACACCCAGATGCCTGAGGGCTTCACTCTACACTCAAACATACGGGTGACGAGTCCCACGGTGTGAAGGTTGTCTCTCAACGACCTAGGTTAAAAAAACAGTGAGGTACAAAATGTCCAACACGCTAGTTGCCAATGCACTCAATCCCGAAGCCAAATTCGTAGACGAAGATGTCACGGATTCCCTCCGTGAAGCTGGCCTTGCCTTCCTCACCGCCTACGATGGCACGTTCAACTATCTAGTTGACCTCAAGACCAAAAACCCCGCTAACCTGTCTGTCGGGCAGGTGCGTGGCATTCTCAACTGCATCCGTGCAGAGGTACTGCGTGAAGCCGACGTGGATGCAGTCGCCATGGTCATGGTCGCTGATGGTCGTTATGCCATCGCCATTGCTGGCAAGTTGCGGTTCTTTCGTGTCAACACTCCTACTGAGGGTAGATGGGCC
>Ga0310122_10002978_pt1 | contig 10763 bp, 10 predicted proteins | sample CB6_Bottom_1051__FD_203503 | JGI IMG/M metagenome (GOLD analysis project Ga0310122, IMG submission 203503) | Marine microbial communities from Western Arctic Ocean, Canada - CB6_Bottom_1051 | ecosystem: Environmental > Aquatic > Marine > Oceanic | place: Canada: Western Arctic Ocean | collected...
ATCCGCCGCCCTTTTCGGGGGTAGGATACCGAAGCGGTCAAACGGGGCGGACTGTAAATCCGCTGGCTTAGCCTTCGCAGGTTCGAATCCTGCTCCTACCACCACTTTTTAACCGGCCTTCCGCGAAGGCCGGTTTTTTTGTTTCGAGGGGAGCACACGCGCCTCGCGTGTGGATTCCGGCGCCTCGCCGGAATCATCCAGTGGCAATTCACGACTCGAGCCTTGGGCGAGGCGCCCAAGGCGGCACGCGGGGGCGCGTGCGCTCCCCGTTCCCATTTTCACGCCTCCGTCTTCAATCTTGGTGCCTCGTCCGCTGGGCGCGTGCGATTGGCTTACCGCTCACTCCAAACACTCCCCGGCCGCGCGGATCGGGTGCGCCGGTGAACATGCCGGCTTGGCCAAGGCCGATTGCCTGTGTGGCTTGCAGGGTGTGGACGGCTTTTACTTTGTGGCCTTTGGCGCGGAGGGCGTCGATGGTCGCTTGGCCAAGTTTCTTTTCGACGAGCAGGCGGTTTGGTTTCCATTGGTGATGAAACCGCGCTTGGCCAAGCGCCTCGGCGGGCGACTTGCCGAAGTCGATCACTTGGATGATGGCGAGCACGACTTGCGTGATGATGGTCGGGCCGCCGGCCGCGCCGACGGTGAAGATCGGTTTGCCGTCCCGCAGCACAATCGTCGGGCTCATGCTTGAGAGCGGTCGCTTGCCGGGGGCGACCGCGTTGGCCTCCGCGCCGATGAGGCCAAAGACATTGGACGCTCCGGGTTGCGCGGAGAAGTCGTCCATCTCGTTATTCATCACGATGCCGGTGCCGGGGATGACCACGCCGGAGCCGAACGTGGTGTTCACGGTCGCCGTGCAAGCCACCCACCAACCTTCGGTGTCGGCGGTGGAAAAGTGGGTCGTGCGTTTGCCGAACAGATCCGTATCGGCGTTCGATGGGGTGGAGTGGGCATCGATCGTGGCCGCTTTTTTCGGGTCAATTTTCTTGGCGAGTTGGCGTGCGTATTTTTTGGAGGCCAAGCCTTTGGGCACCGCGGCGAAGTCGGCGTCGCCGAGCCAGTGGGCGCGATCGGCGAAAGCGAGCCGCATCGCTTCGGCGACGAGATGGACGAACTCGACGGAGTCGGGCGCCATCGAGGCCAAGTCGAACGCTTCGAGGATGTTCAGGATTTGCGCCACGTGCACGCCCCCAGAACTGGGCGGCGGAAAGCCGACGATCTCGTGTCCGCGATAAGTCGTCCGCACCGGTTCGCGCCGCTTGGCCTCGTGGCGGGCGAAGTCGTGGCGGGTCATCAGCCCGCCGTTCGTGCTCATCCAGCGCTCGGTTTTTAGCGCGAACGGGCCGCGATAAAACCAGTCGGCAGAGTGACGGGCGATGGCTCGGTACGACTTGGCCAAGTCGGGTTGCCGGAGTCGGTGGCCGCTTGGCCAGGCGTTGCCATCGGCGTCGAGAAAGATGCGTGCGCTGCCGGGAAACTTGCGGAGTTTCTTCACCACTTGGCCAAGGCGGCCCAGATAGGTGGCGTCGAGTGCGAATCCCTGCTCGGCAATCGTCGCCGCTTGGCCAAGGTGCCCGGCGAGGGAGAGGTTGCCGTGTTGTCGGATCGCCAGATCGTATGCCGCCAACGCGCCGGGCACGCCGATGGCCAACGCGCCGGTTTGGCTCAGTTCGGGCCGTGCCTTGCCGTCGCGCAAATACATGTCGCGGCTGGCTGCGCCCGGGGCAGTCTCGCGGCCGTCGATCGCTGCGAACGTGCCGTCCGGCTTGCGGATCAGCATGAAACAACCGCCACCGATGCCGGAGTTGAAGCCGTCCACCACCCCCAAAGTCAGCGCGGCTGCGACGGCGGCGTCAACGGCATTGCCGCCGCGCTCGAAAGTTTTGATCGCGGCCTCGGTGGCGAGGGGATGCACGGTGACCGCTGCGCCGGTTCGCTCCGTCGCTTGGCCAAGCGGAAGCCCGAGCAGCAGGAGAAAGATGACAATACGATTCAACATGGCGCGCGCAGGGTGTTTTGCGGTGGCGAATGTTGCAAGGCTGGTTGTGGGTTATCAAACGCAGAGAGCGCAGAGACGCGGAGGGCCGCAGAGAATATTCTGGGCCACGAAAAGCACGAAAGGAAGGAAGGAAAAAGTTGAATCGTTCGGGGGCGGGGGTACGCTGCGTTCTCTTTTCACGATGAATGTTCATCTCAAATTTCTTGCGGTGTTTGTTTGCGTTTTTAGCTGCGTTGCGGCCGGGGCGGATTCACCGAAAACGGCGGATGCTTTTTTTCGGGACACGACGGTTTGGGACATGGCGCTGACGGTGTCGCCGGAGAGTTACGCCGCGCTTGAGCCGGAGGGCGGGCGGAGGTTTGATGTCGATTTCGAGTACGTTCGCGCCGGTGTCCGCATCGCCGGGCAAGTGTTCGAGGATGCTGGGCTGCGGTACAAGGGCAACTCCAGTTTCTCGACTGCGCGCGGCATTCCCAAAAAATCGTTCAAGATTGATTTCAACAAGTTCGTCAAGGGGCAGAAGTTTCTCGGGCTGACCAAGCTCAATTTGAACAACAACGTTCTTGACCCGTCGCAGATTCGCGAGGCGTTGGCGTACCGGCTTTGGCGCAAGCTGGGGCTGCCGGGGTCGCGCACGACGTTCGCGCGAGTGACGCTGTCGGTGCCGGGGCAATTCGACAAAAAACTGCTCGGCCTGTACGTCGTGGTGGAGCAGGTGAACGGGCCGTACCTCAAGGAGCGGTTTGGCACGGACAAGGGTTTGCTGCTCAAGCCGGAACGCAGCCTCGCAATGCCGTACCTCGGCGAGGCGTTTGCGGAGTACGAGCGGGTGTACGTGCCCAAGAGCGACGCGAAGCCGCGCTTGGCCAAGCGGTTGATGGCCTTCACACGACTGGTCAGCCAAGCGGACGATGCGGCGTTTGCGGAACAGATCGGCGGGTTTGTGGCGTTCGAGCGCTTGGCCAAGTTCACCGCCGCGCATGCGGTGTTGTCGCACCTCGACAGCTTTTTGTTGCGCGGCCACAACTACTATCTTTACCTGCCGAAAGTCGGCGGCAAGTTTGTGTTTTTGCCGTGGGACTTGAACAGCACGTTTGCCAGTCATAGTTCGGCAGGCAGGCCGGAGCAGCAATTTGACCTCAGCGTGAAGCAGCCGTTCGCGGATGGCCAACGACTGCTCGAGCGGTTGATGAAGCTCGAGTCGTTTCGCGAGCCGTACGAGGCGGCGGTGAAGGAATTGGTGGCGACGCATTTCTCGAAGGCATCGATCGCGCGTGACATGGCGGAGTTTCGCTATGCGGTGGAGCCGGTGGTCACGGAGGACGAGTTCAGCGACCTGCGGCAGTTTATGGGCAACTTTGAGCCGGTGAAGGCTGCGCTGCGGGAGCCTGCCGATCGCGGTCGGGGCCGGGTGATTCGCAAGCCGTTCCTGCGGGACTTCGTGGCCAAGCGTCACGAGTCGATCGCCGCGCAGTTGGCTGGCGAGCGAGAAGGCTATGTGCCATCGATGCGTCGCCGCTCGAGCGGCCGGAGCGAGCGGCCAACCCGGCGTCGACCTAGACGAAGTGAGCAGTAAGGCTCACTCCAACGTCCACTTGGCCAAGCGGAGGACGGCTCGTGGGCTGGTGCCCAGTTGCTCGTACCACGCGGTGAGCAGGGTACCGTTGGCTAACTCGACGGTGGAGGGGTAGCCGAGGTCGCCGTTCGCGCCGTCGCCGGAAATCGTGATCGGTTCGCTCCAGGTTTTGCCGTGATCGGCACTGATACGGGCTTGGTTGCCATACGGTTTGCGGCGGTAACCGTAGGTCATTAGCAGTCGGTCATCCCGGAGGCGGAGCAGGTGCGACGGCAGTCCCCAAACGCCAATCGAGTGGGGCATGCTCCAGGTTTTGCCGCCGTCGGTGGACTCGGTTTGCAGGGTCTCGCGGCTGTTGGGGTCATTGTGGTTTCGGATTTGCGTGATGATCGTGCCGTTGGCAGCTTCGACGGCGTGGAGTTCGTGGTACTCGCCGGGATCGTCGCCGGGGCGGGTGGGGATTTGCGCTAGTTTTTTCCACGATCGGCCGTCGTCGGTGGACTCGCAGACGCCGTTCCACTTGCCGGTTTTCCACAAATCTTTGCCGGCGTAAAGCTGGCGTCCGTCGGCGAGTTGGATCGGGCCGTGCGGACTGTTGACGATCGAGTCGTACGGCGTGGACCACGTGACACCGCCATCGGTCGAGCGGAGCATCCACGTGCCGAGTTGCGCCTTGCGCTCGGCTGCGCTGATGCGGTTATGCGTGCCGCGCCAACGGGCCTGCCGTGCGGCATCCCACTTGTTGATTTCGCCGTTGCGAAAATAATGCTCATAGGCCAGCGACGAAAACGTGGTGGCGAGCAGCGTGCCGTTGGCCGTCTCGAGGATGCCGGCGTCGCGGTCGTCGATCGCGAGGTCGAGCAGCACGCGGGGGAAGGTCCACGTTGCACCGTCGTCGTCGGAACGCATTAGTTCCACTTGGCCAAAGGGGCAGACGTGCCCCTCGCGTCCGCCGGTGCAAATGAGCAGCAACTGGCCGTTGCGCCGCCGGGCGAGCGTGGGCCAACCGTGGTAATGGTTCGGGCGCATGCTGACAACGTCGATGCTGTGCACCTTGGCCAACGGCTTGGCTGCTTGAGTGCGGATGTGTGGTGCGAGCGCTGCGCCGAGGCCAAGCGCGGCGGATTGGCGGAGCATGCGGCGGCGGGAGATCGGTTGCGGTTTCACGGCGGGGACGGTAGTGGAAATTTTAAGGCTGGCCAAGTACGCTTTGGGCATGGCCAAGGTTTCACGAGCCAAGCTGTATCATTACCGGGCGAAGATTACGGCTGTTTACGACGGCGACACGTGCACGGCGAATGTCGATCTCGGATTCAAAGTGGTGGTGCGCGGCGAGAAGATTCGGTTGGCACGAATCAACGCGCCGGAGATTCGCGGGGCGAGCCGAAAGGAGGGCTTGGTAGCGCGGGACTTTTTGCGCGAGCTAATCCTTGGCCGCGATGTGCTGCTGCAAACGATCCGGGACAAACGCGGCAAGTACGGGCGTTACCTCGGGGAGATTATTGTGAAGAAGGGTCGCCGCAACGTGAACGCCAACACCGCCTTGGTCAAAGCCGGCCACGCGAAGTACGTGGAGTACTGACAGGGTCAGGCGTTACTCCTGTTTTTTATTCCGGCGGGAGGAGATGAAAATGGTGGTGCCAATGCCGATGGGGATGGCACTGAGCATCGTCATGACGATGATGAGCAGGGCCAACTCGGGCGTGCCCATCGGGCGGGGCGCGGGGGTGAACCGAATTTCGGCGACGAGTGGCAGGTGATCGGACGCCTCGGTTTTCGGCACGTCGAGCCAGCGCACTTTGAAGTTCTTTTTGCTGGATAGCCAAATGTAGTCGATGCGGCGAGTCGGGTTGTCGCTGCTCATCGTGAAGCCGTTGCCTTTGCCGTCGACTCGCCATGCGTCGGTCCATTTTTTACTGAGCCGTTTGTGCAGTTCGCTGTCCGGCGTGTCGTTAAAGTCGCCGCACAACAGGGCGGGCAGGGCGGCGTGTTTGGCGAAGAGGGCGGCGAATTGAGTTTCGCTGAACAGCCGTTCCGCCGGGTCGGCTTTGTGGTCCAAGTGCGTGCAGGTGAATAGCAGTTGGCCTTGGTTCACCGCGAGCACAGCCTGCAGAACGCCGCGTTGTTCCCCTTTGCGCGATTGTTTCAGCAGATGGTTTTCGTGTGACTCGATGGGGAAGCGGCTCAGGATCGCGGTGCCGTATTGGCCGCCCTGAAAGTTGTCGAGGTTGGCCCCGAACACGACGTTCATCCCGGTGCGCTTGGCCAATTCCGCCGGCATGTCGATGCCGCCGGTGCGCTTGGTGTTTTTGTCCACCTCCTGCAGGGCAATGACGTCGGCGTTGGACTGACGAAGGACATTGGCGATGCGCTCGAGGTCAACCTTGCCGTCCAGTCCCTCGGCGTGGTGGATGTTGTAGCTCATCACGCGCAGGACGACCGGCGTGACATCGGGCGAGTTACAGCCGGAGAGGCAAGCCAAGCCAAGTGCTGACAAAAAAAGACAGAGGCTGCGCGGCCACATTTGAGTTAAAGCCAACTTGGCCAAGGCCTATTTCTTCCGCCTGAGGCGGAAATCGGCGGGACGCTTGTTTTGCGTCGGCCAGTAGTCCCCCCGCCTGAAGCTGTATTGCGACGGGTTGAGTTCCCCGACGAGATCGACCTTTGTGCCGTCCTTGGGGATTTCGAGGTCCAGCAGCCAATAGGCTCCATTGACCAGCAAACGGCGGGTGCCGGGAGCCGTGAGGTCGGTCGAGGAGCCCATCGTGGTGGCGAATGTCCGGCCCTTCTTTCCGCCGGGCACCTGATATTCCCTGGTCCAGAAGACCGGCATCATGGGGTTGTTTTTCCTGCCTTCCACCGCCTCGTCGTCGGTCGGTTTCATGCCGAAGAACGGATCGTCCGTGCGCGGTCCCTTGCGCTTGGTGACCTGCCCGAGAATGATGTGTTGCGACCCCTCCGGCAGCGGCAGCCGCACGCCGTAAACATCGGTTGGTCCCCAGACATCGCCATTCTTGACGCCGCGCGTGGTGGGGTGTTTCTCCGCGCTCGGCGCAATGATGCCCACCGTGCTCTCGCTCTTGTGTCCACCGTGATGGTTTTTCCAGTAATCACCGAGCACCACTTTGCCAAAGCCGCCCTGCCACTCCTTTTTCGGGCCGCCGTAGCCGTTGCTGTAGTGGGCATACTTCTTGTCGCCGCCGATGTTAAATGCGTGGGTCGCGGTTCGCATGCCGATCACCGGTCGGCCGGTCTTGAGGTAGGCGTCGATGTGCGCCATCTGATCGTCGGGCAAATCGCGGAAGCGCGTCCCGATCACCATCAGGTCGGCGTCTGCCAACGCCTCGAGGCCAGGGATGTTGTTGCGGTTGTTGGGGTCGACGATGCCGCTTTTCGGATCGATCGCGAACACCACGCGGCAGTCGAAGCCGTGATGACGCGAGAGGATACCGGCAAGCACTGGCATTGCCTCCTCGGAGCGGTACTCCTCGTCGCCGGAGATCAGGACGACTTTTTTGCCCTTGCCGGACCCTTTTTTGCCTTTGTAATCCAGCCATTGCTTGGGCGCTGCAGAGGCGCTTACCGCCGCAGCGATAAAAATGGCAACCAATAGTTTCGATACGTGTTTCATGATGTTGAGAGAATGGTACTCGAGGCGGAAAACCGTACCGGATGCCGTGCCAATTGCAACCCCGCAGTCGCCGAAATCACTCGCCCGCCAGCGGCCGTTCGCCTAATCTCGATCCCGACGAATCGGAACCGTGTGACTGGGAAGAAACCAATGAACCCGTGGATCGTGGCCGGCATTAACCTGCTGGCGTGGCCGGGCATCGGTACGTACGTTGGCGGCCACAAGGTCTCCGGCGCCATCCAGGCCGCGATGGCCCTCATTGGTGGCGTTCTCAGCCTGGCCCTCATCGTGGTGCTGTTCCGCCTCGCAATGAAACTGGATTCAGCCCACTTTGACCCCGAGTCGTTCATGGAGGCCAACGGCATACTGTTTGGATTGGGTGGGGGCGGCCTTGGCCTGCTCGCCTTCGCCTGGGTCTGGGCGGCTGTGAGTTCCTTCCTGATAGCCAACGAGTCGAAAACCAGCAACTGAACTTGAGTGATATTATCCCAGAAACCATCCTAGGAAAACTCACGCGCCGTGAGTTCCGCGAGCGGATGGCGTCCGGCGAGTTGGCCGGCTGCATCATCCCGGTCGCTGCGATCGAGCAGCACCTCGAGCATCTGGCAATGGAGCACGACTGGCGCAGCGTCGGCCTGGTGGCTGGCGCAGTGGCCAAGCGTTTGGCTCCACGGGTGCTCGTTGCCGAGGGGCTGATGTGCGGCATCAGTGAGCACCACATGCGGCATCCCGGCACGCTGACACTTCGGCCCGGGACGTTCCTCACCGTGCTGGGCGACATGATCGATAGCATGGTGCGCGCCGGCTTCCGCAATGTTGTCGTACTCAACGGGCACGGCGGAAACATCGAGCCAATCCGCGGTACTTGGGATCAGTTCCTGCGGCAGTTCGAAGGCGTCAATCTTCATTTTCTTTCCTACTGGGATACGCTTGGCCAAGCGGACGCCGACGAGTTGCTGCAGGGCGGCAAGCGGCTGTCGGACGACATGCCAGGGCACGCGCAGGAGTTCGAGACCTCCATCGCCCTGGCCAAGTTTCCCCAAAACGTCCGCGCCGATGCGGTCTCCGATCAGCCCGACCGGAGCCCGGCCTTGGCCACGGCGGAACAGGGAAGCGAGTGGTTCGAGCGTGTGACCGAGCGCTTGGCCAAGTTCGTCGGCAAAGTGATCGACGGCCAGCAGCAGTCCGAGACGCCGCCGTACCACCCTTAGCGGCTTGGCCAAGCTTGCGCTTTTTGGAGCGAACTCAAAATCCCCTTGCAAGGTCAAGGGAGGTTTGGCAGGGTGCCCGCCCTTTTCGGGCGCGCCCGTAGATCAACTGGATAGATCGCATGGCTACGAACCATGAGGTTGGGGGTTCGAATCCTCCCGGGCGTACCATTTTTTCTTCGCCACTAGCGCTCCTTATTTGCGGATGGTGGTCCTGTCTGCCAGCCATATCATGTCGATATTTTTTGGCGAAGCGACGTTGAGTGGCATCAGTCGGTTGTTGATCGGTTTGATTGTGCGGGGGTCGAGCCACTTTTTAATTTCGGCATGACCATCGGCAAAGCTTAAACCTGCGGCACTATTATGGTAACTGGCAGGGTAGTCGATAATGCGCGCCGAACCCGGGCTTTCGACCATCTGGTTGGCGTATCCACCGGCGTTGATGCTGTCGGGGTGTTCGTCCAGCAAAACGTAGAGCTTGGATGGCCCGGGGTTCAACAGATCTGAGGATCTGAGGTACACCTTGTATCGGCTTCCGGGCAGCCAGTATCCGGGGCCGCCCATCGCCTGGCTCATGCCCATGCTGCGCACTCGCGAGTGGTGTTTGCCCTTGATGGTGACATAACTGTGGTCAGCCGGGCATTTGTACACCCGCGCGCTCGGAAGGTAGAGGGCAAACTTGGCCCGTTTGGGATCCAGCAAATCAAGGATATTCGTGTTGTCACGGTTTCCCGGGTTGTAGTCCAGCCAACCGGCAACCCACGCATAGAGTTCTGTTCCCGAGTTGCCGGGTTTTGTCAACAGTTCATCGTTGTCATCCGGATACATGAGATGAGCCAATTGCAGTTGCTTGAGGTTGTTCATGCATGAGATTCCGTGCCCCTTGGCCTTGGCGTTGGCCAGGGCGGGCAACAACAGAGCCGCCAGAATGGCGATGATGGCGATGACCACCAGTAGCTCAATGAGCGTGAATGCCCGTCTTGATTCGGTCTTCATTTCGCTGTTTCGGCTTTCAATTCTTCACCCGTCTTGCCGCCGTGTTTGCGAAGGAGGTTGGCGATCAGGGGGAACCCTTGTTGGAACCTGAAACACGGTAGGATACATAGTAAAACCCATTAGGCGCTTTTTCTTCGAGATAAAAACTCACAATACCATCACTGGTAGCCGTATGCTGATTATGGTCAATGGCGCCGCCTTGAGTCAATGAAAAAGGGAGTATTTTCCAACCCAGATTGGCGAGTTTAGGGTTGCCATATATTTCATAGGTATAACCACTGTATGCCGGAACATTGATCTTGAAACGCTGCTGCCCGCTATCTGAGCTGGCTACCTTGGTGCCTACAAGCATCAATCCCCCACTATCCGGATATGTGGGGTCAACCGGAGTGAGATGACTGACAAAATCCCAGGTCGTTTGTTCTTCTAAGTTGGTTGTTTCCGAAACCTTGGAAAAGGTTAGAATAATTGAGTCACGTTGTTGAGTGTCAACGATTGAGTTCAATAGAAAGTCACTGTTATTGGGAGTTTCTCCCTTCCAGTAGGTTTGAGTGCTAAATCGCCTTTTCTGCCCGGGAAGAGTGATTCCCCAGTGGAAATGCCGCGCACGTCCTGGGTAAAGCCCGGGTTTGATGGTTCGGAATCTATAAGCGCCACTCGAACCTGTAAGAAACTGGCCGAATCCGGCAAAATTCGGGTCGGCCTTGGGATTGGGTCCAGGTTTCGTTGAATAGGCATATTCTCCCAGACTATCCGCGTGCCACAACTCTACCAATGCTCCCCGAACCGGATTCCCATTACGATCAAGAATACGCCCACTCACATGGGTCACAATACCTGATGCCATGGTGAGGTGGTCATTGATCTTCACCAAATCATTGTCCTTATCCAACGGAATTATCGTCGACCAACGGATAGAATGGTCCCTGTACCTGTGCTGGCGTCAATGTAACCAGGCAGAGTAAACCCGGCCGAGGCAATTGACATGCTTTTTATAAAACTACGCCGATTCACAGGTATGTAAAATGCAATAGATTTCATTTCCCTTCAGCTTTCAATTCCTCTTGCGTCTTGCCGCCGTGTTTGCGGAGAAGGTCGGCGATTTCTGTGTGACCTTCATCAACCGCCAGATGCAAAGGAGTCCATCCCCCGATATTTGCATTCACATCCGCACCTTTGGTGACGAGTAGTTCGACAATTTCCTTGTGGCCTGAAGCAGCCGCCTCATGCAAAGGAGTCCCACCAAGATTATTCTTCACATCCGCACCTGCGGCAATAAACAGTTCAGCGATTTCCTTGTGACCTCCCTCAGCCGCATCATGCAAAGGAGTTCTTCCTTTGTCATCCTTCGCA
>Ga0310122_10002979_pt1 | contig 10761 bp, 5 predicted proteins | sample CB6_Bottom_1051__FD_203503 | JGI IMG/M metagenome (GOLD analysis project Ga0310122, IMG submission 203503) | Marine microbial communities from Western Arctic Ocean, Canada - CB6_Bottom_1051 | ecosystem: Environmental > Aquatic > Marine > Oceanic | place: Canada: Western Arctic Ocean | collected...
TCACCGGAACCTCCATCCGGCAAACTCAACTCAAGACGCGCATGCCGTTCAAGTACGGCATCGCCACCATGACTGAGGTGCCGATGGTGTTTGTCCGGGTCGAGACCGAGGTGGATGGCCGGCCGTCGTGGGGCATTTCCTCCGACCTGTTGCCGCCGAAGTGGTTCACCAAGGTGCCGGACGACCCGCTCGAGCAGGAGATCGCCGACATGCTCCGGGTGATCGGCCGAGCCATGTCCAATTCGCTCGGCGTCGAGGCTCCGACTGCCTTCGCCGCTTGGCGGACGATTTACGGGCAGCAGGCCGCTTGGGCCAAGGCCGAGAACATCGCGCCGTTGCTGGCTCACTTTGGCACGTCGCTGGTGGAGCGCGCATTGATCGAGTCGGTCTGCCGCGCCACGGGCCAACCGCTTGGCCAAGCGCTGCGCAACGGCACGCTGGGTTTTGAGCCCGGTGCCATTCACCCAGCCTTGGCCAAGCGCTCCGCCGCTGAACTGCTCCCGCAACAACCGTTGGTCAAGGTGCTCGCCCGGCACACGGTTGGCTTGGCCGATCCGTTGTCCGCCGCCGCCATCCCGGCCGATGAGTTGCTCGACGACTCGCTGCCGCAATCGCTCGACCAGTGCATTCGGGCCTATGGCCTGCGCCATTTCAAAATCAAAATCAACGGCAACCTCGACGCCGATCACGAGCGCCTGCGCAGTGTTGCTGCCACAATCGGGCAAAACGCGCCGAGTGACTACGCGTTCAGCCTCGACGGTAATGAGCAGTTCAAGTCCGTGGACAATTTTCGCAACCACTGGGCGAGTCTCGCCGCCGACGCGGAGTTGACCTCCTTTTTCGAGCACCTGCTTTTTGTCGAGCAACCGTTGCACCGCGACATCGCGCTGGAGGATTCCGTGGGCGACGGGTTCGGCGACTGGCCGGATCGGCCGCCGATCATCATCGACGAATCGGATGCCACGATCAAAAGCCTGCCGCTGGCGCTGGCGCTTGGCTACGCCGGGACGAGCCACAAAAACTGCAAGGGCATTTTCAAGGGAGTCGCCAACGCATGCCTGCTCAATGCACGGCGGGAAGCCGGGCACGCGGCGGTCATGAGCGGCGAGGATTTATGCAACGTCGGCCCGGTCGCCGTGATACAGGACTTGGCGGTGATGTCAGCGCTTGGCATCGAGAGCGTCGAGCGGAACGGGCATCATTACATGGCGGGGCTGTCGCAGTTCCCGGAAGCTACACAGCGGCAGGTGCTCGCCGCACACGCCGGGCTTTATCGCACGAGCGACCACGGCTGGCCGACGCTCGATATTCGCGATGGGCAGATTCACTTGCGAAGTGTCAACGACCAGCCATTCGGCACCGGCTTCGAACTCGACTTGTCGCCGTTCGAAGAGATCGGCCTCACCGCTGTATGAAAAAGCATCCACTCGCAAAACTCGACCAGCGGCATTTGTGGCATCCCTTCACGCAGATGCGCGACTGGCTCAAGGGCAAACCGCTGGTCATCGAACGCGGAAAGGGCACGCTGCTTTGGGACGTGCGCGGACGGGAGTACATCGACGCCAACTCGTCCATTTGGACCAATCTTCACGGGCATAATCATCCGAAAATCAACGCCGCCATTCGGGCGCAATTGGGCAGAGTCGCCCACACCTCGGCGCTTGGCTTGGCCAACGAACCGGCCTCACTGCTTGGCCGGGAGCTGGTGCGCTTGGCCAACCCTCGAACCGGCGTGACCAAGCAGCAGCCGCGTTTGGCCAAGGTATTTTACTCGGACAACGGTTCGACCGCAGTCGAGGTGGCGCTCAAGCTGGCCTATGAGTTCGCCCGCCGCACGGGGCGCGCCCGCAAGCCAAGGTTCCTTTCGCTCGACGGCGCGTATCACGGCGACACGGTCGGGGCGCTCAGCGCCGGGCATATCGACCTTTTTCACAAGGCGTACTCCGGCATGCTGTTCAAGACGGACAAGGTGATGTCGCCATACTGTTACCGATGCCCGTTCAACAAGGCCAAGCCGGAACGCGGCGACGCGCGCGACACCCGCAAGTGCAACTTCGAGTGCGTTGACAAAGTGGAGCAGCGATTCGCCACCCGCAAAAAACGCGGGAGCAACTACGCCGCGCTGCTGGTCGAACCGGGCATGCAGGGGCCGGCCGGAATGATCGCGCAGCCGAAGGGATGGCTTGGCCGCGTCGCGCAGATTGCACAGGGACACGGCACCCAACTCATCGCCGACGAAGTGATGACCGGCTTGGGCCGCGCTGCTTGCCGGCATTTTGCCAGCCACGACGAAGGCGTGCAGCCGGATTTCCTCTGCCTGGCCAAGGGGCTAACCGGCGGCTATCTGCCGATGGCCGCCACGCTGACAACGCAGGAAGTGTTCGATGCGTTCCTTGGCGACTATTCCGAGTTGAAGACTTTCTTCCACGGGCACAGCTACACCGGCAACCAACTCGGCAGTGCCGCCAGCCTGGCCAGTATCGGGTTGCTGAAGAGTGCCGCAAGCAGGCGCAAAAAACTTGCCGCGAATCTCCACACCGAAGCCAAGCGGCTTTGGAGCCTGTCTCAAGTCGGTGACATCCGGCAGGCGGGATGCGTGCTGGCGGTTGAATTGGTTCGCGACTGGCGGACACGCGAGCCGTTTAAGTTGGCCGAGCAGGCTGGGATCCGCGTCTGCGACGGCTTGGCCAAGCGCGGCGTGCTGACAAGGCCGGTCGGCAACGTGATCGTCATCATGCCGCCGTTCTGCACGACGCAGCAACAGGTCAAAAAAATCTTCTCCGCGCTGTACGACTCGATTGAAGAATCCCTCGACAAACCATGACCTCTTTCGCCTTCGTTGCCCTTGGGCTGATTTTGATTCGCTATTTTTTTGAGCTTTGCCTCGATGGGGTGAATGCGGCGCACGTGCGGAAACATTCCACTGAAGTCCCGAAGGCGTTTCGGGAAATCATGGATGCGGCGACATACAAAAAATCAGTGCAGTACACTCTGGCCAAGGCCCGCTTCGGCACGGTCTCGGACAGTTACAGCACGGCGGTGCTCTGCGCCCTGCTCTTCAGCGGTTTGCTGGCATCGCTCTTTGCCCAAGTCGTGGAGCGGACCGGTCAATCCGCATGGGGACTGGCCATCGCGCTGTGGGCAGTGATCCTGCTGATGTCGCTGCTGAGCCTGCCGTTTTCATGGTGCTCGCAGTTTCGGCTTGAGGAGCGGTTTGGGTTCAACAACTCGACGCAGCGCACTTGGTGGTCGGATCAGGTCAAGGGGGTCGCGCTGAGTTTTGCCATCGGCGTGCCGCTGCTGGCGTTGATACTTTGGCTGGTCGGGGCAAGCGGCGATTATTGGTGGCTGTGGGCGTGGGGTGTGGTCGTGGTTTTTCAGCTGTTGATGAGCGTGTTGGCGCCAATTTTCATTCTTCCCCTGTTCAACAAGTTCACGCCGTTGCCGGAAGGCTCGCTGAAAGACCGGTTGAAAAACCTGGCCGAGCGCACCGGGTTTATCAACGCCGGCATCCAAGTGATGGACGGCAGCAAGCGCTCCAAGCATTCGAACGCCTTTTTTACCGGGTTGGGCAAGGGCCGGAGAATTGCGCTGTTTGACACGCTCGTGGAGCAGATGAGCGAGCAGGAACTTGAAGCCGTCTTGGCGCATGAGATCGGCCATTACAAACTCCGGCACGTGCCGAAAATGATCACGTGGTCGTTTGTCACCACGTTGGCTGGTTTTTGGGGGTTGAGTTTGCTGGCGGGACAGTCCTGGTTCACGGGTGCGTTTGGTTTTGGCAGCGAAGCCGGAATCGCCCCGGCGTTTTTGCTGTTTGCCCTCCTCGCCGGGACAGTGACGTTTTGGCTCTCACCGCTGTCGAGCCTTTGGTCGCGCAAGTTCGAATACGAGGCGGACGCCTTCGCGGCAGACGCGGTGAACACCAGTGAGCCGATGATCACGGCGCTCCGAAAACTCAACCGGGAAAACCTGAGCAATCTCACCCCGCACCCGTGGTACAGCGGCTTTCATTACGATCACCCGGCATTGCTTGAGCGCGAATCTGCGCTGAAAGACTTGAATCCGGGTGATCGGGCCGCATGATATTCAGCTTTTGCCGCTTGGCCAAGCAGGGTAGGTTTCCGCGCGCCCTTGGGGGAAGGCACGACTTTGAATTCGATATGCGACTGAAATCATCCATCACATTACTGACCGGTTTTTTGGCGCTTGGCCTAGCGATCACGGGCGTGGCAAGCGACCCGTTCATCAGCGAGATTGTTGCCGCCAACGACAAGACGCTGATAGACAACTTCGGCGAGACCTCGGACTGGATCGAGCTGCACAATCCCGGCAGCGAACCGGCAAACCTGCTGGGATGGGGCCTGAGTGACGAACTGGAGAGCCCGCTGAAGTGGACATTCCCCGATGTGAGCATCCCCCCCGGCGATTTCCTGCTGGTGCATGCGTCCGGGAACAACATCGCCGACCCCCGCCGGCCCCTGCACACCAGTTTCAGGTTGTCGCGGGCGGGCGAATTCCTCGGCTTGGCCAAGCCGGATGGCAGTTTTGCAGACAAGTACGCCCCCGGTTTTCCGGCGTTGAACGACAATCAATCCTACGGGGTTCCGATGATGGAAGCCCCGGATGAAGTCATCCCCGCGCACTCGACATTTAGTTACCTTACGCCGGCCAGTGGCAACGCAAATGAAAAATGGACTGAAACAAACTTCAAATTAACACCCAACTGGAAAAGCCGGCGTTCTGGTTTTGGCTTTCAAAAATCCGGATCCACTCTTACGGACTTGATCAAGACCAGGATTCCCACTTCGAAGCGGGCCATTTGGCTTCGCAAGAAATTCTCAATTAAAAACCACGAAACACTGGATCACTTGGTTCTTAGGATTCAATTTGATGACGGGTTTATCGCCTACCTAAACGGTCAAAAAGTTGCCAGCATGAATGCCCTTGAGAAGCCGAAGTACAACTCCTACGCGACCAAGGACAACCGGGATCTTTCCTTTTTTGATTTTGATTTGACGAACCATATCCGCCTTTTGAAACCGGGCGAGAACAACGTCCTGGCTGTGCAAGCTTTTAATTATCGCACAGACCGAGAACAGTTCTTTGTCATGCCCACACTGCTCGCCGGACGACTTTCTGCGTTCGACTCGACTAAGCGGGTGTTCCTTTCGACTCCGACGCCGGGACGGCTGAACACGAGCCAATCCCCGCCTCAACCGGGTGATCCGATTTTCTCAAAGCCAAGCGGCAGTTTTCCCTCTTCCTTTTCAATCACCCTCAAGCCTTCTGTCGAGGGGGAGATTGTCCGCTACACCACCAACGGATCAGTGCCCACCGCATCCTCAAAAAAATACACCAGCGCCATTAGCCTCACAAAGTCCACTCTTGTTTGCGCCCGCTGTTTTACCGAGGAAGGCTACGGCGGGGCGCCGGTTACCCGGGAGTATCTGCAACTCGCATCGAATGTGCGCAAGTTTTCATCAAACCTACCGGTCATCGTGATTGAAAACTTTAAGGGAGGAACCATCGGGTCCGATCCCTACAAGAATGCCCACATGTCCATTTACGAACCCGACGAAGATGGACGCACCAAGTTGATGGACGGCCCGACTCTCGACACCCGCGTTGGAATCAAGATACGGGGTTCCAGCACGCAAAATCGCGCCAAGAAAGCGTTTACCGTCGAGGCCCGTGACGACTTTGGGGATGACAGGGATATCTCCCCATTGGGAATGCCGGAGGAATCGGACTGGATTCTATATGCTGCCTACAATTTCGACCGTGCGCTTATTCGCAATGCTCTGGTTTATGAGCTCAGCAACCAGATTGGCAGGTATGCCGTGAGAACCCGGTTTTGCGAGGTGTTCGTCAACACGAACGGCGGAGCCCTGAGCTACAACGATTACGTGGGCGTTTACTCGTTTATGGAAAAAATCAAGCGGGACAAAAACCGGGTGAACATCACCCGCATCGCCCCGGATGACAATTCCGAGCCTGAAATCACCGGGGGGTACATCTTTAAAATCGACCGACCCGACCCGGGGGACTCCGGATTTAGCGCCGGTGGGCAGGGCATCAAGTGGCTGGAGCCCAAGGAGGATGACATCACCGCCAAGCAAAGCGGCTATGCACGCGCCTATCTTAACGCGATGTACAAGACTTTAAGCCACACGACAAAGTACCGAGACTACATCGACCCACTGTCGTGGATCGACCACCACATGCTCAACGAGTTCACCAAAAATCCGGACGCCCTCCGGTTGAGCACTTATTTTTTCAAGGACCGCAACAAGCGCATCGAGTACGGCCCGGTGTGGGACTTTGACCGCACGATGGGCTGCGACGATGACGGGCGGGCAGCAAACCCGGTTGGTTGGTCTGGCTCTTATAGACACGGGTGGTGGTCGCGCGTCATGAGCAACAAAGCGTTCAAGGAACGCTACGCCCAGCGCTGGGGCGAAGTGCGTGGCAGCGTGATGACCGAGAAAAACATCTTCTCAATCATCGACGAATGGGAGGAACTGCTGGACGAGTCGGCCAAGCGCAACTTCACCAAGTGGCGCCTCGTCAATTCAAAGACCGGTTTTCAGACAGAAATCAAACAGCTAAAGACATGGATCTCCAGTCGCCTGACATGGATGGATACCCAGTTTGACTCCATCCCGTCACCCCTGTTGAGCATCACCGAGGGTGCCGCCCTGCCCGGTTTCCAGCTTGGCGTAAGCGCGCAAAGTGACGAGGTGTACTACACGACGGACGGCACTGACCCACGCATGCCGAACGGCGACATCAACCCAAGAGCCACCCGGCTTGCCCAAGCGGAAACTGAACCGATCATCCCGATAAACTCCGAGTGGAAGTACCTCGACACGGGAACCAAGCTCGACAGGGTAGATTGGACCGCTATCGAGTACGACGACAGCGAATGGAAAAGCGGCAAAGCCGAGCTTGGCTATGGCGACGGCGACGAGGCCACCGGAGTTGATCGCGGTTCAGAGCCCAGCTCGAAATTCCACACAACCATCTATTTCCGGAAGGAGTTCCAGATGGGCGAATCGATCGACAAGTCACTGCTTATCAAGTTGTTGCGAGATGACGGTGCCGCTGTTTACCTGAACGGACGGGAGTTGTTCCGAAGCAACATGAAACTGGGAACGATTCGTTATGCCACTTACTCAATTACACGAAACTCCACCAAGAACAGCCGCATCTTTTTCCCCTACTTCGTTGAAGTTCCCAAGTTCAAGACGGGCAAAAATGTCTTCGCCGTCGAGGTGCATCGTGGCTCCCGGTCCGACAAGGATCTGAGCTTCAATTTTGTTGCTTCCGCCCTGGACGCATCCGGCATACCGGTCACCATCGACAAGACATCCACCATTACCGTCCGCGCAAAAAGCGGCGAAACCTGGAGTGCGCCAGCCACTGCGTCGATTGTTATTTCCGCCTCGGCAGCGCTCAAGGTCACAGAGTTGATGTATAATCCGACGGACGGAAAAACGTTCGAGTTCATCGAGTTGAAAAACGTCAGCGGCGCTCCTCTCGACTTGGCGGGCGCTAGTTTCTCCGGCGTTCGGTTTACGTTCGACGAAGGGACGCTGGCACCGTGGGAGTCCGGTGTCCTCATCCCCAACGACGACCCGGCGGCGTTTATCGCGAAATACCCGGACGCCCCCATCCTCGGCACCTACGGCGGCAGCCTCTCCAACTCCGGCGAGGAACTTCGCCTGCTCGATCTCGATGGCCAGATCGTTTTCTCGGTCAATTACTCCGCCGACAGCCCTTGGCCAAGCGAGGCGGACGGCGGCGGCTCGTCGCTCGAGCTCGTGTCGCAACTGGCTAGTGAACGCGACCCAGCCAACTGGCGCGCAAGCCTCGTGCCCGGTGGCACCCCAGGTGACATTCTGTTTTTATCCACCGAATTAAGCCTTTCGGGTGGAAGGATGGCCATCCGATTCCTGGCGCTTCCCGGAAACACGTATTCCCTTCATACCAGCGACGACCTCGCCTCAGGGAAGTGGAGAAAACTAGAGGCAAATGAATTCGTAACAAAAACGAAAGTCGTGGAGTTCGTCGTCTCGCCCAACGATGGCGAAGGACAGCAGTTCTACCGTGTTTCAACCCCATGACAACGGACCACTCAGCCGGCAAACTGCCGCCGCTTGCAGGTCTCTGCACGTTTGATGAGGCGCAGCGCCCAGGGCTACCTGTGGAAGAATGTGTCCATCGCCTGAAGCGCTATCACTATTCACTCAAGAGACTGCATCAGGTTTTCAATAACCGTATCTCCTCTGAGCCGGTTTATGAGCTGAAAATGACTTTCAGCCTGCACGCCTATTATTGCGCTGAGCATGTCGCAGCCCTTCGACAGCGCGTTGGTGAAATGCGAGAGCCGCCGCTTGGGCTCGAGTCCGTGCCGGACAAGCACCTCGAGATTCTATTTGACGAGATTCTCGCCGCCCCAACCACTGTGGAATTGTTACTCGGGGTTTACGAGACGGCACTCCCTTCACTGCAGAACGCCATGCAACAGCACTTGGCCGACACCAACCCACTGGCCGACCACCCGAGTGTGCGGATGATCCGGTTTGCCCTGCTTGAGATCGGCGAGATGCTTGCACTTGGTCAAGCGACCATTGACGAGTTGGTGGATGAAAAACAGCGTGCGCAATCTCAATCCTGGCTTGACCTGTTAAACCAATGCCTAGCCAACACCGAGGCTACCGGTGAACCGGCCCAGCAAACGATCAAGCGCCAACACTCAGCCATACCATACCAGTACGATGGTGTACCCAGGCGCGACGAGCGCTTTCCCGACCCATACAACATGGGTGTCAATGCGGAGTCGCTCCTGTACGACGAGCAATATCCGCCGGAACCCAAGACGCTAATAATGTTTTACAAGCGGCTTCGAGAAATTGACGTACCGGAGATGATGTCAAGTATCATCGCCGAAACACCAGGCAAGCCGTGGGGTTACTACCGCGACATGACTCGCCAGCTTTGGGACGAAGCACGGCACGCCATGATGGGCGAAGTGGGCTTTGTAAACCTCGGCATCGACTGGCCCAAAACAGTCATGGTCAACTTTAACTGGTCGCACGCTCTCAACACCCAACTCACCCCGATGGAACGGCATGCCGTCCTCTACTTCATCGAGCAGGGGTTGATGCCCCGGACGGGGAAACGCTTCGAGTGGGAAGTGGCCCGGGATTCCGGCAACCCGTTGTCCGCGCTGTTTCAGGATTATGACTGGGCTGACGAGGTGCTGCATGCGCGCATCGGCCGTAACTGGTACCTGCCGGAATTCGACAACCCCAAGGCGGCCATCGACTACGGTGATGACTGCTGGTCGCGTGTCTTGATGGACTGGAACCAATACCGCAAGGACAGCAAAACGGAGCATCGCAACTGGTGGCCCGACCTCTACAGCGCCGCCTGCAAGGCGCGGAACATCGAGCCCGACCCCAATGTGATGCGTTTCAGCACATCCTACGAGACGGTTCGAGCTGATTTGAGGGCTATTTCAGCTTCGGGGTAATTTTTGCATTTTCCTTAAAACCATTTTCATCCAGTATCCCGCCGATGCGATTTCGCCGTCTGGCCCGCGAACGGGCCATCCAGTTCCTGTTTCAACATGAGATGAACCCTCCCGAGGCAATCGAGGAGGATCTTGAGCGCTTTTGGGAATCCCAAACCAGCGCCGCAATCGCCGAGGATCACAAGGCATCCACCTGGGGTGAGGCATCCGAGCCGACGACGCCGACCTCCGAGGACGATGAAGTCCGGAAGTTTGGCGATCCCCTCATACGCGGCGTCCTGGAAAAACTCACCGAGTTGGACGGCATCATCGAGGAACAGACACGCAACTGGGATATCGCCCGCATCGCCAAGGTGGATCGAAACATCCTGCGACTGGCCATTTACGAGATGCTGCACCGGGAGGACATCCCGCCGGTCGTCAGCATCAACGAGGCGATCGAGATCGCCAAAAAGTTTTCCACTGAGAACAGCGGACGATTCGTCAACGGCATTCTCGACAAGGTCAAGGGCAAGCTCATGCGCCCGGCCCGAACGACCGCCAACTGAGCAAACTCACTGGGAGAAACGCTTGGCCAAGCCATTGATCGACCTGCACCTGCACACCCTCTACTCGGACGGCGTCTCCACCCCCGAGCAAGTGGCCGAGGAGGCGCAGAAAATGAACCTTGCCGCCATTGCGCTGACCGACCACGACACCATCGAGGGCTGCCCGCGCTTGGCCAAGGCCTGTGCCGAGCGCGACATCGAGTTCATCCCCGGCACCGAGCTTTCCACCGATATCGATGGGCACGAGATGCACCTACTCGGCTACTTCCTCGACACGGACAACAAGGAACTGATCCGCGAAACCACCCGCTACCAACAAAACCGAACAGATCGCGTCCACGGCCTGGTTCGGCAGCTCAACTCGATCGGGGTGGCCCTGCACGCCGATCAGGTTTTCGACCTGGCCAAGTGCAAGGCACCCGGCAGGCCGCATGTGGCCCGGGCACTGGTGAAGCACGGCTTTTGCAGCACAATGGACGAGGCATTCATCCGTTATCTGCGGAAGAGCGCGCCGGGCTGGGTTCCCAAGGTCAACGTCGGCGTCGATGAGGGCATCCGGCTGATCCACCAGGCTGGCGGCTTGGCTGTGATGGCTCATCCCAGCCTCAACAAGATCGACCACCTGATCCCCCGCCTGGTTGAGGCCGGCCTCGACGGTCTCGAGTGCTGGCA
>Ga0310122_10002980_pt1 | contig 10759 bp, 11 predicted proteins | sample CB6_Bottom_1051__FD_203503 | JGI IMG/M metagenome (GOLD analysis project Ga0310122, IMG submission 203503) | Marine microbial communities from Western Arctic Ocean, Canada - CB6_Bottom_1051 | ecosystem: Environmental > Aquatic > Marine > Oceanic | place: Canada: Western Arctic Ocean | collected...
GAGTGGTCAAGTACCTGGGAGCCAAGGACACCGACGCAAAAGCCACTCGGAAGTTTGCCAAGCAGAAGGGACCCGAGGGCGTGGAAGTCATCGACATCCTGTTCGGAGTCAAGCACATCGACCAGTTTGACAACGACAAGGTCGTCGTGCTCAGGGTCAACAAGGGCCAGCTCGACCTCGAGCCGGCCGTGCTGCCCTGATGCCCCTGACACGCCGATGAAACCGTTCCCGATTCCCACGACAACGGCCGCCGCAGGCCTCGTGCTTGCGGCGGCTGTCTCGTTCTCGATGCTCGCCGCCTGCCGGCCACGCCCGCTGCCCCCACCCGCCGAGCCGGTGACCGCACAGCCGGAAACCGCCCAGGCCAGCGACGGTCACTTCACGCTGGTGCTGCAGGTCGACCCCGACGACCCCACGAAAATCACCGCCGTGGTCACCTCGACCGATGACGCCTTCAGGGGTGTCGATGCCCAGACGGCCGAAGGGCTAATCGAGGTGCGGGCCGAGGCGGCCGTACTGGGATCACTCGTTCGCATCTCCGACAGCGAACTCCACTTCTCACCCTCCTTCCCCATGCTGGCCGGAAGCGAGGTCGTGGTGAGATTCGATCCGACCACCTCTGCGATCCTCGACGGAACACCTCTGGAACTCCGCCACACCGTACCCAGGCCCCCCGCCGCTGCGGCGCCCAACGTCGAGCAGATCTACCCCACCGCCGACGTGCTGCCGGCCAACCACCTGAAGTTCTACATCGTGTTCTCAGAACCGATGCAGCCCGGGGAGATCTGGAGCTACTTCCAACTGCTCGATCTCGACAACGACCGACCGGTGCCGCGGCCGTTTCGGCACACCGAGTTGTGGTCTCGCGACGCCATGACTTTGACGCTGTGGTTCCACCCGGGACGGGTCAAGACCGGAGTCAACCTGAATACCGAGCTCGGAGCCATCCTGGTCACGGGTCGGAAGTACCGCCTGAGCATTTCCGGTGATTGGCCCTCGGCACGAGGCACCCGACTGGGCAACGACGTCACCCGGGAGTTCACCGCCGGTGCACCCGATCACACTCAGCCCGACCCGGCCGGCTGGACGCTCGAGATCCCCGCAGCCCGCTCGCTGAGACCCCTGACTTGCCAACTCGGATCCACTCACGATTGGGCTCTGCTGCACAGCGATGTCGCAGTCGAAACCGCCGCCGGAGAACCGCTGACCGGGTCGATCACGACCTCCTATCATCAATCGACCTGGCACTTCACCCCGCAGGCTCCCTGGAAGGCAGGCCAATACCGGCTGGCGATCGGCAGCGTGCTCGAAGACCTCGCCGGCAATAACCTCGAACGACCCTTCGAAGTCGATCTCAGCCAAAAGACTGACGGTGACGCTGATGCGAAACCGACCGCCGGGACCGTCTACCGCAGTTTCAGCGTCGAACCGTAGTCCCGCCACGGAGGCCGGGGGTCAGACGCCGCCACGGCCCTCCCTGGCAACCAAAGTCCCGCAACACGACAAATCCGATTAAACCGGTTAAGGCGAGTTTGCCGGTTGTGCCGATAAGTCAACGGGGCGAATCGTCGATTCACCGAGGGTCTCGGTCCGTCAACGGAGTGGCTGACATGTCGATGGTCCCAACACAGGACAACACACGTACCATGGGATTCTCACACCCCAAACTCATCCGGCGCCTGCTGCTCGGCCTCGCCGTCGTCGCTCTGCCCAGCGTGGCATCGGCCGGGATCTTCGACTTCCTCAGAAAAGACCGCGACGAAGAAGTCGAGATCATCGAAACGCACCACGCCAGTAACTGCCGCTGCCGCACACGCTGCAGCCATCCCAGGCAACCTCAGAAACGACACACCACCCCGCAAACCACCTACCGGCCCACCCCCCGACCACAACCACAACCACAATCACAATCACAACGCTACTACACCACACGGCAGCCGACACCGCAGCCGACCCTCCCCTACGCCGCACCGCAGATCACCACTCAAACCCCCACACCCTATCTGCGGACGGCTCCGCCGGCACCTCCCATCAACCGCTACGCCATCAAGCCGACTCCGACCTACCGCACCTCTCCCCAGCTGATCTACCAGCGCGAAGCGGTCATCGGCCGAGTGCCGGTCACAACCTGGCAAACGCAGTGGGTCGACCAGGGAGGCTACCGCATGGTCTGGGTCTCCAGGCCGGTCCTACGCCAGGTGCCTCGGACCAGCTATCAGTCCGTGATGGGCTACCGCGTGGTGCCTTACCAGAGAGTGAATCCGCTGGCGGGTGCTCCCGTTCAACACCCCCCCACCGCCGGATCGGTCCCCAATCCGCTTGATGCTCAACCGGTCAGCTCAAGACCGTCGACAACCCAGACGCTCAAGCCGACCACCGCTCACCGAGTCTGGCAGGCACGAGGACGACTGGGGCGGTAGGGAAGCAGTGCGTATCAATGCGTATCAATGCGTATCAATGAAAGGCCGGCACCTCGGCCACGCTCTCGCCGTCGATCATTGACTGCAGGTGAGCTGCCACGCGGTCGATGATCAACTCGACCATCGCGGCACCATTCTCGGCGGTGGCCAACAGTGGCTCGGTGTCCTCCTGGTCCTGCATCGCGTCCTGCCTTACGTTTTCCGGGAAGACCGCCAGTGCAAAGGCCGTCTCGAACTCCTGGGCATGACCGGGCCACCGACCCGTCTCGAGGTACGGAGCGACCGCCTCGTCGTCGAGGAAATCCCAGTAGCTGTGAAACTGCAGGTTGGTCTCCAGCCGCTGCAGGAACTGGCCCCAGATTCCCTGGCAGGGTGCCACGTTTCCGCCGTGTCCGTTGAGTACCAGGATGTGCTCGAATCCGGCCTGGTGCATGCTGCGGATCGTGTCGAAGAGGACCGCCAGCCAACTGCCGGGCATCGCCGAGAGCGTGCCGGGGTGACGCATGTGGTGCTCGCTGATCCCGATGTTCATCGACGGAGCCACCAGCACGCCCGGATGCAGCCGTTTGGCCACTTCCACCGAAATGTGCATGCAGCTTCGCCAGTCGTGCTCCATCGACAGGTGCTCGAGATGCTGCTCGGTCGCCGCCACCGGGATGATGCAGGCCTTCAACTCCCCGCCACCCATCCGCTCGCGGAACTCGCGCCGAGAATGCTTGCCCACCAACACCTGCTCGTCTCGTACGTCACTCATCTCAACTGGCTCCTGTTTGGCTCAAGACCATCCGAACGGGTCACCCTGATCGTCGCCGAACTCGGCCCGCTTCGCCAGCAACCCGCTCCCGGAGAAAATCACGCGTCCGATGATTCCGACACACCCGTCAACATCTCCTCCATCACCACGTAGCCGCCGCTCTCCATCCCCAGGCCGCGGTAGGTCTCCTGAGCGATCCGGTTGTGCTCTTCGACATAAAGCCGTAGGCCCACCACGCCCCCCTCGCCCCCCTCGCCCCCCTCGCCCCCCTCGGCCCCCTCGGCCCCCTCGGCCAGGGCCTCGCCGCGGAGCGTCTCGTACAACCTGCGGAACACCCCCCGACGACGGAATTCCGGCTCCACGTAGACACTCTGCAACCACCACACGAACCCGTTACGCCAATCGCTCCACTCCCAAGTATGCATCAAGCTGCCTACCACTCGCCCGTCGATCACCGCCACCAGGTACCGACCCCTCCGAGCCTCCCCGGCCACGCGCTCACAAAACACCGCCTCGACTCCCGCACGCAGCGTCGCTGAGTCCAGTTCCTTCCCCTCCGTCTCAATCGCCATCCTCCGGTTGAACTCGACCAGACTCTCGATGTCGGCCTCGCAGGCCCCGCGTACCTCGATCCCACTCGCTTCCACCACGGTCTCCTCGATCATCTCACGGCCGCCCAAGGCCCCATCATTCCCCGTCGCGCCCGGTCATTCAACTCGTAGCGGTTTCGCACTCCAAACCGACTGGTCCGACCCGCCTCGCTCGATTCGTACGACCCGATACCGCGGCAGCATTCCGTCGCGATTCCGGTCGGGCAATCTGGCGATAAAGCGTAAACCCGAACAACTGGACCGAACACACAGCCCCAACTCTTGCCCGTTCCCCTCGGCCCATCGATCACCTCGAGCCTCCCAAGGGCCCGGATGTGCCGGTCGGAGTGGTCTTGCGGAACAGGCTGCATTGCGGGTTTGCGACTCCGCGCACCGGCAACCAGACGGACACCAATACGAGGGGACAGCAGTGAACGATCAAAACGAACACCACGACGTCACCACGACCTCCAACGATCTGCCCGACGACTCGAAGCCCGGCTCGAACTCCGGCTCCACCATCACGCACTCCCGCTGGGGCCGGACCTGGTGGATTGCCTCAGCCGCGGTACTCGGCGGACTGGTGGGAATCCAAGTGCTGGTAACCCAGCCCCTGGCCCGACGACTCGACGGCGTGCAACGAAACCTGGTCCGGGTCGAGCGGGACATGGGTGAATTGGTGGGAGCCCGCAGCGGAGCCTGGGAGACCAGCGACCTGCTCAGCGGACTCCGCGATCAATCCGGCCAGCTCGACGCCGCCCGCGGTGCCCTCGAGACCATCCGTGACTTCCGCGAACAGGTCCAGGAGCAGGCCGCGGGAGCCCGGGAGGCCGAGTCGGTCGTCGGACAACTGGGCGCATTGCAGGATCGGCTGCTCGACCACGGTGCCAACAACCAGCAGGCTCTGGCCGAGCTGAACCGGCTGGTGCAGCTGCGTGACCTGGCGATGGCCGAATCCGATCGCACCGATCGAGCCGTGATCGAGATCACTCGGTTGCAGCAGGTCGCCGACGGTCTCGACCACGCCCACGAGTCGATCGAACAACTCGTCGCGCTGCGGGATGCGATCCTGGCCGGAGCCAGCGACACCCCCGAAGCCCGGGGGACGCTCGATCATCTCGTCGTCCTCCAGGATACGCTCAATATGCACTCCGCCGACGTCGACGTCGCTCGCAAGAACCTCGGGCAACTCCTCACACTCGAAGAATCACTCCGCAACCGCTCCGACGACATCGCCGACGCACTCGAAGCACTCGAAGTGCTCACCGATCTGCAGCAGGACATCCGTGAGCACGTCGAGACTCTCGGCGGCATGAGACGTGACCTGATGGAGGTGGTGTTGCTCGAGAGCAACGTGGTGCGGGTCGTGAGAATGCTGGGGCCATTGACCGAGTTGGCTCGATTGAGACGGCTCAGCGGTGACGAAATCCGCGCCGCCGCTCGGTCGATCTCCAGCCAGCGATCCGCAGGCCAGCACCCGCCAACACGTCGGGCGATCCCCGAACCGGTTCCCGGCGAACAGACACAATCCACCAGGACCGCCGGGTCGATTCGTGATATCCCCTCCGATGAACCGGCACGGGAAGATGCCACGGGGCTATTTGACGAGGGTCACCCTCTGGGAGTCGACCGGATTGTGCCACTTCCGGCCGAGGCCACGCCGTTGGAATTCGACATTTCGACACCCTGAAGCACCGCCTGATGGCGGTTGTGGGCCGCTTGAGAAGCTGGAGGTGGACAACTATAGTCGGGGCTTCTCACGGCCACGCCGACGTTGGGAACAGGCTGGGACATCGCGAACCGCGACGCGGTTCATTCGGAGGTGTCATGCGTTTCGCATTGGTGGACAGGATCGTCTCGCTCGAGCGGGGCGAGTCGATCTCGACGGTCAAGAACCTGTCTCTGGCCGAAGAGTACCTCGCGGATCACTTTCCCGGATTTCCCGTACTGCCGGGAGTGTTGATGCTCGAAGCCCTGGTCCAGACCGGGGCCTGGCTGATGCGAGACTCGGAGAACTTCAAGTACAGCACGATCCTGCTCAAGCAGGCCAAGGCCCTGAAATTCAACAGCTTCGTGACACCCGGGCGAACCCTGTGCGTCACCGCAACTGTTCACAAGGCCGAGGGACGCGAGTGGACCTTCAAGGCCCGAGGCACCGTCGAGGGCACCTCGGCCGTCTCGGCCCGAATCATCCTGGAACAATTCAACCTCTCCGAACAGGACCCCTCGCTGGCCGACTCGGATCAGCGGACCATCGACCACATGCGGGACCTCTTCGGACAACTCTGGCGACCCGAAACCCAGGCCGCCACGGCATCCGAGTCTTCCGCGGACGACACGCTCTGAGCGGCCCCAAATCGCGTTCGAGGCGAGACTCCTCGAGCAATACAAGGCACGATTCATGACACTGGCGGGAAAAACGGCTCTGGTCACCGGCGGCAGCCGCGGCATCGGCCGGGGCATCGTCTGGGAACTCGCCCGCCAGGGAGCCCAGGTCGCCTTCGTCTATCGCTCGAATACCGAAGCCGCCGACCAGCTGGTCAAGGACCTCGAGCTGGACCAGCGAACGGTGATGGCGATCCAGGCCGACGTTTCGGATGTCGAGAGTGCCGATACGGTGGTCGAGAGCGTGCTCGAGGCGTGGGAAAAAATCGACATCCTGGTCAACAACGCCGGCATCATCCGCGACGGATTGCTGGCCACGATGGATCACGACCAGTGGCAGGAAGTCATCAACACCAACCTCGGCTCCGTCTACCGCTTCAGCAAAGCCGTGACCCGCCCGATGATGTCTCAACGTCACGGACGCATCATCAATATCTCCAGCGTTGCCTCCCACTTCGGCAACCCCGGACAGGCCAACTACGCGGCCAGCAAGGGCGGGATCGAAGGGATGACCCGCTGCCTGGCCACCGAGCTGGGACGGCGAGGTATCACCGTCAACGCCGTGGCTCCGGGTTTCATCGAAACTGACATGACCGAGGCGATCCGAAACGTCGCCGAAAAGGAAATCATCAAGAAAATCTCCTGCCGACGACTGGGCAGCCCCGAGGACATCGCTCACGCCACCGCCTTCCTGGCCAGCGATGAAGCGTCCTACGTCACCGGACACGTGCTGGTCGTCGATGGAGGTCTCACGCTCGGCGGACTCTGAACATTCGACACCGTGACACCAAGATTCGACTCGACAGGCAGGTGCCCTCGAGACTAAACGACTGCTCAAACGGTCGTTTTTCTACTGCACGACAACAAGACCGAGGCTGGGAGAGGTCGGAATGGCAACCCACGAAGAAATTCTTGCGAAGGTCCAGGAGATTCTCGCCGACGCTCTGGGAGCCGACGAGGACGAAGTCTCCGCGACGGCGACTCTCGTCGGAGACCTCGGTGCCGAGTCGATCGATTTCCTCGACATCGTCTTCAACCTCGAAAAGACCTTCGACATCAAGATCAAGCGCGGCGAGCTGTTCCCCGAAAACCTCGCGGCCGAAGGGGATGGACTGGCCGCCGACGGAGTGGTCACCCTGGACGGACTGGCCAAGCTGCGGGAACGACTGCCCTTTGCCGATATCGAGGCCTTCGCCGCCGATCCGCAAGTCGAGAACATCCAGGACCTGTTCACCGTCGACATGCTCGTGAAGTTCGTCGCTGCCAAAACGGACTCCGGCGAATAACCCCCGGGCGACTCCCGCCATGCGCTGGATCTGGATCGACCGCTTCGAAGAACTCGTCAAGGGAGTCTCGGCCCGCGCGATCAAGAACGTGACGCTGGCCGAAGAGCACCTACACGATCACTTCCCCGGCTTTCCCGTGATGCCCGCCAGCCTGATGCTCGAAGGCATGGCCCAGACCGGAGGCATCCTGCTGGGCGACCTGCACGACTTCGAGCACATCGTGATCCTCGCCAAGGTGCCCAACGTGACCTTCCACAGCTGGGCCGTACCCGGAGATTCACTCGCCTATGACGCCGTGCTGCTCGACCAGCGTCCCGAAGGAGGAACCGTCGAGGTGAAGGCGAGTGTTGGCGAGAGACTGGTGGCCGAGGCCAAGATTGTCTTCGTGCACCTGGACCAGAACGACCCGCAACTGGGCAAAATCGACCAGAAGAACTTCGTCTTCTCGATGAAACTGATGGGTGTGATGGAGGTCGGTCGGGCGGGATCGGGTATCGAGTCGGCTGCTGACAGCGAGTGCGAGGGCAGCTGAGCCGGCTTCCGCCTCGAGGTGGACTTCTCACCAGCACACCCTTCAATTCACCAACCCGTCCCTGCTACACTCGTGCCGGCCACCGGGGATCCCCACACCAGCCTCACAATTCCTCCAGCTCGAGAACGCCTCGAATGAGACATCGTGTCGTCGTGACGGGCATGGGCTGCGTGACCCCGGTCGGAAACAGCGTCGAACAGATGTGGGAGTCTCTGAGGCGCTGCGCCAACGGGGTCGGACCCATCACGCACTTCCCCGCCGACGACTTCCCCACACGCTTCGCCGCCGAGGTCAAGGACTACTCGGTGGCCGACTACGTCGACGATCCCACCCGGTTCGATCACGCCAGCCCCAACATCCTGTTTGCGATCGGAGCCGCCAGCCAGGCGATGGCCGACAGCGGCTTGAGCGACGGCGATTTCGATCCGCCACGATTCGGGATCTACCTGGGGGCCGGTGAAGGAGGTCAGGACTTTCAACGATACATGTCGGTGATCGCACGATCCCGCAGCGACAGCAACGGCGATCAGGACTCTTCGGAAGCAGGCGACACGGTCGACATCGAGAAGTTCATCCGCTTGGGACTCGAGACGATGGAACCCCAGGCCGAGCTCGAGCAGGAACCGAACCGGCCCGCCGGACATCTCGCCGGACTCTTCAACGCCCAGGGCCCGAACATGAACTGCCTGACCGCCTGTGCCGCGTCGAGCCAGGCGATCGGTGAGGCGACCGAACTGATCCGCCGTGGTGATGTCGACGTGATGCTCTCCGGCGGCGCCCACAGCATGATTCACCCCTTCGGCGTCACCGGCTTCAGCCTGCTCACCGCTCTCTCGACTCGCAACGAAGACCCCTCCACCGCCAGCCGACCCTTCGATCTCAATCGCGACGGCTTTGTTCTCGGCGAAGGCTCGGGTATGCTGGTTCTCGAAGAACTCGAACACGCCCGCTCGCGTGGAGCACACATCCACGGAGAAATTCTCGGGTACGGCTCGACCGCCGACGCCTACCGCATCACCGACATCCACCCCGAGGGCCGCGGAGCCATCGCCTGCATCAACATGGCACTCAAGGACGCCGGCATCAACCGCGACCAACTCCAGTACATCAGCGCACACGGCACCAGTACCAAGGTCAACGACAAGGTCGAGACCATGGCGGTGAGAATTACTCTCGAGTCCGACGCCGAGTCGACTCCGATCTCGAGCATCAAGAGCATGATGGGACACCTGATCGCGGCGGCCGGAAGTGTCGAGGCGATCACCTGCCTGCTGGCGATCCGAGACAACGTGCTGCCACCGACAAGAAACTACGAGACTCCCGACCCCGACTGCAATCTGGATTACGTCCCCAACCAGGCCCGTGAGGCTCCGGTACAGCGGGCGCTCTCCAACAGCTTCGGGTTCGGCGGACAGAATATTTCCCTGGTCCTTTCGGAGTTCAACGGCTGAGGAGACCTGGCTGGGATTCAGTCTCTTCGGTCGATTCGACCATACCACTGACGACTGGGTCCGACCTTCGCGCCCGCGCGGCGGTCGTTGCGTTGGAGACAAGACGTGTTTTGGGTCATTCTGCTGGGATCGGCCGTTCTCGGCCTGATCGTGCTCGAACTGGGCTTCCAGTTCCTACTCGTCCGACTGATCGTGCCCTGGTTCGAAAACGGACCACCCTTCCAGGTGCCCTACAGCGACGAGGATCCTCGGGCCGAGCGGTTCGAATTCGACACCGCCGACGGGCTCACGCTCCAGGGCAGCCTCTACCACCACCACCGTGACGACAACACCCCGCGCGGCCTGATCGTCTTCTGCCACGAATTCACCGGTTCACAGTGGACCGCGATGGCCTACTGCGAAGGACTCTACGAGGCCGGCTTCGATATCCTCGCCTTCGACTTCCGCAACCACGGATCCAGTGACCTCCTCGACCAATACACTCCGCTGCACTGGCTCAGCGATCACGAGATGACCGATGTGCAGGCGGCGATCGAGTACGCCGCGGCACGCCCGGAACTGGCCGGGTTGCCGATCGGACTCTATGGAGTCAGTCGAGGCGGCTCGGCGGCACTGGTGGCCGCGGCCCAGAACGCCGCCGTCGAAGCCGTCGCCAGCGATGGCGGCTACGGCACAAAGACCCTGATGCAGTTCCACACGCCCCGCTGGGCACTGCTGGTCGTCCCCGCCTGGCTCTACAACCTCATCCCCTGGTGGCACTCGCTGCTCACTCTCGCGCTGGTCCGCTGGTACAGCCAGAAACGACGCGGCGTGCCCTTTACCAACGTCGAACGCTGGCTGCCTCGCCTGGCCAGCCGCGACGTGCTGCTGATCTCTGGAGGCAGCGACAACTATGTCGTGCCCGAGGTGACTCGAAAGCTTCACGCTCTGATCGGCGACCGCTGCCAGGAACCCTGGATCGTACCCCGCGCAAAACACAATCGAGCCCGCTCGGTCCAGACACTCGAATACGACCAACGACTGGTCGAGTTCTTCGGGTCGATGCCCGGAGCCGAACAGATCCAGACGGATGTCGATCGGGTCCAGGATCCAACCCCCGTCGTCGTCGACTGATCGACCGCCCCGAAACCGGGATTCGCTTCGGCCGTAGCCGTTCTTGACGATTGCGCCGCAGGGCTGGTACCGTGAAGCTGCGCCGGGACGCAGGCGGCTACACGAGGAGCGGGCCAGGCGAAAGGTCGGGCGATGGCTGAGATCACCATCCAGGTTCTCGAAGGACTGGAACGAGGCCGCGTGTTCGAGTCGCTGGAAACGCCGGTGACGATTGGCCGCGAGGACGAC
>Ga0310122_10002981_pt1 | contig 10759 bp, 11 predicted proteins | sample CB6_Bottom_1051__FD_203503 | JGI IMG/M metagenome (GOLD analysis project Ga0310122, IMG submission 203503) | Marine microbial communities from Western Arctic Ocean, Canada - CB6_Bottom_1051 | ecosystem: Environmental > Aquatic > Marine > Oceanic | place: Canada: Western Arctic Ocean | collected...
AAAGCAAAGGCAAAGATATTTACCCCTGTGAGTCCCAGTAAAGCATAAATAGACACTAAAGAAAGTGCTATCAATACCACTGCAATAAGGGTACCTGTTCTTGGTGTCATACGACCCGCAGCAATAGGACGGTTTTTAGTACGCGCCATCTTGGAATCTTCTTTATACTCTTGCACTTGATTTAAAGTTGAAACACCCATAGCAACGAGTAGTACAGAGAAGGTAGCAAAAAGCATATCTAAACCTACCTCTCCCTTTGCCATAATATAGGCAAAGAGTGCAGATAAAGAGATTGCAAAAGAGAGAATAAATTTAGTGACTATAAAAAAGTCTTTTAACATTTAAAAGACTTCTATTTAGCGGTTTGCATGTATTTAACAAGTTCATCAACATCTGCATCTGGAAGAGCAAATGGAGGCATTACACCTGGGAAGAAGCCTGTTGGTACATCTTTGTCTGGGTTAAGAATCGCTGTTTTCAAGTATGCTGCATCGTATTTTGCACCAATACCTTTAAGTGACGGTCCAACCAATGTAGCATCTGTGTCAATTGAGTGACATCCAGCACAACCATTGTCTTCGTAAAGTGATTGACCTTTTGAAACTGGTGCAGCACTTGCATCTTCAAATGGTGATTTTGCTTCACTTTCAAACCACTTGTCGTAGTCTGCACGTTCCATAACAACAATTTTAGAATACATGTAAGAGTGATTTGTACCACAGTACTCAGCACATTCTACTTCATATTCACCTACTACGTCAGCTTGGAACCACTGCTTAGTCATACGACCTGGAACCACATCTTCTTTCATACGGAAAGCTGGTACGAAGTAAGAGTGAATTACATCGTTAAGTGGTGATGTCATTTTTAAGATTACTTTTTGTCCTACAGGTACATAAAGTCCTCTTTTAACATCACCGATTTTTTTGTCATAGACAGAAGTGATTTTATGAACAAAACCAGACTTATTTGCTGGGTACTCATATTTCCATTTCCATTTAGAACCTTCTACCTTCATCACAATACTTTCAGACTCAGCTGGCATTGTTCTTAATGTTTTCATTGAAGTATAACCATAGTAGAAAAGTACCATCATCAGTGCTGTTGGTATTAACGTCCATGCTATTTCAAGTTTTGTATTGTGTGTATAGTTAATGATATCTTCATCTTTAACATTACTCTCTCTATATTTCCAAGCAAAGTAAAACATTGGAATAAGAACTGAAAGACCTAAAACAATTGAGATCCAAAAGTTGATCCAAAATGCTTGGTCTACGTCGGCAGCAAAAGTTGATGCCATTGAATTAAAGCCACTTAGTGTGTTGTTTACATCCATAGTTGCCTCCTTAGTGTGTTGAATGAGCCGCAGAATCGTGTTCTACTGCTTTTGAATGTGTTGAATGAGCCTCAGAACCGTGTTCTGCTGCTTTTACTGGTACATATTTAGGTGTAATATGACTCTCATCTTTGTACTGGAATTTTTGTACATCTATTCCGACAACGATGGCAAAGAATGTAAATACAATGAAAAGTGAGAAACCTGTCATCCAAATGATAAGTGATTCACCTTTTAAGTGCATATAGAACATTAAAATCATCCACCCTTTAACCACAGCAATAAGCATCTGTGCCAAAAATGTTGACTCTTGCATAAATAAGCCTGGCTGTATAAATGTAACCGCTGTCAGTAGCAATAAGCCTACAAGAATCTTGTAATACCCTGCTCTCTCTTTTTTATAATCTATAGTTTTAGTGGCCATTTGTAGCTCCTCCGAAAATCATACTGAAGTCTGACATTTGAATACCATCTGCTCCGATCATGTAGTAATACGGGAAAACAAATACCCAAATAAGGTGTACGATGTCCCAGTATAGTGCGATATTCCAAAATAAGATGTGGTGATCTTGGCTTACTTTTCCAGCGTTAATTCTTTTAAGTAACCAAATCATAAGTCCAATACCAATCATAATGTGGAAACCGTGAAGTCCCGTCATTGTAAAGTACATTCCGAAGAATAACTTTTGACCAAATGGTAATGAATCTGGTGTACCTACAAGTAATTTGTCATGGAGTAAGAAAACACCGTGTTTGTACTCAGCATTCCACTCAAACCCTTTAATAACCAAGAATGCAGTTGCCAAAATAATGGTTGCAACAATCATAAGTTTAGCGCCTTTAACGTCGCCAACTCTCATTTTAAGTAGTCCAAGTCCCATAGTCAGTGCAGACACAAGTAAGATAACTGTGTTTGTCCCCCCAAGTAGTCTGTTCAAAGATGCAGAAGCATCTAAGAAATCTTGTGGGTGAAGTGTGTTGTAGTATGCAAGTACCATAAACATGGCACCAAACATCAATACTTCTGTAAACATAAACAGCCAGAAACCTAGTTTCCCGCCGTAAAAGTCATCTTGCCAACCTTGAACTTCATGTTCATTTCCCTCGCGGTCAACCGCGATTTCTGGTACGTATTCGTGAGACATTAGTCTATCCTTTTCATCGTTTCGTAATCAAACTTAACCACAGGCTCACCATGGTGATACTCGTAAGGGTTAAAGTCTACATAAGGCACTTTAGAGTGGTTTTCTAGTGGTGGTGGAGAAGAAGGCATATGCCACTCTAACGTTGTTGCATTCCAAGGGTTAGTTCCTGATGGTTCACCAGATCTCCAGCCTTTAAAGAATACAACGAACATGTATGTAAGACCTGTAATGAAGATTACTGCACCAACAAATGACACTTGGTGGTAAATTTGAAACTCTGGAAGGTAATCAAAGTAACGTCTTGGCATACCATAGTAACCAGCGATGAACATTGGGAACCATAAAAGGTTAAATCCTACAAACTGTAAATAAAACGCAATTTTTGCTTGTGTTTCATTGTACATTTTACCAGATACTAGTGGGAACCAGTAGTGAAGTCCTGCGAAGAACAAGAAGACAACCCCACCTAGCATAGCGTAGTGGAAGTGAGCAACAGTATAGTATGTATCTTGAAGGTGAATATCGACACCAATCATCGCAATAGTAACCCCTGTAAGACCACCAATTGTAAAGGTAATAATTGTTCCTAAAGCCCATAACATAGGAGTAGAAAGAATGATTTTACCTTTGTACATTGTAGCAACCCAGTCATAGAATTTAATCCCTGTTGGAATTGCAACGAAGAATGTTAAGAATGAGAAGATTACTTTTGCAGTGTCAGCCATACCTGAAGTATAGAGGTGGTGTCCCCATACCAAGTAACCAATACCTGCAATTGATGCTGATGAAAGTGCAATCGCTCTGTATCCGAAGATTTCTCTTCTTGAGAATACTGGGATAATTTCAGACATAATACCAAACGCTGGGAGAATCATAAGATAAACAGCTGGGTGAGAGTAGATCCAGAAAAGGTGTTCAAATAATACTGGATCTCCACCTTTAGCAGGATCAAAGATACCAATACCGAAGTATTTTTCCATAATAGCAAGAACAAGTGTAATACCAACAACTGGCGTAGCAAGAAGTTGAATCCATGCAGTTGCGTAGATACCCCATACAAACAGTGGCATTTTCCAAAAAGTCATTCCTGGTGCTCTTAGTCTGTGAATCGTTACAAGGAAGTTAAGACCTGTAAGGATTGAAGCCATACCAAGAATAAATGCAGCAACAAGTGTAAAGATTACGTTAGTACTTGTATTGATAGAGTATGGTGCGTAGAAGGTCCAACCTGTATCGGCAAATCCAGCATCTGTAAAGAGTGAAGCAAGTGCAACAATTGTTCCTGTAATGTATAACCAAAATGTAAACCAGTTAAGTCTTGGGAAAGATACATCTTTGGCACCAATCATAAGTGGCATTACAATGTTACCAAGTACCGCAGGAACCCCTGGGATAATAAATAGGAAAATCATAATAACCCCATGAAGCGTAAACGCTTGGTTAAATGTGTCTCCATCTATGTATTGTGAACCTGGTGCTAAAAGCTCTAAACGCATTAAAAATGCTGTAGATACTGCTACAAAGAAGAATGTAAACATAACAGCTGCATACATAAGACCAATTCTTTTATGGTCAATTGTAAGCATCCATTGCATGAACGTACTTTTAGGGTGCCCAATGGCACAGTGTGTTTCGTCGAAATAAGATTTACTCATCTATTTGTCTCCTTTTGTTTGATGATTTTCTCTGTCGTCGTCTCTATTGCTTGTTTTCACAAGGTAAATAAAGAACAAAAACATAATTGCGAACATGACAGTCGCGGCTATTTTTTCCCATTTGAAAATATAGGTTTTGGCTTTTGGATCGTAAGCGAAACAAAAAAGCAGGTTTTTTGCTATCGTTGGACCTATTTTACCTTCACCAGCCTCCATGAGTGCCATTTTGACATCAAAAGGAAGTTGTTCGATACCATTGAGGTAACGTGTAACTTTTCCTTTTGGTGAAAGCATAATAAGTGCTGCTGGGTGAATCCAGTCAACCACACCTGCATCAGATACTGTTTTTTCATACTTGAAACCAACTGCATTTGCAAGGATTGCAGAAGAGTTGTTTTCAGAGATTAGAAAATGCCATGCATCAGGTACATAGGCTCTACCCATTGATGTGAGGTGTGTTTGACGTTTGGCTTTAGCCAGTGCTGGTGTTTCATCTTCAGCAAATGAAATAGTCAACACTTTGTAGTCTATATTTTCTGCTAAATCAAGTCTGCTTAGCATACGGGACATATCTGTTAGTTGTGGGGCACAAATACCTGCACAACGAAAATAGTTTAGAGATATCATCGTTGGTTTCCCGTCCATGTACTCTTTAAGTGTTCTACTTTTACCTTCTTCGTCTAAAAAAGTAATGTCAAGAGGAACCATAGCTCCTAATTTCTCTTCAAGACCTAATTGACTTCCTGCGTTAGCAAACACTAACAATGATAAAAATAACAAAAGTTTTTTCATTCACACTCCCTGTCTTAATTTCACATTTTATAAAAATACTTGTAATTTTAGTCCAGAAGCACTTAATAATAAGTAAAAGTTGATGGTCATGCATGATTTTTGCAGTTTATTTGACATAGGTAGGGTATAAACGTAACGTATTAATTAAAGCATAAGTTCACCTAATTAATTAGATAAGATTAGATTTTAAATATTGAGAAAAGGCTAAGCTTTTCCCTTTGCAGATTGGATAGAATGAATATATTGGTAATCAATGTTAATGACACTTTCTTTTGGTAATGTTTTGGCAAGTCTTCCAAGCATGGCTTCAAAGTCTTCAAACAAGTAGTTTGCCATTGATCCAGGGATTGGATTGATTTCATTAAGCAACACTTCCCCTTCAACCACAAAGAAGTCACAACGTATAATGCTTCCTTGAAAGAGTGTGTTATAGATGGTTTTAAACGCATTCTGAATTTTTTCTGTGGTTTGGGCAGAGATGTCTGCCGCTAACACTTGTGAGTCACGAGAGAAGTCCATGTATTTTTTTTCAAAGTCTAAAAACTCTTCTTTTTGTGGCTCTTCTACAATTGAAAGTTCCCAATCAGAAGTAAAACAACCTGCTTGGTTAAACTCTTTCACGCCTTCTATAAACGGTTCAACAATGACATCAGAGTCAAACTCAAACGCCACGTCTAATGCATAATCAAGCTCCGATGCAACTCTCACTATACTCACACCAATACTTGAACCCAAACGTACAGGTTTGATGATGACAGGGTAAGGCATAGTGATTTTTCTCTCATCCGTTTTGGAAAGGTACTCATAGGCTATAGTTTTTACCCCAAGACTCTCTGCTAAAAACTTAGTATAGAGTTTGTTGTAAGAGAGTGCTGAAGCTTCCATACGTGGAGAGATGAAAGGTATGTCAAAGAATGTCATCATAGAAGCGATTTTACCATCTTCACCATCACGACCATGAATGAGGTTTAACGCCACATCAAAGTCTAGGACTTTTGAACCAAACATTCCATCAATAAAGAATCCACCTTTTTTAAGTGTAAGTTCTTTAGATTTTTTGTAAGCGCCTGAAGAAAAAAGTTTAGAATTGATTTTATCTGTCTCTATCAAATAAAATCTTCTATCAGATGAGACAAAAATATAGGTAAGTGTAGAGTTCTTCAACACTTTTTTCATGGTAATGGCTGATACTATACTGATTTCATGCTCAAAACTTGAACCACCAAATAAAATTGCTATATTCATCTTTTTTCCTTTTTCTTCTCTTTTTGTTTAACCTAAAAATGTCGGGGTAAGGGTACCCCGACCTACAGCTTAGTCTAACATCGCCTTGAACTCTTCAAATACATACGCAGACTCATGTGGCCCTGGACTGGCTTCCGGGTGATGCTGTACAGACATGATAGGTGCATCATTATATTTTACACCTTCTATGGTCTGGTCAAAGAGGTTAAGGTGTGTCACCTTGGCTACTTCTTCAATGTTTGTTGGTACATTGTAGTTGTGGTTTTGTGCCGTAATCTCTACGACTCTTGTTTCTTGGTTTTGCACAGGGTGATTTCCACCATGTTGCCCAAACTGAAGTTTGTAAGTGTCATAACCATGAGAGATAGAAAGCAGTTGATGCCCTAAACAAATACCAAACATTGGTACTTTTGCAGCAATAAGTTTTCTAATTTTCTCTTGTTCATCTTTTAAAATAAGTGGATCCCCAGGACCATTAGATAAAAAGACACCATCACACTCTTTGGCTTCAATTTTTGCAAGTATCTCTTCTGCTGCCATTGAGTTAGGTACTACAGTCACTTCCATGCCTGCGTGTGTAAGTTCATTTAAAATATTTCTCTTAATCCCAAAATCAAGCGCAATAATCTTTTTATTTGTTTTTGCTGCATCATAAGAGAAAGTATTGATGTTATAACGTGCTTCATTGTGTACATAAGACTCTTTTGTAGATACTTCTTCAATGTAGTTAATCTCTTCAATACGTGGTGTAGACGATAGAATCTTTTTTAAAGCTTCTGCATCATGTACTTCTGTAGATGCTACCATCATCATGGCACCTTCATCTCTTAACATTTTAGTGATATAACGTGTATCTACTGCAGTAATACCCAAAACGCCATTTTTTTGAAGCAATGAAGCCAATGATTCTTCTGAACGGAAGTTAGAAGGTTTGTCATTGTAAGCACGAACAATAATCCCTTTACAATGTGCTCCTTTACTCTCCATATCTTGCGCGTTACAACCCACATTACCAATCTCAGGCATTGTGAATGTCACAAACTGTCCTGCATAAGAGGGGTCAGTTGTTATCTCTTGGTAGCCTGTCAGTGAAGTGTTAAACACACACTCACCTACAGAGGTACCGGATGCACCAAAACTTTTTGCTTCAAGCAAAAGACCATTTTCAAAATAAAGTGATACCTTTTGCATTACAGCATTCCTCTTTTTGACAACTCTTCTTGGTAATATCTCTCATAAAGAAGTTCATAATCCTGAGTACCGGGAACAACCTCTTTCTTCATCCCTCTGATTTTGTCATAAACAATATCATCAATCTCATCATAAGCATCGGCAAAGGCTTTAAAAGCTTTAAAAATTATATTTTTAACTTGGTTTTCGTTTACATCATACTCTGCTAAGTAGTTTTCATACAATTCATCAAGAATGAGGTGAGCCAAGTCATTGTAACGGTCATCGTAGTTCATAATCACACCTGCTTCTGCTGCCATCTTCTTCTTAATCATAAAGAAAAGTTGTCTCTCATCCGCATGTTGAAACTCTATTTCATCATAGTTTTCATCTAAGATCTTTTTAACGGTTTCATCTAGGGCATGCTCTTTGGCAAGATTTTCATCAATAATTGTTTTACACGCTTCAACAACGGCTTCTCTACCTTTAGGCATTGTGATAAAAGGTGCATTGGCTAAATCAATCCCTATTTTGGTTGCGACATATCCTGTTTGTTGTGGTTTCAATCTCATGATGACTTCCTTTTTATTTAAGTGATCGCTAACGCTATGTTTCCTTCAGCAGGAAGCTCATAGCACTAGTCCTATTTTATCTTACAATCGTATCTTCACGTTCTGGACTTGTGGAAATAATTCCCATTTTAGTCCCTATCATTTCTTCAAGTGCTTCAATGTATGACTTTGCCGTATCTGGCAGTTTATCAAACTCTCTTACACCTTCAGTTTTGTCCCAACCTGGGAATGATTTGTAAATAGGTTTTGCATCTTCTAAGTCGTAAGGTACATAGTTGATCTCTTTACCATCTACTTCATACGCCACACAGACTTTTACTTCTTTAAAACCATCTAGCACATCTAGTTTCATCAATGATACTTGGTCTACACCATTCACACGTACTGCATGACGCATTGCCACCGCATCAAACCAACCACATCTTCTTGGACGTCCTGTGGTTGTACCAAACTCATGTCCAGCTTTACGAAGTGTATCACCCTCAACACCAAAGTCTTCAGAAGGAAAAGGTCCATTTCCTACTCTTGTACAATACGCTTTAGCAATACCGGTTACTTTTCCAATGTCTTTTGGGTTAATCCCAAGTCCGGCACAAGCACCTGAAGCCACTGTCGTAGAAGAAGTTACATATGGGTAAGTACCATGGTCAATGTCAAGCATTGTTCCTTGAGCACCTTCAAGAAGAATCTTTTTATCTTCATCCATGATTTTCCACATCAATTGTGTGGTATCGGTGATGTACTCACCTAAAATATCTTTGTAACCTTGCAGTTCTGCTAAAAGTTCTGCTTCAACAGGTGCATCTACACCCATCGCATCAAAGACAGGTTTATTCATAGCAAAATAGGCTACGATTTTTTCCGTAAGTTTTTCAGGGTTCAGTAATTCACCCAGTCTATGTCCAATACGCGCAATTTTGTCACCATAAGCAGGTCCAATTCCTTTTCCTGTGGTACCAATGGCTTTGTCACCTTTAAGACGCTCTTTTGCTTGGTCAATAAGTGCATGGTAAGGAAGTAAAACATGGGCTTTGTCTGAAAGGAAAAGTCTTCCTTTAAGGTTATCAAACTGTTCCATCTCAATGATGAAATCTTTAGGAGAAAGTACCACACCATTTCCTACAATGTTTTTAGCCTTGGCATTGAGTACACCTGAAGGAATAAGGTGAAGTGCATACTTCTTTCCATCAATCACAATGGTATGTCCTGCATTATGTCCACCAGCAAAACGACATACATAGTCATGTGTTTGTGCCATATGGTCAACAATTTTCCCTTTTCCTTCATCTCCCCATTGGAGACCTACAATTAAATCTGCTTTACTCATTTTATTTTTCCTCATTATTCATTTTAAATGCAATACACTCATCTGTATAGAGTGCAAATCCTGCTGCTTCTACGCCATCAATGTTATAAATTCCACCCATTGCTAAAAGGGCATTGTCTTCAAACATTCTAAACGTCAAAGAGTCGTAGTATCTCATCTTCGCATAATATAGTGGTGAAATCACTATTTTTGCATAAGCTAGACCTTCTACGGCATCTTTTATTTTTGTAAGTTCCATTTTAATGTCACTTGGAAACGCGGACAAGTCATTTAAATCTTCTAGGGTATTCATTCTAACCAGTTGTTCAATCCAGTCTAAATCAATGGCCATTATCTGCTCTATATGCATGGCTTTTAAGACTTCAAGAGAAACCCCATACTTTTCATTTAACAGATGAGGAATGGCAATATTTGAAACCTGCATCACTGGCTCTACGTCCATTTCAGCAAGAAGCTGTATGCTTGTTTTAGCCACCTCTTCAAAAGTACCATCAATGATCTCTGCACCTATCTGGTACTGTTCCTGTGTTGGGAAAGTCACGGTAGGCTGAATGTAAAACCATTTTTTAGACTCAGTTGAGCGCCCAAGTCTTTTGGTCACAATACGTACCACATCTATGGTTGAGTCTGCACGTAAGGTGACTTCATTGTTTTCTTCATCGTTCAAACGTAACAAAGATTTAGCAGAGTCAAAGCCTTCACGTTGGTGGTAAGAAAACAGTGGTGTCACAATTTCTTCAAAACCAAGGTTTTCAAGCAGTTCAGCAGAGACAAATTCTATCTCGCGTTTAACTTTGGCAGATTCACCAAAGTAGAGTTTAGATCCCGTAGGAATTTCGTGTTCAAATATCATCATTACGCCTTGTAATAAGTTTCGTTAAATATTTTGTTGGCCGTGCCATCAAAAGTTCTTTTACCCAATTCGTCTAAAGCCAACTCTATGGCATTGACTACCCATGCAGACTCATACACAGGGATGAGCCCCATTTGGTTAATACGGAACAATTTGCCTTTTAAATGGTCTTGTCCGCCTGCCATGTTGACACCATACTTTGTTTTCAAAAGTTTTCGAATAGGCTCTGCATCTTCTGTATACACCGTAGCCATAGAAAGTGCTGGTGTTTGCGGATACATAGAAAAACCAATGGCTTCAAGGGCTGCCTGTGTGGCGCGTGCTCTTGCAATGGTGTTGTCATACAATGCATCTAAACCCTCAACATTAATCTCATCTAAAATGGCATTGAGCCCAATGATGAGTGTGGTAGCAGCCGTATAGGCTGTGGTGTTTTGCTGTTGCTTTTTAATTTCAGATGCAAGGTTGAAATAGTAGTCTGCACCTGAACCTATGTTTTCAACAGCAGCTTTTGAAAGCCCTATCATTGCAAGACCAGGAGGAAGCATGAGTGCTTTTTGACTTCCTGCAACCAGTGCATCAATGTTTGTAGTGTCAATGCGCTCAACAGCCACAGCCGTAATACCATCCGCAATAACCATAATGTCTTTGTTTACAGACTTCA
>Ga0310122_10002985_pt1 | contig 10754 bp, 10 predicted proteins | sample CB6_Bottom_1051__FD_203503 | JGI IMG/M metagenome (GOLD analysis project Ga0310122, IMG submission 203503) | Marine microbial communities from Western Arctic Ocean, Canada - CB6_Bottom_1051 | ecosystem: Environmental > Aquatic > Marine > Oceanic | place: Canada: Western Arctic Ocean | collected...
TAAACCGAAGCGTGTTCCTGGATGAGGCAATTCGTTCTTGTGGCAAGCCTGCAAGATGTGACCGGCGCCCTGGAACGCTTACTCGGACTCCTACGCCGTCGCACTCTGCCGGTGGAAAGACTTTCCCTGTATCAGGCCGAGGAGAATGTCCTCGAGGTCGTGCTACGATTCGGGGATTTTGATACGCCGAAAGACAGAGTGGTCGCGGAGGTTGCCAGCCTATTCGACGTTCTTTCGGTTAGGTGCCCTGATCCGGAAGCCTGTGATGAAACTCGTGAATTGGCCGTTGTTAAAACGTGTGGTGACCTCGAGCCGTGGCCAGAGACGCTTAGCGATGTGCTACAACGACATGACGCAGACTCTATTGAACTTTCTGGCACTCCACACGCGATTGATCGGGCACTCGCATACCTGCAAGAACAAGGCGTTATTACTGGGGTGAGCCGCAGCGGTGAGATGTTCCCACCCCATCCACATGAAATTGATACGTAACTTCACTGCAGGGAGAGAACTCTGATGGACCAAGTCAGCTCGAGCATGGTTGCCCTCGAAGGAAGAACAGTGGCCGTAATCGGATACGGTAGTCAGGGGCACGCGCACGCGCTCAACCTTAGGGACAGTGGAGTACAGGTTGTTGTCGGCCTGCGCGACGGGAGCGCATCAGCTGACAAGGCGCGAGCTGAGGGTCTCGAGGTCGTCTCGGTACACGAGGCGGCGAGGCGGGGTGACGTGATCGCGTTCCTGATCCATGACACGGCACAGCCCACGGTCTATGTAGCCGATATTGAACCCGCCCTGGAGCCAGGAAATGCGCTCCTTTTCGCGCACGGCTTCAATATTCATTACGGTGAAATCGTGCCACCTGCGGACGTGGATGTCATTCTCGTGGCACCCAAGTCACCGGGGCGGATGCTCCGTCGTGAATTCCAGGCCGGTCGTGGAGTGCCAGCCTTGTATGGTATCCACCAGGACGCGACAGGAGGTGCCCGCGAACTCACCCTCGCCTACGCCGCTGGGCTGGGTTCCGCGCGTGCGGGGCTACTTGAGACTACGTGCGCCGCCGAGACTGAGACGGACCTCTTCGGGGAACAGGCTGTTTTGTGTGGAGGCTTTAGCGAACTGGTTAAAGCCGGATTCGAGACGCTTGTTGAGGCGGGCTATGATCCACGACTCGCTTACTTCGAGTGCCTGCATGAGTTGAAACTGATCGTTGATCTGGCTTATGTCGGTGGGCTAGCAGGGATGCGTGCCGAGGTGAGCGATACTGCTGAATACGGGGATTACGTGAGCGGTAAGCGGGTTGTGGGTCCAGCTGCGAGAATCGCCATGCGAGAAATCCTTGAGGACATCCAATCTGGGGCTTTCGCTCGCAGGTGGATTGATGAGTCGAAGAACGGTGGGAAGGAGTTTCAGAGAGTGCGCGAATGTGAGCGACTCCACCAGATCGAGGACGTGGGCGCCGAACTCCGCTCACACATGGCGTGGCTCCAGCCAGATTCTGAGACTTGAAGCTACCCACGCTCAGGAGCCGTGAACTCTTGGCGGGAAGGGACAGGGCACCAGCACGCGCGATGCTCCGCGCCGTGGGCCTGAGTGATGAAGACTTCGATAAGCCGCTGATCGGGATCGCGAATACCTGGACTGATTCGACGCCGTGTAACGTCCACTTGAGGGACTTGGCTGCGTTTGTTCGTGCGGGTGTTATCGAGGCGGGTGGCACACCTCTTGAGTTCAACACGATCGCGATATCGGACGGCATCACGATGGGAACCTCCGGTATGCGCATGTCCTTGGTGAGTCGTGAAATTATCGCCGACTCGATCGAGTTGATGAGTCGTGGATATCACTTCGACGGAGTCATCGCCCTTTCAGGTTGCGATAAGACGATCCCGGGTACTGTGATGGCGTTGGCCCGACTTGATCGTCCGAGTCTGATGTTATATGGAGGATCAATTCAACCCGGTAGGCACGCTGGCCAAGACATTACGATCCAAGACGTTTTCGAGGCTGTAGGGGCGTGTGCCGCGGGTCGTATCGATGAAACAGAACTGTCGGAGATCGAGAAAGCCGCCTGCCCGGGAGCCGGCGCCTGCGGCGGACAGTTCACTGCGAACACGATGGCGACGGTATTTGAGGCGGTCGGGATCTCACCGATGGGAAGTGGTACGGTGCCCGCCACGGATTCCGCGAAGGCCGATGTGGCTCGCGATTGTGGTCGCCTCGTCGTGGACCTCGTCGAACGTGATGTTACTGCACGCCAGATCCTCACTCGGAAGGCGCTTGAGAACGGAATCGCTGTCGCTGTTGCGACAGGGGGCTCAACCAACGCCGTTCTTCACCTCTTAGCTGTCGCTCACGAAGCGGGCGTACAGCTTACGCTAGACGACTTCGACCGGATCAGTGCGGCCACACCCCTCTTGGCGGACATGAAGCCATGGGGACGGTTCGTAGCGCCCGATCTTCACCGGGCGGGAGGGGTCGCGCTGGTGGCTCGCCGACTCCTGGAAGGTGGTTGTCTCCAGGGGGACACGCTCACGGTTACCGGCCGAACACTTGAGGGAGAAGTCGCGGATGCGGAGGAGGCTGTAGGGCAGGAGGTTGTTCGATCAGCGGCAGACCCGATCAAGGATCACGGTGGACTGATTGTACTCCGAGGTAACCTGGCGCCCGACGGATGTGTGTTGAAGGTCGCAGGCCACGAGAGAACATTTCACCGGGGGGCTGCCCGTGTTTTCGAGAGTGAAGAGGACGCGATGACGGCTGTACAGGGTGGAGAGATCGTTGAGGGTGACGTAGTCGTGATCCGAGGAGAGGGGCCACGCGGTGGACCCGGGATGAGAGAGATGCTCGCTGTCACAGCTGCACTTGCCGGTGCAGGCTTGGGCTCCAAGATCGCTCTTCTTACAGATGGGCGCTTTTCGGGAGCTACACATGGGCTGATGGCAGGCCATGTCGCACCGGAGGCGCTCGAGGGTGGTCCGATTGCTGCTCTCCGGGATGGAGATATTGTGACCTTCAACTTGGACGAGCGCACCGTTTCAGTGGACATGAGCGCGGATGAGATTAAGTTGCGAGCTACGGCGTGGTCGCCGCCTTCGAGGCTGCTACCTGATGGGGTCCTGTCAAAGTACGCTAGGCTGGTTTCATCCGCCGCGCAGGGTGCGGTTACTGTTCAACCTTCATTCTGGACATAGCTAGAGAGCGATGAGTACGATGCTACGTTTCTTTGCTCGATTTACCGGGCCTCCCGAGTCACGTGAGCCGGGGTGCAAGAACTGGATAACTATGATGTAGCAGTAAGCACCAACCCAGCCTTTCAAGGCGGCCCGGCATGAAAGCCGGGCCGCCTTTCTTTTTATCACACACCTAAAGATGGAATCACCACGATGGATGGCCGATACTGTAAACAGGATCCTGAGCCCAGAGAGCTTAGTGAGATCCGTCAGGAAATCGACCTGATTGATGAGCAATTGTTAGGCATCATCGTTACCAGGTGTCACCTGGCGGTCAGTACACTCGACGTGAAGAGGAGACATGGTCTTCACCCGACGGATGCTCTCCGTGAAGGTGAGGTGAGCAGAAAGGTTGCTATACTTGCCCAGGAGCGCGGACTCGATACCGAGCTTGTGCATGGCATCTTCCAGCGAGTCATTGACCTAGCCCGTGCGGCCCTGAAGGCGGCGGGCGATGCAGGGCCCGAGTCATGACCCGGGTAGCGATACAAGGGGCGAGTGGTGCATTCAGCCACGCCGCAGCGATCAAGGCTCTTGGTTCAGATGTGGAGATCGTGGAATGCCGCACTTCCGAAGCCCTTTTCAATGCCGTCTTGGACGGCGTTGCCCTATATGGTGTTGTTCCCATCGAGAACACACTTGCTGGATCCGTCCAGAGGAATATGGATCTACTTTTCTTGCCAGAAATTCATGTTATCGGGGAGGCGAGAATTCGTATTCGCCTGTGTTTAGCGGTGCAGCCAGGGCGTTCGATCAAGGAAATCCAAAGGGTCGCCTCGCACCCCGTGGCGCTCCAGCAATGTCACGGATTTTTCTCTCGAAACCCGCAGATTGAGGCGATTACAGCCTTTGATACAGCCGGGAGTGTCAGAGATCTCATGGCTGGTGATGCGGACTACGATGCTGCTATTGGCTCAGAACTCGCCGCGTCGCTCTACGGAGCAGATGTCCTCGAACAAAATCTGGAGGACCACGAGCAAAACTTTACGCGTTTCCTGACTATAGCCCGTGATCCAATCGATCTCCCGGAGGAGGGAGTGAAGACCTCCATCGCCTTCACGATCCAGCATCGCCCAGGTGCTCTTCACGAGGCTCTCCTGGCTATCGCAGGACACAATGTTGATCTAACAAGAATCGAGTCGCGTCCAATCCCAGGGCGACCCTGGGAATACAGGCTCTATGCAGATCTGCGGGCTCACTCCATCATCAACCAATCCGCTGCAGTAGATGCGCTGGAAACAGTTACGACCGAGATCCGTGTCCTGGGACAGTACCTGGAGGAGCCAGAGGGTACCTGAGATCTAGTCCTGTTGCCCGACCTGGCAGTGCGCCTCACCAGTCCACATGTTGCATCGCTGAAGGCACCTTCCCGCGCTGCCGCCAATCCGGGTGCAAGAGCAGTGAGCAGTGAAGGTATTCGGACCAGGAGATCGCGGATGCTACAACAAAATGGGCTCAATCGCAGGGCGTTCTTGAAGAGCGCTGGGATGACGGCAGTTCTCGGGGCAGTTGGAACACGGACTGCCTTGGCGGAGGAGACGGATGTCGTTGAGCCTGTAGCTTCGGGCCCGCAGGTGTACGATTTCGACCAAGTGTACAGCCGTGTCGACACAGATTGCATTAAATGGGATGGTGCAATAGCGACATATGGCGACGAGATCGAGGTCGGCATGGGTATCGCAGACATGGATTTCCGCGCACCTCAGTGCGTTAGCAAGGCTCTTGCCGAGCGCTGTGAGCATGAGAACTGGGGTTACCTGAGGCGGCCTTCATCCTATGTCCGAGCCATTGTAGACTGGAATAGTCGCCGGTATGACCTCGATATAGATCCCAGTACAGTGGTTCTCACGACCGGTGTCCACCCGGGCCTAATTGCCGCGCTACATACATTCGCACCTCCTGGCTCGCGAATACTGCTGACGACCCCGACGTATAACGGCTTCTACTCTGACCTACGGTTCACGAGAACGGTCGCAGAAGATAGTCCGATGACGCTGGTCGATGGACGGTACTCGATCGATTTTGAAGATTTCGAACGGCGAGCCAGGAGAGCCAATGTGTTCATCCTGTGTAACCCTCAGAATCCCACAGGCAACTGTTGGTCTCCCGAGGATCTGACACGGATGGGAGAAATCTGTCTGGAGCATCGGGTCGTCGTTCTTGCCGATGAGATCCATTGCGACTTCGTGACCAAGGGCAACACGTACACACCGTTTGCTACCCTGCCGAACAAGGAGATCGTCGATAACAGCCTCACCTTTAAGGCTGCGAGCAAGTCTTTTAGCCTGGCCGCTATGAAGGCTGCTTGGTACTTCTCTACGAACCCTGACTACCTCGCCCGTGTGCAGGCCAACACCAGAGCTGATCTGAGTACCCTCGGCATGGTAGCTAACCTTGCCGCGCTCACCGAGGGAGAAGACTGGCTAGATCAACTCCTAGTCTACATAGATGGGAACCACGATTTCGCAGAGAGTTACATTCAAGAAAACATTCCTCTCTTAGACTATACTAAGGCTCAGGGAACTTATCTTGCCTGGCTCGATGTGGGCCAAGTCGTGGACCGAATCGGTGCGAAAGAAACGGCTGTGAAAGAGAGTAGGGCCTCGGGTGACACGGTCACTCCGGAAGGCGTAATTCAGCGCTGGTTCGCCGAGAACGCACGCGTTTTCCTGAACCCTGGCTTGAGCTACGGGACTGGTGGGGCTGACCACATGCGCATGAATCTTGCCACTTCGAGGAGCCTCATAAGGCAGGCGCTCGACAACATGGCAGAGGCGCTGGCGAGGGCTTAGGGCGCGGACTCTAGGAACCAATCTAGAGCTGTAGCCACAACCTCTGGGGGCATTTCATGCCCTCCGGTAAACTCCTCATAACGAATGTCGTAGCCGTCCATATCGAACATTGGTGCAATCCCGTCTCTACTGAGCGCAACTGGCAGCACTCGGTCCTGGGAGCCGTGGGATATGAAAACCCTTGGACGTCCGATGATTGGTTCCTCTGGATAGGAGAATCCAGGTGAGAACCCGATCAGCCGGGTGAAGAGGTCACCGTTCGATGGTCCGAGAGATAGGGCATACGAAGCCCCATCCGAGAATCCAGCGAGTGCTATCTTCTCAGGGTCGATGGCACATCGCGAGAACACGTACCGTAGTGCTGAGTCCAGGAAAACGACATCGGGGCCGAACACCCCTTGAATCCCATCCCATGTCCGGCCTCTCGAGTCAGGTGCTAGCAGCACAATACCGCGTTCCTCGCACGGTTCGTAGAGTCGCTCCCAGGATCCTGCTTGACCACCACCCCCGTGTAGAGCAACGATAAGCGGAGCAGGAATTGTCGGATCGTATCGCTTGGGGACATAGAATATCCCACCCCGTCCCCTTTCGGTTTCCAGCCTCACAGCCCCTATCTGTGCAGGGATTGTGGGTCGTCCTGGACGGGCGGTCAGACGCGAATCTTGCGGTTGTGTAGAGAAAATATGGGTCTCGGGAGTCGCCACAACTAATGGGGCCCAAAAAAACGTGACACCCACCCCTAAGAAATCTCGTCGGCTCAGGCCGTCCTCATTAGCGATACTGCGTATCATACTTGCGGAGCTCTGCCGCGAGAGCATTGAGAGGAGGTGAAGCTGGCGCATTGCCCTGGGAGCGTCAAAGATTCCTTGTACCGTTGCCACACGTCGGACGCCGGTCCCACGCTTGAGGAGTAGAGCCACCGGCCGAAGGAGGACTCAATGTCGATACTTAATCCACGCTTCCGCCATCAGGCGACCACGCTCGCCGGGGTATTAACCCTACTCATGGGTACGCCGGATTTGGGTATTGCCCAAAGGTTCGTTAACCCGGACTCACTGCGGCAACTGCAGAGTGTGGTACCACTCAGTGGTCCACCGGGGACACGCGTCGAGATCTCCTCGGAGAACCTGCCTCTTGCTGCCCGCATTCACCTCGCGGTGGGCGCGATCCATGCTGGTTTTGAGACGCTCGCGGAGGGCTATCAGGGAGAGTGGGGTGATATGTCCGGGGAGATCAGGATCCCGGAATCGGCGTCATGGGACCGGCCACTCTACGTGATTGCCCTAAACGGCGTTTTTAGCCCTATCGGAATATCTAATCCATTCCATGTCACGAATGAGGAAGGCTTGGTCCGACGAGAGGGTCGGGTCACCGAGGAGACCGAGGCATGCCTCACATTTCGTGATGAAGATGATCTTCTTTATGCTCTGACTGGGGAACTCGGCACCATCCAGGCTGGGGACCAGATCACTGTAGAAGGAGTCTATTTCGAGACCAGCTCGTGCATGGAAGGGAGTACAATTGAGGTGGTCCGAGCCATATCGGGAAGGAAAAGACCATGAAGAGATTGTTCCGTGCTTCAGCACCCGTAGTGCTCTCGTTTGCTCTGCTGATTACGCAGGTGGCTGCGCAAGCGTCTCCGGCGAAGGACATGATGACCTTCCCGCGCCCGATCGAGGCACTCGACAATGTCTGGATTGAAGAACTCACGATGCTCGAAGTGCGTGATGCCCTCGACGAAGGAAAGACGACCGCGCTGATCTTGACCGGTGGTATCGAGGAGAACGGTCCGTACCTGACAACCGGGAAGCACAACCATGTGCTTGCGGTCATGGGCGACGCGATCGCGCGTCGACTCGGTAACGCATTGGTTGCACCGATAATAACGATCGAGCCTGGCAACCCCGAGCGAGCGAGCTCCCCGGGCGGTATCCGCCTCTCTCAGGAGACCTTTCAGGCAGTGCTCCGCGATATGGCAACGAGCCTAAGAGCACAGGGGTTCACAGACATCTTCCTGATAGGAGATAGCGGAGGAAACCAACGGGGAATGGCGATTGTCGCAGAAGAGCTATCCGTAGCGTGGGCCGGCCAGGGTATCGTGATTGCCCACATCCCGGAGTATTACAACTACGATGATGTGGTCCAGTACCAGAAAGATGTACTCGGAATTGATGAGGATCCGCGTCTAGAGGGGCTCCATGATGACTACTACATCACATCGATCATCATGAATGAGGACCCTCAGCACGTGCGTCTTGAGCAACGTATCGCTGCAGGCAAGGCTTCGATCAACGACATCAGCCTCCTTCCGGTAGACAAGACTCTGGAGCATGGGCGGAGGCTGATAGAGTTCCGTACTGACGTGACAGTTGCAGCGATCAAAGCAGCTATCACAGCGTCAGGTCGCTAGAGGGTACCGCCTCCTAGCTTGCCGACTTCAAAAAATATTTCCCTCGACCGCAATATTTGTCTCGAAGCGGTCATGCCGGAATCCACCCATTTCCAGCGTATGCACTTTACCGTCAGCGATCAGTTCGGAGACCGCTAAGCCCGTTGCGGGTGCGTGCATGATCCCGTGCCCCGAGAACCCGCACGCATCTATCCACCGCGGATCGCCAGGGTTAACCCCTATGACTGGGTTGTTGTCAGGGCTTACTGCGTAGTACCCCCACCAACTGCCCTTGCGGTCGATTCCTAGCTCGCCCCACCAAGGGAAGCGGTCTACTCCGGTGAGAAGGACATGCTCCATCCAGTCCCAATCCATTCCTTCACTGAAGCCAAAGTCTTGATCAAGGTTGTCGAGGCCGAACAGAACTCGGTCCCCTTCGCTACGGAGATATACTCCGGTGGCGAGATCGATCGTTAGCGGATAGGTACGCGGGTCCTCGATCGGAGCGCTCAAGAAAATCTGGATGCGTTTCGGACCGACGGGCACCTCGAGTCCGGCGAGCCTGCCAACATCCGCTGACCATGCGCCTGTGGCGTTCACGATGTGTCCGCATTGAAAGACAGTATCCCCGCTATGGATGACCCATCCTTCATGGAGACGCTCGATCGCAGTGACTGGTGTGTTCAAGTGGTATTCGACACCCAGTGTTTTGCCCATCGATACCCAGGCGTGTGTAGCCATGTGAGGGTCGATTATGCCGTCCCAAGGTCCGTACGTTGCACCTGCGAGTCCCTTGGAATCGAACGCCACGTAACGTTGTGCCTCGATTGGATCCAGAACCTCGACAGGAGCCCCCATGCTCTGCTGTAAAGCGACAGACTCCAAATGCCGGTCCCACCTATCGTGGGGGACGAGTAGGAGGTATCCGATATCCCGATATCCGATGTCGTAGCCGTGACGCTGGGTGAAGTCCCGATAAATCGGAAGGGAGTACATCGACAGTTGGATGTTCGCCGGCGTCGTGAATTGAACTCTGACCCCCGCTGCGCTCTTACCCGTGGATCCCATCGCTGGCGCAATATCTTGCTCGAGCACTACGACGTTCAGTTTCCTGGACGCGAGATGCCAAGCAGAAGAGGCCCCTACAATTCCGGCCCCAACGACGACGACGTCGGCGGTGCGACTAACCCTTCAGCCCTCCCCATCTAGCTCCCCGTAGACGGCCCTCAAGCATAAATTCCAGCTGCGCAAGCCTAGTCGGGGTTTTCAGATGGCCTCCTTCTTTTGGGCGACAAGCAGGCCAAGATACTCCCGACCTGACGCAGAGTCATCTTAACGTTTTTTGGCCTTGAGGATCGAGAGGACGGACATGAATCTCCCCTGTTCGCCAACTCATAACCCAATTCTTTCAATGAAAACTGTGTTACTGCATGCTCCTAAATGTGCTACGACGTTGTGCTGGCTTGAATCCCACACCAAATTTGCGCTTGAGTGTAATATTAGCATAGCTACTCTGTTCGGAAGTTATAGGAGGTGCAATGCGCAGTAGGTTACTGCTCGTAGTTGGGGCGGTGGCGATGCTTGTTTCTAGCACCGGACCGGTAGTCGCTCAGACCCCGCTTGGGTATGTAGCAGCCCGTGGGCAGACCGTCACGCCCGCGTTCGAGGGCTGGTACGTGAATCCTGATGGGACGAAGACACTCTCGTTTGGCTACTACAACCGCAATCGTGAGGAAGTCCTCGAGATCCCTCTCGGGTCGGACAATTTTATCGAGCCTGCACAGTTCGACGGTGTTCAGCCGACGCGATTCGATGGGAATCGCCACTGGGGGGTCTTCGGGATAATCGTTCCCGGGGACTACACTGGCCCTGTGGCGTGGACGCTCAAGAATCGTGGCAAGACATTCATGATCCCAGCCAATCTCAAAGCGGATTGGGCGATCGATGCACTTCTCGGTGAGGCATCGGGTAACATGGCTCCTGAGCTCGCCATAGCGGAGACGGGCCCATGGATCGCTGGGCCTGGAGGCCTGAAGATGGACCCCGTCGAGACCAAGGCGTGGACACCGACTCAACTTACGGTGTGGGCGCGAGACGACGGACATGGGGGAGGGAGTGCCTACGGTCGAGGGCGTGTAACTCCGGTTACACTGACCTGGTTCAAGCACAGTGGACCAGGTGACGTCACGTTCAGCGAAGAGTCAGGTCGGGTCAATGTAGAAGGAGGCTCGATGGCTACGATGGCTACGTTCACGGAGCCGGGCGAGTATATTCTTCGAGTGCGTGCCAACGACTCCTCAGGGGTTTCCGGTGCAGGTCACTCGCAGTGTTGTTGGACCA
>Ga0310122_10002986_pt1 | contig 10753 bp, 8 predicted proteins | sample CB6_Bottom_1051__FD_203503 | JGI IMG/M metagenome (GOLD analysis project Ga0310122, IMG submission 203503) | Marine microbial communities from Western Arctic Ocean, Canada - CB6_Bottom_1051 | ecosystem: Environmental > Aquatic > Marine > Oceanic | place: Canada: Western Arctic Ocean | collected...
TATCACACTGATCTCACCTGTATCCCGGGTGTACTTCATGTCATCAGTAAAACGGGCGTCAAATGCCATTTGCGGGAATACAGGGGGTAAACTGTAGCTGAGCTCCTCTCCTTCTGGTACATCCTTGCCAAAGTAAAGCGCGGCTGAATGAGTGCCGTTAGTGAATTCTAAAATGTTGGAACCTTCCAGGTGATTCAAAAAGGGCATGGTCTTTGCTGATTGCCGTGCGCTGAATAAAGTTATATCCCCTGCAGCATTGGTTCGAAGCCAATAGCCCTGTCCAGGAACTATATTATCAGGACTAAAATATTGTCCATCATAACCATAGAGAGTGCCTTCCACAATTATTTCGGAAGGATCAATGATATTTCCCAATCCAATGGTTGAGGAAATTCCGGAGATCAGGTTCCATCCTTCATTTAAACTGATAGTAAGTTCATTGATTGGGATTCCATAAATGGTGGTACTCCCAATATTGTTGAATCTCAGCCAATAACCCTCTCCCCGCCACAGTGTACTATCAAGTATGTATCCCCCATTAAAAGAGTATAAAGTCCCATCTATAGCTTCAGGAAAAACAGTTGATACATTTGCATCTTCAACAACAAGGGGAAGCCCAACCATATTCCAGCCGAATAGATAATCAACAGTGATTAATTGATCTCCGGATAAAGTAAAATAACTGTCACTGTAGTCATATGTTGATGGATCGCTTGTGTCCGTTATTTTTACTTTATAACTCGATGATGGATCATGTCCAGCTGGAATTGACCAGTTATAATATCCACCATTGTAGGTGCTGTATGCAATGACAGCATAAAAACTTCCGCTGAGATACAGATCAATTTTTACATAATTCCCTGCATTTGCACTTGACCATGTGATGAGACTTGACGAACCTATTTCCCAATCTTCTCCACCATTAGGCGATACCACTGTGATTTCCGGATTTGCAGGAGCCCCGTCATAGGTACCATCAATATTTGAAACACCAGTATTATCTGGATCCAGCCAGTCTTTCAATCTTGTAGAAGAACTGCTTCCATTATTCCAAGATCGGCTAAACTTTCCGTAATATGTATTATCACCAGTTACACAGGATTCACCTCCGCCACTGAGCTGGCCAACTATCCTTCCATCATCATCAAATACTGGCGAGCCAGAAGAGCCCCCTTCGGTCCCGCCTTCATCCCAGGCAACACTCCAATGGGAACCTGGAGGAGAATATCCTTCATCAGTCCAATTAATACCTGGCGAGTTAGTTGCATAATCGTTATCATAATTAATCTTTTTGGGATCACCACCTGGATGGTGTACACCACAGGAAATCAATGGTGCGGAATAACTCCTGTTCCAACCAGAGTAAAACACATTCCAGGAATCATAAACATTTCCGGTTATTTCAAGAAGTGCAAAATCTGGGTCCATTGGATACGTATTAGCATCTGAGCTTGCACGCAGGATTGAACCGTAAGCGTAGGAACCATATGAAGCGTTGTTGCCACTGCATCCAGGTGTTTCATAATTAAAATAGAATTTAAATATCCCTGGACTCAAGTCATCCACACAATGCCATGCAGTAAGAAAATAGGGCGTCAGGTCATAATTAGCATTATTTATCATGGCACCAGAGCACAACCAGCTCCCCATAAGCAGCCAGGCAGTGGCATTGATCTGGTCTTCATATGGATCGGCATCCGGGCAAGCAACATTTTCTCCACAACTCCTGTCTCTCTGGTTTCCAAAAAAGTTTAAGATATCACGATAATCATGAATTAATTCAGCATTGGAAAGTTCTACCTGTTCCCCACTAGAAGGAGTTACTATTTCAAGGATGATTTTATCCCCTGGAATAAGTGGAGTGGCAAAAATATTATCCGGATTATTATTCAATTCTGTATAAGCTCCGTACACCGTTTTTCTATCGGTGCTATATACAAAAAAAGTGCTTTTAGGCGAAAGAAAAAATCTGTTAAACACGAGGCTAATTGCAAAAGCACCAGCGCTTTCAATCTGCAACCGCCATAATTTATCTCCATTTGGTAATGTTAGCCATATGTCGGGGTTGTCCAGCGAAAGGTTGAGAGGAAGCGTCGCCCCATAGCGGAAAGGGGTACCAGACGGGCGATTCTCATCTTCCAGGAGCAGGGCCTCCACATCTACTACGGGCATTCGCATCACGGGAATTTCCCCACTGAGTTTATGATCAAAACTGTAGGGTGTTCCTTCCTGGCTGACCTGTCCTATCCCAACAGCTAACATGAAAAATAGTAGAAATATCCGCAGTGAATATTTGGATGTTATTATCATTTGTTTTATACCTGTTTACTTATAATTATTTCATGAGAATCATTTTCTTCATATCTGAAAATCTATTTCCATGAAACGAATAAAAATAGACACCGCTTGCAACAGGAATACCCAGATTATCTGTCCCATCCCAGGAAATACTATACTGTCCAGGTGCCTTAATTTCTGAGACAAGCCCATTTATTTCTTGTCCCGCCAGATTATATATAAAGATATTAATATACGACAATTCTGGGATTGTGTATGTGATGAATGTCACAGGATTGAACGGATTGGGATAATTTTGTAAAAGCGAATATTGACTAGGCAGGGATGGTACTTTTCTAAGATAAAACTCAGTGCTGTTTCCTGGAATAATCAATGTACCGGAACCAGTTAAATTATAGATAGAGCTGTTCTTGGAACCTATTAATTCCCAAATTCCATCATCATGGATAAAATATTCCATGTTCACATAATCACTATTCGCCATGAGTTCCATTGTACCAGATTCCCCTGTGTATTTCCAATCTCCTTCGAAACGTATATCAAAGGCGCCTGCTGGCGGCTTTGGGGGTAAGCTGTAGCTTAACCGATCATGATATGGGATATCTACACCAAAATAAAGTGTTTGTCCGTTTACGCGCAGGGTGTTTGCACTTTCAGGTAGGTGTACCCTAACCATCTTTCGTGAATTCCCAGATTCAGAAAGTGTAATCTCTCCATCGCTCACGCTTCTGAGCCAATAGCCATATCCCGTTTCAATTGTAGATTCTGAGAAATACGATCCATTAAAACCATAGACCGTTCCTGGAATGATCAGTCCGGAAGGATCAATAATAAAATCAACGCTCACCGGGAAGGAAATTCCTGAAATCATATTCCACCCTTCACTTAAGCTGATGGTAAGTTCATTGATTGGAGTACCACTAATAGTGGTACTTCCAGCATTATCAAATCTCAGCCAGTATCCTTGCCCATTTACAAGGTTTTCTTCCAAAATATAAGACCCGTCAAAGGAGTATAATGTTTCATTTATGGCTTCAGGAAAAATTATTGATACATTTTCATCTTCAACACCCACGGATAACCCTACCATATTCCAACCTGGTAAATTGGTAAAAGCATATTCCGTTTCTTCATCGGAGCCCACTGTAAACGAGATTGCCCCTGTTCCTACATCACTCATGCCATCCGAAAATGACATTTCATAAGTATGGTTCCCAGGTGCCAGTGCAGTCTGTACTGTAAAAATGGAACTATCAGCATAATTATGATCAGCACTGCTCATTGTTTCAATAATTTCACCATCAACTGAAAGCTGAGACAAAAGTGGAAAATGATTATCCTCATCTAGATAACTGCAATAGAATGCCACATCATATAATCCCTCTGAATCACCTGTAATCTCAAAACCGTGATTAGAAAGGGATGGAGGAGTATTTTCTCCAATAGTAAATGACTGGATACTAGGATTGAAAATAGCTGGTGGTGTCTGATCCGCAAAAGTCTGTTCAGTTAAACTTGCTTCTATTGTAATCCCAGCCATTCCTAAGATTTCGAACTCATTCGGCCACGAACCAAAGTCTGGATCAGAGAAAATATCACTCCAATTGGCAGACATATATAAATTATTTCCACTAATTGAGTAGTTTATATCCCCAATTGGTTCAGGAAGATCAGATCCTGCCTGGAATTTCCAAAGTCCAGGGTAAAACAGCCCAAAGCCACCATCGCAATAGGCCAATCCAAAAAGGGTTTGATCTTCATCCTCCGGGTTTAAGAAACCTACAGAATATATATTCCAGGGGCCAAAAAAACCACCTACGGGAAATCCGCCGCCTGCATTGGTTAATTTCACAAACACCCTCTCATCAGTAAAACTGATACCAACATCCACAATATCAAAATTGGAACCTCCATCCTGATCGCCTGATGGCTCGTCACCAACCGAAAGATAATATGGGGCAGGATCTGAATTAGCTGAATTATAGGGTCCTTGGGAAACCGTTGCCTCAGCACCCTCATAAGTTAGTGTCGCCTGAACGCCAATGTCAAACTGACCACTTCCAGGCGTAGGCGCGAACGCCTCAAACGTATTCTCATAACCAGTTGTACCCAAGAAATAGGCATCACTGAAACCCCAGCTTGACCCATAGCCGTAGAAAATGGTTGCAGTCACCGGACCCGCATCAAGAATGCTATCAGGGATATCAGCATGTAAATACATGGTTCCGTCCGGTATCGGAGCCGTAGTCGCCATATTGAGCAGATCAGTGATATCTCTGTCCCCCCTGAACATATCCCAGTCCGGCCAATCAAAATCTCTTCCTGACAATATTAATTTGATATCATAATCAATTCTTTCAGACTGTGTATTTTCGTTTCCAAAAAGGTTTATACCTATTAGCAGGACCGAAAGGGACACAGGCACCAGTATTCGTTTAATTATAATCACTATTATGTAAATTTCTTTTTAGGGTTATTTTAATAACAACATTTTTAATGTTTTGGAAAAATTTTCCGTTTCTATTCGGAAAAAATATAATCCACTGACAACTGATTCACCATTACTTTTTTTCCCATACCAGTCTACTGCATGAAAACCACCAGATCTTCTGCCGTCAACCAATGTGGTAACTTTCTGACCTGCCAGGTTGTATATGGTAATCGCAACATACGATTCTTCAGGCAATTGATATGTGATTTTTGTCACAGGATTGAATGGATTAGGATAGTTTTGATGCAGTGCATATACATCAGGAAAAATAGCTCTCTTTTCAAGGCTCATCCCTTTTGTTTCTGGAGGTAGAGTGATCTCTCCTGTTCCATTGAGGATATGCTCTTTTCCACTGTTTGTCGTAAGAAGCCATTCCAGGTGCTCTCCAGGATCAAGGTTCACAGAATAGTTAAGAGTAAGTCTTGAATTTGTGTTTATTACACTTATCTCACCTGTATCCTGAATGTACTTCATGTTATCAGTAAAACGGGCGTCAAATGCCATTTGCGGGAATGTGGGGGGTAAACTGTAATTGAGAGCCTCTCCTTCTGGTACATCCTTTCCAAAGTACAGTGTGGTTGAATGGGTTCCGTTAGAGAGTTCCAGTGTATTTGCATCTGAAAGGTAGTTTAACATGTCTATTGATTTTGCAGACACATCTGAACTTGATAGAGTTATATCACCATCAGCCAGTGCTCTTACCCAGTAGCCCATCCCTGGGTCTATTGTTTCTGCATTCATATAACTTCCATCATAACCATAGATTCCCCCTGTAACCAACAATCCTGAGTTGTACAGCACATCTGCATCTACCGATGTTGAGATTCCAGAGATAAGGTTCCAGCCTTCTGTAAGAGATAAGGTAAGCTCATCTATTGTTATACCGGAGAATTCTACTATACCACCTTCAGAAAGACGTATCAGATATCCTGTCCCCGGTATCAAATATTCCACAGGTGAATATGATCCGTCAAAAGAGTACATCGCGTTGTTCAGTGCACTGGAAAAGAGTGTCTGGTAATATGCATCTTCTACCTCTAATGGTAGGCCCACCATGTTCCAGCCGGAGCTATAGGGGACAAGGATGGTGCTTGCCTCTGGTTCATCCCTTACACAACGCACAGAAAATCCGCTATCCTTACCGTAGTCGCGCCGGCTGATCTCTGAGTAATCGTGATCCAGTCCCCGGTGCCACGCATCGTTACTACCGTACTCCGTAGAAGACCAAAAGGAGCTGTTGTAGCCCATATGGCGGGAATTACCATAGTAGTAGTAGCGGGCACCACCAGGAAGGCCAGTAAAGCCGGTCTCATTGGTAGCTCCCGTATTGGGACTGTACCAATACTCTGACTCTGGACAGCTTCCCTCTGTACAGTCCTTCAGCTTTCCACCTGCAACGCTTGTTCCTCCTAAATAGTCAGATAATGCTGTATACTCTCCATCCGTAGGTACATGCCAGCTTGCAGGACAAACTCCTCTATCATCATCTACTGCGTACCAATTGTATAAATATCCGTATGTATCTGCATTGCTTTCATTGTCATCGTAAACTGCATAAGCACCTGTTAACAGGTTTGCCCACTCATCATTACTGTATCCTGTAGGTATCTCATCACCGTTGTTATAATGGGTGACCTTCAAGTTCTCTTTCATCCACACCTGGTCACCAATCTGGACGGTCTCATAGACATTGCCATCAATGTCGGTAACAGTATCCTGCCCCCAAGTTTCATTTCTCAACTCCAGGATCAGGTTCATAATGTAGGTGTAATCTTCCGGATTGCCCGGATCATAGGGAGTGATATTAAAAGTGGTATCAACGATACCATTTCGATTTAAAAAATATACATCTCTCTGGCCGGCTTCCCAATCTGTCCAAACGGGATATCCCTCACTCTGTGAATCTTCCGTCCAGGGCAGTATTCGCCCCTCAACCATTTGATCGAGATATTCATTGTACTGATCCTTGCCAACACCGATGACATGGACGTCCAAAATGTCCTGGGAGACCAGATCAAGATAAATGCTGTTCAGGAAGCCGAACCGGCTTCTGCACGTCCCTCAGGATTCATGCCCAAAAAAGACAATGCAGATATCACCTAAAAAGTCAACAGGACTAACAATTTGTCCATAGGTCTCTGAATTTGGATTTAAATCTTCAAGGTAAAAAGGATCCTGGGCTATTCCCCACGAAAACAGTCCTGAAAAGAGTATGGCGGAAATGGCAAATATTCGGATGTTCATAAAGGATCTTCCCTCATGAATTTAGGGTGTTCTTGATGCACATGAATATGTGCAGTATGCGGGATAATATGATCAAATAGGTTCATTCACTCAATAAAGCTACCCACAATGTTAATAAGATTGCACGTAAATGTCAAACGGGGTGTGATCCAGAACACAGAATTTATTCCTGAATAATTTCCAATGAACACGGGTAAATTCCTGCATGCCTACCATACATCAGCTATTATCAGACAATACCCGGGGAGCAACATCCATTTTCAGAGATTCTCTTCAATTATTCCTCTCCTACCCGGATGAAACAGCAGTACAACGAGTCATCAACGAAGCGAAACAGTTAAAAAACCAATTTAATTCAATGGGAGTTTTTTACAATTTATGGAATACCGTTCAAACTGTACAAGAACCAACAATCCTGCGAAACATACTCAATGACCTTTTGTCATCCATAGATGAAAACCAGCAGGCGATTGGTCGAATTGGCGGAAATCATTTGCCCACTTCAGGAACCGTGTTAACCATCAGTAATTCAACTATGGTAGAAAGTACCATCCGGTATGCATATGATGCCGGAAAAAACCTGAAGATTCTCTGTCTGAGGTCAGCCCCTGCAAATGAGGGTGAACTCCTGGCATCCTCTCTGAAGAACGCAGGAATAAAAGTTGAACTATTAGAAGATGATACCTGCCAAAACCGGATTGAGGAAACTGACCTGGTCATGCTTGGCTGCGATCTGCTGGGGGGGAGATTTTTTATCAACAAGCGTGGCTCAGGTTCTTTGGTAGGGTATGCGGAGAGAATGAATAAACCAGTTTGGATTTTGGGGGATACGCTGAGGGTCGTAATGGATGGAGATACAACCCAGGGAACAGACCCGCTGTTTGAGCGGGTTCCCTATTCAAGCACTATGAAAATCGCCTGCGAAAAAGGGTTTTTAGGCTATAAAGAGTTAAAGGAATTTATTCTGAAATAACCGGTCAATCCTCCAATACCTTGAATACTTTATCACCCCGCCTGACTTTCTCACTCACTTTCAAACCGATGCTGTCCCCGGCTTTCGCTTCAGATACTGAAGCGTGTTCTATCTGCATGGATGTTATTGTTTCCTCAAGGTCGGTTGTATGGCCCTGGATATGAATAACATCACCAGTGTTCAGTTCTCCGGCGGTCAGGTCAATAGCGCCTACATTTATTTTCCCGAAATATTTTGAAATAAATCCTATTTCCTGTTCTTTCATTTTGGCACCTCAACTTTACCATAATTTACCGTGGAATCGTTAAACATAGCTATGGAATTCCTCCGGATGAAATCCAATTCACCAGATAATATTTACGTAACCCGTTTGAAGCTCAACTCCTGAACTCCGAACCAGCGTACTAACGAATCGCCAAAAACCGGGGTAAAAACGTTTAACGCCAGCAAAGGCTTAATGGGGCCCTTATTCACTATAAGTTCGGCTTTATTGCCTTTTATTGCCCGAATAACAGCATCAGCTACTGCTTGCGGAGGGGAAGTTCCCAGTAGTTTTGGCGCATCCTGTCCTGAATTGTGAAACATCCCCGCTTCAGAAATGTACCCCGGCTTGATCGTGGAAACACCTACTCCTGTTCCCTTTAGTTCCTGCCTGAGTCCTTCACTCCACATGATCATACCTGCTTTCGTGGCAGAATAAATTGAATTGTATGCAACACCCTTGCATCCCGCCAAAGAAGCGACGTTTACCACGTGCCCGGCTCCCCGATCCAGCATCCCCGGCAGGAGCAGTCGGGTCAATTCCATAGGTGCATGGAGGTTTACCGAAAGAATTGAATTCAATTCCCTGGCAGAATAATCTCCGTATTTCCTGTACATCTCTATGCCGGCGTTGTTCACCAGAATATCAATTTCTCCAATTTCAGATCTTATATCATTAATCAACTCAGGAATAAGCCTGATATTTTGCAGGTCAAATGGAAATACATGAGCACTGCTACCAAGTTCTTTCACTTTCAATTTTGCTTTATTCAGTTCATCTTCTGAACGGGCTACGCAGATGATGTTCAAGCCTTCCTTGGCCAGTGTATTTACAATGTAGGAGCCTATTCCTCTTGATGCCCCAGTAACCAACACAGATTTGCCTTTAAGATTTTTCATATCATTCTCCAATTATTTTTACCAAAACTCTTTTCCTCCTTCGTCCGTCAAATTCTCCATAGAAAATCTGCTCCCAGGTGCCAAAATGAAGCCGTCCCTCGGTGACTGCAACCACCACCTCTCTCCCCATAATTTGTCGTTTATGATGGGCATCCCCATTATCTTCTCCCGTCAAATTGTGGTCATAGCGGGAAAGAGGTGCATGGGGTGCCAGATCTTCCAACCATTTTTTATAATCCCGGTGCAGCCCCGGTTCATCATCATTGATGAATACCGATGCAGTAATGTGCATGGCGTTTACAAGGCAAAGTCCTTCCTTGATTCCGCTTTCAACGACAGCTGTTTGCACATCTTCACTGATATTAACAAAATCCATCCGGGTAGAGATCTCAAACCAGAGTTCTTTGTGAAATGACTTCATTGTGTCTGCCTCCTGTTAATCAATTAGTTGAGTTATGGCGTCACGATTATATATATCCAAATTCCCATGAAAATGACCGCGGTTGATTTGATTCCTTTGCCGGCCACATTCCCCAAAACAGTACCTAAGGCAGCCTGGTTTGATACCGAAATTGATTTTCCTGACATGGCTTCACTGAGAAAAGCACCCAAGTATGAACCTGCCAATAATCCCGCAAATGCTCCAATTAAAAACAAAACTCCGGCACCAATGATCGTTCCAAGAATCCCGCCGATAATGGCACAGACAGCGGACCGCCTGCTGGCTCCGTAATACCGGGCTGCAAGTCCACCCAATAATAATTCCATGATCTCAAGGAGAATGGAAACTCCGAATAATGCCAAAATAACACCAACCGTAATTGAATGATAATCGGTCATCCAACCCCAAATCAGGGCTACGATAGCTATGAGAAAAGTCCCTGGAAATCCAAGCCATGTGACGCACACAGCAATCAGAACTCCAAGGGTGATTCCAACAATTGTTATTACTGACATTTATTATTTTTTATTCCACAACTCCATTTAAGGCTGCTTCTTCCAGTTCTAATAGCATATCCGGAATATAATTTCTGCTGGTTTTCCTTACAATCCAGGACGGCACAACTCCCCCCGGATTGGTACATACTCTATAAATTAATTTGGTTTCTCCATCAGATTCCAAAACTTCCCAGCTCCCAAAGTTCACCGGTGGAATAATTAATTGTTCTGGAGAATCTTCCGGATGGTTAAACTGAGTGCTTATCCAGTCAATTCTTGACAGATGACGAATGTGATCAAATTGATACAACCGCGGTGCTAAAAAGGGAATATCCATAATCTGCCACCCCTGTTGATGCTGAGCACTGTTTCGATGATTAAACCCCGCTTTTACTATATAGGCACTGGAAAGGGTCTCCGGATATTGATCTACTGCCCAGGCAACATTCAATAGCGCCTCCGTGGATACTGGTGTAACTAATTCGACCCGAAATGCAGGGACTGGTGAAACGAGAATTGGCTTCTCAAATACTCTGATCCGCTCTTTCTTTGTGATAAGCGTCCATCCGGAATCACTGAATAATTCATGCCATTCCGGTGGATATTGAAAATCTTGTGAAAAAAGGAAACCAAAAAACAAACCATAA
>Ga0310122_10002988_pt1 | contig 10751 bp, 8 predicted proteins | sample CB6_Bottom_1051__FD_203503 | JGI IMG/M metagenome (GOLD analysis project Ga0310122, IMG submission 203503) | Marine microbial communities from Western Arctic Ocean, Canada - CB6_Bottom_1051 | ecosystem: Environmental > Aquatic > Marine > Oceanic | place: Canada: Western Arctic Ocean | collected...
GGCCGAGCTGAGATCCATGCTCGCGGACTACGGGCTGACACCGATCGCGCTGAACTGGAGCGGGGCTGTCGGTCGCTCCTACGACGATGCCTCGATCGCGGAGTGGCTTGAAGCATACAAGATCAAGATTGGTGATGCGCAAGCCGTGGACATTCCGATGATGACCATGCATTTCGGGAGCCATCTCGAAGGCGGCGATCTGTCCGAAGAGAGAAAGATCGCATCCGATGTCTACGCCCAACTTGCCGAGTACGCCTCACGGCAAGGCATGACGATGCTGCTGGAAATGCCTCATATGCAACTGGTCCACCACGATTGCGCCTCGGTCATCACCTTGCTGGAGCAGCTTGATCAACCCAACGTCGGGCTCCTCATCGATAGCAGTCACTGGGGCGTGATCGGATACGATTTGGACGCCTTTCTCGACCGCGTCGGCCATCGGCTCCGCCATATCCATCTGCGCGATTCCGTGCCTCGTTCAACCGTCGAGCTGGACCGAAAATTTAAACGACCCGCGCTTTCGCCTAATCCAATTTACAACCTCACCCTCACACCGGGATTGGGCGTCGTGGACTTTGCCGTCTTTGGCCAGGCTCTCGATCGGATTGGCTACGACGCAGATGTCACGACCGAGTTCGAATACTTCGACATGCCGCTGGACGAGATCGAGCGGCAGTATGACGCGGGGCTATCGCATCTGCATCAGAACGGGTGGTCATTGGCGGACGGCAAGCACCGATGAATCATTCTGTAAACCCTCCAAGGGTCTCCGAAATGTTGATGAACCAGCGCATCGCGTGACGTTGTGCGTCCCGCCGAAACTTCAGCGTGTAGGGATCGCACAGCCAGCGAGCCACATGGCCATCCGTGCGTGGCATCAGCCAGCCGAAATCCCAGCCTTGGCTGCGGTATCCCAGCGGAATCGATGGTCTTGTGCGGACGACGGGGTTGGCGGACGCGAGAAATAACTGCTGCTGGGTGTAGTAGTAGCAGGCTCCGACGTGAATGAAGACTTCGTGGTCAATTGCCGCGGTATCGCCGCCGGCCAGATCGTCGCACAGTCCACGCACGGCGACTTTCACTTCGGCGCCTGAGACGAACGCGTCGGCCAGATCGCTTACATCTCCGCGAATCACCGTGCCATCGGCATCATGAGACAAGACCTCATTCCAGCCCGATCGGACCATGAATCGAAAGTACTCGAAGTCGTAGACAAAGTTGCTGCTCGGGGCATTCGTTTCGGCGTCGAAACTGTCCAACTCGTGGTACTTCGGCATTGACAGCCATTCGTTAACCGGTGAAATACCGGGCTGGCCCGTTGCCGGACGTTCGTCGAGGAACGGGCGGGCGATGGCTTGGTGTCCATCTTGGTTGTAAAGGAAAAACGACATCGATTCGCGCGGCCCGAACCCGTCGGGCAGAGCGACCGGCACGCGCAGGTTTTCGATCCCGGCGACCCAGTGGTCTTCGATCAGATAAGTGATCCGGAAATCCATCACTTCGCGGATCAGTTCATCTCGGTCCGAGTTTGGGTCGATGTGTTCGTTATGCCGGAACGCCGTGCCGACTCGCAAGTCGGCTCCTGATCGGATTGCATTCGCAAGTGCTTCACAATCACCAGAATCAGGTTGGCGGGCAGAATCAAGAGAGAGTAACGTTTGCCATTGCGTCATTTCAGGCCGTGTCACAATTGAATTGAGAAGACAAGAACATTTAACAAGATGACAAAGCGGCTTATACGCAGCATCGATTCCTTCACCCGCGGCATCGAGATTTCGCCGACAGATTTCAACGAAACCGGCAGCATGCACTCTATGCCGATTCACTTTCAACGAACTGTTTGAAACGGCGATCAACCAACAATGTTAAATGGTAGGTCTCGGAATTTACCGACATCGGTTGTGGCGGTCCATTGGACGAACACGTCTGGCACTGCGGAACACGGACGCGAACATTGTCGCGCCGTCGTCTTTCGCGTTGTGAATCATTGTCCAAATTGAACAAGCCAAAGACCACGGCAACCAGCATCGACAACACCCGCCGGACGGCGGACATTTCGGTTGCTCCGAAACTCTGCTTCACGACAACATAGCGGTCCGTCGGTATGGCACATGAATGGCAGACCTGTGGCAATTTAGTCGAATGAGCGATGCTCATCGAAGTCTTGGACAAGTCAGCGTCCGAATTGTCGAGCACGTTCTTCCGGCACGATGGACATTCCTCGTCAACAGTCGGTTCGACGCGTGTATGACAATGGGGACACTCGACAATCATTCTGTTCAACTCTGCGAATTCACGCCGGGAGCAAACTAGGATCGACGCGATCGTCCCTCAACATATTCCGAAACGCCCCGGCCCGAAAAAAACTCCAGCAATCGCATCATACAAACTCAGGCGTCACGAGCGACGCCAATAGATCGAATGCGGAATTTGCCTGTACCGAGAAAGGTTGTCGGTCGGCAGAACCTAGGCAGCGCCGGACGAAATTGTTTCGAGCGGCATATTGCGAGTCACATTCCAGTTGACGCACGTAATTGTCGACAGGAACCGCAGAGTCTTCCAGGCGATCGCCGTCGCGATGGCAATGTCGATTGCAACGAGGATGGGATTCGCGTTTGGCGGTTTGAGCATACCCTGAATCTGAGCAATGGCAAACACGATATATGCGACGACGCCGAACACCAAGAAAATGGACGTGACTTTCCAGCGGTCCCGTTCCGAGGCCCAATCGTCAAAAGCAACGACACAAGCTCCCAAGAACATCGCCATCGTGCCGCTGAACTGCCCGATTTGCAGAAAACAAAATCCTGATGCCGCGAGAAGGAAACCGACGAAGAGATACAGCCCCGAATACTTTAGTAACGAACTCATTTCCTTGGCGGACATTCGCAGCATGAGAGCATTCCTCAGATGATGTTCATGATGTCGATCCGGCGGCAAGTGTCGATATTGGTAGAATTACGTCAAGAGGAAATGCTGACGTTCCTGATCGCAGTGGGTCAACAATTGCCAAATTCATTGTAAACGAAAATGGGCCGCGCACCCGAACGGAATTTTGCTGAGTCCGCCGGAATTATTCGATTGGCGGCGAAATGACCGGGCGGGTTCCGTCGGGCGGTTTCACTCCGCGATTCTTCAACCGAAGGATCCACGCCAACTAATCACTTCGCGAATCAGTGCGGACCGGCCTGCTCGACTGTGTTGATGCGAGCGATCCGGGCAAGATTCAGCCAATCAATAATGCCGCATCGTTGTCGGCAGCGCGAACAAGACGTCACGTTGGCAGATCGTACAACAGAGATTATTGATCACCTGATGCCAGCGGGATTACGATCGTTGAGGTTGAGCCCGTCGATCGACCGAGCGTGGGACATCGGGATCGTATCGATCCATCACGCCGTCCAAGTAATTAGAGACGACAACATGTTGTTCAAATCGCTCGGCACGCCGCATCGACTGCGGTTTCGCTGATGCAACAAGTCGCGAAAACATGCGTTTCACGTAACTGACTATGCCACTCATTGATGCTTGTTCCCAATTCCCCAAGGCTGGAGCCGTTCATGCAAGATTTCCTCCAAAAACCTAGGTCACACTTCAGGCGGGGCAAGCCTTCGGTTTCATTGAGCGGGATCGAGAATGCCGAATTTATTCACGGCCGACGCATAACAATCAAAATCCGCACAACTGCTTTGAATTTGTTCGACTTGCGGACGTTGCTATCCTGGTAAGAAGACCGAACCGATTTCTGGTCGGAAGTTGCGTTTGTATTTCGGATATACTCGTTCCGGTCACGAATTGCGGTTTTTCCGCGCCATCTCTTATGCGTAACCCTCAAGAGTTGATCGTGTAGAGCATATATTGAAATCCAAGAAATATGGACAAACGAACCGATCATGCGAATCCGTGTTTATTGGAAAGTAACGATCGCCGCGCTCTTTGTTTTTGTTGCCACACGCGCCTCATGGTCTGACGACAAAGATCGGCGGTTACTCAATTCCGGCAAGAAAACGGCCATAGATTTCGAGCGAGATATCCGCCCGGTTCTGGCGGCCCGGTGTTTTGCGTGTCACGGGGCGAAGAAACAGGAATCGGGACTGCGGCTCGACATCAAGAAAGCGGCACTGGTCGGCGGCGATTCCGGGAAAGCCATCATCCCCGGCAAGTCGAAACAGAGCGAATTCATTCGTCGCATCACTTCAGATGACAAGGACGAACGGATGCCGCCGGAAGGCAAACGGCTGACTTCCGAACAGATCGCCAAACTGACTCGATGGATCGATCAAGGAGCCGTTTGGCCGGACGACGGGAAATCGCTGTCTCGAAAATCCGATCACTGGGCGTTTCAGCCTGTCGTGCGCCCGCCGCTGCCGGAACTCAAATCGCATGGCAACACGCATCCGATCGACGCATTCATTCAGGCTCGATTGGCCAAGGAAGGATTGAAACCGTCGCCGCTCGCCGACCGCGCGACGTTGCTGCGACGGTTGTCGCAGGACTTGACTGGGCTGCCTCCGTCAGTCGACGAAATCGAAAAATTCCTCAGCGATGAACGACGACCGGACGCGTACGAGCGGCTCGTCGATCATCTGCTGCGTTCGATTCATTACGGAGAACTGTGGGCGCAGTATTGGCTCGATCTCGCTCGCTATGCCGACAGTGACGGATACGAAAAAGATCTGCCGCGGCCGAACGCCTGGCGATGGCGAGATTGGGTCATCGACGCCATCAACCGTGACCTGCCGTACGATCAATTCGCCGTCCAGCAGATTGCCGGTGATCTGCTGCCCGGCGGAGCGCGCTCGCCGTTGATTGCCACCGGTTTTCATCGCAACTCGTTGACGAACCGCGAGGGCGGTGTTGACCAGGAAGAGTACCGCATCAAGGCCGTCAAGGACCGGCTCAGCACGACGCTGACGAGCTTCATGGCCATGACGATTGATTGTGCCGAATGCCACTCACATAAGTACGACCCGATTACTCAACGTGAGTATTACGGCCTGTATGCGTTCTTCAATAATGCCGACGAAAAAAACATCCCAGCCGAACCAACCGCCGCCGTCTTGGCCAAGTTTGAAGCAGGCAAAGCCGCACACCAAAAAAAGATCGCCGCCGTCCAAGCAAAACTAGACGCGGAAAGACCGGAATTGGAAAAGCGTTTGACCGCCTGGGAACAACAGCGACGCAAGCAGATCGACTGGTCACCTCTGAAGCTCGTGTCGCTGAAATCGGCTTCCGGGTCAACGATCGAAGAACAGCCGGATGGATCGATCCTGGTGGGCGGAGCGAACCCGGCCAACGATCAATTCACCGTTGTGGGCGAAACGGCTCTTTCCAAGATTACCGCGATTCGGCTCGAGGCTCTGGCTGACAAGAGTCTGCCATCAAACGGTCCCGGCCGAGCGGATGACGGCCGCTTTTTGTTGTCACACTTCGCGGCGGCTTCTCGGCCGAGAGACGGGTCGCTTAAAGAAGGAGCGCTGTTGCTGCAAGACGCACACGCGAATGTAGAGCTTCCGAATTTCAGCATCATCGGTTCGCTTGATTCCGATAAAGCATCCGGCTGGTCGATCGGACGTCCGAGCGGCAAGAATGCCACAGCCGTGTTCGAAGTGGCATCGAAGTCTCTGAAACCGGCATGGCTTGGCAATAAGCTGGTCAACGGCAGCCAGGACACAGCGACACAGACGTACAATTTTTATTATCAATCGACGATCCCAGTGGCCGGGACAATCGATCGCTTCAAAGTCTTCACAATGGCCAAGGCCGGAGCAGCTTTCGGGATCCACTTGATTCGTCCGCTCAGCGGTGGCTCGTACAGAATCGTTTACCGGCAAGACTTCACGGCGGATGGAAAGCACGGGATCAAGGAGTACCAGTTGTCAAAGCCGTGGCAAGTTCGGCGGGGTGACGTATTCGCTCATTCCGGCAACGGCGGACCCGTCTTCCGCTCGGTGAAAACCGAAGACGTCCTTTACTATCCCGTCCAAACGTTTCCCAAACAGGCATCGGCCGTTGATCTCACGAAGTATCCGGTCTTTTCTTCAAAACGCGATTACGCGATGCAGGTGTTCTTGGCTCCGTCGGTGACGTCGACCGATTTCATCAAGCCGGAATGGAACGATCGTGGAGCAACCCTGACGTTCACGCTGGCACACAATCATGCCAGACCGCATCAAACTCTGGGCCGATTTCAGCTGACGGTCACTGATGCGGCCGATCCGCTGGGAAAGAAAAAAGACACGAGCGTTCCGGACGACGTGTTGGCAATCTTGCAAGTTGATGCCAACGAACGATCCTTAAAAGAAGCTGACCGGTTACTGGCTTTCTTCGCGGCGATCGACAAGAAGACGGCTCCAATCAAGCGTCAATTGGATAACCTGAAGAAGAAGACTCCCAAGAGGCCCACGGCCGTCGCGCACGTGATGACTCCGCGGTCGAGCCTTCGCAAGAGTTTCATTCACCGCCGCGGCAACTTTTTGGACAAAGGTGACGAGGTCGCAACTCATACGCCGACGTTTCTGCCCGACTTGGCGGCACGCGGTGAATTGGCAGACCGATTGGATTTGGCTCGTTGGGTCGTGAATCCGTCAAATCCGCTGACCGCACGAGTTGCCGTGAATCACATCTGGGCCAAGCTGTTCGGCCGTGGAATCGTCAAGACAACCGAAGATTTTGGGACTCAAGGCGAACCGCCGACACATCCTCGATTGCTTGATTGGCTGGCCGATGAATTCATCCGGCTCGGTTGGAGTCGCAAGGCGTTGATCAAGTTGATCGTGACTTCCGAGACATATCGCCGCTCTTCGGTGTTTCGGCCGGAATTGACCGAACGCGATCCTCGGAATTTGTTGCTCGCTCGACAAAACCGTTTTCGGTTGGATGCCGAGCGGATTCGCGATCATTATCTGGCCGCCGGCGGACTCCTGAATCGCCGCTCCGGCGGACCCAGTTTCCGTCCAGAATTGCCCAGCGGAGTCGCTCAGATTCAGTTCATCAACAAGTGGGTGGCCGACAAGGGAGACGTTGTCTATCGCCGCTCACTCTATATTCACTTACAACGCAATTTGATGTTGCCGATGCTGATGACGTTCGACCATCCGGATTCGATCGTCGTCTGCACGCGGCGCGAGCGATCGAACACGCCGTTGCAAGCACTGACGTTGTTGAACGCTCCGCTGTTTTTCGAGTCGGCCCATGCGCTAGGCCGCGGCCTGGCCGCCGACAAATCGGCAACGACCGAACAACGCATTCGGCGGGTGTTCCTTTCCGCCGTTTCACGGGAACCGAATCGAAACGAACTGTATCGTGTGATGCGGCTGGTCGGCGAGTTGACCGACATTTACAAGAAGAATAAACAAGCCGCGAAAGATTTGGCGGGAGACAATCCGCCGCCGGACGTCCCCATCGAGGAAACAGCCGCTTGGGTCGCGGTGGCGCGTGCGATTTTGAATTTGGATGAAGTGATTACGCGAGAATAGGGCCACAACAAAATCACCTGGAGAGAATCATGACTCCACAACAACAAATCCTGCAACGACGGCGTGAATTCCTCGCGACGAGTGCCAGTGGAATCGGCACTTTGGCGTTGGCTTCGTTGTTGAAAGACGACCAATTGCTGGCGGTCGACTTCGAACGCAAGGATCCGTTGGCCCCGAAACCGCCTCACTTTGATGCGACGGCAAAGGCTTGCATTTTTATCTACCTCGCGGGAGCTCCCAGTCATCTGGATCTCTTCAATCCCAAACCAAAATTGAAAGAGCTGGATGGTCAGACTCTTCCCGATTCGCTGACAAAAAACGTGCGGTTCGCCTTCATCAACAAGAATGCGAAGTGCAAACCCACGCAAGAGAAATTTCGGCGGTACGGCCAAAGCGGAATGTGGTTCTCGAACCGCCTGCCGCACATTTCCAGTTGTGCCGACGACATTTGCATGATGCACACAATGCACACCGAGGCTTTCAATCATCATCCTGGCCAGTTGGTGATGAACTGCGGCGATCAGAAATTCGGACGGCCCAGCATCGGAGCGTGGTTGAATTATGGACTCGGCACCGAATCGAAAAATCTGCCGGGTTACGTCGTGTTGACCGCGGGACCGCCGGCCCGTGGAGGCGCGACGAATTGGAGCAGTGGATTCCTGCCGTCGACCTATCAGGGCGTGCTGTTCCGCAATCAGGGCGAGCCCGTGCTGAACCTGAATAATCCCAAGGGGCTGACCGACGCCGTTCAGAGAAAGTCGCTGGAAGCCGTTGCCGATTTGAATCGCGAGCGGTTGAACAGTGTACTCGATCCCGAAATCTCCAGCCGAATCGCGGCGTATGAACTGGCATATCGTATGCAAGCGGCCGCGCCGGAACTGATAGATCTTTCCAGTGAAACCAAACAGACGCTGGAAAAGTACGGAGTGAACCGTAGCGATGGCGTGCAAAAGTCGTTTGCCACAAATTGTCTGCTGGCTCGGCGTCTGGTCGAACGCGGCAGCCGGTTCATCAACATCTACCACGGCGGCTGGGACCAGCACGGCAATTTGACGAAGGACTTGGCCAAGAATTCGATGATTGTCGATCAGCCGATTGCCGCGTTATTGAAAGATCTGAAACAGCGCGGGCTGTTGCAATCAACGATGGTTGTGTGGGGCACGGAATTCGGCCGCACTCCGCTGGCTCAGGGAGGCGACGGGCGGGATCATCATCCGTCCGCCTACTCGATGTGGATGGCCGGCGGCGGGGCACGTGGTGGTTACTCGCACGGCGACAGTGACGAGATTGGATGGGGTATCGCCGACAAGCCGCTGCACATCCACGATTTCCACGCCACGCTACTGCATTTGTTCGGTCTGGATGACAAGAATCTTACGTACCGTTTCAAAGGTCTCGACTTTCGTTTGACGGGAACCGGTGACACGGGAACGGTCGTCAAGGAATTGATCGCGTGATGAATCAAGCGCGAATTTGTTTTATTCTGTCGGTCGCGTTTCTGCCGCCCGCGAAACCAGCATTGGCAGCCGATACGGCGGATCGACAGGTCGAATCGGCTGTCAAGCGTTTGAAGGCCGCCGCGCGAATCTATGACGAGCGAGAGATGCGGCGGGCGTCGTTGGCTCTGGCCGAAATCGGAAAGCCCGCCGTTGGGGCGTTGATTCAAGCGATGGACGATTTCGACGACAACGTGCGGTGGCAGGCGATTGTGGCACTGCAACGAATCGGCGCCGCGGAGTCGGCGATTCCGAAGCTGGTCGAGTCGTTGGCTGACGTCGATCCGGACGTACGCGGAGCTGCCGCCGTCGCGTTGGCAAAACTGCATGCTGACGATCCATCAGTCGTCCCGGCGCTGCGACAGAGACTTGTCGACAAACATGCGCGGGTACGTGCCGATGCAAACTGGGCCTTGTGGCATTTGACGGCGTATGAAATGGCGATCCCGGCGCTCGTCGAGTTGTTGGGCCACAAAGATTGGATGGTGCGGGATGCGGCCGTTTGTCATTTGGCTCAGATTGGTGGCGATGCGGTTCCGCTGTTGATTGCCATCGTCAAGCGTCGGAAAGCGACTGGTCGCGCGGCCGCCGTGAGAACTCTGGGGTTGATTGGGCCTCGTCGGAACGGAACGATCGCAGCGGTCGTCGCCGCGCTGGATGATTCAGACGCCGCGGTTGTTCAATCAGCGATCAAGGCGACCGGGAGGCTTGGACCGAATGTCGTCCGGGAACTACTTGAGTTATTCGAGAAATCTCACGTGAAGGATCGGGTCGCTATTGTGAAGGCGATGGGGCAGATTCGGTGGGCCGAAGAGGCGAAGATTGCGAGATGCGCCGTTGCGACAACTTTGAAAAATATCCTCGGCCGCCCGCCGCGCGACGGAAGTCGCTTGAAACGAGAACTCTTGGTCGCCGCGACTGAAGCAATCGGTCAACTCGGCGCGACAGGGCAAGTTGCCGTGCCCGAATTGCGGAACGGATTGAAGAATCTCAGTCCGGATATTCGTGCCGCCACTGCTGCAACTTTGGGACGAATCCAGACGACATCGAAAACCGTGAAATCGGAATTACAGCGGCTAGCGGCAGACGATCCGACAGACTTTGTCCGCGCGAGCGCGACGGATGCGTTAAGGCGAATGGCGAAAGACTCTCTGGTTCGCATGCGGAGCTTGGGAACCGATCTCGGTGCAGTTCCGTTCCACGCAAATGGATTTGGCTCTCGAATTGAATGATGCGTCGTGCCAAGCAGCTTGGCTGTGTGCGTTCCCCAGCGGAGCTTGGGAACGAGAATCAACAACACGATTTAGACGAGTCGCGAATTGCTCGTTATTATCACCGCGATTTTCGCTCTGCTGATGTTGAAGCCTTATCGCAAAGTCGCTATCGTGTTGGGTTTCCGTAACGTATTTCGCTAACGCGAATCGACGCAAACTCCTTGATAGTTTTGAGTTATCAAGCTGGCCAGGAATAGAAACGTGACGACCACAAAATCGTTTATGGCGAAAAAAGGGACCGTTCGGTCGGATTGGTTCGTGCTGGATGTCGAAGGGATGATTGTCGGTCGCATCGCGACAAAACTGGCAACTGTCCTGATGGGCAAGCACAAACCGTCGTACACTCCGCATGTTGATTGCGGTGACTATGTGATTGTGTTGAATTGCCATCTCGTTCGATTCACGGGCAAGGAAATGGCCCACGACTCGCATCCGTACTTTACTCAGAAGATGCTGAATAAAGAGTACCAACGATACTCGGGATACCCCAGCGGTCAAAAGAT
>Ga0310122_10002992_pt1 | contig 10747 bp, 10 predicted proteins | sample CB6_Bottom_1051__FD_203503 | JGI IMG/M metagenome (GOLD analysis project Ga0310122, IMG submission 203503) | Marine microbial communities from Western Arctic Ocean, Canada - CB6_Bottom_1051 | ecosystem: Environmental > Aquatic > Marine > Oceanic | place: Canada: Western Arctic Ocean | collected...
CTGCATCGAGACCATCGGCGGCACGTTTCCCGTCAGCTTGAAGACGCCGCCGAGCAGTACCGGCACGTACTCGAAGGAAGCACCGGTGCGTTCCTCGATCTTCGGAATCACCCGGTGCGCCATGAACGAATTGGGGCTTGCGAAATCGAAGTGGAACTCGACGCGCATCAAATGAGATCTCCCTCGGGCGCTTCGACTCTAGCCGAACGGGTCGCTTTGAACCCCCGCGCCGACCGCCTCGCTACTCCGGCGCGTCCTGGACGAAGCGTTCGCGCAACTCGCGCTTCAGGATCTTGCCACTGGGGTTGCGGGGAATCTCTTCGACGAACTCGACCGCCCTCACCGCCTTGAAGGGCGCGAGTTTCCCCTGGCAGTAGTCGATCACGGCCTCGGCGGTGAGCGACTCGTCCGAGCGCACCACCACCGCCAACGGCGATTCTCCCCAGCGCGCCGACGGGATCCCGATCACGCCGACATCGGTCACGCCTTCGAGCCCGAGAAGGACGTTTTCGATCTCCGCGGGGTAAACGTTTTCACCCCCCGAAATCAGCATGTCCTTGACGCGATCGACGATGGTGACGAAGCCCTCCTCGTCCATCGTCGCCACGTCCCCGGTGTGGAGCCAACCGTCGCGGATCGTCTCGGCGGTGGCCTCGGGGCGATTCCAGTAGCCCAGCATCACGTGCGGACCCCGCACGATTACTTCTCCCGCCTCGCCGGGATCGGCGTCGCTGCCGTCGGTGCGAACCACGCGGACGTCGGTGAAGTAGAAGGCTCGCCCGGTGGAGCCCACCTTGCGGAGCGCGTCCTCGCTCCCGATCAGGCAGGCGGGTCCGCATGTCTCGGTGAGTCCGTAGACCTGGCGAACGTCGAGTCCGATCTTTGTACAGGCCTCGAGGAGGTTCACCGGAACCGGCGCGGCGCCGCTCATTACCCAGCGAAGCGTCGAGAGATCGTGCTTCTCCGGGTCGTAGACCGCGAGCATGAACTGCAGCATCGCGGGAACCATCAGCGTGGTGTCGATCTTCTCCTCGTCGATCAGTTCCCAGGAGCGCAGCGGATCGAAGACCTTGAGCATCACCACGGTGTCGCCCGCGAAGACCGCTCCCAGGATCGGTGCCAGGGCGCCCACGTGGAAGAGCGGAAGGCTGTTCAGGTAGCGGTCGCCGTGGCGCATTTCCGAGGTGGCAGCCATCGTGAAGATCATCCACTGCACTGTGCGGTGGCTGTGCATTACTCCCTTCGGGAGCCCCGTGGTGCCCGAGGTGTACATGATGAAGAGAAGGTCATCGCCCGAGGCCGTCGGTTCGAGTTCCACAGGAGAAGCCGCGGCGATCCAGGCGTCATAGTCGAGCCCGGTGGCGTGGTCCCCTGGATTCACGGCGATCCAGTGCTCGACGGCGGTGGTTCCGCGTCGGCGGAGTTCCGCAACGGCGGCCTCGAACTCGGCGCTGTAGACCATCACCTTCGCCCCCGAATCCACGAGGATGAACTCGAGTTCGTCGGGCACCAGCCGCCAGTTGAGGGGGACGTTCACCGCCCCGTGCTTTCCCACTGCGAAGAAGGTCTCGACGAACTCGACCCCGTTCATGAGCAGGAGCGCCACGCGCTCGCCCTTCTCGACCCCCAGATCGCTTAGCGCCGAGACCACGCGGTTCGAACGCGCCTCGAGTTGGGCGTAAGTGACGCGTCGCCCGCTGTGGGCTTCGACCAGGGCTTCGAGATCGGGGTCGCGCCGCGCGCGGCGGGTCAGGAACTGCCCGACGTTCTGGGACACGGCGACCCCTCCGTTACTCAGCCGGGCTGGCAGTCGAAGACGGGAATGTCGCGCTCGGTGCGTCGCTGGTAGCTTTCGTAGGGCGGGTAGTGCTCGCAGCAGATCGGCCAGAGCTTCGCCTTTTCGTCGGCGTCGACGCGGCGCGCTCGCAATTTCATCAAGCGCCCGCCCTCACGCACTTCGATCTCCGGGTTCGCAACGAGGTTGTAGAACCAGGTGGGGTGTCGCGGCGCGCCGCCGAGCGACGCCACCAGAATCACACCCTCACCAAAGGGCACGTACATCAGCGGGATGTCGATGCGGCGACCCGACTTCGCTCCGGTCATCGTCACCAGGCAGATCGCGCAGCCGGAGAACTTCGACATCAGTCGCCCGTTCGAGGCCTTGAAGACCCAGGCGTTGAGCTTCGTGAAAGCCTTCATCAGCGGACGCATGCGCCGCAACTGCTGATCGGTAATTGGTTTCGGATCGGACATGTTTCTACCTCCGGGGGACGGGGAGACGGCGCGGAGACGGGGACGTTGTTGCTTTCCGGCCTTTTCGCGGTCGGTGTTGCAGGTTCCCCAGGGTGTCATACCAAAAAGCCGGAAAGCAACAACGTCCCGCTTCCGCTCGGATTCCAGCCTAGCCCACGAAATCGGCGATGATCTTCGCGAGGGCCTCGGGGCAGTCTTCCTGGACGAAGTGGCCTGCGCCGGTGAGCGTGGTGTGCGGCTGTCCGGCGGCACCGGGGACGCGCTCGCAGAAGGCCCGATCCATGCCCTTCGTCACCGGATCGCCGTCGGCAAAGGCCAGCAAGAACGGCTTCTGCCACTTTTCGAAGATCTCCCAGGCGCGGCGGTTCGCTGCCACAGAGGGATCGTCGGGGAGTGTCGGCACCTGACTGGGCATGGCGCGCGGCCCCATCTTGAAGCTGGCGCTGGGGAAGGGCGCGTCGTAGGCCGCGGTTTCGGCCGCGCTGAGCGCTCGCCCCCGGATCGAGCCGGTGACGGCGACGCCCACCGGCATGTCTTCGCTCTCCCAGCACCACTTCTGCCAGTAGGCAAAATGCAGCGCCATCTCCCCCGTCGACATCTTCGCCATGGCCGCGCCCACCTCGGCCAGCGTCGGCGTGGGCGCTTCGGCCCGAAACCGCCGCACCTTGTCGCAGACTTCTTGCGAGACGCCCTCGGGCACCGGAAGACCGGTGTTCGAGATCACCACCTTCGCGAAGCGCGCCTCGTTTTCGGCCACCAGGCGCAGCCCGATCAGCCCGCCCCAGTCCTGGCCGAAGAAGGTCAGCCCCGAGAAATCGTTCGCCGTGAGCCAGGCACTCATCCAGTCGACCTGCCGTTGGTACGAATAGTCTTCGCGCGCGGCGGGCTTGTCGCTACGGCCGTAACCCACGAGGTCGGGAGCGATCACGCGCAACCCCGCACCCGTGAGCAGCGGGATCATGTGGCGGTAGAGGTAGCTCCAGGTCGGCTGGCCGTGCATGCACAGCACGGCGGGTGCGTCCGGCGACCCTTCGTCGAGGTGATGGATGCGAAGCGTGCCCCCCGCGAAATCAGGCACCTCGGTGTAGTGCGGATCGAAATCGAAGGCGGGAAGGTTCTCGAAGCATTCGTCGGGGGTGCGCAGAACTTCCATGGTCATCTCCCGCGGCCGGGGCCGCCCACGCGGGCGCGCGTGCTAGAAAGCAGGGGCCCAAACCTTAGAGCCTCGGAGGCCCCCATGAAAGTCGAAAACGCCGTCCAGCCCGACCCCACCGCGATCCCCGCCTTCCTCGCCGTCAAGGGCGAAGTCGCGATGTTGAACCTGCTCAAATTCCGCGAGCGCGCCGTCTACGAAGATGGGCGCGCAACAGAGCTCAGCGGCGAAGAAGCCTACGATCTCTACGCGGCAGAAATGCGAAAACTCGTCGAGGCCAGCGGCGGGCGCTTCGCCTTCGGCGCCGACGTCGTGGGCCTTCTGCTCGGCGAAGTCGAAGAACTCTGGGACGCGGTGGGCATCGCGGTCTACCCCTCCCCGCAGACCCTGCTCGAGATCGCGACCAGCGACGCCTACCGCGCCATCGAGGTGCACCGCATCGCGGGCCTCGCCGGCCAGTTGAATCTCACCTGTCGCGAACGTGAACTCGGCTAGCCGCGGAAAGACGGGGACGTCTTTTCCCCGTCTGTCCCCGCCTGCTCTGGTAGCATCCCCAGCATGAAATTGATCGTCGTCCTCTCCGGGCTCCTGCTCTTTGCCGCAGCCTGCGCCATGGGTCCCTCCCAGACCGCAAACTGCCGTGGTCCCTCCTGCTCGCCGGTCGCTTCGAGCGGCAAGCAGGCCACGATCACCTGCGAGGGTTGGTGGTGTCCCAGCGGGACGATCGAGACCGGCGTTGAGGAAACGTCTACGGACAACGCCGAGGACCACGGCGCAACCAGCGAGGTGCCCATCGCCGAGTGGGCTCCGGACGCGACGACGACCGAGCCAGCGGCCAGCGACGACACCGCAGAAGACCACGGCGTGGCCCCGCAGACGGAGAGCGACGACGCAGAGACGGCAGCCTCGGAGGACGACTCGAAGGCCTCCGACGAAGACGATTCGGGTCGCGGCTGGCCCCGCTTGATCTACGAAGTTCCGACCCGGGAACGGTAGTCCGCGCGCTCCGCTAGACGCTCAGGTGCCGCTGCACCAGGGCTTCATCGAGATCGGCCATCAGCCCGGCCGCAACGCTGCGCCCGCGGCTCATCACACAGAAACGATCGGCGACGCGCTGGGCGAAGGGCAACTTCTGCTCGACGATCAGCACCGTGAGGCCATCGCTGCGATTGAGATCGATGATCACGTCTCCGATCTGGCGGATCACGTTGGGCTGAATGCCCTCGGTCGGCTCGTCGAGGATCAAGAGCTTCGGCCGCAACACCAGCGCCCTGCCGATTGCCAACTGCTGCTGCAACCCTCCCGAGAGGTCGCCGCCGCGCCGACCCCGCATCTCGTGGAGCACCGGGAAGAGCTCGAAGACGCGGTCGGGTATCGTGCGCTCGTTTCGCGGAAGCGCATCGAACCCGACGCGGAGGTTTTCTTCCACCGAGAGCAGCGGGAAGATCTCGCGTCCCTGGGGCACATAGCCGATTCCGAGGCGCGCGCGGCGCTCCACCGATGCGCCGAGGAGTTCCTCCGAGCCGAAGCGAATCGATCCGCTCGAGGCCGGCAGCAGGCCCATCAACGTCTTTAGCAACGTGGTCTTCCCGACGCCGTTGCGACCGATCAGGCAGGTACACGAGCCCCTCGGCACTTCGAGTGCCACGTCCCAGAGAACGTGGCTCCCGCCGTAGAATTGGTTCAACTGCTGGGTTTCGAGCACGCTCACTCCCCCAGGTAGACTTCGATGACGGCGGGGTCTGCCTGGATCCGCTCCATCGGCCCTTCGGCCAGCACCCGCCCCTGGTGCAGCACGGTGACCTTCCTGGCAATTGATCGCACGAAATCCATGTCGTGCTCGACCACCACCACCGTGTGTTCGCCGGCCAGCGACACGAGAAGTTCGCCGGTGCGTTCGACCTCGGCGGGGGTCATGCCGGCCACCGGTTCGTCCACCAGCAGGAGTTTCGGATCCTGGGCCAGCAGGATGCCGATCTCGAGCCACTGCTTCTGCCCGTGCGAGAGTTCGCCGGCCGGTCGCGACAGTTCTTCGATCAGCCCCACTGTCTCGGCCACCTCGACGATGCGATCGCGCGCCTCGGCCGAGAGCCCCCCCAAGAGCGAGCGCCACACGCCCTTCGGCCCGCGCAGCGCGAGTTCGAGGTTTTCGAGGACGTCGTGCTTCTCAAAGACCGTCGGCTTCTGGAACTTGCGCCCGATGCCGACCGTCGCGATCTCGTGCTCGCGCAGGCGGGTCAGGTCGATGTCGGTGCCCAGGAAAACCCGCCCCGAATCCGGGCGGGTCTTGCCGGTGATCACGTCCATCAACGTGGTCTTCCCGGCGCCGTTCGGCCCGATCAGGCAGCGCAGCTCACCCTCGTCGATCTGCAGAGAAAGATCGTCGAGCGCGCGAAAGCCGTCGAAGGAAACCGTGAGCCCCTCAACGTAGAGAAGTGCCCCGTGCCCGATGTCGATGGTCGAGGTTTCGCGCAGCCGTGCGCCCTGGATGCTCGAACTCATTCGCGACCTCCCGGCGCAGGCTCACGCTTGCGACGCCACGCCTTTGGCAGGCGCAAACCCACCAGACCAGCGGGGAGCCAGAGCGTGACCCCCACGAAGAGCGCCCCCAGGAAGTAGAGCCACAGGTCGGGAGCCGCCACGGTGAGCACGCTCTTGGCGGTGTTCACCAGCGTGGCGCCGACCAGCGGACCGAAGAGGGTTCCGCGGCCGCCCACCGCCACCCAGATCGCCATCTCGATCGAGTTCGCGGGCTGCAACTCGCCCGGGTTGATGATCCCCACCTGCGGCACGTAAAGAGCTCCCGCGAGGCCGCAGAGCACCCCCGAGACCGTCCACACGAAGAGCTTGAAATAAAAGGTGTCGTAGCCCGAGAAGAGTGCACGCTGTTCGGCGTCGCGCACCGCGCGCAACACGCGCCCCAGCTTCGAGCTGACGATCCAGCGACACAGCAGGTAAGCGCCGGACAGCGCGGTGACCGAAGCAACGAAAAGCCCCACCCGCGTAGTTTCGCTCTGCAGCGAGAACCCTAGGATGCGCTTGAAATCGGTGAGGCCGTTGTTGCCGCCGAAGCCCGTCTCATTGCGGAAGAAGAGCAGCATCATCGCGAAGGTGAGCGCCTGGGTGATGATCGAGAAGTAGACCCCGCTGATTCGCGAGCGGAATGCGAACCAGCCGAAGGCGAACGCCAGGAGACCTGGCACTGCCAGCGCCGCTACGGCTGCAAAAGCGAAATGCTCTGAGCCCCACCACCACCAGGGCAACTCCTTCCAGTCGAGGAAGACCATGAAGTCGGGGAGGTCACTGGCGTAGACACCCTCGCGCCCGATCACGCGCATCAGGTGCATGCCCATCGCGTAGCCACCGGCGGCGAAGAAGACACCATGCCCGAGGCTCAGGATCCCGGCGAAGCCCCAGATCAGGTCGAGGGCCAACGCCACCATCGCAAAGCAGAGATATTTCCCGACCAGCGGAACGATGTAGTTGGGGACGTAAAAGAACGAGTCTTCAGGAACCGCGAGATTCAGGACCGGGACCCCCACCGCCCCCACCGCAAATATCACGAGGAAGGCGATCCACTGGCGGCGCGACTGGATCGGACGACGACCGAGTTGGATCTCGTTCATCGCCTAGGCCTCCGCCGCCCGGCCGCGCTGGGCGAATAGACCCTGGGGCCGCCGCTGGATGAAGAGGATGATGAAGACGAGAACCAGGATCTTCCCGAAGACGGCGCCGACCGCCGGCTCGAGGAACTTGTTCAAGAGACCGAGCCCGAAGGCCGCCCAGACGGTTCCGACGATCTTGCCGACCCCTCCGACCACGACGACGAGGAAGGAGTCGACGATGTAGCCGCGGCCCAGTTCCGGCCCGACGTTCCCGATCTGTGAGAGCGCGACGCCACCCAGGCCGGCGATCGCGCAGCCCAGGCCGAAGGTCCACATGTCGACGCGATGGGTCGAGACCCCCAGCGCACCCGCCATTGCACGGTTCTGTGTCACCGCACGGACCCGCAGGCCCAGCGATGTCCGCTGCAACACGAAGGTGATGGTACTCACCACGATGACGGCGAAAGCGATGATCGCGATCCGGCTGCGCGGCAGCACCACGCCGTAAGCGACCTCGATGCCGCCCGAGAGCCACTCGGGGTTGGCGACCTCGACGTTCTGCGCGCCGAAGATCAGCCGCACGCTCTGGATCAGGAGCAGGCTGATGCCCCAGGTCGCCAGCAACGTCTCGAGCGGGCGCCCGTACAGGTGGCGGATGACGCTGCGCTCCATCGCCATGCCGATCGCGCCGACCACCATGAAGGCCACTGGAATCGCGGCGAGGGGGTAGACGTCGAAGTGGGCCGGTGCGTATTCGAGAAAGAGGTTCTGCACGACGTAGGTCGCGTAGGCTCCGAGCATCACCATCTCGCCGTGGGCCATGTTGATCACGCCCATCAGGCCGAAGGTGATCGCGAGGCCGAGCGCCGCAAGACACAGGATGCTCGCCAGGCTCGTCCCGTAAAAGAGATTGGCGCCGAATTCGATGAAGCTCGCGCGTCGCTCGATGGCCGCGAGCGAGGCTTCGAGGGCGCGAACGACCTGGGAATCGGTCTCCGGGCGATGGCCCTCGGAATCGACCTGCAGCCGGTCCCGGAGTTGCGGCGCCAAGCCGGCGTCGCCGAACTCGCCGAGGGTCTCGGCCGCCGCCAGGCGCAATTCGACGCTCTCGCTCTCGAGTTGGAGCTGCGCGAGGGCGACGCGTAGCGCCTCGGCGATGTTGGCGTGGGTCTCTTCGGCGAGCGCGGCGCGGATCAGCTCCGCGGATTCAACGCTCGGCTGCGTGCGCATCTTCGTGGCCGCCGCCAGGCGCACCGCCGGATCCGAAGCCCGCAACTGGAGCCGCGCGATTGCACCGCGCGCGGCCCGCTTCACCCGGTTGTTGACCTTTGCCTTGCGCAGCCCGGGCGGAGGCTCGGACACGATCTCGAGGCTCGGAATGCGCTTCACGACCTCGCCCCCTCCCACCAGAGAGGTCAACGAGTAGAGCGCGCCGTCCGGCCCGACACGCAGACGCCGGTCGGCGAGGGCTTCGAGCGCCGGCAGGGCTCGGTCGTCGCCCAGCGCCGCCAGTTGCTCGACCGCCTCGATCATGCGCGTGCGACTCGAACTGCCGAGTCCGGCCAGCGCAGAAGCAAAGGCCTCGTCGCCTTCGGCACTCGCGGGCGCGGCCAGCGCCTGCACGCAGAGCAAGAACACCAGCCAGAGGCGGTAACGGCGGCTGGACCGGAGAAGATCGCTCAAGGGGTGGGGCTCCTGCTCCCGCCGTGCGTAAGGGGATCGTGTTGTGCGGTACCCGGTTCGGGGCCGGATCCTACTCGTCTGGGCCTCTATCGGCTCGCCGGATAGCAGGGTTCCGGTGGCTGCGGCCCCGAATGGCGCAAACGCCGGGCCCCTTTACGAGGCCCGGCGATGTTCTGCGCTACGGATCAGTTCGTCGCGAGCGAAGCCCCCTCCGTGCGGTCGCTCCTCGCGGAAGACTGGGGCCCGAAGCGCGGCTTGGTGCAGTTTCCGCAGACCCAGGGATAGGTCCAGTCGGCGATCTTCGAGGCGCTGTCCGGAATGTGCGGGCTCCATGCTTCCGCCCGGATCGGGCCGTCGGTCTGCCAGACGATGTCGAACTGGCCGTCCGCGGTCATCTCGCCGATCACCACCGGCTTGTGCAGGTGATGGTTCGCGGCATCCATGGTGATGGTGTAGCCCGAGGGCGAAACCACCGTCTGGCCGCCCACCGCCTGGCGCACAGCGTCGACGTCGGTCGTGCCGGCCTGCTCGGCCGCCTGGGCCCACATCTTGATCCCGATGTAGGTGGCCTCCATCGGGTCGCTGGTCACGCGGCTGTCACCGCCGGGAAGGTTGTGCTTCTTGACGTAGGCCTTCCACTTCTTGATGAAGTCCTTGTTCTCGGCGTTGTCGATCGACATGAAGTAGTTCCAGGCCGCCAGGTGACCCACCAGCGCCGAGGTGTCCATGCCGCGGAGCTCGTCCTCACCCACCGAGAAGGCGACCACCGGGATGTCGTCGGCCTCGATCCCCTGGGCGCCCAGCTCCTTGTAGAAGGGCACGTTCGAATCGCCGTTGATGGTGGAAACCACCGCCGTGGGCTTGCCCGCAGAGAACTTCTTGATGTCGGCCACGATGGTCTGGTAATCGCTGTGACCGAACGGCGTGTAGGTCTCCATGATGTCGGAGTCCGCAACACCCTTCGAGCGCAGGAAGTAGCGCAGGATCTTGTTGGTGGTGCGGGGGTAGACGTAGTCGGTCCCCAGCAGCACCCAGCGCTTGGCGCCGCCGCCGTCTTCGCTCATCAAATATTCCACCGCGGGGATCGCCTGCTGGTTCGGGGCCGCTCCGGTATAGAACACGTTACGCGACGACTCTTCGCCCTCGTACTGCACGGGGTAGAAGAGCAGGCCGTTCAATTCTTCGAAGACCGGCAGCACGCTCTTGCGCGACACCGAGGTCCAGCAGCCAAAGACCACGTCGACCTTGTGCTGCTCGATCAGTTCGCGCGCTTTCTCGGCGAAGAGCGGCCAATCCGAAGCCGGGTCGACGACCACCGCCTCGAGCTGTCGTCCGTTGACGCCGCCGTTGGCGTTGATTTCGTCGATCGTCATCAGCGCGACGTCCTTGAGCGAGGTCTCGCTGATCGCCATCGTGCCCGAAAGCGAGTGCAGGATGCCGATCTTGATCGGCCCCTTGTCGGTGGCCGCGCCTGCCGGCAGGGCGAACGCAGCGGCGACGATCGCGCAAAGCGCGAGCCCGCCGAGTCTAGAGATCAGAGCCTTCATGGGGAGTTCCTCTTTTATTGAATGGAAGGGGGGTGAGTGGGGGGAGAATGATGGGAAGGTGGGGTGGGGCCTCCGCCCGGCCGGGCGGAGACCCCTTCAAAGTTCCGGGAAGGAACTAGAACTGGATCTGCATGGCGAGGGTGACGCCGTTGGTGTTGTTCACGGTCCTATCCGCCGGCCGCTCGTTGAAATAGACCAGCGTGGCCCGGGCGTTGAAGGCGTCCATCACGTAGTGGACGCCGACGTCGATGCGCTGGCGGTCGCGGGTGGGCGCCGGCCCTGCGCCAAGAGCTGTGGTAAGGACCGGGTTACCCTGGTAATGGAACGCCTGAAACTGGAAGTGGGGCTGGAAGCGACCCTGGAGCGCCTTGTAGCCGTACTCGCCCGGCAGCAGGTAGCCCACGAAGATGGTGTAGCCGTAGCCGTCGTTCGTGTAGTTACTCGCTTGTCCGGGGGTATAGCCGGTGGGTACGTAGGTGGCCCCACCGAGGCTGTACCAGTAGAAC
>Ga0310122_10002995_pt1 | contig 10743 bp, 8 predicted proteins | sample CB6_Bottom_1051__FD_203503 | JGI IMG/M metagenome (GOLD analysis project Ga0310122, IMG submission 203503) | Marine microbial communities from Western Arctic Ocean, Canada - CB6_Bottom_1051 | ecosystem: Environmental > Aquatic > Marine > Oceanic | place: Canada: Western Arctic Ocean | collected...
GCCGACTGCGCTTCCCTTAGGAAAAACTGCAATGCACGAGAGTGATGGCGTCGAAATGCGTTCGGCAATCTCTTCAGCGCGACGATGCGATCGAGCCTCGTGTCGCGCGCCCGATAGACGATCCCCATTCCGCCGCGACCAATTTCTTCTAGAAGGTCGTAGCGAATCTCGCCGACGAAGGCCGTCGTTTCGCCGGCCGGTGCACGGCTCGCGGTAGAAAAGAGATGACCCGACGCGCTTCTCTGTTTCTTGAGTGCTTCGATTCGCGCGGCGATATTCGGAAAAGTCGGTTCACGTCGGCGGAAATCCTCGAGCACGTCGAGGGATCTCTCGAAATGACCCGCGTGCTCCCACAATTCGGCGAGCCGCGAATAGCTGTCGGCGGTCGCGAAGTCCGGCCGAAAGGTCGAGATGAACTCGTCGAGCTTAGCCGCCGCCAGATCGAAATGACCTTCGGTCTCGAACGCTTCGACGAGTAGCGCGCAGGCTTCGCGGAAGTCGGGATCGGTCGCCTCCACGCGCTGCAGCAAGCGAATCGCGCGCGGCCGCTGGTCCCTTTCGAGTGCGAGCTTGGCAGCGGGGAAGACCTCACCGCACCTCTCCAAAGCCGATAGCCATCGGTCGATGGCCCCGGATTCGCGATAACACTCGATGGCGCGATCAAAATCGAGCGCCTTCTCGTAGCATTCACCGGCCCGCAGGACCTCGCCGTCCTGACGATGGGCCTTTGCCGCTTCGATCCAGTCCAAAGCTTCCTCGAATAACGCCACCGCGCGATCCGACTCGCCCAATTCCAGCCGCAACCGTGCAGCGGCATGATTGTCCCCGGCGGATTCGAAGAAGTCCGCTGCACGCGCGACTTCGCCGTCCGCTTGATGTTGAGCCGCCATCAGCCTGAATCCGAGTGCCGACTGCCCATCACGCTCGAGCGCCTTGGCTACGCCCAGGAGATCTCCGGTCAAATAGGGAATGACGCCGGGCGGACACCCTTTGAAGACGGCTTCGGCCTCGAGCACATCGATCTCGACCAACGAAGGCCTGAAGCTCACGACCTCGAGGGCTCGATCGAACACGCGATCGCCGCAGCCCACCAGAAGTCGGTATTCACCCTTCGGCAAGAGGATCCGAATCGCACCTCGGGTCGCCGAACGCGGTTTGTCCACCGATCCCGGAACGGTGACCAGCGCCTCATCGGCTGGACGATCTCCCCAGACCACTTTGACGTCCACGGGACAGGTCGAGGGATGAATGTCGAACTCGAGACGAACCGTTCGTCTGTGTCGAATCCGAACGATCTTCTCCTCATGAATCCGCCCGAGAACTTCATCGGTCTCGGGATCGATCAGCAGCCCATCGATCATGACGTGGTAGCGACCAGTGAAGAGTCGCTGGAAGCGCGTTTCACGAGACACCATATGGTGTTCATTGCGCATTGAAGCGCGACCCTGGCGAATCTCCTCTTCGCTCGAAGCGTGCGGCGCGGAACGTCGGCCGCCGCGAAGGCAGACGCGAAAGATCCCGCGGAGCTCCTCTGGATATTCGATCGCGACGGCCACGTCGCCCCGTTGACGAAGCAACACGAACGCGACCAGCAGAAGGAGGATCAGGGCGGCGCCGAATGTCATCGTGCGAACGGCCTCGTCGTTCCGAAACATTTCGGCCCAGGGATGGATTCGCTCTTGCAATGAGATCGGCAATCGCTCGGCCAGCCTCGCGACCCGCGGATCGTAGGCCGTCCAGCCAAAGGCCGATTCCTCGAACGGCCAGTCGAGTTGTTCGCCGCGCGACTGAGTCAGCTCGCTCAGCTCGATCGATGAGCGTAGACCGATCCGAGCTTCGATCAACAAACTCGACTCTGGAACGTGGGGCAGCAGCGCATCCACGACCGCCAGTGACTCGAGAAGTCGTCCCTGTCGTGCGTAGAATCCGGCCAGGTCATAGCGGAAGCGAATCTGATCCGATGCTCGCCCAGAGGCATCGAGGCCCCGCAAGAAGGCTCGTTCTGCTCCGACCAAATCGCCGGCTTGAGCCAGATTGGCCGCCAATCCATGCCACACTTCGATGAGAACCACGTCGCGGGAAGCGACGACGCCGGCGTAGGCTTCGGCTGCCGCCCTCGATTCACCGGCTGCTTCGAGCAGACGCGCAGACTCGAGCGCCGCTCTGCGCAAGATCGAAGCCTTGGCTGGGGATCGCACGGCGTCGCCCCGAACATCGCTCGCGCTCGGGGAGAGATTCGAGCCCATCGCGAATTTGTCGAGCAGCCATTGTCGGCGCTCGGGGTCGCGAGTCACCGCGGCCTCTCGCCATGGACCGAGCGCCAGCTTCGGAGTCATGCGCAGACTCTCGAGATCCGGCTCGACCCAGCGCCACGGTCCGCGCAGGACTTCCATGGGTTGTCCGTCCGCAGGGGCAGCCGCTAGCGCCGACTCGAATGTTGCGACCACGAGCAAGCTCTGGAACAAGAGAAAGAAGACAAGTGAAAGCAGGGGCAGCCGTCGACCTGCCCGCAGCCGGAAGAGGAGAGTTCGCGGCAGCCGTGAGTGAAATCGTGATGCGGGCACCCGGGGAGCGCCCTGCGGAATCTTGAAATCAGATTGGAACTGCACTGGGTGGGTCGGCCGCACGCCGCCTCCACATCCATCCGCTCCGCACGATGACTTCGAGGGTCTTCGAGAAGATCGATTCGCGATCGCGGCTGGGGGTTGGTTTTGATCGCCGGCAGGATAGCGCGGACCTCGAATCCGGTCGGTCGGGCTTCTCACCGAGCAGGAACGCGGTCTCACGACCCAACAATTCATCCCCAAAGGGGTCGCGAATCCGAGTCGTACGACAGATCTGGTCAAAGTTCACACACCGAGATAGATGCCGTGGATATGCCACCCTACCTCCTGAGCCCGTGTGGCTCTGGAGCGAATCGGGGCCAGGTTCGAATCCAGCGCTACCAGCGCGGAGCACGCGCTGACGATCGATAGCGCGAACGCACCGGCGGTCGTGTGGGCCAAAGATGGGCTTCTGGGGGTTGGATTGGGAAGTTTGCTCGACTGGACGGCCGAGCATGCGGCGCCCGAATGCGGGATCGAGTTGAAGCTCGGGGTCGTCAACGATCCTCGGGCCAAGATTCAGATGGTCGAGTTTTCCGTGCTCGCTCGAATGACCAACGATGCTTCGAGCGTGGGTTTGGACGAATCCGAAACGTCCGACGAGGCACAAAAGGCGCTCTCGAACCTCGCATTCGAAACGGCCCGGGATGCCGCGAGCGCTCTCGGTGGCCGACTTCGGTTGGAGAGAGCCAGCCAGGGGCGCACGATCAGCCGACTGCGCGTCCCGCAGCCGACGACCCCTCACCCCTGAACATCATCAAGCGACTCGACACCGGGAACCCGCCAAGAGCGAGAACAATCGAAGCAGCCGTCGTCGGTGGACGTCGACGCCCCGGGTCGCGGTCAAGCTCGGCGGACCTCGACGCTTCAGTCCGCTTCGCGAACGACGTCGGCGCCGAGTGCGCGCAGCTTCTCGTCGACGCAGTCATATCCGCGGTCGACGATCTCCGCGTTCTGGACGATGCAAGGACGGCCTGTCGCACAGCAGGCCGCGATGATCATCGCCATCCCGGCCCGAATGTCGGGACTGCGCACGGTCTGTCCTCGAAGCTTCGACGGGCCCGTGATGATCACTCGATGCGGATCGCAGATGATCGCGTTCGCCCCCATTTGAACCAACGGATCCACGAAATACATGCGCCCTTCGAACATCTTCTCGAAGAAGAGAATCGTCCCTTCACTCTGCGTCGCGAGAACGAGAAACGGGCTCATCATGTCGGTCGGAAATTGAGGCCACGGGCCGTCGTCCACGTGGGGCACCGCGTCGCCGGCATCGGGTTGAATTCGTGGAGTCTGCCCACTCGGCATGACGATGCGGTCGGCCTTGATCTCGAGCTCGATGCCGAAACGTTCGAAGACGCGGTTCATCATCCAATAATGTCCGCGAACCGTGTCGTGGATCGTGATGCCGCCGCCGGTGGCCGCTGCCAGGGCGAGATAGGAGCCGACCTCGATGTGATCGGAAACGACGCGATGGGTCGCGCCGCCAAGGCGTTCGACGCCCGTAATGGTCAGCGTATTGGTATAGAGCCCTTCGATCTGGGCGCCCATCGAAGCGAGCATGCTCGCCAGGTCCATCACATGTGGCTCACTCGCCGCATTCCGGATCGTCGTCGTTCCTTTGGCGAGAGTCGCGGCCATCAGGATATGTTCGGTTGCGGTCACGCTCGCCTCATCGAAGAAGATCGTCGCTCCCTCGAGTCCGTCGCGTGCCGTGAACTCAAAATCGGTGTCGTCGACTTCAGCGCCCATCAGCCGAAGTCCGTAGAAATGCGGATCCAGCCGGCGGCGCCCGATTCCGTCGCCGCCCGGTGGATGGAGTTTGACTCGGCCCAGCCGATGCAGCAGCGGTGCAACGAAGAGCACGGAAGTGCGCACGCGCTCACACAATTCGGCGGGCAATTCCTGCTCGTTCAGATTCGCGGCACGAATCGCGATCCGATCCCCGACCCGCGAGACGTCCGCTCCGAGCCGACCGGCGATCTCCAGCATCACATCGACATCGCGAATCGATGGGACGTTTTCGAGCACGACTTCTTCGTCGCTGAGCAATGCGGCCGCGATCATCGGCAGGACCGCGTTCTTGCTGCCGCTAGCCCGAATCTCGCCCTGAAGCGGCCTCCCCCCGTGAATCACGAAACGACTCAAGCACACTCTCCTCTGTTACGTTGAGACCAGAACGGCGGCATGATCGCCGAAGCCATTCGTTCGAGCCAGAAAATCACCGTATGCGTCCAAACCACCCCAATCAAGAGCTTCAGAGAGATCCGTTGAATTGCCATCGGCAGAATGGATGCCTCATCTGTGAAATGGTTCACAGTGATCACGAGGAAGGTTGCGCAATCTGCACATCGCCCATCGCTACGCATTCTGCCATGGTGTCGGGACGCGTGGCGTTACTTTCGGAGCCAGTCAAGAACCATGAAAAACTGCAAGCCCGTTTATTCCCTCTTCGTCCTTTCTATTCTCGCTCTCTTCTTGGCGGGATGTGGCGGCAGCACAGGGCCCGAGATCAAACTTCCGCCCGAACCCCAAGCCGCCTCACAAGCCGACCTCGAGTCGCTGTTTAGCCAGATCTCGGTCCAACTCCAGAGCGCCAAGCCGGGTAGTGACAACGCGAGCCAGCTCGCCGGCCAGTTGAAGACGGTCGGCAGCGAATTGGCCCAGCGCGCCGCCGCCGTGGTACGAACGCGACTGTCCGAGGCGGGTCGAATCGAGGGACGTGTGCCCCTCGGCGCAATCGAACGCGAACTTGGAAGCCTTGACGAAATCGAACGATATGACGCCGACGTCCACCAAGAAATCTCCCGAGATCTCACACGAGAACTCGAGTCCACGAAGGCCGCGATCGACAGCCGAGAGCGAGAACTCATCGCCCTTTCCGAGGACCGCGTTCTCGCGCGCCTCCAACTGCTCTCCATGTTGTCGGCGCTTTCCGGAACGGGATCCCAGGACCAGGCGCGATATGCGCAAGAGCGTGATGGCATTCTTCGCGAAGTTTCGAAGGAAGCGGAAGAAGCGATCCGAAACGAAGACTACGAAAAGGCCCAGGACTTGTTGAACATCGTCCAGGAAGTCAATCCCGAGGACGAGCAGGCACGGCTGCGCAAATGCGAAGTCGACGGGAAGGTCGCGTGATCAAGCGCTTTGCGGATGCGCTCGAAACCGGTCGCCTGAGCCGCTCGATGACGCTACTGACCGATTTTTCAGCGACCGATTGTTTCGACGAAATCAGAGAGGGCCTCGCCGAATCTGCAGAACCGATCGTCGAGGCCTTCGGCCTGCTCGGCGAGGAAGCCACGACAGCCAAGAAATCGAATGTCGCCTATCAGCGCTACCGCGATACGCAGACGATTTCGACCCTTCTTTTGGACGAAGAGGGCGACCTCCCGGGGATCGATTCGTTTCTCGGCCAACTCGCCGAATCCTACGACCAGGCCTTTGAGGCCGGGGAATACGGAGTCGCCTGAGGATATCTAAATGTAATGACCGAACTCGGCCCGACAACGCCGAAGATTCGACAGAGCCTGCGCAAGACCAAGGACGAAGTTCGTCGACGCGCAGTGCGCGGACTCACGGTCTATCCCTTCGAAGACACGAAGACCTCGACCGCCAAGGTCGGAGTCGCCGTGGCTTCGAACGTCAAACAGCATCTCTTTCGAACCATTCCCGGCGACGTTCGCATCGTCGAACGCGAACAACTCGAACGTATCCTCGACGAGTGCAAGCGCAGTGGAACCTGTGACTCCCTCGGTGCGGCCGATTTCATCATCCAGGGGACCATCCTCGATGCAAAGGTCGAGACCTCCGAGAAGAACGGCAGCGAGACCCATCGCGTCGTGACGGGAAGCGAGACGATCACGAATCCCGAGCACACACAGTGGTCACAGCTCCGCGAGAAGGAACGACAGAACAACCCGGAGCCCTCGCGCACGATTACGCGTGATGTCACCGAAGACGTGACGATCGAGGTCACGAGCGTGCGCAAGGTCGGCATCATCGCAGTCGCCTATAGCGTGATCGAAGCCAGTACCGGCGACTATCTCTTTACCGACTCGATCCAGACCAAGCAGACTTTTCAGGACGAAGGACGCCAGGGTATCGTTCTCGGCAACTTCAAGCAGGAGACCGACTTCGTCGAACTTCCGCCGGACATCGAAATCCTGTCCGGCGAAGGCGGACTGTCCGACAAGATCTCAGACGAAATCGGCGAGAAGCTCGTCAACTTTCTCGAGAATCCCGAAGATGAATACGCGGAGAACGCAAAGCGCTTCGTAGACGAAGGCGACTTCATCGGCGCGGCACAACAAGCCGCCTACGCGATTGTCCTGCGCGAGATCAAGTCGAAGGAGCTTGGCACGCTGCGGGAAGAACTGAAGCACTACGCGATGGAGAGTCCAGCCCTCTAACGCGGGCGCGCGTCAGCGCGAAAGGCCTGACTCAGTCGCCGCAATCCCCGGATGGGTCGGGTCCGCCTTCTTCGCGCGGGCCAGATAAGTTCGTGCTTCGGTCAGATTGCCTTGGCCGGCAGCAGAATCGGTCAGACGAAGGTATCGATCCGCGATCGCTCGAAGCCCATCCTTCGCTTTTGTATTTCCTGGATCCAGAGCAAGCACTTGCCGATAGCGGTCGTAGGCGTTGTCGTTGGCAGGAGACATCAACCGGTTGTCCGCCAGGGCGAGTCTGGCGTTGATCAACTTGCCGCTGATCTTGTTCAAATCGCTTGCTGTTAGTTTGCGCGGCCTCGGCTTCGCCGGCTTGACCTCCGCCACGACTGCGGCAGGCTCGACCCGCACAACCGGATTCGGAACCGGCGCGACCGGCGGCTCTTCGATCAGCGCGCTTCGCGAAGTACCTGGGGTGACGCCGGCGGTTCCCAGGGTCGAGTCGCCGCCCAGCCCGAGATAGAGCCCACCACCGATCACGAGAAGAGCCGCCGCAGCAATCCCTGCAAAAAGTCGCGTCTGCTCTTTCGAAAGCCCGCTCTTCGATCGGCCGGTGGCCGGAGCAGTCGCATAACGACCTGGGTCCGTCGCACCCTCCATTCCGCCGGGCACCACGAAGAGTCGATCGATATATTTCGGACGATCTTCCGGATCGAGCGCCAGCAGCGGCGCGATGGCGGATCGAAGACCGATCGGAATTTCGTCGGGCAGGGAGTCGAAGCTGCGACGCGCGTCGACCGCCTCCATCACCGTGGTTCCCATGCCGAGGGGTCGGCCGAGCGCCGCAGCGATCAGGACCAATCCAAGACTGTAGAAGTCGGAGCGGCCGTCAATCTTGCCGCTGAAGAAGCCAAGCTGCTCCGGAGAGGCATAGGAGAGCTTGCCCTTGAAGCCATCGATGATCGTGCCCTTCTCCCTCCTGGAGGATTTTTGCGATGCCGAAATCGATGAGCTCGGCTTCCTGAACGCGCCCGTTGGGCAGGACGATATTGTCAGGCGAGACGTCTCGATGGATGACACCCTTTCGATGCGCCGCGCTCAGGCCATGCGAGACGCGGGCGCCGAGGACGGCCACATCGTCCGGCGAGAGGGGGCCGTCGTTCATCTTCTTCGAGAGCGGAATACCTTCGATCATTTCCATGATCAGATAGACACGACCCGCCTCATCTGAAAGCAAATCGTGGCAATGCACGACCGCGGGATGGCGAACCGCCAGCAACGCCTTTGCTTCTCGATAAAAGAACTCGCTCGCACCCTTTTTCTGGGACAAATCGGCGTGCATGACCTTGATCGCGCGATGCTCTTCGAGCCGCCGATGACGAGCGCGATAGACCTCGCCCATCCCTCCGACACCCAGCACGTTGATGATTTCGTACTCGCCGAACAGGACGGTGCCCGGTATCAGTCCGCGAGAGTTGTCGATGGGCGTAGGCGGCGGCGCCTGACGCGGTTGCGGCATCGCGGCTTCCGCATTGGGCGATCCGACGGAATCAGAGGCTGCGGAGGGAGGTGAGGTCTTGTCGTCCGTCGTCTCGAGCGCGCGCGTTTCGCCGGGGCGTTCGGCAGGGTCGTCGTCGATCACGGGCGGACCGGGGGAATCGAGGACACGGGTGGCGATGAATTCCTGGGACGGATTTCCGTCCTCCTCGGTCGCCGCTCGCATCACCAGTGGGTTCGGTCGTCCTCGTCAACGAGAACGGTCGCGACTTCGGAAACGGGTTCCGGCGTTTCGAGAACGGCGCCTGCGTCATCGTCCTCGACCGGGCGCTTCGCGTCGTCCGCGAGCGGTTCGTCCTGCGAATCCGATCCCTTGCCCTCGGTCATCTCGTACTCTGCCTCCGAACCGGATCGGCTGGCGAATTCGCGTCCATCCGACTCGCCGGCTCGACAACCCAGCCACCGTGTCGGTCATCCGGCCGGACGGATGAAGCGACCCCGCGCAGCGCCGTCGAGCTAGTCCCCGACCGTAATCGAGATTCGCTCGGAAGCGAGCGGAGGATCATGAGGAATGTGCAAGTGGTCGCCGAGAAGGAGTTGAAGCGTGTGCGGCCCCGCCGAGAGTTCCAGAGTCACCTCCGTCTGACCCTTTCCGAAATGACGATAGTGATCGCTCGCGGGAACCGGCAGATTGGAAGGAGGGAGTTCGGCGTCGATGATCAAATGATGATGGCCCGTGTCTTGTTTTGCGATGCCGGCTGGTGCCACCCCCATGCCCGCAAGACCGAAACGGATCACCAGGGGTGAGGAGACGGTCTCACCGTCTTGGGGCGCAATGAAATAGACCTGCGCCTCGTCGGGTCGCGAGCTCTTGGGTATCTCGGCATTTGCGATGCTCAAACCCGCCGCGATCAGCAACGACACGCCAAAGCAGAACCAACCGCCGATTCGACCCTTCGCTCCGAAACCAATGAATGGACGCTTCACGATTTGATCCCCTTCCCGATCGACTCTCGCCGATCCATGGTTGCTGTCCCGTGGTCCCGAAACTCTACCGCGAGCCGAATCCGAAGACACCATCCAACGCAGTCATCGGTCGGCGAGACCGCTCGAATCAGGTCCACCTGCGCAGAGGGGCGGCGGGCCTCATCGGCTTGCTATGGTGGACCCACGCCGCCAGGATCGAGGCCAAGACGCCGCAGGCGTGGACTTCGCCGACTCCCCATCCGGAGCCCAGTGCGGCGCTCGAATCGAAGTAATTGGAGTCAGTATGCGGATCGGTGATCTCAAGGGTGAGAAGATTGGAATTTGCGTTTCTGGAGGTCTCGACAGCAAGTCGGTCACCGCACGCTTGCTCGATGATGGGCTCGATGTCGTCGGTTTCACGGCGGATCTCGCCCAGCCCGACGAGGAGGACATCGAGGATATCCCGCGGCGAATGGCGGCGACCGGCGTGTCGACACGAGTCGTCGACCTGCGCTCCGCCATGGCCAAGGCGGCAATGCTCGTCGTGAAGGCCCAGGCCCGATACGACGGGGGCTATTGGAATACCACGGGCATCGCGCGCGCGGTCACGGTTCACGGCCTGCTCGAATCGATGCAAAGCGAGGGCTGTACGGTCCTTGCGCACGGCGCGACGGGCCGAGGAAACGATCAGCTCCGCTTCGAGCGATACACGAATGTCCTGGCGCCCGACATGATGGTCTACGCCGCCTGGCGCGATCCCGATCTGCTCGAGCAATTTCCCGGCCGAAAGGAAATGGTCCGCTATCTCCAGGGCAAGGGCATCGAAGCCTCGACGGGGCCCGCCAAACGCTATTCGACGGACGCGAATATCGCCGGCCTCTCCCACGAAGCGGAGGACCTCGAGAGTCTCGAGACCCCGGCCACGATCGTCGAACCGACGATGGGTGTCTGGCCGCAGGACGCTCCGGATCGGGTCGAGACCGTTTCGTTGCGTTACGAGAAGGGCATCTGCGTTGAATTGAATGGCAAGTCGCTGAACGCGCTCGACATGCTGACCGAAGCCAATACGGTCGCGGGGCGAAGCGGCGTCGGAATCGCCAATGCGCTGGAAAATCGCATCATTGGAACCAAGGGGCGCGGCGTCTACGAGGCTCCTGGAATGGAATTGCTGGGCACCGGGCTCGGCGCCATTTATCAGGCCATGCTCGATCGGCGCGCGAACATGCTCTTCCAGCAGCTCTCGAAGCTCGTCTCGGACCAGATCTATGACGGTCGCCTTTTCGACCCCGCTC
>Ga0310122_10002996_pt1 | contig 10740 bp, 9 predicted proteins | sample CB6_Bottom_1051__FD_203503 | JGI IMG/M metagenome (GOLD analysis project Ga0310122, IMG submission 203503) | Marine microbial communities from Western Arctic Ocean, Canada - CB6_Bottom_1051 | ecosystem: Environmental > Aquatic > Marine > Oceanic | place: Canada: Western Arctic Ocean | collected...
CAGCAGACAAGAATAATAAAATTGTAAATTCAATCAATTATAAAAAAATAGCAAATACAGAACCAAAAGCTAACGAAGCATTCATAGAAGCAGTAAATAATAAAAGATTATTTGCTACTAGAAATATTAAATTAGCGTCAAAAAAATCACAAATAAAAATAATATCAGTTCCGGTTGGTATCAAAAATGATGTTGCAGATTTAAGTAATGTGCATTCAGTAATAAATGACATTATAAGTAATTTAAAGATAAACGATATAATTATAGTTACTCCAACGGTCCCAATAGGAACATCAAATCAATTAATAAGAATAATTGAAAGCAAAACAAAAATGAAAGTCAATAAAGATTTTTTTTACATTTATTCACCAGAACGGATAGCAATAGGTCAAGCAGTATCAGATATTGAAAATAATTATCCGGCAATTATATCAGGTGCTGGGAAAAAAAGTGTGAAAATTGCTAGAAAAATTTTTGAAATGATATCTAGCAAAACGCCCATAGTTATGACATCTACAAAAGCAGCTGAAGCAGAAAAATTAATTGAAGGGCTTTATAGAGATGTAAATATTGCACTCGCAAATCAAATAGCAATATTATGTGAAAAAGAAGGAGTTAATATTTGGGAAATTCGAAATGCTGCAAATTCTCAACCATTCAGTAACATACATAAAGCAGGAATCGGAGTTGGAGGATACTGCATTCCAATTTATCCGCGTTTATTGTTACAAACTGCAAAAAACAAAGGAATAAATCTAAATTTAGCTTCGATAAGTAGAGAAATCAACGAGGCAATGCCTGCTCATTGTGTGAATAGAATACTAACAGAAATAAAACAAAGAAACAGGAAGAATAAAGCAACTATTCTAGGACTTTCATTTCGCGGCAATATTCCAGATAAAAGAATGTCTCCAACTTATGATGTAGTTAATGAATTATTAGCAAATAATATTAAAGTAACCATTCATGATCCATTTTTTAAAAGAGATTCATTACTTCCAAAGTCAGTAAAAATTACTAACAATTTAAAAAAAGCAGTTAGAAATGCAGATATTATAATAGTAGCTACAAACCATAATCAATATAATAAACTGAATGATGAATTTTTTATAAAAAATTCTAGAATTAAGCCAATTGTATTTGATGGAAGAGGCATATTAGATAGAAAAAAATTTACAAATATAAAATTAATAACTATAGGCAACTAAAACAATTAACCAGGTTTTTTAAATTCTTGATTTGCTTCGTCAATATCTTTATGATTATCAATAGAACGCCATTTGTTGTCTGAATATTTAATTGAAAACAATTGATTATTTAATGCAAGGTTTGGAAATACATCTGACTCTAAACTTCCAGATTCAGGAAGAAAATTAAAAATTTTAGATGAAATGCAATAAATTCCTGCGTTAATCCAATGATCTCTTAGTATTGGTTTTTCGGAAAATTTTTTAATGAGATTACTGTTATCTATTTCTACAATTCCAAATGGACTTTGTAGAGGTACAACAGCCATAGTTGTAATAATCGGCGTAATAGTTTGATTTATTAATTCATCTGGAATAATATCAGTTATTATATCCCCATTAAGAGCCAAGAAAATTTTTTCATCTTGGAGACTCTTCTGTGCATTTCGTAAGGCGCCAGCGGTTCCTAGTGGTTCTTGCTCAATAGAATAATCAATATGCACTCCAAATTTACTTCCATCTCCAATATAATCCATAATAGATTCTTGGCGATAACCTGTACAAAGTATAATATCGCGAATTCCATAAGATTTGAGCCATAATATTTGCCATTCTATAATAGGAGATCCTAAAATTTCCACCATAGGTTTAGGTTTGTCATCTGTCAATGGTCTTAATCGTTTCCCCTTTCCTCCTGCTAGAATAACTGATTTCATTTTTTTGTGATTATTGATAATAACAGACTAAACTTTATCTTTTATCCAAAAAATATATGTTTAATGCAAATCTGTATTAATATATGTTCGATATAGACGATATAGCTAGATTAAGAAAACAATTGGGTTTAACGCAAGCTGAATTATCAGAATTATCTGGAATAAATCAATCATTAATTAACAGACTTGAATCAAAACAAATTGAACCATCGTATTCCAAGGTCAAAATATTAATTGAAACTCTTAAAAAACAAGAAAGGAGAAAATCAAGAACTTGTGGCGACATAGCATCAAAATCAATATATAAAATTCAAGCAAAATCTACATTAAAAGAAGCTGCACGAATAATTCATAAAAAAAATATTTCTCAACTGCCAGTTTTTGACGGAGAAAAAGTAATAGGAAGTTTGTCAGAAAAGACAATTCTTCGTGTTCTTTCTGAATCAGGTTCATCAGAGAAAGCTTTTAAAAAGATAATTGAAGATGTTATGGAACCGTCATTTCCTACAGTGAACAAAAATACACCAATTGAATTGTTATATCAAATATTAGAATTCTTTGATGCAGTTATTGTGATGGATAAAGCAAAAATCATAGGAATAATAACTAGAAGCGATTTATTTAAATTAAAATAATTTCATGGGAAATATTTTTAATTGATTCCATTTAAAGAAAGTGAATAAGAATTGATAAGTATTTGGATTTCAGGGATATATCCTCGTAGTGAACCATTAATAGAAGCTACCAGAACACATGATAAAACGTTACAGCAATTATTTAAAAATGAAAAAATAAAACTAATTAAAATTCAAATGAAAAATAAATGTGATTATATATCAGATCCATTAATTGATTGGGACGATCATATAAGACCATTTACAGATAATCTTAAGGGTGTAGAAAAAGGAGCACTAACAAGGTATTATGAAAACAATACTTTTTATCGCCAGCCAATAATTACAAACAAAATATCAACGTCGGGTAAAATATTTAAAAATAATATTTGTTTTAATTTATTTCCAAAACGAACAAAAATAAAGATAGACGTACTAGATCCATTCACGCTATATGATTTATCATTAAATGAATTCTATAAATCAGAAGAGGAATTAATTGGGGATTTTGGGAAAATAATTAGAAAAGAACTATTGCAAATAAAAGATAATGTCAATTTAATTCAATTCAATGCTCCTTCATTAGCAAAAGTACAGGAAAAAGAACAACTGAATATGATAAAAAAAGTAATGAATAATGTGACAAAGGGCCTGAATGTAACAACTTGTTTAAATTTATGGGGTTCAGATATATCAAATACAATAAATGAATTTATAGAATTTCCTGTGGATATAATAGGTATAGATTTTGTTACAACAAAAATTGATAAATATGACCCTATAACAATAAACAAAATGCTAGCATGTGGATTAATCGATGCAAAGAATACAAAAATGGAAGAAAAAAAACAGATTATTCAAAAACTAAAAGCAATTAAAAAATTATTCGGGGTAAATTCTGTATCATTAATACCAAGTTGGGATTTTGAATTCATTCCAGAAACATTTGCTAAAAAGAAGATAGAGTTAATGAAATTAATAAAAGAGGAACAGAGAGGATAGGTCTGATATCATATGAAGAAGTTTCCAATTGCGACTCAAGAAATAGGAAGTATAAGAAAACCAAAATGGTTGGTGAAATTATTACAGGATAAAGACATTTCAGAGAAAATAAAGCAAACTGCAAGAGATTACATGTCACTATTAAATCTAAAGATGTTTGAAGACATAGGATTGGATATAGTGTATGATGGAGAGGCAAAACGTGTTGAAATGTATGAATATAGCATAAGAAGAATAGAAGGCATAACACTAGCAGGAAGAATTAGATCATGGGATAATAAATATTACAACAAGGGAAGGTGTATAAAGAAAGTAAAATACAAAGGACCATATCATTTAGATGAATTCGTGTTTATAAAAAACAATGCGAGAAAAATGATAAAACTGCCAATAACAGGAGCGTATACATTAGCAGATTGGTCATATAACGAATTTTATAAATCTAAAGAAGATTTTACAATCGACTTATCAAGAAAGATAATAAGACCGTTGATTAGAGATTTAGTAAAAGCAGGAGCTGATTTTATACAGATTGATGAACCTGCAGCAACAACTCACCCAGACGAAATGGATCTAGTAGTAGATTCTTTTAATGAATCAATAAAAGGAATAAATGCGAAATTTGGAGTTCATATTTGTTATAGTGGGGATTATTCAGACATATATCCACATGTATTAGAAATGAAGAATCATCAATATGAATTAGAATTTGCAAATAGAGATTCTTGGAGTAAGGGTGTTCAACATGCGAAAAGAAACGGTTATAATTCATTTCTCAAAACATTTAGAGAATATGGAGAAAAAAAGGAAATAGGATTAGGCGTAGTGGATGTACACGTAGATGAAATCGAACCAATAGAGATTATTCGTGATAGAATACTATATGCAGTAAAAATAGTTGATGATCCAAATTCAATACATGTTAATCCTGATTGTGGTTTAAGAACCAGGAGTAGGGAAACATCTTTTGCAAAGTTGAAAAATATGGTAAACGGAGCAAAATTAGCAAAAAAAGCTCTCGGATTAATTTGATTTAATTGAGTTTTTTTTATCAGAAGCATTAGATACAGTAGGAGCTGGTGTTGTGGACGATGGGGAAGGACTAACAGCTTTGATTGTATCAACTTTAGGGTCATATGACCTATAAACATGAGCCAGTATAGCGAAGACAATAAAAATACATCCTGTTTCAAATAATGCAAGATTCCACCAGCCACTGTTATAGGCCATTAATGCCATACCATTGAGCAATACTTCAAAGGCAACTAAGGAAATAATAACAATTGTCGTCCAAGTAGTATTAAGAATTATTGGTCTCGGTTTTGAGAAAGTTCTTTTCGGACTTGCAAAGGTAGAACGTGCTTTTAAGAACCCATACACTAATACAAAGCTAAATACAACTCCAATTAACATAATACTGTACATAGGTACAGGTTCAATAAACAACCTCTGAGTTAGAGTTTTTGATACATCAGGATCGACATAAAATCCCCAAACAGTAGTAACAAAAATTTGAGAAATACTTGCAATGCCTAGCGCAGTAAAGAAAGGCCTATCTTTCCAACTAATTTTTCTACTATGATCGATAAATGGAACAGCTATAAACATTACGATTAATAATGCAGGTAAAAGACCCCCAGTAATAAATTTATCAAATCCAGTACGGATAAAAGCATATAATCCAGTGAGATACCATTCAGGAACAGTTATGCCAGGTGGATGACTAGGGTCAAATTTCACTCCCAGCTCTACAGGAAATATACCACCGGTTATAAAAATTAATCCAGTTAGAGCAGACCACATAGGAAGATCAATTACCATGAATCTTGGGAAATGTACAAACATTAATATCGCCATAACGACTGGAATTATAAACACGTGTAAAGCATAAAGGCGTAGAAGAAAATCAGAGAATCCTTGTCCCCATATTAATGTAGCTAATTGAGGACCTATAATAGGGCTAAAAACAGTTAACGATACACCAATGCTTATTGCTAATTCAGCCCGATCATTAAAGAGAAGGTTATAACCAGTAAATGCTTCCAAGACAGTTATCACTCCAAGAATTACTCCAGTAACCCAGATCATTTCATTTTTTATTTTATACCTGCCACTGAAATATTGATAATACAAATGTAAGACTGCCATAAAGACCATTGCGTTAGACGCATGATAATGGAGATTTCTAATTGCAAAACCATAGGGAATTTCCTCATCAATAAATGCAACACTATCCCATGCTCCTTCAATACCAGGTACATAAAATAGCATCAAGAATGCACCAGTCAATCCAAGCAATAAGAATAAAGCAAAAGTCAACATGCCACTATATGCCATAGGACTAAGATATTTTTTAGGAAGAGTAAATTTCATACCTAAAAATACAGTTCGTTCAAGACGATTTACTGCATAATCCCAAAACTTTAGAATAAGGTTTTTTTTCTTAGACGTAACGGCCAATTCCAATCTTCCCTTCTTCATCTAAAAAATTATAGTGCATATCTGTTACTTTATTCAGGATTTTCATCCCCTCTGACGTAACGGCCCATTCCAATCACCCCATTTTCATCTAAAGAATTATCTGGAGGCAATACCCAAATATCTCCTTTATCATCAATTTCAATTGGGAGTGTAGGTAATGCATTATTTGGGGCGGATTGCATCTGAGCTGGTCCTGAATGTGCTACACCAGTTCTAACGTCGTAATTACTTCCATGGCATGGACATTCAAGATTACCTATAATTGTTTCTCCATTAATTTCAATTTCTCTACCTTCAATATAATCCCAGAGACACCACAAATGGACACAAACCATACTATACACCTTAAAAGCAGATACATCGTTATTGATTCCACCAAGCTGTTCTGATAAACGTATTAATTGATAACGGCGAAATGGTTCAGCATCCAATTCTGAATCGCCGGTTCTTGGGAATGCAAATACAACTGAGCTATCAGGTTCAATGTTATCGACATTTGCAAACCTACCATCGTCTTTCATAATTCTTTGTCGTACAGGTTTTGTACCTCCTAAAGTTGAAGTAAAAAATGAACCATAGGGAATAAACGGAGTCAAACCAAGAATTCCACCAATAACGGCAAGTGTTTTAAGAAAATTTCTACGATCCTTTACTACAGGTGCAGATTCAGGTTTAACAACAGTTTCAGAAGAGGAACCTACCGATGTTTGTTCTTGAGTATTTAATGGAGATTCATTTTTATTTATAGAAGTTTCTATAGAATCTGAATTTTTTGGATTTTCTTCATTTAATTTATTTTCACCAGACAAACATAGTCAACCCTATAGTCAATCGAACATTCTTGTAATAACGAATATATATATCTATTTTCTTCAATTCCAAAAATGGGTTTAAAATGCGAGATTTATAAGCATCTTTACGTTGAAATTAATTATTGAGTCAATCATCAAAGTGGGCAGGTCCAATAACAGTCATTTTAATAGTTGCAAGTATAGCAGCGCTTGGATATACTCAATTTATTTATATGCCATTAGCAAATGCAGAAATAGAAGTACCACAAGAATGGTTAGAACCTCCGGAAGAATCAATTATAGAAATAGTTATAGGATCAGTAGATCAGGACCAAAATGAAAATTTCATCCCAAAAGAAATAACAGTAAAGCTAGGAATTAATAATCGTGTTATATGGAAAAATATTGATACAATAATTCATACAGTAAGTGCTAACTCAAGATCTGAAAAAGGATTTGCAGAAGAAGCAGGAGCAGGAAATTTCTTAGAACCAGATGGTGGAGAATTTAGTTTTACTTTTATCATACCAGGTGAATACATCTACCATTGTGAACCACACCCATGGATGATAGGAACAGTAATAGTTTTAGAATTTTAAACTTAATTTTTTTCATTAATTATTTTTGCACGCGCAAGTAATTTTGCAATTCGAATTGGCTCAGGAATCGAACCTTGTAATAAAAATTTATTTAAAACTACTTTCGTATCAAACAGAGATAAACCAACAACATTAACATAAACAGAGTAACCTGTTTTAGTAGAAATTTTTAATACATCACCATTCTGAATATAAATTTTTATTTTTTGTTCCCATGTATCAGGAAATTTATTTTTAAAATTTAATTCAAGATTTTTTGGAGACTTGAATGATACAGAAATTACCGGGAGAGCAAGTGAGTTATACAAAGCATGAAGATTAATAATATTATAGCTGCTAAGAATAGAACCCAAGATCATAATAAGATTGATATCAGTTCGTTTCATTTTTTTATATAATAATAAAATATTCTTTGTAATATCATCACCACCAATTTTACATTCACCAAAATTACAACCGTCAATTACCAAATCACTTCTCATTACAACAGCACATAATGTAGAGTTTGTTGCAGTGCGTTTAGAACATTCTGCAATGCCCATAGCACGAATAGCATGTTTTTCTAAATGAATTTTCATGAATAATCAGAGTAATAAAAAAAATTAAATTAATAACTAGGTCCAGATATTCTCTTTGGTCTATTTTTATATTTTTTAAGAATGGGAGAAATGGATTTTCGTAAAAGAAGAGATCTTTCAGGTGCATTGCCAATGTACTTTGAATAATCAGAAAGATTTTTCATATCAAATGAAAATTTGGGCAAGTTCTTATTTTTTGAAATCAATTCAAACAAAGGATTAGGATGTCCAAGTTCTACTTCAGCCCAAGCTTTTAACGAAATTTTTCTAAATTCTTCGTGTAAACTTTGACGATTTCTACCTTGTTTTGATAGATCCATCATAATGGGTTCAATTAATGCAAATGGCCCATATGCATTTAGATTTTTATTGATGTTAATTTTAGAGATTTCCATTCCAGACAAAATTTTTGAATAAATTATCAGACATTCATCGAGTGCTAAAAAGCTCTCAGGAATTATTATTCTACGATTTGCCGAATCATCAAGTGTTCGTTCCAAGATACTATTTGATGCGTTAGAGTGAGCTACAGAAAGAAATGATGAAATATATCTTGTTAAAGAAGAAATACGTTCTGACATTATAGGATTGCGTTTAAATGGCATAGCACTAGAACCGACTTGATGTTTTTTAGTTGGTTCTTTAAACTCTCCAAAAGGAGGGGATTGTAAAATTCGAAAGTCAATAGAGAATTTATGCAGGCTTTGTGCAATTGAAGATAATGCAGACAAAATTAAAAAATCAACTTTACGCGGATATGTTTGAGAGGAAATTAAGAAGGATTTAATATCCAATCTTTTCATAACTGTGTTTTCAAGATTTTGGGGATTTTTACCCAATAATCTTTGATAGCTTGCAGATGTACCAACTGCACCTTTAATTCCTTTACCAAAAGCAAAATTCTCGAGAATAAATTCAGTGTTTTTAATATCAAGAAATAAATCTTGTGCGTAAAGCGAGAATCTATAACCAAGGGTTGTTGGTTCTGCAGGTTGAATGTGGGTCCAACCCATACAAACAGTATTACTATAAGACTTAATTTTTTCAGATAATAGAGCCAGACAATCAACTGTTTTTTCTAAGATAATTAATAGAGCTTCTCGAATTATTAACATATCCGCATTATCCTCAATATCCATAGAAGTCGCACCAAGATGGATCTTCCCACCACCTTTTTTTGCTTGAGCAGCAAATGTTTTAATTTCTGACATTAAATCATGACGGATTTTTTTCTCAATAGCTAATGAACGTTTTATATTCACACTGCTAGAGGATGAAAATTTCTTAATATCATTTAATTCTGATTTTGATATTAATCCGTATTCATATTGTGATAAAGCTAAAGTATACCAAATTTTTCTCCATTGTGTACGTTTATATTTTTCTGAAAAAATCGCTCTCATTTCTGGGCTTCCGTACCGCCATGAAAAAGGTGAGAGAAAATTATTAAAATCGTGGTTCATACACAATACTCATTTCTTTTTATTTTTATTAAGTTTAGGTATCCCTGGTTTGGTGATATCAATTGAATTGAATAATGAAGAGATTTCTTTGTCTGTTAATATTTTTTCTTGCTTAATTACATCAATAATACTTAATCCTGAATCAAGTGCTTTTTGAACTATTTTTGACGCTGCAGAATACCCAACTAAAGTATTCAGGACAGTAGCTAATCCAATACTATTTTCGGCATATTTTCGACAAGTTTCTTTATTAGCAATAATTTTATCAACGCACAATAAGCGTAATTGTCTGATTGCATTAGTCAATATATTTATCGAAAATAATAAATTAATAGCAATCATAGGCATCATAACATTAAGTTCAAGTTGCCCTGCTTGTACCGCAAAATCAATTCCAGTGTCACATCCAATAACCTGAAAGCAGACCATATTAACCATTTCTGGAATAGAAGGATTAACTTTCCCTGGCATAATAGATGAACCTGGAGCTACAGCAGGCAATATAATTTCAGAGAAACCGGTTCTCGGACCAGAAGAAAGCAATCTTAGATCATTACAAATTCTTGTTAATTCCAATGAGAAAATACGAAGAGTTGAAGATAAATGTGCTACATCTTGTTGACTTTGCATGGATTCTCGAAAGTTTCGTGATAAAATAAATTTGGTATCTAAGTGGGTTGATAAGTTTTTTATTATTGTAGGAGAATATTTAGGATGAGTATTAATTCCTGTACCAGCAGCACTACCACCTATACCTAATACATAAAGAGACTTTTTCGAATGTTGAATTTCTTGAAGTGATTTTTTAATTGTAAGTGCATATGCGCTAAATTCTTGCCCAAGAGTAATAGGTACAGCATCTTGTAAATGAGTTCGAGCTGATTTTATAACTAAATTAAATTCTTTAGCTTTAGAAGAAAAAGAAGAAGATAGATTAGAAATTTCATATTCTAAATTTGAAATTGTATGTAAAGTCGATATGCGCATTGCAGTAGGAAATGTATCATTAGTAGATTGAGACATGTTCACATGATCATTAGGATGAATAGGATAATATTTTCCAAGTTTTTCGCCGAGAATTTCATTTGAACGATTTGCAATAACTTCATTACAATTCATATTAAATGATGTTCCTGCACCCATTTGAAAAATATCTACAACAAATTGATTTCGAAATTTACCTTGTAATATTTCATCAGTAGTCTTTATCATTGCCCGAGTAAGTTTATCATTCAACAAACCAAGATGGTTATTAGTTACCGCTGCAGCCTTTTTAATGGAAATATAAGCATCAATAAATTCAGCTGAA
>Ga0310122_10002997_pt1 | contig 10740 bp, 9 predicted proteins | sample CB6_Bottom_1051__FD_203503 | JGI IMG/M metagenome (GOLD analysis project Ga0310122, IMG submission 203503) | Marine microbial communities from Western Arctic Ocean, Canada - CB6_Bottom_1051 | ecosystem: Environmental > Aquatic > Marine > Oceanic | place: Canada: Western Arctic Ocean | collected...
ATACGAGTGCATATTAAATGATTAAGATTCAGATATCCAAAACGCTACAAGGCAAAATCCGAAAAGGATATCCTTGGGTTTTTAATTATCAGATTCAAAACCGAATTCCCGATGGAAGTCGGGAAAACCTGGGCGTGATTTATGATCACAATAACCGTTTTCTGGCGATGGGTTTATGGGACCCTTATTCGGACCTTTGTTTTAGGGTGTTGAACCTGGGTAAACCGAGGGAAATTAACGGATACTTTTTTCTGGAACGCTTGCAGTCAGCAATAAAAATCAGGCAAGAACTGGAAACCCAGGGAACAACAGGCTATCGAGTCATTAATGGTGAAAGTGACGGATTCCCCGGGCTGGTGCTGGATCGTTATGAAGACACTCTGGTCTTGAAACTGTATACGACAAGCTGGTTTCCGTTTCTGGATGATCTCTGTGAATTATTTCAAAAAGAATTCAAGAGTCGGCAGGTGGTTTTGCGATTAGCCCGGAACGTTGGCAAATCATTGGAGTATGGTTCGACTTATCGGGATGGGCAGATTTTGTATGGGCAGGGGAGTTGGGGATGGGTGCAATTTAAGGAAAATGGGCTGAAGTTTGCGGCTGATGTTGTTGCAGGGCAGAAAACCGGGTTTTTCCTGGATCAAAGGGAGAATCGGTTAAAAATTGGAGAAATGGCCATAGGACGATCCGTATTGAATGTATTCAGTTATTCGGGCGGTTTCTCGGTTTACGCATTTGTCGGTGGGTGCAGGTCTGTGGTGGAGGTGGATTGCAACCCATTTGCCTTGGAGACATCATTGAGAAACATGAAATCAAATTTTCCTGAAAAATCATTTCCAGCGGAAAATTTTATCCAGAAGGAAGGAGACGCGTTTAAAATACTTGCACAATTAAAATCCGAAAAATGCTTTTTTGACCTGGTGATTCTAGATCCGCCGGCGTTTGCAAGAAAGAAGAAACATAAAACCCAGGCTCTGGAGGCTTATACCAGGCTGGTGCAAGCGGGCGCGAGTGTAACGTCTGGGGTATTATTTGCGGCTTCCTGCTCGGTGCATGTGCCCACAAATGAATTTTACGATGCGGTTTATCTTGGAATTCGGTCTGCGGGGAAAAAATTTGAAGAGATTGCCAGAACAGGGCATGCTCAAGACCATCCGGCAATGTTCCCGGAAGCTTTTTATCTGAAATCCATCTATGTCAAGGTGGGCCTATAAGCCGAGAAATAACAGGTGGTTAGGGAGGGGTGGCAGTATTGATCGGGCGCTGAAACGATATGGGTTAATACGTTTGAAAATGAATTGAGAGTCAGTTCACTACATTAGCATCGGCTGAAAAGAAAATCAAACTGTCCTTTTTATTTTCTTCTAGCTTTAGCTTTTTTCTTTGTTGCTTTTTTCTTTGTTGCTTTTTTCTTTGTTGCTTTTTTCTTTGTTGCTTTTTTCTTTGTTGCTTTTTTCTTTGTTGCTTTTTTCTTTGTTGCTTTTTTCTTAGCTACTTTTTTCTTAGCTTTTTTCTTTGTTGCTTTTTTCTTGGCTGCCATCAAGATCTCCTTTCCTACATCATAAGTATTCGTTTCAGCGCCCGAATACTGTTTAACATTTTATGCGATAAGCATTTGATGTCAAGCGAATATTAAGGAAAATTAATGTTTTAGGCGGGTTGCCAGATTATCGTGAAAATTGCGAATACGACACTGGCAGGTACTGTTTTTATGAAACCTCGGGAAACCCGCATAAATACAGGGTAAAACACCTTGTTTGGGTTTTTTGAGTTTTTGCGAGTATACTGAATTTGTTTGCTGAATGCTTTAAGGAGTTTAAAAAAATAATTAATTTTTTTATGAATATTCTGCTCGAAGAGTTAAAGTTTAACCAGTTTGAAACATTTCCTGATTTGGTCCATGCTGTCAGTCCCCGTTATTTCGAAAATGATCAAGGTGAAATGGAGGAATTTTCTTTTCGAGGTGATGATGAATTTGAGAAAACAAGAGATCATTTGAAAGGGTTTTTAGAATCCATTGGGATAATAAACAGCAGCCTTTTTTTTGTTAACCAGGTTCATGGCGACAAAATTTTCATATTGAATGATGCGGACCTCACTTTTAGTGAGACGATGAGAATTTCCGCCGATGCTTTGTTGACTCATATCCCTGGAAAGGCCATTGGAGTTTTTACTGCCGACTGTCTTCCAATTTTGATTTACGATCCGCGATTAAAAGTGATCGGGGCTATTCATGCCGGCCGGAAGGGGTCGGAACAAAGTATTCTTTTTAAAGTAGTTAGGGAGATGGGTCGTGTGTATGGATCTCGCCCTGAAGAGCTGGTGGCGGGTTTTGGGCCGGCGATCGGAGGATGCTGTTATGAGGTGGATGAGGACTGCATTCAACCTTTAAAAAAAATGTTTCCTAATGAGAAGGGTTGGTTGCGGTCTGGTTTGTCTGGTAAATACTTTCTCGACTTGATTGCGGTGAATAAAATGGAAGGTGAAAAAGCCGGTCTTCTTTCGAAAAATATTTTTTCAATGGATCATTGTACTTTTTGTTCCGCCCGAAAAATGTATTCCTATCGACGCGAGGGAAAAACAGGAAGAATCCTTTCAACAATCATGTTGCGCCCATAACCAAAAAATTTTTATTATTGCAGGATTATGATCGATAAAATAAATAAAGAAAATTCATTGGGCAGAGAGACCTTGCCATTTCCAGTGGATTGGGTGAGAACCCAGCCACGTAAGGTGGAAGATATTTTGTCCGGCCTGTCAGTGGAAGAGCAGGTGCGGACTATTCTTGGGCTTGATCCATATCTCCAGCAGAATCTTCTCATGCTTTCCGAAAAAGCAGTTGAGGTGACTCGGTCACTTCCTGTGGAGGAGATTTATAATTTGATCAAGGAAGTGGGGAAAGAAGATTCCCTTCTGGTTTTATCCATGGCTTCTCCGGATCAACTCCAATACATTTTTGATTTGGAATGGTGGCAGGGTGACAAGTTCCAACCTAAACGGGCTTTGGATTGGATCGTTTTGCTGGATCAATGTCAAGATCCTGAAACTCTGGAATGGTTTTTGAGCGAGGATTTTGACCAAAAGGTAGTGTTGCTTCAGGCCTTTTTTAAAGTCTATAAGAAGGATGAAATGACGGATTCCTATGAGGGGGTGGAGGGGCTGGAACATTTTAGCCCCGATGGAGTCTATGATATTTTTTTCAAGGTTGAAAACAGTAAAGAAATCAGAAAACTTTTGCTTTTACTTTATGAAAAGGATCAACGCCTTCTGCACGACCTGCTGGAAGCGGTGATCTGGTATCCGGTTACCCTTACGGTAGAGAGAGCTTATCAATGGAGAATGAACCGCACCAGCGAAAGAGGTATCCCTGAATTTCAGGAGGCGATGGGTATTTACAGTCGTCTGGATCCGGAAACTTTAAAATTAAAACTGCCTTCACTGCAAGAATTTCCCGTAAGCCGCTTCAGGCTTTCCCCACGATATCCTCTAGCCCATTTAGATGAGACTCTTTTTTTCACCCAATGTCTCGCTATTCTGGAAAACGAAAACCGCCTTGAAACCCTACGCTGGGAGCTGGTGTGCCTGGCCAACAAGGTCATTGTTGCCGATGGACTTGATTTGTCATCCATGGATATCCGTCATCGGGTTCTGCGAAAAACACTGGGTTATATAAACATTGGTTTGGAACTGGGGGCAGAAGGGGACCCTGAAAAGGGAGCCGCCTTGCTGGATAAGGTTTGGATACAGTCATTTTTTCAGGTGGGTTACCAACAATTGAGACAGGTTCGATCTGCGGCAAGAACCTTCATCAATGAAAATGGTACATATATTGAGTATTTTATTTCATCGGGAGACAAGGAAAGGCTGGGGGCTTTGGTTTTTCGGTTTCCGCAAGTTGCTGAAATACTCGGGGATTCCTTCAATTGGCGGGATCCGGAATGTATTAAAGATATCCAGGCTATCAATGACTTTATAAACCGGTGGAAATTTTACAGCCGTTTCGTAAGGCAAGGGTTGGGACTGAGCGAGTCAACACTTTCGTCTTCGCTGGGAGAATTTGATTACCCGGAGAGCCTGGATGCCATGAACCTTTTAACTTTGGTGACCACAGTGCTGGCGCATTATGTTTTATTCAGTCGGATATCCTGTGATCCGCTTCCCGGTGTAGCGGCACAGAATTTTCTGGAAATGATTTTTTTGCCTGGCATTTTCCGGGATGAGGCAAAGGTGTGCAATGAAGACCTCATCGCCTCCTTCGAGCAGGAATTGTTAAAAGCTCCCATGGCCTGGACGGACCCGGATAAGACGTGTTTGCAGGAATTGCTCCGCGAATGCACTAAAAACCTTGAAGCCCAGTTTGGCAGTCTGGACCTGACCCGCCCCGTAGACTGGAAATTTACCCAAGGACTCTGCATCTCCTCCTCCTAGCTGCTAGCCGAAGGGGCAACTGGCCGTAGCTCAATCTGGCGAGAAAAGAGTTGTCTCGGCTGAAAGAGTCCTTATTCAGGGGTTACAGACAAGAACTCTTAAAGCCGAGATGGCCTTTTTCTAACCCATAAAAGCTATTGTACCCCTGCGGGGCATGAAGGCTGATGAAAAATATAACGCACACTGACCCTACGCCGAGTAGGGATTTTTATTTTAAAATGGGGCGAAAAAGTGTAGACTTCGCACTTCACATGAATTCCGAGGCACAACCCTTTAATCATGTAGAGGTGAATGATGACCGATCCCAAAAAATCTGAAACCCCGAAAGAAGAACCCGCACTTTGGGAGTCCTACGGCTCTTTTCCGGTCTGGCTATTGAAGCTGATTAGTGCGCTGACCCCAGATTTTCTCATATCGAAATCTCCGGCTCCCAAAAGAAAACTTCCCCAGTAAACTTAATATTTTTCTATTTTGATGAAACCCATTCAACGGGCATTGATAAGCGTATCGGATAAAACCGGTATATTGGATTTTGCTCTCAAACTACAGAAATACGGTGTCGAGATACTTTCCACCGGTGGGACGGCCGATTTGTTGCGCAAGGGAGGAGTCCCCGTGATTCAGGTATCCGACTATACCGGTTTCCCTGAAATGATGGACGGGAGGATCAAGACGCTTCACCCGCGAGTCCACGGCGGGATTCTGGCCCGCAGGGATGTGCCAGGGCATATCAAGGCGATGGAAGATCATGGAATCCGGCCTATCGACCTGGTGGTGATCAACTTGTATCCGTTTGAGCAGACGGTAGCGCGAAAGGATTGTTCTTTGGAAGATGCTATCGAGAATATTGATATTGGTGGCCCTGCAATGGTCCGGTCAGCGGCAAAAAATTCCAAGGATGTGGTGGTGATTGTGAACCCGGCTGACTACAGCGAGGTTTTGAATGAAATGAAGTCTGGGGAAGGGGCCGTGACACTGGATACACGCAGGCGGTTGTGTCGGGATGCGTTCGCACATACGGCGCGTTATGATTCTTTGATAGCGACCTATTTGACCGAAAAATGGGATGATGGTTTTCCTCCTATATTAAACCAGCCGTTTGATAAAGTGCAGGAGCTCCGCTATGGCGAAAACCCTCACCAGTCCGCTGCGTTGTATAAAGAAAGTTCTCCCTTGCCATCCGAGATTATTTCCGCCAAACAACTTCAAGGCAAGGAGTTGTCTTTTAATAATTTTATTGATTTAAATGCTGCCTGGGAGTTGGTCAAGGAGTTTGATAAGGGTGCGGCAGTGATTATCAAGCATACCAATCCATGCGGGGTGGCGATAGGCGAGGATCAATTAAAAACTTTTGTCGGGGCCCGTGAGGTGGACCCGGCATCAGCGTTTGGAGGAATTCTTGGGTTCAATCGATGGGTTACTGCCCAGACGGCGGCGGAGATCGTTAAAAACTTTGTTGAAGCCGTTGTGGCACCCGGATTTGACCCGGAAGCTTTGAAATTGTTCGCCACGAAAAAAAATGTTCGCCTTATGAAGATGCCGGAAATGGAATCTCCTGCAGATGCTGGGAAATTTGACTTGAAACGAATAGGTGGCGGCATATTGGTCCAAAGTCGGGATATGTTGACTTATGTTGAGGATCAACTCAAGGAAGTTAGCACAAGAAAACCCGATGACCGGGAAATGGAGGATATGAAATTTGCCTGGATTGTAGCCAAGCATGTTAAATCCAATGCCATTGTTTATGCCAAAGACCAGGAAATTCTTGGTATCGGCGCGGGTCAAATGAGCCGGGTCGATTCTGCCCGCGTTGCGGTTGAGAAGGCACGCAAACCTTTACAGGGAGCGGTAATGGCTTCGGACGCGTTTTTCCCCTTCCGGGACTCGGTTGACGAAGCCGCGAAAAATGGAATCACGGCCATCATTTCCCCTGGCGGTTCCATTCGCGATGAGGAAGTTCTGCACGCGGCTAACGAGCACAAAATAGCGATGGTGTTTACCGGCACCCGCCATTTCAAACATTAGCCCATTCCCACCACTGCGGGGGTATTCCGACCACGCCTGACAGGGCGCTGAAAAACCCCCATTATTGCGTTTCCCGGTAGTTGCTCTCCTGCAGAGTTTAATCTTTGTTATAGTCTAGGGGTAAACAGTTTTTACCAAAAGCCGATAAGTTATGAAGGCAATTTGTCAAAATGATTTTTAGAGATTCCTTGAACTAATTCATAAAAAAAACTATGAAAAAGCTCATTCAATTGATGATTTTAGGGGGGCTGGTTTTTGGCGGATGGCAGGCTACCCTTCGCTGGGAAGAGTTCAAACCCGTGTTGGCGGAGTTAGAGGAAAAGCATCCGGGAAAATACGCAAAAATGGTTGAAGAGGCCAAGTCTTTTCACATTAAAGAAACCCAGCGGCTTTACCATGAAATTGAATCCATGACCCGGGAGGAAGTGATCACCCTGCGTTATGAAAATTGGCAAAAAAAACGAAAAGAGGACAAAGAGTTCAACGAAAAATATTACGATGACGAATTGCTGAACCGAATCGTGGTTCAAAAAGCGCTCCTTAAAGATTACCAATCCCGCATGGATGAAATACGCGAGCTGAACGATCACCAACCTGTGAAAGTCCGGTTTGAGCAATGGAAAAAAACCAAACCTTGGAAGCAAAGGCTCATCCTCCGCGAAAAATGCGTGAAGTATGTAAAAATGGAAATAAAAGACAGGGAGGCTTTCCGCCGGGGTCTGGAGATTTCTAAAGTTTCAACCCTCATGGCCCGGCTTTCCAATAAACCACTTCCCGTGGAATTGCTTTGCAATGATCTGGTTCCGGTGGCGCAGTCTGACCAGAAGATGGCGATCCTGCGTTTGAAAGAAACCTTGACCTTTGACTACTATATTCGGTTATTGGAAGAGGTGGGCATTCCCCAGAAAGAAATCTTTTCCTTCAATGACGAATTGAAAGGGAAAATAAGGAATTTCAACGACTCCTGAATTCAACCACTAGGCGTGGGGCCAATGTGCTATAGCTTTCCGTTGCTGGCACTAGGTTACTCGGCCTAAATAAGCCATTGCTAGCCGCAGGGGTAAACTGGCAAGAGCTTGGTTGTGCCGAGATAAGCTTCTGCTCGCCAAATAAAGCAGCGTCACGCTGGCGCCTAGTAGTTAGGACGTTTTTTGGGGTTGTTCTTTTTCCAAGGGGTGGGTTTGTTTTGAGTTTTCCGTCAATTGAGCGATGGCCGTTGCCAACTGTTTGATTTCGGTATTGGACTTGATTTCGGGTAGCTCGGTAGTTCCATGCTCCTCCGCAAACCGTACCAGTTTTCTCAGCGGTTTTATAATCATGCTGACGGTATAGAATCCGCCAATAATACAGACAAGAGTTCCGACCAGGGCCATTCCGAGCATTTCATTTTTCAATTGCACGGCACTGCGAATGATCCGGTCTTTTAACAGTTCTATTTGATCGGGTGTTAAAGTCTGGGTATCCATGGTTCCCACAATTCTCTCAACCTGTCCCAGTTGGACGTAGAGAAAAAACGCGGCATAGCCCAGGCAGGAAATGACAACGATGTAGCCGGTCATCAACAGATTGATGATGCTCTTCTTTTCTCCCGGAAGTTCGTCTCGAAAAATGGAATTTCGCTTCATGATTTACCGGGCCTCTTGAATACTGAGAAAAACCGTTTTCCCAACACGGGGTAGAGGGACGCTTTCTTGTACCGGCTCCAGGTTTTTTTTAACCTGTTATAACGCTCGCCCGTTGAGGGATGTGTGCTCATAAATATGGAGTTTCCCCCTTCTCTGCTTTTCCCCAGTTTGCGAATAAAGTTCTGTAGTCCGCCTGGATAATAGCCCATACGATAGGCGAATTCTCGCCCATACCGGTCTGCCTCAAACTCCAGGTTTTTATCCAGGCCCTTGGTAAAAAGGACGTTGGACACTTCATCGATCAACTTGTCAAACAAGCCGGGATTTTTATCCATCACCGTGAGTGTCAGGGCACTGATCCCTTGCAAACTCCGACTTCGCCCTAAAGTTTGCAGAGCATGCTTTTGGCTGATATGGGCGACTTCATGAGCCAACACACCGGCTAACTGTGCCTCGTTTTCGATCATTCTTAACAATCCAATACTGACAAAGACGTAACCCCCGGGGGTCGCGAAAGCGTTGGGGGACGCGGTGTTTAAAATCGCAAAATGGTAATCGATATCAGGGCGGGTGGAAACATCGGCAACAGCTTGTCCCACCAGATTGATATAACGGAGCAACTTGGGATCGTCGTAAGCGCCTCCAAACCGACTGAACACTTCCACAGCCAGCCTTCCACCTATGGCTTTTTCCTCCTTATAGGCAATGGGTTGAAGGGCCTGAAGGGTGTTCACGCTTTGTTTGAGAATCTTGGAGGTTTTTTTATCAAATATTCCCAGTGATTGGCCTAAACCGATCAAGCCATCGTTGCCGGTGTTTTGTTGCGCTTCCGGCGGAGGAGCCTTCGGTTCTTCTATCGTGATATCCAATTCCTCCTGTCGTGGTTTGGGTTGAGGTTGAGTGGATTTTTCCACATCCTTCAGGAACCGGTCCAGGTTGAAAGAATAGGAGGGGACTACCCATAGCAAAAGTCCCAAGACCCACAGGCAGAAAAAAGAAACTCCAAATATTTTTAAATTATTTTTGTGCATGATGGATTTTTATTGGGAATACTCACTCAGTTTTCCTTCTTCAAGAAACCGGTCCAGTGCTTCGGGCCGAACTTTATAATCTTCCATATCTTTGACCGCCTGAATGCTTTCAGAGGTGGCCCCTTTTTTCCGGGCATGTTGCTCTGAAATAGGGCTCAAACCCCTTATGCTGGAGCCGGAAGCGGATTCCCGTGCGGCTATTCTCTGGTTCCCCCCCAGAGTCCCCAGCACATCTCCTTCTCCCTGTTTTTGGGCCGGGGCTTTTTTGGAAAGCTTGAAGCGAAAAATCCAGCCGGTTTTCCCGCCTGCGGAAACCTGAAAAAATTTACGGGATTTTTTCTTCACCTTTACCGGAGTTCCTTGCTTGAGCCGGACCAATACTTTCGATCGTGCCGAAGCTTCGGCTTGTAGTTTGGTGGACGATTTTTTAACATACCAGGTCTCGGCTGTTGCCAAATGGGGAAGTAAAAGCATCAACATTCCTGGCAGAATCATTGAAAACCGGATAAAAAGGGATTTAGGCATGGAATGATTTGTAACAAAGTTTATAGAGTGTTTCAAGCATCTCTAGAAATTGCTTTTAGTCATGAGCGGCCCTTATGAATTTTGGGCACGAATAGTAGCCCAAAAGGCATGCGAGTTGCTGTAGAGAAAATGTCCGAATAAATAAAGATATCCTTAAGCTTCTCCCAAACCGGGCCAAACGTCAATCCCAATTTCCGCTAGGCGTCAGCGAGTCGCCGGTGGCAACTGGGAAAAAGCTTTTTTGAACCGAGACAATTAATTTTTAGCCGAAGAGAGTTTTTGCTAGTTACCCCCGAAGGTTCTCCGGGCGCCTAGTGGAAGGCTTTTTTTAATCGGGACCAGTTGAAGGCCGAGCCGGGATCGTATTTACACTCGACTCCATTTTCGCCTTTTTGCACATGGGCGTGGCCCAGGATGCCGGAAAATTTAGAGTAGTTTTTTAATCTGTCGAGAGGGTGTTGGCCGGATTTTTTGTCAAAGGGCACTTGCAGTTTAATCCCAGGCAGAAGGCAGTTGATTCCAATGCAGAGTTTGATCAAGGCTCGATACTGTTCCTCGGTAAAATCCCACATGCGCACCACTCGGCCATTTATTTTTTTGCTGAAGTACCCTCTTTCACCGTAGACGCGTGATGGGGTGGTTTGGAAGTCGGCTGTTTGGAGTTTTTTTCGGTAGGCATTGGGCAATTCCAACACCCATTTCCCTCTTTTCTTTTGGTATTTATCCCGGTTGGTAGGGAGCCATTCGGATTCGCGAGCCAAAGCCTCCCATGCAAGGTTTGCTATTTCGACATGAACAGCCCTTTCGTTCCCTTGCCGGTCATCTGCAGGCGCGGTATTGGTTTTCCAGTACAAGTCACAAGTTTGGTAAAGGGTGCCATCGAGATCCAGATAAAAATGGCATCCCTTGAAGGTGCTTTCCGCCATCAACTGGTGGCAGTGGTAGGAATTGTAGCAACCGTCATAATGGAGCACAAACTGGTGAACGCACTGAATCAATTCTTTGAATGCTGATTCGGGTTTCAGGATCTTATAGGCCGAATCTTTTCTGGATGGCGCGTCATTGAGCTTGGGGTCGTGATGGGAACAGTTAGACCGGCCTCTCTT
>Ga0310122_10002998_pt1 | contig 10739 bp, 7 predicted proteins | sample CB6_Bottom_1051__FD_203503 | JGI IMG/M metagenome (GOLD analysis project Ga0310122, IMG submission 203503) | Marine microbial communities from Western Arctic Ocean, Canada - CB6_Bottom_1051 | ecosystem: Environmental > Aquatic > Marine > Oceanic | place: Canada: Western Arctic Ocean | collected...
GTGCCAAGATGAGGCTGGACTTCTTCATCTTCTGCCATTTCCAGGCAGTTCCTCAAAACCACACAGCGGGCATCCAAGCATACCTTCACCCTTGGCTAAGCCGAGGCGCAGCCGGCGCTTGGCAATCTCCTCCGCGAACTGCTCGTCGTTCAGGACGAGGCCAGGCGCGAACACAATCGCCATGTTGTCGATTGACCGATGGCCTAATCCACCCCAATTCCTTGGGTCGATCACGTTCTTGTTGTCTGCTGTGGTATCGAAATACGCTGTCACGTGCAGGAGAGTGCCCCTCGGCAGAAGCGGTGCGGCATCCTCTGCGTAATTGTAGACCTTTACCCAGTTATGGTCGTACCCTGCGCATGTTAGGGTTTCTGTTCGTCCACCCCAGACCGCTTCCATACACATTCTCACACCCGCGGCGTGCATGTGCGGTTCGAAGGTTGTGATTTTCATGTTCTGTTGCAGCGTGTGGAAAATGTGGACCTCTTGACCGTCCTGCATCGGACGTAAGTCGATTTCGCCATTCCCGAAATTCAGGAGTGTACTCCGGCGTTCCGGCTCATAGCCTTGCGGATGGAACTTGAAACCGAGCCGCAGATAGGCGGTAGTCTTTTCACCATTCGAGTGCATGTGGACACCCGGGATCATGAACCGCGATCCAGCTCTCAGTATTGGACCGGCCAGGGGGTCGAACATTTCGGCATTGCGCCCGACCTCGTGCACTGGCCATCTGCCATTCGGTCTTCCGTTTGCACCGGTCGACATGATGATTGCGTGATGGAAGATGAATTTTCCTCCAATCCCGCCTTCGACGTCACTTACTTCCTTAACCTCCATCGCGGCTACGTAACGGTCTTCAGCTAACCCGCTAGATACTGGAGGGATCATTCCCCACCAATCCGGAGCCTCTGCTTCCATTGTATACGGGGGTAAGTCAACGATCAGATCCGGTGTACCAATATCCCATTCATCTTCGGCAGCGAACACGCGAGGTGCTGGCATGTCATTCGGATCGCCACGAGGAGCACCGTTGTCTGCCCACTCGGCGATCATAGCGATCTCAGTCTCGCTTAGTGAGATGTCATTCTGGTAGGCTTGGATGCCGACGTCTTTCTCGATGAACCAGGGTGGCATCACACCCATCCGATCCCGAAGCATTGTTCGCTCCTTGATGCGCCTGGCATAAGGACGCACATCTTCATACGTCAGCAACGACATCGGAGCCACCGAGTTTGGACGATGGCAGTTCTGACAGCTACGCTGCAGGATCGGTGCTATGTCCTCGGAAAAAGTCACACCGTGTGCTCCTGCCTGGCTGAACACCTCAATGGGCATTGCCAGCATTATTGCAAGTACTCCGACGGCATGGGTACTGAGCGGTTTGGGACTCCGGTGGGTATAGCTCATCGTCCTCCTTCTCAGCTGATGGGGTCACCTGCTCTATCACCCCGCCGGCTTGTGGCCATGTCTCCCGGTCCTACTTGACCGTATACGGTCTCTTTGGGTGGCACGCACACACAAGCTGAGTCAACATCAAGATGTGTGTCGATTGTCGTTTTCGGCAATCCGAAGAGGAGCTATGAATTCGTTAGCCCCTGTCTGCTGGACATGCGCTTGTAGAGATGGCCCTACCCGATGCAGGTTGTCACAGCATCACACAGAGATTCCTGCACGAGAACCGGAGAGCTTAGATGTCGACTAATCGAAAGGACTTCCTGAGGCTGACAGCTGCAGCTGCAGGCGGCCTGGGCCTGGGGATCAGCCCGGAATCCCTAGTTGCAGGTTCCTTCCGGAAGCCTAAGTCGCCTGCGCGAAGAGCTATCAGCATCCTCATACTTGGTGGCACGGGCTTCATTGGGCCTCATCAGGTGCGTTATGCGTTAGATCGAGGGCATAACGTCACTCTTTTTAACCGGGGTCGAACGAACACGCACCTCTTTCCTGGCGTCGAGCGACTCGTCGGGGACCGAAATGGGCAACTTGATGCACTCGCAGGTCGGTCATGGGACGTCGTCATCGATAACTCCCGATCTAACCCGGACTGGGTACGCATGGCTGCTGACTTTCTCAAGGATTCGGTGGGCCTGTATTTTTACGTTTCGTCGCGCTCGGCCTATTCGGACACAAGCATCGTGCCGATGACCGCTGCTGCCCCGACGTACACCTACGAGAGTGCCGGTGTTAGCCGGGACGCCGAGTCTCTGCCCTATGGGCTCGCCAAGGCACTCTCAGAGCGCACAGCGCAACGGATTTTCGTTGGCCGCACCAATATCGTTCGTCCTGGACTCATTATCGGCCCAGGTGACGAGACGGACCGCTTCACGTATTGGCCTGTACGTATCAACCGTGGTGGTGAGGTACTGGCTCCCGGTGAACCGTCCGATCCAGTGCAGATCATCGATGTTCGAGATCTTACAGAATGGATGATCCGCATGGCAGAAGATGGCACCACCGGAGTATTCAATGGTGTAGGACCCAGGACGCCTAGGCCGATGGCTGAATTGCTCTATGGGATCCGAGCGATCACGACTGCTGAGTCAACGTTCACTTGGGTGAACCTCGAATTCCTTACTCAAATAGGGATCCGCCCGTATTCGCACATGCCAGTGTGGAGACCTCCCACCCCAGGATCTGAAGGTTTCGCTCGCTTTGATCTCACGCCAGAGATTGAGGCCGGCCTGACATTCCGTCCTCTAGCGGTGACCGCTCGGGAGACTTTGGACTATCACTTTTCCCGCCCGCCAGAACGTCAGGAAGATCTACGGGCAGGCATCTCCGCAGAGCGGGAAGCCGAGGTGTTAGCAGCTTGGCATGCACGTCGGTAGGGGAGTGCTAGTTGCCCAATAAGCCTTAGGGGCAGGGCACCAACCTTGAGCCGTACTTCACCGGATTCCGGTCAGCTCCTGACTCAGTGCTTTGAGTTTGGCTCGGGCCTGCATGTCATAAGCCTGGGCATTTGCTCGTGCAGGCACGAGGCCACGGAAAAATTGGCCGCCCTCGATCTCTTCAGACACCACTAACTGCATCACTGCGTCGGCCCCCTCGTCGATGGTGGCTCGGGGTCGAGCACCTGCTCTCAGCACCATGCCGGTGGGCATGTATGTTGCCGGATGAAGGGAGTTCACCATGATATCGGCTCCCTCCAACTCCTCGGCGAGGTCGAAGGTGAACATGATCTGGGCGAGCTTGCTTTGACCGTATGCTCGTCCGCCACTGAAGTTGTTTTCGATCATCACGTCTTCGAAATCGATGGGGCTTTGAGCCAAGGAAGAGACGTTCACGATGCGGGAAGGTACGCTCGAGCGTAGGCGAGGCATGAGCATGTGGGTGAGCAAGAAGGTGGACAGGTAGTTCACCTGGAAACGGAATTCGTGTCCGTCTTCTGAGACCAGGCGCTCGTTTGGTGCCGAACCGAAGCCGGCGTTGTTCACTAAAACGTCCATGCGCTCGTACTCCCTCAGGAGCGACTCGCCGAATTCCCTTACCTGTGCGAAAGAGGCCAGGTCAGCCGCGTAGAATCGCGCATTGCCCGGGCCTTGGCTGTTGATTTCGTCCACGACCTGCATTCCACGTTCTTGATTGCGGCCGTGCACAATGACGTGCCAGCCCATCGTTCCAAGCCGTAGGGCGACCTCACGGCCCAGGCCAGATGTGGAGCCTGTGACAAGCGCTACTTGCTGATCAGATGTTGGACGGACAGGTGCCTGGGCACTGGCCTGGGCCGTGCTTGTTAGGAAGGCACTGGACAACATAGCTAGGATCAGGGCGAGGGTGAGACCTGGGGAGTTTGCCGGCGATCTTTCAGAGACAACGTGGCAATCTTGACTCATGGTGCTGCGGCTCCTTGCCTTATCAGATCGGGCATCATCACAGGAAAACGGCGACTACTTTGTTCTCAAGTAGACAGTCTAGGTAGTTCCGCTCATCCTTGCACCGGGCCGGCGTCCTTTGTCACGTCCGACACTCTCCTAAGTTCTGGTGAGGCTGCTACGGGAGGCCTATGATGCAGCCCCGGGCCCGCAGCTGATGCTGTTTCGGGAGGGGCTAGGTGACGCTTAGCCATCGACATTCCTGGTCCCGCCTAACTGCTTGGAGGTCTGCGTGCTGAAAGGCCTGATCGGCTACTTCGTTGACTTTAGGGATGACGAAGAGTTCAAGGGGATGCTGTGGGCTGCGGCTTATGGCTTCTTCATCATGTTCTCGTGGTACATCCTGAGGGCCGTGAGGGATGAGATTGCGGCCGAAGACCGGGGCAACCTGCAGTACCTGTGGACTGCCGTGTTTGTAGTCATGGTCTTCATCGCAGTTCCAGCATACTCGTGGGTGACATCGAGGTACTCGCGTGGCGTCTTCGTCCCACTCGTGAATCGCTTCTTTATCTCCTGTTTAATTGGTTTTTGGGCGAGTCTCGTTTTTCTGCCAGTGGAGGCACGCCCGTGGATTGACCGTGCCTTCTATGTGTGGGCGAGCATTTTCTCGCTTTTTGTGGTAACAGTGTTCTGGGGTCTCGTGGCCGACTGTTTCGACAATGACCAAGGGAAGAGGCTTTTCGCCTTCATTGCTGTTGGAGCTTCTCTTGGAGGGTGGTTTGGACCGATCATCGTGATCCAATTGGCAGAACAGGTGCCGGTTTTCTACCTCCTTTTGATTTCGTGCGTGCCACTTGAGATAGCCTCATGGTTCGCGGGAGCACTGCACCGGAACTTTGAAACCGGTGCGGTCGTTGCTGAGGGAGAGTCAGAACGCCCACTTGCCGGTGGTGCGATATCGGGGATGAAGGCAGTCTTCGCTTCGCCGTACCTCGTGGGGATTGCCGCCTTTATCGCCTTGATGACATTCGCGTCTACGGTCCTCTACTACGCGCAGTCTGACCTCGTGTACGAAGCGATGACCGATCGGGGTGAACGCAGAGTCTTTCTGGGGCAAATCGATCTGATCGTCAACAGCCTAACAATTTTCTTCGAGGTGTGGCTGACTGCGCGGATCCTCCGCTCGCTGAACGTGGGGGTGGCCCTAGCGCTGATCCCTGTGGCCACATTGGTAGGATTCGTTGCACTCGGAGCCTATCCTACCCTGGCGACTCTGGTGGTTGTTCAGGTGATCTATCGCGCGGGCCGTTACGGCATTACGAAACCCGCTCGTGAAGTCCTGTTCACTGTCGTATCGCGCGAGGAGAAGTACAAATCCAAAGCCTTTATCGATGCAGCAGTGTACCGTGGCGGTGATTTGGCCAGTGGTTGGATTTACACTGGCCTCGGGACGTATATAGGACTCACAATCGGTGCTATTGCGCTGATCGCGGCTCCTGTCCTGGCTGTTTGGGCAATAATTGGACTTAGAATCGGCGCGCGCGGTGATGCCATGGCTGTGGGGCATGGGGATGAGCCGCGTGAAGCGGCCCCTGTCGGTTGAGTCCGCAAGGTGCAAGCCGGCGCTGAGAACTGAATTCAACACCTTAGGAGGAGATTGGTCATGAGTCTCTCACGTCGAGATCTGCTGAAACTTGGAGCAGGCGCCGGAGTCACGGCCGCTTTCGGTGGGTTAAGTCCGGTCTTCGGTCAGCGCCCACAGCAGGCGATGCAGATGAAGACGATCCCATCGAGCGGGCAACGGGTCCCCGCGATTGGAATCGGGTGTCGGAACTACAGGGCACAAGCAGGCTCTGCGGAACTCCCGGTCTTTCGCGACACATTCGCGATGTTCCACCGACTGGGTGGACGCGTCGTGGACACGTCACCCAACTACGGAAACTCCGAAGAGATTATCGGCCGGATCATGGGGGAACTCGGGATCAGGGATGATCTTTGGCTCGCCACGAAAGTTGACCGAGAGGATCAAGCCGGCGGCGTCCAGCGGATGAATGATTCGTTCGAAAAGCTCGGCGGGAATCGGTTTGACCTCATGCAGGTCCACAATCTCCGGGGCGTCGAAATACAGCTTGAGACGATAAAGGAGTGGAAAGAACAGAGGCGCTTCCGCCACATCGGTGTCACAACGTCCAGCGCCCGCCAGTATGAGGCGCTGGAGAGTGTTATGAGGAATCATGACCTCGACTTCATCCAAGTTGACTTCGCGCTCGGCAACCGTGGTGCAGCTGAGCGTCTCCTTCCTCTGGCACAGGATCGAGGGATGGCCGTCCTTGTGAATTTGCCATTCCGTCGAGGGCGTATGTTCGAGGCGGTCGGGGACCGTCCGCTGCCTGACTGGGCAGGAGATATCGACGCCAAGACATGGGCTCAGGTGTTTCTCAAGTACGTGATGGCACAACCGGGCACCGTGATCCCAATCCCAGGAACGACGAAGCCACACCATGCCGAAGACAACGTCCGTGCTGCGACGGGTCGCCTTCCCGATGCCAACGTGCGCCGTGAAATGGAGAGCTTTATCGATCCACTGATGCCGCGCTGAACACATTGCGAGGCGCTTATGTGGCGCTTTCTCAGACCTTGCCGATGACACACACACGACACCTTGCGTTCCTCGTTGCGGTTCTGGCGCCACTGGTTGTACCGGATGATCTGAAGGCTCAGAACGTCGAGTACGTCTCGGAATCACTCTTGCGAGCTGTAATGCCCGAGGCGGATCTCTTCTCCCCAGCTACGGGGGAACCCCTGGTAAAGCAGGCATATCGGGGTGAGGAACTCATCGGGTACGTTTTCCTCACGTCTGATCTGCCGCCTGAGGAGTACGGCTATAGCGGCACGATCGAGACACTGGTGGGGATGACGCTGGACGGGACACTCACGGGTGTCAGAGTGACTAGCTACCGTGAGTCGTACATGCGGAGCATGGGTGACTTCCTCAGGAAGCCGGGCTTCCAGGAGCAATACACAGGGAAGTACATCGGCGAAGCATTCCGTGTGGGTGGCGATGTCGACGGAATCTCTCAGGTTTCGATCAGCGTGCGTGCACTTTCGCGAGGCATACGTAACACGGCCCGCCGCGTTGCAAATGCGTACTCCTTCGAAGTCGAACTACCAACAGGTACGGTGGAAGACGTGGTAGGCCTGTCGTGGTTCGAGCTCCGCCGCCGAGGTGTTGTCGAGCGGCTTGAAGTGACAGAACCGGGAGAGGGATCAGCTGGTATCTCCATCGCGCACATCTGGAGCGACCGGGTTGGGGAGTACCTCCTGGGCGAAGACATGTACCAACGCGCTCTAGCGTCCATTGAACGGCGCGGGGGTGCGGATCATCTCATGCTCTACACCGTGGACGGGCCGCGTCTCCGGCTTTTTGTCAGAGAGGGTTGGGCGATCGAACAGGGTGGGAACACGATCGACATCGCGCCTGAGAACATCGTGATGTTGGGCCTGACCTCCGGGGGTGTCTCTTACGGTGAGGCAACGATAACAGGGGTCATGATGATCGAAGATACAGTCGACATCACAAAGCCGTTCACGTTCCTCTACGACCTCGGTTCCAGGCTGGGCTCCTACACTCTGGATTATATGACCCAGGAAGCTCGGATCATCATGGCTGAGGAAGCCGCAGCGGCCGAAGCGGCTGCTGCGCTTGCCGCAGCCGAAGAGAGGGCACGCGCTGATGCACTAGCAGATACCGATTCGACCTCAACAGCTCTCGCGGGAGCGAGCGCAGTAGACACGGCAGAGGCTGCGCTGGAAGGCCAGTTGGATTCATCAGCTATCGCAGGCCCGAACGAGATGCTCCAAGGTGAAGAATTCGATTTCACATTAATTCAAGAGGAAACCCTTCTTGAGCGAATGTTCGCGAACACTTCTTGGACTCGTGTTGGGTGGATTCTGCTCGTACTTGCATTCGCAACGGCCGCATTTTTCACCAAAGTGACTTCACTTCGCTGGATTTCGCTCGGGGTGACCTTGTTGGTTCTCGGGTTTGTGGATGGCGGATTTCTCTCGGTCTCGCATATCACGAGCGCGATCTGGGTTGGCCCCTCCGTCTTCTTAGATGATCTGCCGCTCCTGCTCATGGTCATCTTCACGGTGGTCACCACCCTCGTTTGGGGGAGAGTCTTCTGCGGGTTTCTGTGTCCGTTTGGCGCGCTCCAGGACTTTCTAGACCGGGTCGTCCCCGAACGCTGGCAGCGGACGCCTTCAAAACGCGCCCACCAGGTCGCCTTCAAGGCTAAGTACATAGTCCTCGCGATCATCGTTATTCCAGCGCTATTTGGCAGTCACGTGAGTCTCTACGAGTATTTTGAGCCGTTCGGCACGGTCTTCTTCAGGAGCCCAAGCGTGCTGTTATGGGTGATCGCCGGGATTTTTATTCTGGCTTCGGCAATCGTGCCGCGCTTCTACTGCCGTTATGCGTGCCCTCTGGGTGCCGCCTTGGCGATTGTTTCGGTGTTTTCACCTAAACGAATTCGGCGTGTCGAGCAGTGCGATCACTGCCTGGTGTGTCAGCACAAATGCCCAACAGGAGCGATCGAGGGAGCGGCAATCAACTTTAGGGAATGTGTGCGCTGCAATGTTTGCGAAGTGCAACTCCTAGAGAAGACAGGAGTCTGCCGCCACGACATGGAAGAGATCCGCCACCGGTTGGTGCAGTTGAAATTGGGAGCGCTCGAAGGAGTGGCTGATGGAGGGTAGGGGTAATCGCAAGGTCAGTCGGCGTCAGGTCCTCCGTATTACTGCCGTGACCGGTGTCTCACTTGCGCTGGGCACTAGCCTGGTGCGTCTGCTTATCGATCGAGCAGGTCTCCACCGTGTCAGTGAAACACGAACTCAGATGGGGACGGTCGTCATCGTCACGGTCGTTGCTCCGGAGCTCAGGCTTGCACGAGAGATGGTGAGCAACGCATTTGGCGAGATGGAGAGACTTGAGGGCATTCTCAGTCGCCATCGCAGGGATACGCCCTTGGCTCGACTCAACGACACGAGGTTCATCCGAACTCCCCCACCCGAGCTCGTAGAGGTCATGAGCCGAGCTTTGACGTACTCCTCGATGACGAATGGTGCCTTTGATGTAACGGTAGCGCCTTTGTTACAGCTCTATACATCCCGCTTTGAAGCGGGCAGCCGGCCGCCTGCAGATAGCGAGATCGAGCGAACCCTAGAGTCCGTTGACTACCGGAGAGTGAGCGTTGATAAGGATATCATCGTGCTCGAGGGCTCAGGAATGAGGGTCACTCTGGATGGGATCGCAAAAGGATATATCGTCGACCGGACCGTGCGCACTCTAGTAGAAGACGGTGCTGATCGGGTCCTCATTAATGCGGGTGGGGACATGGCGTCGGGGGGACTTGGGTCGTTGGATAACCCCTGGACGGTCGGCATCCGGGATCCGTCTGACTCACAAGGGTTGTTGGCTCGCTTGCAGCTAGGTGGTGAGTGTATAGCAACATCTGGTGATTACATGCAGGCCTTCACCCAGGACCGGCGTTTTCACCACATCATTGACCCTCGGACCGGTTACTCGCCTAACCAAGCAAGCGCCGTGACAGTTGTCACGACCAGCGCGATGGATGCTGATGCCCTCTCCACTGCAGTCATGGTGCTTGGTCCTACAGAGGGTTTTCAGTTGATGAAGAACCTCGACGACACGGAAGGGGTGATTGTCACGAAGGAGGGTAGGCAGATGAGGACTCCGGGCTTGGATCACTTCGCACTCTGAGTCGATCTACTTCCGGAGTGGGCAGACTCTCCTGATCTTGCGGAGAGGAGACTAAACGGTCACGATGGCCAGTTCGGGCAGGTAGAAAATTGCCCGTGTGCTACATCATTGCTTGGGGAAGAGTGTTATGAGAAAAGAGAAGTCTTTGAGTTCGCCTCTGTCAGGCTGGGTCGTGGCGTGTGCAGTCGGGTTGATCGGCCTACTCTCGTTGCCGGCGCCGGGTGCTGCCCAGTTGACGGGGACCGAGAACGGAAACTGGACCTACCTTGGTGGTGATGCCGGGCATGCGCGTTATACGCACGGTGACGAAATCACAGCTTCGAATTTTGGGGATTTGGAAGTCGCCTGGATTTGGGACAACGCGAGTTTCGGTGCTAGTACGCATGGGAATACGGCTACCCCGTCTTACGTCGATGGGATGCTGATCACGGTCACCAACGACCGTCGGCATGTAATCGCTCTTGACCCGGTGACGGGTGAATTGAAGTGGACTTTTACCGAGCCGCATACCTTCCGCTATGAGTACTCAATGCGGAAAGGGTACGGGAAGGGAGTTGCTTACGCTGAAGTTGACGGGCGAGGTGTAATCTTCATCACCACTCCGGGATTTTTCCTTCATGCATTGGATGCCCAGACTGGTCAACCGCTAGAGGGTTGGGGTGAAGGTGTGCCGATCGACGGGTTCCCAGCTTCAGGTAGTGTGGATCTCGTAGCAGATCTTATTGAAGATTGGGCTCCATGGGAGAATTGGGGCCAACCTTATGATCCTTATCAGGGGATCCCCCTTGAGATCGGGTACATCACGAGTTCCTCGCCTCCAATCGTAGTCAACGACGTTGTGGTTGTAGGTAACTCAGCCGAACAGGGATACAACCAGACTAGAACAGAGATGGTTCCTGGCGACATTCTCGCGTATGACGCTGGGACGGGTGACTTCAAGTGGAAGTTCCACGTGATCCCGCGTCCAGGTGAGTTTGGTCATGAGACCTGGACAAATGATGCCTGGCAATACACGGGTGATATTTCTTCTTGGGCACCGATGTCTGCTGATCCAGAGTTGGGTCTCGTATACATCGTTACGAATGGACCGACAATCGATTACTACGGTGGCTTCCATCCAGGTGAGAACCTGTATAGCACCAGCATAA
>Ga0310122_10003000_pt1 | contig 10732 bp, 11 predicted proteins | sample CB6_Bottom_1051__FD_203503 | JGI IMG/M metagenome (GOLD analysis project Ga0310122, IMG submission 203503) | Marine microbial communities from Western Arctic Ocean, Canada - CB6_Bottom_1051 | ecosystem: Environmental > Aquatic > Marine > Oceanic | place: Canada: Western Arctic Ocean | collected...
GAGGCGGGGTGTGGAGGGCATGGTCGGGCGCGGAACCGTGAAGGGCGGCCAGTATACACCCCGCCTTCGCTCGCTGACAGTCGTTGAGCAGCGAGCTGCGGCGGACCCCTCAGACTAGATTGGGGGAAGGCGCAACCGAGCGCCCGTAGCCGACGAGCGGACCTGAGGCGTCTACTGCGGTGCTTCCAGCCCGAGGTTCAGCGACTTGTGTTCGTCATCTCGAAGCGTCACACGCGCCGCTCGTCGTCGCAGGTCGTCGAGAAAGCGTGGGTCGAACCATTCGCCCTGCTGGACGACCTCGACCACCGACAGGAAATAGTCGCCCGGCGGCAGCCCGCGCATCCGATACTGGGCGTTCTGGTCCGGCCGCGACGCCATGATGTGTCTGGATTGCGGTTGCCAGAGCCGCTCGTCGGTCGGAAACGCGATGACGGTGAATTCGGTCAGCGCATCGCCCCCCTCGTCGTGCACCATCCCGGCCAGCTCGGTGATCTGGTCGGTGAGCACCAGCGTGACACCCGAGATGGTCTGCCCGGCGGCGAACCCCCGCGGGGTGTCGATGACGTCCCGACCGTCGAGATACACGGCCTTCAGCTGCAGTCCATCCGGCAACCGGCTCATCCGGATCAGGCGCGGGCCGCCGCCGATGTCGCTCAGGACGAAACGACCGTCCGCCCCGACGCTCGCATCCGACCCCCCGCGTCGCTCGAACGGCGTCGGGTTGAGCGGGCTCGTGGTGACCAGCAGCCGCTCGAGGTCGGATGGCTCCGGCATCCGGGTGCCGTCAAAGGTGAGGGTGCCGCGGATCTCGGCGCCGCGTCGCAGCATCATCGTCAGGTCGGTGATGTCCTGTCCGTTGACCGCAATCTCCAGGCTCGCGAAGACCGGCTCGCTGTCGCGCCGGCCGCGTCCCGACAACGCCTGCACCCTGTAGCGGCCGGGTGGCACGCTGTTAACTTCGAAGTAGCCGTCCCGGTCGACGCGCCCAGCCAGCGTGGAGGCGGGCGCGCGCCCCATGACCTCAGTCGAGGTCAGCAATACCTGCGTCCCGCGTGCCGGGGATCCGTCTGGGCCGAAGACCATGCCGCCGAGACGCGCCATCGGGACCAGCTGTGCGGCGAAGTTCACGCCGCTTATCTCCTGGCTCAGGCCGACCGTGAGCGGGACGGCTTCCCGGAGCATGGTCACTCCGGGGTAGTAGGACGGCGCGAGCCCGAGCGCGTCGGTCTCCTCGACGATGCCGGGTGCCCCTGAGATCCCGCCGCCAGCAGGTCCACCAGGCCCCCCGCGCGCGCCGCGCCCACCCGGTCCGCCCCCACCGAACCGGCCGCGCCGGCGGGGCAGCGTCACGCTGACGAAGTACTCGCCCGGCTCGAGGTCGAATACGCGGTACTGTCCCCGGTCTGGTCGGTGCCGGCCGGCTCGATCTGGCGCAGACCCTGACGGTAGACGTACCGCAGCACCTGCACGATGGCGCGCGCCATCGGCTCTCCGTCTTCGTCCACCACGTGCCCGGTGATCCCCGACCCTCGCGGCAGCGCGATGTCGACGTTGCGGAGCTCTCGGCCGGCGTCGACCTGGATCGGGAGCGCCGGCTGACGCGGGTGTTTCTGACCGTAGGCGAGAGAGATGAACCCCGCCTTGCTCACCGTCACCGTGTACCGGCCGGCCTGCAGGTCGGTGAACTCGTAGCGCCCAGTGTCGTCGGTCTGCGCCCTCCGGCGGTCGCGGGTGTCCTGGCCGGCGAGACGCACCATCGCGCGCTTGACAACGGCGCCGGTGTCACCTCGCAGCACCCGTCCCGACAGCGTGGCCAAGCCGGCCGTCGGGTCGAGCGCCGAGGTGTCGCGGGCCGGCTGCCCGGCGCCGTCGCGGGTCTGGCCGAAACTCGGGAGACCGGTGCCGAGTAGAGCGACGAGGCCGGCGCCCAGGACGATCCGAGGTGTCGTCATCGGGTTCATCTGCACTGTACCGCAGACCGGTGCCGACCGCCCGGTATTTCCCTGACTCCGACCTCAGACGAGATTCTGGGGCCAGTGCCGCCGGTCTAGACCGCTGTCCAGGCATCATTGGCTTGGCGGTCGCAGCCGCTGATTTGTGGAAGCCACCGAGGTAACCGCATCGCTCATTGCGTCAAGCCGAGGGAGGCGGCTGCGTAGGGCTGGGCGACGTCGTGGCGAATCACGCCACCGCGTCGATACCGTCCCGGCGTCACAACACCACGATCGTCCCGACGCCGGCGGCGATCAGCACGACCTGACGGATGGCGCCCACGTCGACTTCCTCACGGTGAAGCCCGGGGATGAGGTCGGACAGCGCCACGTAGAGAAAGCTGCCGGCGGCGAAGGCGAGCACGTAGGGCAGTGCGGTCGGTGTCCAGCTGGCCGCTGCGTAGACCGCGACGGCACCAAGCGCGCATGTCGAGGCCGACAGCGTGTTCATGACGAAGGCCCGGGTGCGCGAGTAGCCGGCGTCGAGCAGGATCGCGTAGTCACCGACCTCCTGTGGGATCTGGTGTGCAGCCACGGCGAGGGCGGTCGTGATGCCAAGCGGCAGCGACGTCAGGACCGCCGCGCCCACGATGGCGCCGTCGGTGACGTTGTGCAGACTGCCGCCGATCAGGATGAGCGCCGCGCTGCTGTCGTGGGCGTCGCAGTCCGCGGTGTGGCAGTGACGCCAGATGACCAGCTTCTCGAGCATGAAGAAGCCGATGATCCCGGCCAGCAGCGCCCCCAGCGCCCGCGTCGCCGGCAAAGACTCGAGCGCTTCCGGGACCAGCGCCAGCAGCGCCACGCCGAGGAGCGTGCCGACCGCATAGCTGATGAGACCGGGCACCAGCTGGAGACGGACCTGGTCACGAAGCAGCAGAAGCGGCGACGCAATGAGCACCCCGCCCCCACTCCCGACCAGGCTTAGACCGACCGCGGCAAGCAATTCCACCCGCGGGATGATAGCAAACACGAAGAAGACAGGAGGCAGGAGGTGACCGGTGAGCGTCGCCAACCCTCCTTACAAGTGAAGAATGGGCCGCGGTCGGGAGAACCGCGACAGCCTCAGGCGTCCTCCTGTCGCCTGAAGAGCGTCAGGGGGTAGCGGTAAAGCCGCGTCGGGAGCGGACGCGATAGGCGGTGTTGCGCACCTCGACCCGGATGGAGTGCCAGCGGCCGTCCTTCTCGGTCTGCGCCGGATAGCCGAGGTAGTACTGCCGGCTCAGCTCGTCGGCGATGCCGTTGGTTGCCGGGTCGAGGTCGTCCGCGTCTCGAATGATCTCGGTCCGACCGCCGCTGTCGTCTGTGAGATCCCGGAGCGCCGTCACGTTGACGCGGTCGTCCCAACTCGCGGTTCTCGGGTTGCTGCGGCCTGTCGGTATCTGCGGTTGTCGACGGCCGCCGCCAGGGAACGGGAACGGCGATGGACGGGAAATCTGAATCGTCGGGCCCCGGCGATTCCAGCCGGCCGGCGTCGAGCGTCCATCGATGCCGATCGCGTAGATCAAAGCCTCGCTCTCCCGGATGAGCCGTCGCAGCTCCCGGAGGTCGGTCTCGCTGTTGGTATCGTTGCCGTCGGAAATAATCAGCAGCGCCTTCTTGAAATGTTGCCCCTCGGCCACCCGGGGGACCGACTCGGCCACCGCGTCGTACAGGGCGGTGCCGCCGCGCGGGCGGATGTTTCGGATCGCGCGACTGAGCCGGCTGCGGTCGACGGTCCAGTGCTGCAGCAGGACCGGTGTGTAGCTGAACTGGTAGAGAAAGATCTCGTCGTCCGGACCGAGCAGGTCGAACAGGAACCGGTCGAGGGCCCGCTCGGCCGCGTCCATCTTCCGGCCCTCCATGCTCCCGCTGGTGTCGAGGACGATCCCGAGACTCACCGGGACGCGCTCGTTGTCGAAGTGGGTCACCTCCACGAGCTCCCCGTCCTGGTAGACCAGGAAGTCGTCCAGGGTCAGCCCGCCGACGAAGCGACCGCGGGCATCGGTGACCGTCGCCGTGACGTTGATCAGCTCGACACCGGTACGGAACACGAATGCTTGGTCGTCCGATTCCGGTCGCTGCTGACCGGCGACAACCAGCGGAACCACCGTGGCAAGCGACAGCGCGGCCAGGACACGTCGGGTTATTGTCACCGTGGTCAAGGTGGTTCCCATCATGGTTGGTCTCGTCTCGCAGTCCGTGGTGAAAGTCCGGCTGCATTCGACCGGCGCTGTATCTCGCCTGCCTCCGGTGCTTCTCGGTCACCTACGGCCGGTTTGTCCCTCGTCGTGGCCGGGCCAAGCGCTGCATTGCCTACGACGGGTCTCGGTGCCACGCCGGACTTCACCGCGGACCGCTAGGCGCCGGCACCGCTGAGCGCGCCTGGTCGTGCGGCCGCCGTCGGTCGATGTGCGGCACGCTGGTCTGCCCCTGCCTGAAGCTGATGCGATAGCGGTTGATCCGGTCGGCGTCGGGCAGGGAAATAATGATGAATGGGGTCTCGCTCCCGGGTGGCAGCACCGCCACCGGCAGCGGCGTCTGTCCGGTCCCCAGCACCGTGCCGTCCCGGTCGAACACGATCGCCGTGACACTCAGTTGTCCGCGCTCGATCCCATCGGACGGGTTCCGGATCGACCCGGTGATCGCGAGATAGTCGCCCTGTCTGACATGCTGCAGCGAGAGGAGCTCGACCGGTTCGGGAGTGCCGGTGCCGGGGTCAGCGGGGAGGTCACCGGACCGCTCGGACAGCATCGTGAAGGACACGGCCGCCAATACGACCAGCGCGGCCGCCACGGTGGCGAGGAAGGGGCGGAGCGCCGCTGGTGACCCGGTGATCGGGGCAAACAGCCCGGTCGGCGATTGCGCCTCCTGAACCGCAGGCGTCACCGCCGTTCCGGCCGACCGCGGAGGTCGGGCCCTCGGTGTGGCGGGAGCGGCCTGGCGTCGCGGCGGCGCGCAGTCCGCTGTGCGGACCGAGGGCGCCACGGTGCGGGCGTTTTCACCATCGGCTGCCAGGTCAGCCATCAGGACGGCCACTCGGGCGTCGGTGCGCCGGCGCTCCTCACGAATCAGACGCCAGGTCACGATGCCCGTGGCGAACGCCATCGTCAACGAGATCACGGTCACCGTGGCCAGGGCGACGTCCATATCGATGCTCCCGTGTTCTCTACGCTCGTGTCTGCTGCTACCGCAGCATGAACTCCACGGCGACCTCGACGATGACGGCGACCGGTGTCCCGAACCGTCGCGCCGGCGAGAAGCGCCACTGCCGCACCGCTTCGACCGCCTGCTCGTCGAGTCCGGCACCGAGACGGCGCAGCACTTTCACGTCGCGAACGCCGCCATCCGGGCCGACCACGATTTCCAGCAGTACCTCGCCCTCGAGACCGGCGCGCCGTGCCTGCTCGGTGTAATCCGGGGTCACCTCGCGGAGCAGACCGGGTGGTTCGATCCCGCTGCCGGGGCGATACGCTCCGCCGCCGATGCCACCGCCCTCACCCGGCCCGACACCGCGTCCGGTGCCCGGCCCCACGCCCACGCCAGCTCCGCTCCCGCCGCCAGTGCCGCTGCCGCGGCTTGCGGTCTCTGACGCCGGCGGGGTCATCACCCGCACCAGCAGACCAACCGTATCCCGAGTGTCCGCGCGACCGCGGCCAGCGGCGCCAGCAGCGGTGGCAGCGGCTCGTGGTCGAGCGGTTTCGGCGCTGGCCGCACCGGTGTGGGGCGCGGTGGTAGGCGCGTCGGCGGTCGACGCCGTGGCAGCGGACTGCTGAGGGGCCGGACACCCGCGCGTTCCGCCCGTGGCGGCGGTGTGGGCTGGCGGCGGCCGCCGCCGCCGGGACCCGGGTCGACGACGAACACCAGCTGAACCAGCTCGGGCGGGGTGCCCCGGGCGTCGTCTGGCCGCGCGCCGGGTACCGCCACGGTCGCGAGCAGGAGGCTAGCGACCAGCACCGCTGCGTGGACCGAGCCGGAGACGAGTAGTGAGACGCCGGTGGAGCGTCCGGTCCGTGTCGAGTCGGTCCGGTCATGGGACAATAGACCACTCCCCGACCCACTCACCGGCGCGGTCAACCGGCCGTCGAGCAACGCTCGACACGCCCGGAACGCGTCGTGACGGGCGACAAGCGCTCCGTCGACGGTCGGAATCGCGGTCGCGCGGATCAACACGCGTATCTGACGCACCGGCAGGCCGGTGACGCGCGCCAGCTCGCCCGCCGAGAACACGTCCGGTAATCTGGTGGCCCGTGTCATAAGTACGCCGGCATTCGGCCATCGACGCATCCCTCCCGTGGCGGCGCTGGCCTTTGCTCAGCGGGATCTCAATGCCGGAATTCGATCTCCGCACTGCCGCTGCAAGAGCCTTGCCGCTCCGACCGCGCCAGGAATGTCGCTGATCATCAGTTTTCTCTGGAGTTTGACGCAAGAACTTGCTGTTTGGTTGGGCGGCTGTAGCTGTTCGAGACAGTTGGTGTACTCGGAAGTGGTCAGGGCAGTAAAATGCGGCGAAGCCCTCCGGCTGCTCCTGTCTCCTTGGGGACATTTTCTAGGCTGGTTCCGTGTCCGGCTTCGTGCCTTCGGTGAACAGCAGCCCGTCACGTTCAGCAAGCGTGCGCACCGGTTTGAACCCCTCGGCGCGCAACGCTGCTTCGGCTCCACCCTGCGCCCGGTAGTGAGGGTCGACCGACCGCGCCGAGAACAGGGCGCCGAGCCCGCCGCGCGGCGCGGTCTCGATGACGAAACACCGTCCCCCCACCCGCAGCACCTGTCGCGCGCTCTGCAGGGTGCCCACCCGCTCGTGCGGTCGCATGGCGCCGATGAGCTCCGGAAGGACGACGACGTCGAACCACCCCCGGGCGAATGGCGGTGTCCGGAGCGGGGCGACCTTCACATCGACGAGCACGCCGCGGGTTTTCGCGGCGCGGGTGATCGTGTGCGCCGCGGCGTCGTCGGTCACGAGCGCCGATGCCTGCCCGCTGACCCCGACCTTGGCCGCCAGCAGCGCGATCAGGCGCGGGTCGCGGTGGCCGATCTGCAACACCCGGTTGCTCAGCTGCAGCGCGATCATCGTGACCCGAAGGTCTTCCGCTCCCTTCAGCTTCTTGAAGATTGCCATATACGTTGTCGGGCGCGCAGCACGCCGTCTCTTCACACCGCGGTTCGCGTACCGGTGGCCGCTGCGGGTCGCCGGCCGCCATGATATAGTCTCCGGCCGTGAGACGCCCAATCGAAATCGCACCCGCTCGGGGGAAGCTCGGGGTCCTGCTCGTGGGCCTGGGCGCCGTCAGCACCACCTTCGTCGCCGGCACGCTGCTCATCAGAAAGGGGCTGGCGTCGCCGACCGGTTCGCTCGCCCAGATGGGCACCATCCGGTTGGGCAAACGCAACGAAGGGCGCACGCCGCTCATCAAGGATTTCCTGCCGCTGGCGTCGCTCGACGACCTCGTGTTCGGCGCCTGGGACATCTTCGAGGAGAACGGCTACGAGGCGGCCATGACGGCCGGGGTGCTCGACGTGTCGATGCTCGAGCAGGTCCGGCCGGAGCTCGAGGCGATCCGGCCCTGGCCGGCGGTGTTCGACCAGCGGTATGTCAAGCGACTGATGGGCACGAATATCAAGACGGGCGCCACCAAGCGGGAGATCGCCGAGCAAGTGCGGGCCGACATCCGCGCCTTCAAGGATGCGCATCACCTGGACCGGCTGGTGATGGTCTGGTGCGGCAGCACCGAGATCTTCATGACCCCGACGGCGGCGCATCAATCGATCGCGGCGTTCGAGCAGGCGATGGAGTCGAATGCCGACGAGATCGCGTCCAGTATGGTCTACGCGTATGCGGCGCTGAAGGAGGGCATCCCGTACGCCAACGCCGCGCCGAACCTCAGCGCCGATATTCCGGCCCTGGACCAGCTCGCGCTGGACAACGGGTCGCCGGTCGTTGGCAAGGACTTGAAGACCGGTCAGACCCTCATCAAGACCATCGTGGCACCCGGCCTCAAGGCGCGGTTGATCGGGGTTTCGGGGTGGTTCTCCACCAACATCCTCGGAAACCGGGACGGCGAAGTGCTCGACGACCCCGAGTCCTTCAAGACGAAGGAAGAAAGCAAGAAGTCGGTGCTCGACTACATCCTGCAGCCCGATCTCTATCCGACGTTGTATAAGGATCTCTGTCACGTTGTCCGGATCAACTACTATCCGCCGCGGGGTGACAACAAGGAAGGCTGGGACAATATTGATCTGGTCGGGTGGCTCGGCTACAAGATGCAGCTCAAGATCAACTTCCTGTGTCGGGACAGCATTCTGGCCGCGCCGATCGTGCTCGATCTCGTGCTGTTTCTCGACCTGGCGAAACGTGCCGGCATGAGTGGCATCCAGGAGTGGCTCTCCTTCTACTTCAAGAGCCCGGTGCACGCCCCCGGTCTGTATCCCGAGCACGACCTGTTCATTCAGCTGATGAAGCTGAAGAACACCCTGCGGTACATGCGTGGCGAGGAGCTCATCACGCACCTCGGTCTCGAGTACTACGACTAGCGAGGCTCCGTCCCGACCCGGTTGGCTCCGTCTCGCGAGCCGAGCTTTTCTCACAGCCCCGCTACGCGGGGGCTAGACTCCTTGACGGAGGCCGTCGTGGCGACCGCGAACGACACACGATCGAAACGTGACTCAATTGTCACGATAGACTTCGTTCATGGAGTCTCGCGAGCTGACCCGGACACGCCCAGCGCGCGGGATTGGGGGTTGGGGATTGGAGATGATGGCGGCGTGTTGATTCGTGTCGCGCCCACCCGATCCTCTCTCCTGCCTCCTGACTTCTGACTTCGAACTTCTTGGAGCAGACGACCTCATGTCCCAGGCCCTGCTGCAGCCGGTGCTGTTCGGCGGTCTGTTCATGGGCGTGCTGTCCGCCTTGCCGATCATCTCGCTCGGCAACTGCTGCTGTTTGTGGGTGATGGGGGGCGGCGTGGTGACCGCCTATCTGAGCCAGCACGGCAGATCGGATCCGATCCAGCTTGGTGAGGGGGCGTTTGGCGGGTTTCTGTCCGGCATCTTCGGGGCGGTGGTCTATGCTGTCGTGTCGCTGCCGATCCAGCTCGTCACGGCGCCACTCCAGCGCGGCATGATGGACGGGCTGCTCGAGTCGGCGGCCGACGTGCCACCCGAGGTGCGTGAGGTGATCGAGAGCCTCGGGTCCGGCGGCAGTGTCGTCACCGTGCTTGTCGGGTTCTTCTTCATGCTCGCTGTGGGGATGGTCTTCTCGCCACTCGGAGGGCTGCTCGGCGCCCTGATCTTTCGTTCCACTCCGCCCGCCGTGCCGCCACCCCCGCCGGAGCTCCCCGCGTAGTTTCCGTCTATCGTTCCGGGTCGGAACGTCGAGTTGCAGCGCGCGATCGCGATCGACCCGCGACACTCGAAGGCCTACAATCATCTGGGTGGTCCGCCTGCGGGTCCTTAGTGAACGGATTCCTCCGCGGCGACGTATAAAGATGGCGTGCGCTGAGAAGTCAGAGCCGAAGGCAGCAGGAAGTTGGTCGGCTGTCGCCGGCATCACATCAGCCAGCTTGATCGACTCAGACCGACTCGGTTCGTTGAAGAGGGCGAAGCCCACCAATGATCTTTTGACTCCTGACTTCTGACTCCCGGGGGGACACTCGTTACATGGCCCTTATCGAGACACGCGACCTGTGGAAGACCTACCACATGGGTAGCGAGGAGATCCATGCCCTGCAGGGGATCTCCATGCAGATCGAAAGTAGTGAGTATGTGGCGATCATGGGTCCGTCCGGCTCCGGGAAGTCCACCCTGATGAACCTGATCGGGTGCCTGGACACGCCCAGCCGCGGCAGCTACCTGCTCAACGGTCAACAGGTGCGGGAGCTGGAGGACGATGAGCTGGCGCGGATCCGCAACGAGGAGATCGGGTTCGTCTTCCAGACCTTCAACCTGCTGCCGCGAGCCACCGCGTTGCACAACGTGGAGCTGCCGCTCGTCTACGCTGGGGTCCCCGGCCCCGCCCGGCGCGCGCGCGCGCTCGAGGCGCTCGAGCGGGTCGAGCTCTCCGACCGGGTCATGCACAAACCGAACGAGCTTTCCGGCGGTCAGCGTCAGCGCGTCGCGGTCGCACGCGCCCTCGTCAACAATCCGTCGATTCTGCTGGCCGACGAACCGACCGGGAATCTGGATTCGAAGACCGGTCTGGAGATCCTGACGCTGTTCGAGCGGCTGCACGGCACCGGGAACACGATCATCCTGATCACCCACGAGGCGGATGTCGCCGCCTACGCACACCGGGTGATCCACCTGCGCGACGGTCGGGTCGAAAAGGATGTGCGGCAGTCCCATCTCTCGCCTGCCATGGGGGTCGCTACGTGAGCGCGCTGCGCGCTGCACGAAGGAGGCAGGAGACAGGAGGAAACTCAAGGGCTTCGCCCACATTCTTCAGGATCCATCTGCACGATCCATCTGATTGCCCGATCTGGACCGACTACGACCGGGGAACGCGATCACCGAGCACCGAGCGTTTCTGGATGACGGCGCAGCCGTCCGGCAGGCGGATCGACAGGTCGGCGGCCGCGAGCAGGGCCTGTGTGTACGGGTGCCTGGGCACGGCGAAGATCGCCGCAGTTGGCGCGGTTTCGACGATGCGCCCCGCCCGCATCACCGCCACGCGGGTTGTCATGTGTCGCACGAGACGCAGGTCGTGGGTGATGAACAGCAGGGCGAGACCCAGGTCACGCTGGAGCCGCGTCAACAGGTTGACGATCTGG
>Ga0310122_10003001_pt1 | contig 10732 bp, 9 predicted proteins | sample CB6_Bottom_1051__FD_203503 | JGI IMG/M metagenome (GOLD analysis project Ga0310122, IMG submission 203503) | Marine microbial communities from Western Arctic Ocean, Canada - CB6_Bottom_1051 | ecosystem: Environmental > Aquatic > Marine > Oceanic | place: Canada: Western Arctic Ocean | collected...
ATCGAAAGAGGGTCTCGCAACCGTCCTGGATAGGGAAGGTGAGGTGCCGCTGCCGCCTTATATCCGGCGCTCGCCCAACAGAGCTGATCGATGCCGTTATCAGACGATCTATGCCACAGTGCCAGGTGCCGTTGCGGCCCCGACCGCGGGGTTGCATTTCGACAAAGTCCTTTTTTCAGCTCTTGGGCAGCGTGGCATTGCTACCGAGTTCATCACTCTCCATATTGGAGCGGGTACCTTCCAGCCGATTCGAGCCGAACATGTGCGAGATCATCGGATGCACAGTGAATGGACTTCAGTGCCCGAACGGGTGATAGAGGCGGTTCAGCGAACCCGGCGGCGGCGGGGCCGGGTGGTGGCGGTTGGAACCACAGTGGTACGGGCCTTGGAGTCGGCCGCCCGGACAGGTGAGCTGATCAGCATGAAGGGAAATACCGATCTTTATATCGTCCCTGGATTTCGTTTTCGCGTAGTCGATACGTTGATTACGAATTTTCACCTGCCGAAGTCGTCGCTGCTGGTGCTGGTCAGCGCTTTTACAGGATTGGAAGCGGTTCAGCAGATCTATGCGCATGCGATAGACAACGGCTACCGTTTCTATAGTTACGGGGACGCGATGTGCGTTCAACGGGCGGATTCCGGACCATGAAATTCGACATACGCGCAGTCGATGGTGTTGCGCGGCGGGGGACATTAGCGTTGCCACGGGGGGTGGTGGAGACCCCGGCGTTTATGCCGGTTGGCACAACCGGCGCCGTCAGATCGGTGTCGCCTGCCGAAGTTCGTGAGAGCAGATCAGACATCATTCTTGGCAACACGTTTCATCTGATGTTGCGTCCGGGAAGTGACGTGATTCGTGCGCACGGGGATTTGCATAAATTCATGGGGTGGGATGGCCCAATCCTAACGGATTCCGGTGGATTTCAGGTCTGGAGCCTGGCTGATAAGCGGCGAATCGATGAGGCTGGGGTCACTTTTCGTTCGCCGGTCAATGGCGCGCAGGTGTTCCTGGGTCCAGAGGAATCGATCCGTGTGCAGCATGACCTGGGTTCGGATATTGCGATGGTGTTTGATGAGTGCACGCCGTACCCGGCGACCCGAGATGAGGCCGCGACATCCATGGAGCGTTCTCTGCGCTGGGCGACCCGCTGTCGTCGCTCTCATGTTCATCGAAGGCAGGCTCTGTTTGGAATTATCCAGGGTGGTATGCATCTGGACTTGCGTGAGGCGTCACTCCAGGGGTTGATGGAGATTGGGTTTGACGGTTATGCCTTGGGTGGATTGTCGGTTGGTGAGCCGAAAGAGGAAATGTACGCAGTGCTTGACTCGATTGTTCCGGGAATGCCGTCGGATCGTCCGCGCTATCTCATGGGCGTTGGCAAGCCCGAAGATCTGGTGCGTGGGGTACTGGCAGGAATCGATATGTTCGATTGCGTTTTGCCGACTAGAAATGCCCGTAATGGTTGGCTGTATACCCGCGCTGGGGTTGTGAAGATTCGCCATGCAAAAAACCGCACCGACATTCGCCCGATCGACGAAAATTGTGGGTGCCCTACGTGTGCTCGCTTCAGTCGGGCGTATCTTCGCCATTTGTTTGTCACGGGTGAGATGCTCGGAATGCGTCTTTGCACGTTGCATAACTTGCATTTTTTTCAAGGCTTGATGGCAGACATGAGGACGGCGATCGAAAAGCAACAATTCGATTCGTTTTCCCGTGTGTTCTTCGAGAATACCGACCCGGGGAATAGGGTTATGGCATAATTCGGCGATTTTCCATACGATTACCGGTTCCGAAATGACCAATTTATTGATTTCCAACGCCTGGGCACAGGCCGGCGGCGGGGGTGGCAGCAGCATGTTCAGTTTGCTTCCGCTGGTGCTTATTTTTGTGCTGTTCTATTTCCTTTTGATCCGGCCGCAACAGAAAAGGAAAAAAGAACATCAGGGAATGGTGGCGTCAATGAAGGTAGGTGACGAGGTCGCCACCAACGGCGGCCTGCTCGGTCGGGTGACGGACCTGGATGACAACTGCGTTACCCTCAAAGTAGCCACTGGCGTCAATATCCAGGTCCAGCGGCATGCGATTGCCCAGACGATTCCCAAGGGCGTGTTCAAAGAGTTCGATGGCGGTGGGAAAAAATCGAAAGGCACTGGCAAGCCCTCTAAAAGACCGGCCAATGAGCCTTCAGCGCAGATGGCCGAGACCCCACCCGAGAATGCGACCGCGGACGCCACCTTTGATAAATCCAGCAGTCAGGACGATGCCACGTTTGAGAATCCCGATAAGTCCGGGTAACTTGCGTTTATGCGGTTTCGTTTCTCACCCAGCCGACTTTAGAGGGAATTCAACAGATACGACTCTATCTCAGCTGTGATGCGGGGCTACGGTGGCCGCCGGGATCGGTTGCGGCATGGTCTCTTTGAGGTAGCGCCTTCGTAGCTCGTTCCAAAGCTCCAGGCGAGACCAATCTGGTTTTTGCGGTTTTTGCCGGTCGTCGAGAAAAGGGCTTGGAAGGAAGAAACTGCACATCTGCATATCATTGCCGTTCCACATCCGGATACCCCACGATCCCGGGCTGCATTGCTTGGGCCCAAATTCCCGGTAGAAAGCGATTCGGGCGCACTGGCGCCGGTGAGCGACTTCGGGGTGCACCGCTTGTTTGCCGAGCCCACGGTGTACATCGGTGCACAGGTGAAAGTGGGTCTCGCCTGTGTTCCCGAAGAATATCGTCAGGTACCCGTCCAGCATTGAAATCCTGACTGGCCGCCGCTTTTGTTTCAGCTCGAAGACTGCACCTTCCACGCAGGGGCCAAAAGCGACCTCGTTCCAGTAATCAATCAAGAGATCCAAGCACAGCCGGGTGGCGGTCCCCGCTTCCTCTAAGTTGAGATGAAGCAACGCATCGCCCTTACAGATCTTCGGTGGTGATCCCCAGAAGGTGCCATTGGCAAGGGCAATGTCAGTGTACTCGACCTGGGTGCCGCTAACGTCTTGGTCGACGACGGTCGGCGGGATTGGTGCAGCCGGTGTATTCAGGCGCATACACCCGTTCCCGCAACCCGAGTGAAGATCTTGCTACCGCCTGGTTTGGACATCTTTGGATCCGCCTTAGAACCGTCCTGCCCACGGTACTCGAAAGAAAACTCCGGTGCAAAGTGTGGACACCAAACAATGCTTTACGGAAAGCCCTGGCCGCTCTGATGGGCTCGGTTACGGGATCCCAAGAAATCCCGCTGGAATAAGGCTTTTTAAATCAAGGGCAGTTTCGCAGAGGCTGAACTGAAGCACCCAGACGACCGATGATACAGGTGGTTATTCAAAAACGATCTTAGGAAAAAATAACGAGACAACCCAATTGGGTTGATCGACGATCTCGCTGATCCTAAGGTCCGCACAGACGCTGCAAAGCATGTAAGCCTGTGGCGCCGTGAGCCCCTGCAGACGGCCAAGCAGATCAATCATTCCACTGACCGCTTGTCTTGCGCACTGCATAAGATCCGGATCAATCCCGGTCGTGACAAGATAACCCTTGCCGTCAAAGTGGCGAGAGACCGGCCCGGGTGTCTCAAACCGCGGGAACGGAAGCATTTCTCCTTTGACCAGGTCAAACGTCAGGGCAACTTCCATTGGACTTTCAAGCGCGGTTCCACAGACTTCCCCGTCCCCTTGGGCGGCGTGGGTGTCGCCCACAGAAAACAGTGCACCGTTAACTTCAACCGGTAAATACAACACCGTGCCACTGCCGAGGTCCCGAATGTCCATGTTTCCACCGACCCGCCGCGGCGGCACAACACTGTGTGTGCCCACTGCCGCCGGCGCGATCCCGATGGTGCCGCAGAACGGTTTTAGTGGTACTCGGCCGCCCGGTCCGTAGGCGCACGGAGTCAGTTCTATTTTATCGTACGTCCAGGTGTTGAATGCAGGTTCCGGAAACTGATCGGCCAGCAGTCCGAAACCAGGAATAATCGCCGTCCAGCCCCAGCCAGACGGTGCAAACGATTCGATAGTGACCTTAAGCACATCACCCGGCTCGGCCCCGTCGATCGAAACAGGGCCTGTTACCGGATTTACTTTTTCAAAGTCTAGCGCCGCCACATCGGCGACGCTGGAATTGACAGTGAGTTGACCGCCGGAAGCATCAATCGTCGCAAACTCGACCGAATCTCCCGGCGCCACAGTCATTACAGGGGCGAACGAATGGTCCCAGCCGTAATGATGGTGTGTTGAGTGAATCGTATATTTATTCGACATCCTTGGCGTCTGCGTACTCGTAGTGGACTGGAATCATTGTCAGGTAGACCCGACCGTGACTTGCACATTTTGGCAGCCATGGGTTTCTCCAAGGCCACGCTCTAACGCAGTTGACGTTTTATTCCTCGATAGAGCGGCTGCAGTCAACCAGCAGTGATCCAAGTTCTTTGTTGTCATCTTAGTGGGTTTCATTACTCAAAAGAATTTTTTCTTTTAATGTAATTCTTCAATGATCTGTTTCTTACCTTCAATCGCAATGATGGCTCAGCGGCTGTGGCCTTGGTTAGGTGCTCGGGGGCTATTTGGCATTGGCATAGAACAGTTGTTTGCCGTCGACGCGGTAGGAGTTTATCCACTGCTGTCCTTCTTCACCAATCAACCAGTCGATCAAAGCCTGCCCATCGACCACGTTAACGTGTGGATGCTTTTTCGGATTGACAAGAATCAGCCCGTAGGGATTAAGCAGTTCCTCGCTGTCCTCGAATAAGATCTCAAAATCACTTTTGTTCCCGAAGCGAATCCACGTGCCCCGGTCGGTAAGCGTATAGGCGCGCTTGTTGATCGCGATATTCAATGTGGCCCCCATGCCTGTACCCGATTCCAGATACCATGGTTGTTGGCTAATTCTGCTTAAATCCCGATTGGTGAGTTCCCAAAGATGCATTTCTTTCCTGTGGGTGCCGGACTCATCTCCGCGGGACACGAAATTAGCCCCGGTGGCCGCAATTTTCGACATCGCCTGGGCTGCCGATTGCGCCTGCTGCAGTTCGGCCGGGTCATCGGGTGGACCGACCATCACAAAATCGTTGTACATCAGATCAAACCGCTCCAGCCCATACCCTTCGGCCACAAACTTCTCTTCATCGCGCTTGGCATGCACCAGCACCAGGTCCGCGTCTCCATTTCGCGCGTTCCTTAGTGCCTGACCGGTGCCGCTTGATACCACCCGAACTTCCACCCCAGTTTGTTCCGTAAAGTGAGGCAGGATCGCGTCGAGAAGACCGGAGTTCACCGTCGATGTGGTGGATTGCAACAACAGTTGGCCCTCATCGGCCGTGACTGTGCCTAGGCCAATTGCAAATGTCAGGTAGACGATCCAAATCCAACCGAGGGCAGGACGGACCGAACAGGCTAAACCGGTGAAATTCATACAGGGCCTTCTGCAGAAAACACTACCCGGTGATTCATCGTAAATCGAGTCTGCCAAGTTATTATTGATCTAACAGATGCGCCATGTTTTCTTCGACTCATTGATCGGGATTCGCGCGTATTCAACTCTTTATAGCAACGATTGTGAAGGAGTAAAAAATAAGGGAATGTACTAAAGTAGAACGTTCAATGAATTGATTGGAGATTTGTTACCTATGGATGAAGAAGTATTCAACATGCAGCTTCGTCGCTTTCTAAAAAAGGTCGGAATTCAGTCACAACGCGAAATCGAACAGGCCGTTCGTCAAGGCATCGAGACGGGCGCACTTACATCCATGGAAAAACTAAATGCACAGGTATTGCTCCGGGTTCCCGCAGTGGGCGTCGATGTGACCATCGAGGACGAAATCGCACTGCGTTGATATTTCAGTTTAACTGTAGCGGTACCCGTTGCGGAGTCACGGCAACAACTCATGACGAAGATTAAGTCGAAGTAGGTCCAGAGGTTACGCTCATACTACGAGTTTATTGTATCAGTCTCACGCCGGCGCTTTGGAATCTCGTCGTAGATTAGGTTGTTTTTGCCGCTGTAGACGAGGAAATGGTGGCCTTTAGCGCGGGCAATCAACGTCACCCTAAATTGCTCGGCAAGTTCAAACCCCATATGAGTTATTCCGGATCGAGACAGTAGGACAGGGATGCCCATAGACGCGACTTTCATTACAATTTCAGACGTCAACCGGCCAGTGGTGTACAACCACTTGTCATTACCTTTGATGTCTTCCAGCCACATCTCACCGGCAATTGCGTCGGTGGCGTTGTGGCGGCCAATGTCTTCGACGAAGTGAAGGATTTCCGGTCCTTTACAGAGTGCACAGCCGTGAACAGCACCGGCCTCACGATAGATTTGGTTATAACTGGCGATATTTTTTAGAAGGGCGTAAACCTGCGACTGCTTTATGTTGACCTGCGACAGTACCATCCGCTCGGAAGTCTTTTCCTTCAGATTAACAATGCCATTGCCATGTGTGGTTCGAACGTCAGCAATTTCCCGTTTCCAGTCGACTCGGACCTCGGCAATCTCTCCAATTTCATCGATGAGGCGTTGATTCCGTAGATACCCGAGTGTTAGTTTCTCGGGGTACGTCCCGAGGCTCATAAGGGTGACGATCTCGGCGCCATCGACTTTAATTGTGAGTGGGAATTCACCTACAACCCTAAGCGCTCTTGATTCCCCATATTCATCAACGGCATCCACGGCATGGGTTGGCCGCAAACCTTCATCGGAGAGCTTGGGTCGGTGATAAGAGTTGGTACCGGTTGTGGCTCGGTCGTTCATACGCTGTTGTCAGGTGTCAATTGAGTATAGGCACGGTCGGTAATATTGTTATGTCTTGGTGAAACGCAAGGCGTTATCGGGGGATAGGAGATCTATTATCTCAGAAGATAAGGAATGCAGAAGTAAATGGTTGGGGTAAGAGGATTTAAACCGTCGCCCCTTGCCTCCCGAAGGTAGTGAGGCCCGGTGGACCCGAGGGAGCAGAACGGTCAGTCTGATGGGTTGCAAATGTCTTCCAGAGTGTAGAGCCACCAGCGCCGCTTTTTTTGACTGGTAGAGCGTGTCTGGCGATCGAAGTAGAGCGTTGCGATCTGGTGATTCCCGGTCCGAATCTTATACCAGTGTTTGCGCACGTAGCGCTCCGATGAACCATGTCGGCAAGGACCCGATTCCTTCCAGTGTTCTAGCACTTCGACCAGGACCATCTCCTGGTTGCGCCAGGAAAAACCGCAAGGCAGGCCAGGCTCTCCCCGCGCCATGACACTGGCGTTGAAGGCGCCAGGTTGCGGTTCCAATGGCTCACTGATGAGTTGCGGACCGGTTGTCGTCATCTTGCTCGCCGCCAAGGTGAGTTGTAGAGAAAAACGCTATCAGATCAGGAAGCAAAATCAAAGGAAATTCCCGAAACGCTGAATTGGTCGATGTGAAAGTTTGCTCTCTTCTTCATCACCGTAATGATACAGACAGACCGCTTCTGCGCAGTCATTTTCCAGGTGGGACAGCGCGTGTACTGACTTTAAACCCGCTGAGCGGGATGGGCAAACCATAGGCGGGGAGTCCTTCCGGCCCGAATCAACCGGCGTCCCGGTCCTAGAGAACACACCGGCATTCTTGGAATGCAAAGTGGTCAGTTTTGTCGAGGTAGGTGATCATTCTCTATTCGTCGGCGAGGTCATGGAGGCGGAAGTCACCGAAATACCGAAGGGTCGGGCCGATGATGCCACTTTGTGGTTGAATAAAAATTTGGAGAAAAGGTATTTTATGGGGGGAACTGCTGGGCCTCAGGACATTTGACGGGTGCGCCCGGTAGGGCTGAACCTGTGACCAATAGATTATGAGTTTCCGCACTTCCTCAAGTCGACCCACCCGAACCCACGGAAACATCTGTAACCACCCAAGTGGTGAAGCGGTCAAAGTACGTCTGCGTGCGTAAGCCCGAGTAGAGGCGGGGTCAAGATTGCACCACAATTGCACCAGAAGAAAGCCCCGCTCTAGCGGGGCTTTCTCATATATTAAGCTATCACCGAACAGCCACTAGTCATAGATGATGGAACCCACCTCGATGTTCCAAATATGATCTAAGAAAAAATTAGGGAGTTAACAAATGACAAGCAAAGAATTTGAACCGATTGATCCAACGGTCAGCCCTCGATTTTCTGATATTGCGACGTTTATGCGAACCCGCCGCCATGATATCTCTCCGCAAGTGGATATAGGTTTGGTGGGTGTACCTTTTGATTTGGGCGTGAATTATCGCACCGGCGCGCGGCATGGACCATCGGGTGTACGCGAAGGTTCTCGTGTCATTCGACGTGTTCATCCCAGCAGCGGTATAGCCCCGTTTGAAATCTGTAATGTGGCAGATTTGGGAGATGCTCCCATTAATCCAATGAACAAAGATATTTCTATCGTGCAGATACAGGAATTCTTCGAACAGCTGGTTGAAAATAAAATAACGCCGATTGCTTGTGGAGGCGATCATACGATCCCGCTGCCTATTTTGAGAGCGATCGCCAAGGATACTCCCGTTGGTATTTTACATTTTGATGCCCATGCTGATACTTTGGATGAGTTAGTGGGCGATCGAATTAATCATGCAACATTTCTCCGCCGAGGTTATGAAGAAGGTTTGGTTGATCCTAAAAGGGTGATTCAGATTGGCCTGCGTGGTAGTCGCTTTGCGCTGGATGACATTCAGTTCGGTTACGATGTTGGATTTACCATTATCACCATGGATGAATACGAAGAGATGGGGCGTACCGAGGTGATTCGAAAGATCGATCAAGTGTTAGGTGATGGACCGAGTTATATCTCTTTGGATATTGACGGCTTGGATCCAGCGTTCCTGCCGGGCACCGGTGTGCCAGAAATTGGCGGCATCACGCCACGCGATGCTCAAGTTATTATCCGCTCTTTGCAAGGACGGGAAATAGTCGGCGCCGATATTTCAGAAGTTTCACCACTGCATGACCCCACTGGCATCACTTGTATCACGGTTGCCAATTTGATGTTTGAAATATTGTGCGTCGTTGCTGACTGCGTTCACAGTCGACGATAAAATGAACTAAAGGACAAAGTCTCGCTGGAGCGCAGATAACGGAAAGAAAAAGGGTGTGGCCGCTGAAGATTTCTTCACCATTCAGAGTATCGTTCTGGATATTTGACGAACCCCCGGCGGGTCCGGGGCCACCATCTACCCCGTCTTTGTGTCTCCTGCTAATAAGGAGATTCTGAGTAATTGCTTGCCGCACCATTGCGCTAAGTGGCAGTGTTTTGATGGACGTGGAGAGTAGATAAGACAAAGAAAGTGGCGAATAGAAACGACCAACTTCGAAATCTTAATGGCGGCGTATATGATGTATTAGTTATCGGAGCCGGGATAAACGGGGCGGCCAGTGCGGCGGCATTGGCAGCTGCCGGAGTGCAAGTCGCTTTAGTTGACGCTGCTGATTTTGCCGGATGCACGAGTAGCGAATCTTCTAACCTAATTTGGGGTGGTATAAAGTATCTGGAGAATCTCGAAGTTGGTTTCGTGCGCCAGCTTTGCCAGGGTCGAAACGAATTGATGCGTTCCTACCCAGGTTCGATTCGCGAGACTCGCTTTCTGGCAGCAGTTCACAAGAAGTCCCGCTTTCCGACTTGGGTTCTATGGCTTGGAACATGGGTCTATTGGTGCCTGAGTAATGGATTCACCGGTACCCCTCGGTATCTGTTTCGGCAGGGTGTCAAATCTCGAGAACCGATCATAAAAACCGGCGACTTGGCTGGGGGGCTGATCTACTCGGATGCTAGGCTCATCGACGGCGATGCGAGATTTGTTCTTAACCTGGTTAAGCAGGCCATCAAATCTGGCACAACGGCGATTAATTATCTGGAGGTAATCGAGTTAGAGCGTGAAAGAAGTGGAGGCTGGGTCGTCACGCTGACCGATAGGGTAACGGGTGGCAATTCTTCGCTGCGAGCACGCTACATTGTCAATGCTGGCGGACCTTTTGCCGACCAGTTAAATCGGAAAGCTCAATTTTACACCACCACCCACCACGTATATTCCAAAGGCATCCATCTGATTGTCGACCCAATAACAGACAGCGGCCGGGTACTTGTTTTTTATGCAGATGATGGCCGCATGTTTTTTGCGATACCGATGTCAGGAAAAACCTGTATCGGGACAACCGATACTGCTGTTGAGTCGCCGCTAGTAGAGGTGACAGATGAGGATCGGCAATTTGTTTTGGACAATATCAACAAACAACTCGATCTTACGATGCCGCTGACACGCGGCGACATCTTGGCGGAACGTTGTGGAGTTCGCCCCTTGATAGCGACAGGGGCTCGAGACCGCACGAGAGACGACTGGTTGAATAGGTCTAGGCAATTTGTTGCAGAAGCAAGCAGCAATTTGGGCATTGTCTGCATATTCGGTGGAAAGTTGACCGATTGCCTGAAAGTCGGTGAAGAAGTCTGCCGGGCAGTATCCCGATTTGGCATCGGTTGTGATCCTGGCAAATGGTACGGCGAACCAGGTCAGGAATTACTGGAAGAATTTAAAGCTAAATTAGGTGAAGTCGATGCGGCGCTTGGTAAAGGCAACGATCTTCCATGGGATAAGTTGTGGCGAAAGTACGGTGCTGACGCACTCGAAATCCTGGAGTCGATCCTCCGGGATAAGTCGCGTTCGAAAATTGTGCTGCAGCCTGAGAAAATTTGCAGGGCCGAACTCGAAATGATCCGTAATCAGGAATACGTTGAATCCCTGGATGATTTTCTCAGAA
>Ga0310122_10003002_pt1 | contig 10730 bp, 10 predicted proteins | sample CB6_Bottom_1051__FD_203503 | JGI IMG/M metagenome (GOLD analysis project Ga0310122, IMG submission 203503) | Marine microbial communities from Western Arctic Ocean, Canada - CB6_Bottom_1051 | ecosystem: Environmental > Aquatic > Marine > Oceanic | place: Canada: Western Arctic Ocean | collected...
GAGGAGATATGTCGAATTCGATGGACTTCGCGCTCATGCTGGATGTACTTCCGGCGATGTCATCGGCATTCTGCACCGACATCGGTCGGCTACACCCGGTATCGATCGACCACGTCCATGTTGAGGGTGGCTCCGAGTCCCGGCGTCCGCGGGATGGCTACCAATCCATCCTCCACGACGAGAGGTTCGTTCAGCAGCAGCTCTTCCTGCAGGTGCTGCATCGAGACATGTCCGAGCGTGGCGTTGGGGATCGCCGCGGCCAGGTGAAGCATGAACAGGGTGGAGATATCGGTGCCATCGCCTCCGAGCTGCATCCAGAAGGGCTTGTCGCGAGCCCCGCAGATGTGGGCGTTGCGGAAGGTGCCGCCGACCGTGACACCGAGGATGAAGTAGTCATAGACGTCGGAGTGAAGCGCGTCGATCGGGTCCGGAGTGCCTATGTGGTGGGCGAGTTTCAACCCGAGCTCCTTCTTGAGCCGCCGGTAACCGTCGATGTCGCCCTGCTGGATCGGCGACTCCAGGCAGCGGACCTGGGGAATCGCTTTGAGCTTGCCGCCGATATCGAGGGCGCGCTCGAGGGTGCCGAAGGTCTGGTTGGCGTCGACGGTGATTTCGTAGTCGTCCGGAGCCACTTCGGCAATGGCCGCCACCTGATCGAGCACGTCGGTGTGGGCACGGCGTTTGAACTTGTGCACGCGGTACCCTCGTGCCAACGCCCGTTCGGCCTCGGCGCGCAGGGCCTCGGGCGGGAAGCAGTGGGACCACCAGGCGAGAGGCGCGGTGTCGCGCGCCGGTCCCAGAACCCGCGCCAGCGGCAGGTCGAGAGCCTGGCCCATCAGATCGTAGAAGGCCATCTGGAGGGGGCCGACGCTATCGTCGCCCAGGTAGTTGAAGGGAGATCGACCGGTGTACGTGGCGAGTTGCTCGTCGGTCAGGGACGCGCCCTCGCCGAGACCGGTAAGGCCGTCGTCAGTGTGGACGAGGTAGAGGGAGGTTTTCACGGTCGGCGGCTTCGAGTCGCGCCACTCCCGATGGAAGCGGTCGCCCTCGGCGGCGAATTCCTCATCAGTGGCGCGGTTTGCGAGGCCCCAGCCTTTCTGCAGATGCTCGCGGACGCTCTCTATGTAGGGTATGTCCAAGGCGATGCGCTCGATCCGGGTGATTTTCATCGGTTTGTCCTTTCCTCAATTGTATTAACGACCCCGGTGTATTCATTTACAACTCAGGCCAGCTTACCACCGACACGGAATCGCGCTCCATCGCGTCCCAGTCTGGCACGGCCGGCCGTTCCGGCCTCCAGGCGATCGACATCCAGCCGTCCTCGACGACGAGACGGCCGCGGCAGTCCAGATCCTCATCGGCCGGTCGCGGTGCCAGGCCGCCGACGGTTTCGAAGAGCGGGTCGTTGGCGACGGCGAGGATCGCCTGCGGGTCGCCGCCGTGGACCTGGGCGCCGAAGCTCTCGGCCAGCTGGGCCTGCTTGATCTGTCCGGTGATGCCGATTCCCCGCTGGCGTACGATGTCGGTTGCCTCGAGCGCCAGGTAGGGCGCGGTGTTGAAGGGCTGGCCGCCGATGGCACCGATCCACTCCAGAGCGAGGACCGGCAGGTCGAGGCTGGCGCACAGTTTGCGCAACCCCATGATGTCGTAGTCCTGCAACGGCTCCTCGATCCAGGTGTAGTTCAGTCGCTCGAGCTCGCGACCAATCTGCACCGCCTCCGGGTAGGTGTAGGACTCAACCGGGTCGTGGAGGAGCAGGTAGTCGTCGCCCACCGCAGCGCGCAGGGCTCGCGCCAGCTCGGCGTTGCCCTTCACGCCTCGATAAGAGTGGTCCTTGCACCCCTTGAAGCCTTCCTCTTTCGACTTCAGCGCGTCGGCGACGAGGGTGTCTATGGTCGCGCCGCCGATGTTGCGGTAGGCCGGCACCCGTTCCCGCGCGGCCCCGAGAAGCTTGTAGATCGGCAGCTTCGCCCAACGGCTCGCCAGGTCCCACAACATGCGGTCAACCATATCGAGCACCTGGCGTCCGGTGTAGAAGAACCGCTGCGCGTACCACAGCCGCTGCCACACATACTCGCGGTCGAAGGCGTCGACACCGACGAGGAGCGGAGCGATGACGGCGGCGAACTCGCGGCCCTTCCACAACAGCTCTTCGGCGCTGAAGCCGCTGCCGAAGCCGGTGTAGGCATCCAGGTCGCCGTCGGTGACGAGGCGAAGCGTCGCCTTGTACGTAGGGGTCTCCTCGTCGGCGACGAAGACGGGCGGCGTCAGTTCGGGGGTGCCGCCGTACCCCGAGGTGTGGGTAAACCGCCCCGACAGACCGGGCGGAATCTTGTCGATGGAGCCGCCATGGCCGTGGCCGACCTGGCGCCGTGCCGGCGCTCCGGCGGTGATGTAGACGATGATCTGACGGATGTTCACGACCCGCCTGCCTCGATCGCCGCCCAGTCCAGCTCCATGCCGAGGCCGGGGCCGTCGGGCACCTCGACGTGGCCGTCGATAATGTGGATGGGGTTGGTGATGTAGGGTTGGCCGCCCAGGGATCCGGGCTGCCAACCCTCGAAGAAGGTGCAGTTGCGCAAGCTCCCGATGACATGGGCATGGACGAAGCCGAAGCTGACGCCGACCGAGGTGATCTCGCAGGCGACGTCGAAGCTCTCGGCGAGGCGGGCGATTTTCAGCATGTCGGTGATGCCGCCGCGCCAGGGGACGCTGGCCCGTACGATGTCGGCGGCCCCGTGGGCCAGTACCTGCGAGGTGGCGTGGATGGTGCCGGGCAGGTACTCCGTCGTCGCGATCGGCAGGTCGAGGGCATCGCACAGCTGCTTGAGGCCCATGATGTCGCAGTCCTTCAGGGGCTCCTCGAACCAGTAGTATTTCGTCTCGTCGAGAACGCGGCCAAGCCGCAGGGCGTCGACGAGGAGGTACTGGGCGACGGCGTCGTGCATGAGAGGGAAGTCGTCGCCCACGGCGTCGCGGCAGGCGCGCGCCACGCGGGCCATGCCATCGGCCCCGAGGTGGCAATGATCCTTGTAGCCGGAGAAGCCCTGCTCCTTCGCCCGCAGGGCGTCCTCGACGTAGGCCTCCACGGTGTCGTGGTGGTGACCGGACATGTAGCAGGGAAGGCGGTTGCGGTAGCCGCCGATGAGCTGGTATACGGGCAGGTCGGCCGCCTTGCCGCACAGGTCCCAGAGGGCGACGTCGACGAGGCCGCGCACGCCGTGGGCGAGGTACTTGTAGCGGTCGAGTCGCAGCCCTTCATGCCACAGGCGCTCGCGGTCGAGGGGGTCGGCGCCGATGAGGACGTCGCGGAAGGCGGTATCGATGGTGCGCGACGTGTCGGCGCCGACGCCGAAGCACCAGCCTTCCAGCTCCGAGTCGGTGACGATCCGCATCAGGCCGGCGGACCGGTGGAATCGCAGATCGGTGATCTTCATGCGCTGCCTGTTGTTCTCCCTCACCCGTGTGCATGGGTGTCGATCGAGCGAGAGCGAGAGCGAGAGTGCGGAGAATAATGACCGATGCTGGGGAGGCGGTCAAGGAGGTGGAGTTCCCCGTCGCCACATGCCAGTGGACTGATACGTCCTCAGCCAAGGCCCGTCTCGTACATAGCCGACCCGAGCATCTGGATTACGTGCCAGATAATGTGGTCACTCAGCACTAGCAGATGGTGGATGAACGCTGGGCGCGTCTCTCGCTGGTTGGCCCGGAATTCCCCGATCTGCTGGGAGATGTGGATCCAACGCTCATGCGGCGTGCGAGTATGGCGGCGGCAGAGAAGATCAAGTTCTACCGCCAGGCTGTGATGAAGAACGTACCGAGGGCTGGGTGCGTACGTCCAAACCCGGGTTCCGCTTGGAGCGAGAGGTGAGGTGAGCGATGTCTACTTCCGTTTCGAAGCCGGTGAGATCGCTGAATTTCGCGCCGAAATATGCAGGGCCGGGCGTGCTCGAACAGTTCTTCGCTATTACCGGGGCCAGGCGGTTAGGCGAAATGTCGCTGGTCGATGCCCGCTCACCCATAAACCAGAGCGGCCTGCTCTTCCACGAGACGCTCTTCGATGAGAATGCGGTTTCTCACATCGCTTTTGGCAAGGCTTATCCCGACGGCGTGGAGGGCGGCGCGCAAATGTCGGAGGACCAGCTGACCGCGCTGGGCGTCAACCAGTCTGATACCCATGTGGATTCATGGTAGGTACGTACGGATACAATGCGAGTGATCGGGGTGTGTGCAAGTGGTCGGGAAGTGGTGATTATGGAGAACGGGCAGTTTACGGGTGACGTTCTGGGAGATGCTGCCTGAGCGGGATGGGAGGTACAGTGCAGGGTCGTCGTGATTGACCTAAAGATAAGCGGATGGACCTGTATTTCTCAGGAGTCACATCGCGTCAGTGAATGGGTGAGATTCAGTCTTCCCACGCGCAGAAGCCCCCGTCCATGCTAAAGACATCTTCGAAGCCGTTCTCCTGAAAATAGGCGGCCCCGCTCTGGCTGGTTATGCCGTGGTAACAATAGACGATATGGGTCTGAGTCTTGTCGGCTGCGGCGAAGAAGGGACCGACATTGGTGTCGTTTAGCTGGATGGCACCAGGGATATGGGCTGTCTCGTATGAATCGGGGTCGCGGATGTCGATAAAAACGGCGGTGTTTTGGGCGAGCTTTTCCCTGGCATCGCCGACTGAAATGGTCTTTATGGTGAGCGCTTCCATTGGGTGCCTCTGGCCGGGTCATTCCTCAATGTGCCGAGCGATGACCATTTTAATCAAGGCCTGCCGGGCAACTCCGAGGCGCCGAGCTTCGCGGTCCAGGCGTTGAATCATCCAGACCGGGAAGTCCACGTTGACTCTCTTCTGTTCTGTCCCGGGCCGTCTTGCCTTCGAGAATTCGAGATACCTGGTGATGTCTTCACCCGTGTCGAATTTCTTGTCGAATTCCTCAGCTTTCATAGGCCTCAGCCTCCTGATGCCGTGCTCGGCGAACGGAAATGATGCGGATGTTCTCAGCGCGCAGCGTAAACACGGCCGACCAATGTACGAGAGCGATTCTCCCGATCAGCACAAAGCGCTGCTCACCTTGTGTCCGCGCCGGGATTTCAAGCCTGTCCGGATCCATCCAGAGCGCCTGAGCCTCGATGAAGTCGATCCCGTGCTTCTTCTTGTTTGAGGCGCTCTTATGGGAGTCGAACTCGAAATCCATGGTATAGGTATAGGGAGTATACCGTCTGGGTATCGGATGTCAACCATTGCCGTCCCGGGCAATTTACCCTGTCGGCGAGGCGGCGGCCAGCTGCGGGAACAGGGACACGGCGTAAAGAGGGTAGTTACAGACTTTGCCGTCGCGCTTGAGGTTGAGGAGGGTAGTGCGCGACAACACAGATGGGGAAAACTGGTTGTCGTAAGATCTCAGGCTCTTGCTTCTGGGGTTGATTCCGGCTTTGGCCTCCAGCGGGAGGATTTCGTTGCCGTATTCGCACAGGAAGTCCAGTTCCGCGCGCTGGCCTTCACTTTTCCAGTAGTAAAGGTCCGACTTGGCGGCACTCAGCTGCTGGGCGACGTAGTTCTCTACATAAGCGCCCTGGTACTGGGTGAAGAGAGCGTCGCCGCGGGCGAGGATTTCTGATGGCGGAAAACATGAACTTCCTGTTCTCTCGCGCCAGCTGGGCAGGTATGGAGTCCCAGATCATGGAGAGCTTGGGGACCTCCGCTGCCTGAACATGCTTCGAGAAATCCAAGAGGAAGGAGTCGATGATTCCCTCCTGCACCTGGCGCACCTGCGCAGGATCGCCACCAGCGGCGAATCGATTCACGGCTTCAGGCATGCCGCCGACGAAATAGTAATCGCGCAGCAGGTCTATTAGCTGGTTGTGGATCGGTTCGGGGAAGGGCTCAAAGCTTTCCCACTCTGCGATCAGGGCACGCAACTCAAAGCGTCCGACCGCGTTGAGGAACTCAGGGAAGGTGAGCGGGTACATGTCGAGGAAGTTCACCTTGCCCACGGGGAAAGACCGGGGTCGGGATAGCTTGACGCCCAGGAGGGAACCGGCCGCGACGATGTGGTAGCGGTTCGCCTGCTCGTTGAAGTACTTGAGGGAGAGAAGAGCGTCGTTGGAGGTCTGTACTTCGTCAAAGACAATCAGATGGCGTGCCGGCTCGATGGTCCATCCCTGATAAAGCGACAGATTACGGATGATCTTTTCGGGATCGAGGCTGTTGCTGAAGAAAGCCCGCACGTCGGGATCGCGCTCGAGGTCGAAGTAGGCTATCCTGTCGTAATCGCGACCGCCGAACTCTTGCAGGATGTAGGTTTTTCCCACCTGTCGGGCCCCTCGGACGAGCAGGGGCTTACGCTGGGAGGAGGATTTCCAGGCAAGGAGGTCATTGTAGATGTCTCTCTTCATACAGGAAATCTACTGAACAACAGGGCATCTGAGCAATATCGAAGGGTCATAAATGTGGGAATTATCTCATTATATGGCTTAATTACGTGATGGAATCCACGAATTTTGGCCATATGATGAGGCGCATCCGGTTGGCATGACCACTCAGCACACCGATCACGCAACGGAGGAGACGTTACTGTGTAAATCGCGCTACCCGGAAAAACAGGTCCTGACGGAATGTGCCTTCACGGATAGCATCCTGCAGGTCTATGTTGGTCGCCGCCACCGTCGGCACCACTGCCGACGGGACTCTTGTCTCACCACCCCACCTCACGCCTGATGCGCCCGACAGTCTCCGCATCCGTGACAAACGGTATCTCCGGTTGCGCCGGAACAACCAGCTCATGGCTCTCAGCAAACGGCGTCTCCCGCACCTGCAGATTGTAGGCCATCACCATGAGGGTCTCGAGATTCACCACATCCATCGCATTGTAAGCCAGCAGGGTCTCCAGCGCCCGCTTGTTGCCATTGCGGTAGAAGTCGAACCACAGCAGGACGGCAAAGAATCCGTCGATCTCCTCGGCGCCATCGCGGGCGATACCCAGCTGCTGCTCGCATCCCTTGAGCCCGCCGCGATATCCCAGGCTGCCCAGCACATAGCGCAGGTCGATGTGGGCCTGATCGATGGTGCCGCCCAGGTAGTTGCGCACGAAGGGGGCGTCGAAGCTCTTGCCGTTGTAGGTGACGATGAGCTGATAGGGAGCGATCGCCTCGTTGAATTGCCACAGGTTGTCGTCCTGCACGTAGTGCTGCAGGGTCTCGCCGTCGTAGAGTACTATGGTGGTGATGTAGTCCTCGAGAGATCGTAGGCCAGTGGTTTCGATATCGAAGTAGGCCACGGTGTGACTGAAGTGAGGGAACAGACGCCATTGCTGGGAGGAGGGGAGGTGCTGGTAGAAGAACGCGGGATCTCCATCGGCGAGGCGGGCGCTGGATTCGTCCAGACACTGCTTGAGCACGTCCGCTTTCCTCGGCCCCAGAGGCAGGGAATCGCGATTCAAGACATCGTCCCAGGTAAGCAATCCGGCGTCCCACAACTGGCGTTCGGTTTTGGGGCCGATTCCGGGTGCGTGGCAGAAGGTGTTCTCTAGCATGATCTCTCAGGTACCTGTATGGGGAGCGGAGGCCAGCGAAGGTCCGGCCATGCGCGCGGTAAGGCTCGATTGCGACGGACCGGGTTCGTTGGTTGGCACTCGTTCGGCCAGTCGTGTCGTCGAGGGTGGTACCGGTTCCGGAATCTCCGGCGGGCTGCACAACTCGTCCACCACCCACCCCACCGGCACCCGCATCCGGCCCTCATTCTTGCGGTCAAACAGCAGATAGCCCTTGTCGACGCCGTGTTGGAAGATGTCGCGGGTGAGCTTGACGTCGTCGCGGCAGTATTTCTCGATCAGGTCCATCCGTCCCTGCTTCCACCAGCGCAGGGCGTCCAGGCCGTTGGCGGACTTGGGGGTGTTGAGGGTGGCCTTGGCGAGGCTGTCGAGGCTGACGCGGTACTTGAGGTGCTGGCGGATCTCGCGCAGCATGTCGAGGGTGTTGAGCTGGCGGAAGTCGAAACGGGTATAGCCGCGCAGGACGCTGTAGTCGAAGCCGATGATGTTGAAGCCGACGACAAGATCGGCGCGTTGCAACAGCGCGATGAGGTCGTCGACCTGGTCCTCGAGGTAGGTGACGAAACGATCCTCCCGGCTGTCCCAGGAGATGCCGCACGACATCCGCATCAGGTAGGTCTTGTTCCAGCCGCCGACTTCGGCGGCGCTGAGCTGGGTCTCGAGGTCGAAGACGACGACGTGGGGTTGTTGCGATGGGTCGGCGGCGGGGGGGTCATTGTCGACCTCCTCCCAGTCGGCGTAGATCGGGGGCTCCGACTCGATGGCGTCGTGCTCCTGGGGCTCTGTAGCCAACTCGCGGCGGCCGGTCAGGAGCTCGAGGAGGTGGATGCAGCCGGCCTTGTCGAGCGGCTTGTTGCCCGCCCCGCAGGTGGGGAAGTGGATGCAGGAGGGGCAGCCTTCGTCACAGTCGCAGTTGCTGACAAACTCCAGGGTCAGCTCAAAGAGCCGATCGAGCATATCGAAGCCGGTTTCGGCCAGGCCGATGCCGCCGGGGTACTGGTCGTAGATAAAGATCGCGCCCTTGCCGAACTGGGGGTGCATAGGGTAGCAGATGCCGCCCACGTCGGTCTGCTTGCTGAGGGCGAGCAGGGGGAAGAGCGACTTGACGGCGTGCTCGGTGGCGTGCAGCGATCCCATGTGACGAAAGCCGTGGGCCTTGAGGTCCTTCTTCCAGCTCTCCTCCATCTCGATCCAGAAGCCGACGGTTTCGAAGGTCTCCACCGGGCTCTCCAGGGAGTGCCGGCTGAGGATGGCCTGGTCGCCGACGCGGACTTTCTCGTAGGCGATGACCTGGGAGCTGACCAGCAGCCGCCCGATGCGGGCCATGTACCCGTGCATCGGTTTTGAGCGCAGCTCCTCGATGACTTCGGTCTCCTTCTCCTGCTTGGGACGGGTGTAGTAGGGGACATCGACTTGCTGGATGTCGATCTGCCGTTTGACGGGGTTGCGCTCGCCGATCAGGTACTGTCGTCCCCGGTGCAGGTAGAGGGCGCCTTCGTGGCATTCGGTGTAGAGCTGGCCGCCGCTGACGGTGCCTATTACGGTCTTTTTGCCTTCCCCATCTCCACTGCTGCCGCTGTCCAGGCAGATGCTCCACGACTCGCCGATGGTGCGCATATTGACGAGCCGGTGCGGCTGTTTGCGCGAGGCGAACCAGGCGTCGCCGTCGGCGCTCTGCAGGATCTCGCCCGCGGCGGTGAGCTCTTCGAGGGCAGCCTGCCACCCGGGGATATCGTACTCCGGCTCGGCCAGGGACAGGGGAATCTCGCGGGCGGCGCAGACCATGTGAGACTTCATGATGTATTTGTTGGAGGGATCGACGACCGCGTTTTCGATGTGGCGTTCGAAGAAGTGGCGGGGGTGGTTCATGAAGAACTGATCGAGGGCATCGCGGCTGGCGATGAGCAGGACGAGGGATTCGCGGCCGGAGCGGCCGACGCGACCGGCGCGCTGCCAGGTGTTGACGATGCTGCCCGGGTAGCCCACGAGGATGCAGACGTCGAGACCGCCGATGTCGATACCGAGCTCCAGCGCCGAGGTGGAGACCACGCCCAGGAGGTCGCCAGAGAGGAGGGAGGCCTCGATCTGGCGGCGCTCCTCGGGCATGTAGCCGGCGCGGTACGAACTGATGCGGTCGAGCAGTTCGGGCCGGCCCTGGGTCGCCCAGCGGTAGATGAGCTCGGTGATGACGCGGGCCCGGGTGAAGACGATGGTGCGCAGCTGCTGGGCGACGCTGGTGGCCAGCAGGCGGGCGGCGACCGTGTTGGGTGACTCGGCTGGATTCAGGAAGACGAAGTGCCGGGTCGCGGTCGGGGCGCCGCTGTCGGTGACGGCGACGAAGTCGCGGTTGAAGAGCTTGCCGGCCAGCTCCTCGGGGTTGCCGATGGTGGCCGAGCAGGTGATGTATTGAGGACGGCTGCCGCAGGCGGCGCAGATGCGGTTGAGGCGGCGCATGACGTGGAGGATGTGGCTGCCGAAGATGCCGCTGTAGGTGTGGAGCTCGTCGATGACGACGTACTTAAGGTGCTTGAAGAACTCCTCCCACGCCTCGTGAAAGGCCAGGATGCCGGCGTGCAGCATGTCCGGCGTGGAGATGAGAATATTGGGAGGGTGCTCCTTGATTTTTTTGCGGATGTGGGGTTTGGTGTCGCCGTCGTACACCTCGACGGTGAGCGGGGCGTCGTCCGCGAGGGGGCCCAGGTTGTGGAGCACGCTCTGCAACTCGTCGAGCTGGTCATGCTCGAGGGCCTTGAGCGGAAAGATGTAGAGCGCGTGACCGCGGGGATCCTGGATCATGGACGAGAGCACGGCGGCGTTGTAGACCAGGGTCTTGCCCGAGGCCGTAGGGGTGGCGAGAACGACGTTGCGGCCGGCCTGGATGTGACGCAGACCCTCTTCCTGGTGGGTCCAGAGGTCGCCGATGCCGGCCGCGTCCATGACGCGGCGGACCTCCGGGCCGAGGTGGTCGATGTTCCCGGCGAGGCGCTCGGGGAGAGGGGGGATGGTCTCCTCATGGACGACGGCGTCGCCGAGGGGAGTGGTCTTGAGGTGGCGGAGGTAGGTGGTGACCGTGGCGGGAGAGTGGGCTGGGGGAGTGGGTGGCCGCTGGTCAGGTGGAGAGGGGGGTTGAGCTACATCGGGGAGGCTTGCGTAGTCAGCTGCCTGCGGGTCGATGGCGAT
>Ga0310122_10003003_pt1 | contig 10728 bp, 6 predicted proteins | sample CB6_Bottom_1051__FD_203503 | JGI IMG/M metagenome (GOLD analysis project Ga0310122, IMG submission 203503) | Marine microbial communities from Western Arctic Ocean, Canada - CB6_Bottom_1051 | ecosystem: Environmental > Aquatic > Marine > Oceanic | place: Canada: Western Arctic Ocean | collected...
CCCGGTGGCTTTCCGAAAAATCGTTTTGAAACCGGCCAAGCTCGACTAGCCGCTTGGCCAAGCGCAACCTCTGGCCATGGAAACCAAGCCCGCACCCACCACCCTCCGGGGCATCATCAGGCACCTTGGCCCGGGGCTGATCATCACCGCGACCATCGTCGGCTCCGGCGAACTGATCGCCACGCCGGCGCTGGCTTCCGAGGTCGGTTTCACCATGCTGTGGTTCATCATCCTCGGCTGTTTGATCAAGGTGTTTGTCCAAATTGAACTGGGCCGCTACACGGTGACCCACGGCAAGACAACGCTCGAGGCGATGGACAGCGTGCCGGGGCCGCGACTGCGCGTCTCGTGGATGGTTTGGTTTTGGGTGGTCATGTACATCGGCTCGACGATGCAGGTGGCCGGAATGATGGGGGGCATCGCCAGCCTGATGGTGAGTGCCGACTCCGGCTGGCATCTCGCGCTGATTGCCGGGGTGGCGCTGGGCTGCATCGCGCTGCTGCTCTCGGGCCGGTACCGGCTGGTGGAGGGTGTGTGCATCGGCATGGTGGTGCTGTTCACGCTCTTTACCGGTGTGGCGCTGGGTTCGCTGCAGTTCACGGAATTTGCCATCAACGGCCGCGACATCGTCAGCGGACTGAAGTTTTCGATGCCGGAAGATTTTTCGACGGCATTCGGCGCGTTTGCCATCATCGGCGTCGGCACGTCGGAGTTGATTTATTATCCGTACTGGTGCCTCGAGAAAGGCTACGCCCGGTTCACCGGCAAAAACGACAACACCGTCGGCTGGTTCGACCGCGCGCAGGGCTGGCTCAACGTGATGCGCTGGGACGCGTGGGTGTCGTGCGCCATTTACACCAGCGCGACAGTGGCGTTTTACCTGCTCGGCGCGGCGACGCTGCACAGCGCCGGCCTCGAGGTCGGCGACGAAGGCATGGTTGACACGCTGTCGAAAATGTACGAGAGCGCCTTCGGGCCTACCGGCGCGGCGTTGTTCAAAGTCGGTTGCTTCTGCGTTTTGTTTTCAACCGTGTTCGGCGCCACGGCGGCCAACGCCCGGCTTTTTGCCGATGCCGTGCCGGTCTTCGGCATCCGGCAGTACGCATCCGACGACGAGCGCCACGCGATGGTGAAAGTCGGCTGCGTGGTGTTGCTGGTGCTGTCGTTTGTGATTTTCGCCCTGTTCGGCAAACCGGTCACGCTGGTGTTCATGGGGGCGTTTGCGCAGGGAGCATTGCTGCCGTTTTTGGCGTTGGCGTCCATTTATTTATTGCTGACGCGGGTGGATCGGCGGCTGCATCCGGGCCCTGTTTGGAAGGGATTTCTGGTGCTGGCCGCCTCCTGCATGATCTTCATTGGGGCGTACAAGGCGGTGGAGGAGGTCGGCAAACTTTTCACAGCGGACGATGCCGCCACGGAAAGCGCCGAGCCGGTGAAACCACAAAATGAGCCAGCCAAGTAACCCGGCCTTCACGTCGTTCATGCAGGCGATCGACACTGGAGACCTGCCGGGGCTTGGCCCGGAGGTGCGTTCGTCCGCGCGGCCAAGCGCGGTGCTTGGCCAAGCGGTGGGTGCGCTTGGCATGAGCGGCGAGTCGGCCGGCTTGGCCAAGGCGGCGGCGCTGCTGTGGCATGATCATCTCGACGAGTCGCATACCGTTTCGCAGGACATCGGCTCGGCGGACGGCAGTTTCCTGCACGGCATCATGCACCGCCGCGAGCCGGATTACCCGAACGCAAAATACTGGTTCCGCCGCGTGGGCGATCACCCCTGTTTCCCCGCTTTGGCCAGCGATGCGACCGAATACCTGGACGCCGCCGGCGACGAGGCCTTGGCCAAGCGCCTGGCCCCGGGTGGCCACTGGGATCCGTTCGCCTTTGTCGATGCCGTCGAGGCGGCGGTGCGCTACGGCAACCCGTCCGAGATCGGGCTGTTGCAGCACGTCCAGCGCATCGAGTTTGAGACGCTCGCGCAAACCTTTCTCGCCTAGCCTGGCCAAGCAATGAATCATGGCTGAGTTTCTCAAGGTTCTCTCGGCGGTGTTGCCGGTTTTTTTGATCGCGCTGCTGGGCTTCCAGTTGCGGCGGATGGATTGGCTGACCAAGGCGGCGGACGACAGCCTGCTCAAGGTTTCGGTCAACGTGCTGCTGCCATGCCTCGCCTTCAGCAACATCAGCAACAACCCGGAGCTGCTCAAGCCGGAGAATGTCTGGCTGCCGCCGGTGGTCGGTTTTTTCACGATCGGTCTGGGCATGGCCATTGGCTGGCTGGTGCGGAAGTTTGCCACCGGCGACTCTGATGCCACAGGACGCACATTTGCCATCAGCATAGGCGTATTTAATTTCGGCTTCGTGCCGATCCCGCTTGTGGAATCGCTCTTCGGCGAGAGTGCGGTCGGGGTGCTCTTCGTGTTCAACGTCGGGACGCTGCTGGCGATGTGGTCGCTTGGCGTGATGATGCTGCACGGCGACCTGCGCACCGCCATGCGTAAGGCCATCAACGTGCCGGTGGTGACTGTTGTGCTCGCGCTTGTCGTGAATGCCACAGGGCTGCATGCGTACATCCCAGGATTGGCCAACGACACGATCAAGACGCTTGGCCTCTGCGGCATCCCGATGTCGATCCTGCTCATCGGGGCGATGATGAAGGATCACTTCGGCGAGTGTGACTTTCGGTCATCGTTCCGCGTGTGCTGGGTCAGCGTGGCACTGCGGCTTGGCCTGCTGCCGCTGGCGATGATCGCTCTGGCCAAGTGGCTGCCGTGCTCGACCGAACTAAAGCAAGTCCTGCTTGTAGCGGCGGCAATGCCCTCGGCGATTTTCCCGCTGCTGATCGCCCGACTGTACGGCGGCAACCCGGTCGTCGCGACGCAGGTGGCCATCGTCACCACACTGGTCAGCCTGGGTACGATCCCGCTATGGCTGCGCGCCGGGGCAGCGTTCATCGGTCTGGACTTCGAGTAGTGTGCCCCGGTAGGAACTGGCGGACGGCTGGGACAGCCATTCCCACGACGAATGTGGCTTGCAGGCGGGGGAGTGTTCGCGTAGGCCAAGGCGCATGCGAGCAACCCTGCTTCTCTCAATCGTCGGTGCGCTGTTCCTTCAGCCAAGCTTGTCCGCGGACGAGTCCCTCAAGGTGATGACCTACAACCTTCGCTACGCCAGCAACAGCAAGCCCAACGCCTGGCCGGATCGCCTGCCGCACATGGCCGACATCATCAAGAAAACGAACCCCGACATTTTCGGCACACAGGAGGGCAAGTTTTATCAACTCAAGGAACTCAACGCCAAGATCCCGGGCTACACCTGGTTTGGAACCGGTCGAGACGGTGGCAGCAGGGGCGAGTTCATGGCGATCTTTTACAAGCCGGAGCGGTTTGAGATTTTGGAGTACGACCACTTTTGGCTGTCCGACACGCCGAACGTGATCGCCTCGACAACCTGGGGGCACAGCAACCGGCGGATGGTGACGTGGATTCGGTTTCTCGATCGCAAAACGAAAAAGGAATTCTACTTTTGGAACACACACTTCGACCACCGCATACAGCCGGCCCGCGAAAAGGCGGCTCTGCTGGTGAACAAGAAAGTGGCCGCGTTAAAAACCAAATTGCCGATTCTCTTGGTGGGAGACTTCAACGCCTCAGCCGGGATGAACCAGGCCTATGACACACTGACAAAGGACGGCGGTTTTGTGGACACACTGCTCACGGCGAAGAAGGCGATCAACGCCGAATGGAACACGATGAACGGTTTCAGGCAGGTACAAAAGGGTGCGCGGCGGATTGACTGGGTGTTGGCCAAGGGGCTGTTGAAAACCAGCGAGGCGGAGATCGTGCTATACGATAACAGCAAGCAGTATCCAAGTGATCATCAACCGGTTTCGGCGGTCATAACGCTGGAATAGCCCAAACAGTCAGGCGCTGGGAGATTGAGGGATTATTCCTCCTCGAAATCAACGTTGATGTTGTTGTTGTCGAGCGTGCTGCCTTCGGCCTGAGCCAGACGCGACAGCGCCGTGAGGTATTGCACCTTTGCGTTGATCTCGGAGTAGCGCCGGTTGGTGAGATCGCGCTGGGCCTGCAGCACCTGGTAATTTTCAATCGCACCCTCGTTGTACCGTTTCGTCTCGTTTTGCAGGGCCAACTCGCTGCTGAGCCGCGCCTGTCGTGACACGGTAATTTGCTCAAACCGATACTCGGCATCGCGGATGAGCCGGTCGATCTCGACCATGATGGACTGCTCCAGTTCCTTGTGCTGCAACACCGCCTGTTCCTTTTGCACCTGGGCGGTTTCGTAGCTGGCCCGTGCCGAGCGGTTGGGGATGGGGATGCTGAACTGAAGGCCGATCGAGTAATTGGGGTAGTCGCCCCGGCGGACATCGCGAAAAGCATTGTTGAAGGAGGCGCTACTCTCAACAAACGGTGTCTTGTCCCTGAACTTGACGACGGCACTGTCGCTGCCGGAAAGCCCGTAAGTGGCCCGCAGATCCAGTTGGGGGTAAAGCTGGTTCTTGTTGTATCGCAGCCGAATGTCCGCGTTCTCGAGCGAGATTTGGCTTTGCAGAATCTCCGGGCGCTGGTTGAGCGCCTTGTCCCAGCTGTCGTTCCGGCTGAACACCGTTTGCACCGGGTTAAGCTCCCCGACAGGCAGCAACTCGGCGGCCTGGGCGGCCCCGAAATCGTCGGTCAAAAGCCGCTTCAGTGTGTTGACGCTGTCGGCATAGTTGTTCTGTACAGAGAGCAGCGAGCCTTTCTGCGAATAAAGTTCGGCTTCCAGTTGGGGAAGCTGCGACTTGGCCAGCGTGCCGACTTCTGCCCGGCGTTTTTGGTTGCTGAAATTTTTCTCCGTCAACGCGAGCGTCTCCTCGGCAACCTTCACATTTTCGCGGCTGGCGATCAGTGCGTAGTACGCGAGCTCGACGCTGGACACGGTCTGCGTGATTTGCCGAATGACCGTGAGGGAGGAACTCTCGACCTGTTGTTTTTGCAGCTTGATATTCATCCGCGTGCCGTCGATCCACGCGCCCCTTAGCAATGGCTGCGTGATGGAGGCGCTAAAGCCGGTGCCGTAACTGCCAAACGGGAAATCTCGCGAGTCGATGCCGGTTGTCTCCGAGGAGTTCAGGCCCATGCTGTACCGCGTGCCGAACGGCGTCACACCGTTCAACCCGATGTTGTGCCGGAACGAGTCCGTTTCACTGGAGGGGATGGTGAACTCGAGCGGGTTCTGGCGACCCTTGCTCTCGCGAAAACTATCCGTGCCGCCGAGGCTGAACCGCGGGTCGTAGGCGCCGTACGCCCCCCGCAGGTTCATGGCGGCCAGGCGCGGCTGGTAGTTGGTGATGCGGAGGCTGAGGTTGTTCTCGAGCGCAAGCTGGATGCACTGCTGTAGCGTGACCGCGCCGTTGGGAATCTCGGAGGCATTGGCAGTGAGCAGCATCGCCGAGGCGAAAATTCCAAGGATAAGTTTTTTCAACGACATGAGGCGGCGAGGGTGCGTCATTCGCCCCTGTTCGTCAATCTGGAGTAAGTTGCGGTTTTGCATAAAAAACATGTCTGCCCTTCTGCCGGGCAAAGGCCATACGCCCTGACGCCGGTCACGGTTTCAGGATTCGGTAAAAAAGCTCTCCTTCCTTGGGGGCGGTCTTGTCGATGAATGAGTTGACCGGGGGGGTGGCTGGCAGCAGCCCGGAGACGGTCTCGAACGCTTGGCCAAGCGCGGCGGCCCGCTGCACTTGGTACGATTTGCCGGCCACGCTGTGCCAGCGGATCTCCGGGCCAAGCGCGGTTTGCCGGCTTGCCGGCAGGATGGCGAACACCGAGTCCGGGTCGGCGGGGTCGGTCCCGGCGGCGAGTTCGTCGTTGTCACTCGCGCCGTCGGCATCCGCATCGTCCGCGTCGAGGTCGAGTTGCACGATGTCCAGCTTGTGGTCGCCGGTGTTCATGTGGTGCATCAGCAGCACGGCGGGCCGGCGGCCTTCCCGCTTGGCCAAGCCGCGATCGACGGCGATTTTGACCGGCTCGTTGGCGTCGTACATCACCGTGCCGTTGATGCCGAATGCTGAGTGCACCACCGGCTTGGTGACGTCGTAACGGATCAGCTGCGTGCGATCGATCTCGGGGTAGCCGTACTGCTCGGCGCCGAGCGTGAGCACGCGAAAGTCGAAGTCCGTTTTCTCCTCGTCGAGCCCGAGCATGCGCGCCGGGACCGGCAGCACCATCACGCTGTTGTTGAACGGCACCGTGTCGTACTCGTCCGGCGGGAACACGTTGAGATAGCCTACATCGGCGATGCCGCGCTCATCGCGTGGCACACGGATGAGGATGGAAAGAAACACGTCATCGGCGTAGGCGGACACGGTCAGGTCATCCTTGAGCAACCCGCCGTTGCTGCAACTGGCCAGCTCGTGGTCGATCCAGCCGTTGAAGTCTGTGTCGATCTGCAGGTGCGGATCGTAGAGGAATGAGTGCGGATTCGTCCACGGCCCGGCATTGGCGATGCCGAAGTAAAGCGTCGTCTCGGCCACCGAGCCGGCTTGCGGGTAGTCCGACGCCACACCGAACGCCAGCACGTCGGCGGAGATGTCCGCCGGGTCGGTGAGCAAATTGTTCCGGGCACTGACCCCGGCCAGCTCGAACACCGACACCAGCGGCTTGGGATGCGCCGAGCCGCCCTCGAGCGATAGTTCGAGTGTCACGAGGTTCCGGGCCGGCAGGCCAAGCCGGGTCACCGTGGTTTTCCTAGCAGCGGCGGCGCGGATGAGTGCGTGGTATGGCACGCGCAGTTTTTCGGTGTCGTTGGCCAGCACGATTTTGCCGCTGACCTCGTACACCCAGCTTCGGACACGGTCATTGAGCAGGGACGGGGTCAGCGGGTCGCCGGTGCGGTCGAACTGGGCCGGGTCGGCGCTGAAACGTACCGGCACCAGCTCGTGCGACTTGGCCGCAATGGTGATTTTGTTCACCGGCAGCCCGATGTCAAAGCCGTTTTCCGTGACTGTTTCCTCGACGGACAGGTCGAATTTGGCCTCCGAGTCTCCGTGGTTTGTCACCCGGATTTGCCGTGTCTCCTCCCATGGCTTGGCCAGGGCCAGCGAGCCAAGCGAGAGGGTGGTCAATCCGTCGGTGCCCTCCGCCATCGCTGTCACGGTGGTGTCCACCGCGTGGGCCACGTCGAGAAATCCGGCCCCGGCGAGCGACTCGGGATAGACGGTGCCGTTCTTGTGCAGCAACGGCTTGGCCGTATTGAGCAACAGCGCCTTGATCTCGGTGGCACTCCAGCCGGGATGCGCCTGCCTGGCTAGGGCCGCCGCGCCGGCAACATGCGGCACGGCCATCGAGGTGCCGATGAACCATGCGCCGCCGGTGCCAGTGCCCATCCGGGCCGATTGAATCAACTCGCCCGGCGCGATGAGCTCGGGCTTGAGGAGGCTGTGCGGCGACGACGGTCCGCGCGCGCTGCGCGCTGCCATGCGGTATACCGAGCCGTCGAGCTTGGCCGAGCCGACGGCGATGACGGAGCGCTCCACGCCTGGCGCGGCGACATGGTAGAAATTGTCGTTGTTCGAGTTGCCGGCTCCCGAGACGATCACGCTGCCCAGCCGTGTGAGGTTGGTGTACACCTCGGCCTCGGCCTCATGTTTTTCCTCGAGGCCTAGCGTGGACCCGAGTGAGAGGTTGACCACGTCCATGCGGTCGGCGAAGTCGTTGTCGGCGTTGGGGTCAGCGCACCACTCCAGCGCGTCCAGAACGAGGTTTGTTGAGCCAAGCGCGTTGTCGCCGAATATTTTCAACGCGAACAATTTGGCCTTCGGCGCCACGCCGGGCCGGAGGAGGAACTCGGAGTAATCCAGCCCCGCATAATAGTCGCCCTCATACGGACGCCCCTGTTTCGTCACGCCAACCCCGGCGACGATGCCCGCCACGTGGGTGCCGTGGCCGTAGCCGGAGCGGTCCAGCGGGTCGCCGTCCGGCAACGGCACGTCATTCGCCCCGGAGTAATCCTTGCCGGCAAAATCCCAGCCATCGACCTTGTCGGTGGGGAACGTGCCCTCCTCGACTTTCGTGGCGTCGTTGGATTGATACGCCTCCTTCGTGCCGGCACCGCCGAACATGGCGTGCGTGTAGTCCAGCCCGGAATCGATCACCGCAATGCGCATGCCTTCCCCGTCGAAGCCGGTGATCCTTGTTCCCCAGGCCGTTTTTGCGCCGATTGCGGGCACGCTTGTCTTGGTGAGAGGTTCGTATACCCGCGGTCGCTCGACCCGTTTGACGCCGGCCCGCTTGGCCAAGACGGCCCTCTTCTCCCGGGTGATCCGAACCCGCAGGGCGTTGACGAGCCTAGAGTAGCGCCGGGTCACTCTGACTCCATCGGCCTGGAGCCACTCGGCCATGGCGTCCTGTTCGCCAGCGATACGCTTGGCTTGGCGCTGTACCGCTTGGCCAAGTGTAGCGCCATTGAGGCCGGCCTGTTTTTGCTCGAGATAAAACGGAACCAGCGCCTGGCCCTCGAGCTGCACCAACACCGGCAAAGCTGGCGGCGGCTCAATCGCCTTGGCCAAGGGCAGGCCGGCAACGAGCCACAGCAGGGAAACGTGAAGCAAAACAAAGGAATGCGGGAAGCGGCTCATGAGGCTGAGTTTTGGCGCTTGGCCAAGCGATGGCAGCGCCGCCGCATCCTGTGTGAGCGTCCACGTCTTGGCAAGTTCGAGGCTGGGCGGTGACAAAATCTGCGTTAAATTTCAGGGCGGACTTGCATCCAGTTTTTCGGCTTACTATCTTGCCGCGACCGGTTACCGGAACTGATGCAAGCCGACCACTTGATGACTCCGTTTCACCTCCCGACTCCGCACCCCTCGCGCGGCAACTGACTTGATGCCCGACCCCGAGATCACCCCGAAAGTCATTGAGGAACACGGCATCACCCCGGAGGAGTACGAACGCATCCTCGAGGTGCTCGGCCGAGAACCCAACTTTACTGAGCTGGGTATTTTTTCCGTGATGTGGAGCGAGCATTGCTCCTACAAAAACACGCGGCCATTGCTCAAGACCTTCCCAACCCAATCGCCGAAGGTCATCGTCGCTGCCGGGGAGGAAAACGCCGGCGTGATCGACATGGGCGACGGGCTCGCCGTGGCGTTCAAGCTCGAGTCGCACAATCACCCCAGCGCGGTCGAGCCGTTTCAGGGCGCGGCGACCGGTGTCGGCGGGATTATCCGGGATATTTTCACAATGGGTGCCCGGCCGATCGCCTGCATGGACTCGCTGCGTTTTGGCCGTCTCGAGTCGCCAAGGGTGCGCCAGTTGTTCCGTGGCGTGGTGGCTGGCATATCGCATTACGGGAACTGTATCGGCCTGCCGACCGTCGCGGGCGAGGTGTATTTTGACTCGTCGTACGAGGGGAATCCACTAATTAACGTGTTCTGCCTTGGGGTGTTACGGCATAGTCAGATTGCCCGGGGCGCGGCCAAGGGAGTCGGCAATCCGGTGTTTTACGTCGGCCCGGCGACGGGGCGGGACGGCTTGGCCGGTGCGGCGTTTGCGTCGCAGGACTTGACCGAGGAATCGGCCGAGCAACAGCGCGGCGCGGTGCAGGTGGGCGATCCGTTCATGGAGAAACTCTGCATGGAGGCGTGCCTCGAGTTGCTCGCCACCGGCGCGGTCGCGGGCATTCAGGACATGGGTGCGGCCGGCCTTACCTGCTCGACCTGCGAGACGGCGGCTCGCGGCGGGACCGGCATCGAGATCGATCTGGCAAGGGTGCCGCAGCGCGCGCCCGACATGACGCCGTACGAAATCCTGCTCAGCGAGTCGCAGGAGCGGATGCTCATCATCGTCCACAAAGGCTGTGAGGAAGAGGTCAAACGGATTTTTGATAAGTGGGACTTGCCGTGGGCCGAGGTGGGCGAAGTGACCGGCGACGGCATGATGGTTGTCAAAAACCATGGCGAAGTCATTGCCAGCGTCCCGGCCGCCAAACTCGCCGACGATGCGCCGATTTATCATCGCGAGGCCCGCGAGCCGGCGTACCTCGCGCAGACCCGCGCGCTTCGGCTCGACGACATCCCGGCCTTGGCCGACCCTCGGGCCGCCTTGGCCAAGCTGCTCAGTTGGCCGACGATTGCGTCGAAAAACTGGGTGTACCGCCAGTACGACCACACGGTTCGCGCCGGCACGGTACTCAGCCCCGGCTCCGATGCGGCGGTCATCCGTGTGAAGGCCGACTCATATCCGATACTCCCCGCTGATGCTCCGACGGACGACATCCCCGACAAATTCTTGGCGATGACGGTGGACTGCAACGGCGTTCATGTTTACCTCGACCCGTACGAGGGCAGCAAAGCCACCGTCGCCGAGGCGGCCCGGAACCTTGTCTGCTCCGGGGCGCGGCCGCTTGGTGCGACCGATAATTTGAACTTCGGCAACCCGCACAATCCGGAGCTGTTTTGGCAGCTCAAGGAGAGCGTGCGCGGCTTGGCCGAGGCGTGCGAGGCGTTCGGCACGCCAGTTACCGGCGGCAATGTCAGCCTGTACAACCAAAACCCGGCCGGGGCAATCGACCCGACGCCAACGGTCGGCATGGTGGGCTTGATAGATAAGCCGGAACATATTACAAGCCAATGGTTTAAGAACGATGGAGATGCCATCATCCTGCTTGGCCAAGCGGTCAACAGCGACGATCCGTTGTTGGGCTTGGGCGGCTCGGCGCTGCTGCAGATCGAGCACGGCC
>Ga0310122_10003004_pt1 | contig 10728 bp, 7 predicted proteins | sample CB6_Bottom_1051__FD_203503 | JGI IMG/M metagenome (GOLD analysis project Ga0310122, IMG submission 203503) | Marine microbial communities from Western Arctic Ocean, Canada - CB6_Bottom_1051 | ecosystem: Environmental > Aquatic > Marine > Oceanic | place: Canada: Western Arctic Ocean | collected...
CTGGAGCCGGATCGTGAACTTGGGTCCCGACTCGTACCACTTCTTCTTCTGCGGGTCCTGTTCGATGTTGAGGAGGCTCCGGCGAGCCAGGTCGAACAACGTGGCGCCCAAGGCACCGCCTTGCACTTGCTTCGTGTAGTAGACATAGCTGGCGAGGGCCGGCGGCTCGGTGGGGATATTCGCGTCGACTCGTTGTGTGTACGCGACGACGTGCCCTCGTCCAGCCTTCAGATACCCCATCACCACCGCCAGCAGTCCAAAGACGGCCATCGCGGTGCTGAGCCGGCCGGCGGTGCGGCCGCTCGCTTCTGAGGCCAGGATCGCCACCCGATCCCGTTCGCGACGGTCGTTGGCCTCGCGAACCCACGCGTCCTCCTCGACCAGAATGCGGTCAAGCGCGGGGTCGCCGGTGACCGCCGCCGCACCAACCGTCAGCCAGCCCACCGGGAACACGGCTCGCGCCTCCCACATCTGCCGCGCCGGCAGTGGCGCCACGTCGAACGCAAGACGGCCAGACGCCTCGAACGCGACCTGGCCGTGCAGCGGTCCGTGCGCCCAGGCCCGCACTTCGCCGAACACCGCCGGCTCCGGCAGCGCCACCTCGACCTCCACGCGTCCGATGGACTGTGGATTGATCGCGCCAACAAACTGGTAGTAGAGCTCGGCCACATCCGGATGTCGCGCGACGACGTCGCCGATCCGATAGCGGAGCGTGAAGGAGCGGGTCTCGTCCTCCGCGACGTAGTGCCACCTGACGTAAAGCTCGTCGGCGCTTGACGTCAGCTCGTAGGTGCCCGGCGTTTCGCTCGTCGACGCTGTGAACGCGCGGTCCGCCTCCAACAGGGAGAAGTCACTCACCGACCCGACTCGGTCGAGCGGCAGCCTGAACTCGGCCCAGGAATACCGCCCGTCATAGGTGTAGGTCCGGGTCTCATCGATCCACAGGCTTCCGTCGGGATCCACCCGCGCGATGATTGCAACCCGATCGAGAGAAAAGCTTCGTGCGCCGACGACGGGTGAGAAGACGAAAAGGACGCCCAACAGTGAGAGGAGCACTGTCGTGTGGCGCCAGGACCAAGCCTGATGGATACAGCTGAACCGATGCCTCATCTGTACACACTACGCGACACGGACGCAGTATATTCGGCGCAGGAGGCTACACACGATGATGAACCGACGCCAGTTCGTCCACGCCGCCGCCGCGGGGGTGGTGACTCTTGCCCGTGGCTCAACGCTGCTCGCGGCTGACTATGACCTGATCGTCAAGGGCGGACGCGTGATCGACCCGTCGCTGCGGATCAACGCGGTTCGCGACGTCGCGATGATAGGGGGCCGCATCGCTCTGGTCGAGGCCAACATCGAGGTGGGTTCCGCGGAGGTCATCGATGCGACGGGCAAACTGGTCGTCCCCGGACTCCTCGACGTCCATACACACTATGCCCAAGACGAAGCGGGCGCATCGGTGGGTCTGGCCGGCGGGGTCACCGGGTGGGTCGACGCCGGGTCAGCGGGCGCGGATCAGATTGACCGGGCGGTGGCCATTGCGCAGACGGCGCCACAACCGGGCCGCGTGCTCATCAATATCGGGCGCGCCGGCATCCTGCCCGATGGCGACACTATGGACCTAGGCCTCGCCGATGTCGATGCGGCGAAGCAGGCTATCGCGCGGCACCGCGACGTCGTGGTGGGTGTCAAGGCGCGGTTGACGCGTGGGGTGGCGGCCGACGATGTCGAGGTGCTGCGCCGCGCGCAGGAGGTGGCCACCTCGTTCGACCTGCCCCTAATGATTCACATGGGGCAAACGGCCTCGCCGCTGTCCACATTGCTGCCCCAGCTCAAGTCTGGCGACATCGTCACCCACATGTTCGCACCGCCGCCCAACAGCATCGTCGACGATGAGGGTTCCATGCGGCCGGCGGTGCTCGCCGCGCGGCGGGGGGGGGTGTGGTTTGACGTCGCCAATGGGCGGACCGGTCATCTCCGGTGGGACACCTTCGACCAGATCATCCAGGCGGGCTTTTGGCCCGACACCCTCTCGACCGACGGGAATACGACCAGCGCGAACGCGGAAAGCGTCATCGACTTCCCCAACGTCATGTCCAAGTTCCTGAGTTTCGGAATGACGGTGGATCAGGTCGTGGCCCGCGCAACCGTCAACGTGTCGCGGCTCTTCCCGCTGTTCCGCGACCGGGGCACGCTCAACGTGGGCGCCCCGGCCGACATCGCGGTGCTTGAACTGCGTGAAGGCGCCTTCGAATTCGTGGACAACTACGGGAACACGCGGACCGGTCGTCAGCGACTCTTTCCGAGCGAGACCGTGCTCGGCGGTGCGCGGGTGAGCCCTTAAGGCTCTGCCTTCGGGCTTCGGGCTTCGGCTAGGCTAGAAAGCGGCTGAAGAACGTCAATGCGGGTTTTCTGACGAGGCGTCTGTCTGGCTAGGCGCGAGGAGGGAGCAGCCAGGTGGGCGCCCCGCCCGGCCGGGCGGGGGTGACCGACGAAGTAACACCGCCAGACGGACGCCTCGTCGAAAAACCGGCGCTACGGGACCACGTGCTTGTAGACCACCCCGCCCTTCATGACGAACCGGACATCACGGACGACGCTGATGTCAGTGAGGGGATTGCCGGAGACCGCGACGAGGTCCGCCTCGAACCCGGGCGCAAGCGTGCCGATCTGATCGGCGAGCCCCAACGACTCGGCGGCGCGCGAGGTGGCGGAGATGATGGCATCCATCGGGGGCTGTCTGCCGTCGCGGACCCGGTAGATGAGCTCTTCACCGTTCCGCCCATGGGCGCCGGCCACGGCGTCCGTGCCGAAGATCACTTTGACGCCACCGTGGCTGATTGTGCGGCGAAACGTCTCGTACCCGGTGACGCGCGCGTTTTCCATCAACGCGAAGCCCTCTTCGGTGTAATTGCCGCGGCCGAGAAAGCTGTCCTTGTGCTCGACATAGTTCGCCCAGAGCAGCCCGAGGTGCGGGTCGAGGTAGGTGCCGCGCTCGGCCATCAGGTCGAGCACCTCGTCGCTGAAGCGCGTGCCGTGCTCGATGCCGCCGCACCCCGCCTCGATGGTCGCCGTGATGCTCTCGGTTCCATAGGCATGGGCCACGGTCCTCAGGCCCACCCGGGTCGCCTCGCCGCAGACGGCCCGCAATTGCTCGTCCGTCATCACCTGCGCCCCACCCTCGCGGATGCTGGCTGACGCAAAGATCTTGACGACATCGGCCCCGTCGTCGGCCAGCCGGCGCACGTAGGTCCGGATCTCGTCCGGGGTGCCGGTGCCGGCGTTGACGGCGCCCAGCGACGTCAGCACGCGGGGCCCAGGCAGACTGCCACGGGCGATCGCGTCGCGCAGATACCGGTCGCGCGGACTGCCCAGGCTCTGGACCGTGGTGAACCCGGCCAGCAGGGTGCGATAGGCGTTTTCCGCCGCGTAGAGGACGGTCTGCTCCGGGGCCTCATCCTGGTCGTGGTGATTGGCGCCGTCCGCATCGAAGTGCGCCGTCAGATGCACGTGGGTATCGATCAGACCCGGCATCACCGTGAAGTCAGACAGGTCATAGGTGACCGCGCCCCGCAGCCGATCCACCCTGCCAATCCGCGACCCGTCGAGCGTCAGACGGACGTTCTCGCCCACCCCGCCGGCGCCATCGAGCAGACGACCGGCCCGGATGGTGATCGGGGTGTCCTGGGCGAGCACGGTGACCGTCACCAGAAGACCGAGGGCCGATAGGAATCCCGCTTTCATGCCATCTCCTCCGCCATCACGCATATACCCCGGCATGGACCGAAGCCGCTGACCGGTTCGTGCCGAGAATGCCCGCGCCGAGGACTGACGTCAAGACCAAAGACGTGGCGGGGGCGGGCCCGAAGCCCGCAGCTATGATGACACGCGAGGGGTGGGAGGCACGCGGTTCCACAACGGGATGAGCAGCACGCTGGCCACGAGCGCGGAGGCCGAGAAGCCGTAGAAGAGCATGATGGTCGTGTCATCGCCCGGGAACCAGACCATCAGATACCCGGGGAGCGCGACGCCGAGGATCTGTCCGAACGAGCCACAGCCGTTGATGAAACCGGCCGCGCTGCCCGCGCCTTTCTTGGTCCCGAAATCGACCGCCGCGGTCGCGCTCACCATCGAGTCGGGCCCGTAGAGAAAGAAGCCGATCAGGAAGAAGGCGATGAGCATCCCTCCGGTGCTCCCCGAGCGTGTCAGCGGCCCGAACAACAGCAGGACGACCGCGAGCAGGAGGAGGCTGAGCACGCAGGCCGGAAATCGACGCGCGCGAAAGAGCGTGTCCGACACGAACCCGATCGCGATCGGGGCCACGAGCCCGGCCGCCTCGAAGGCGGCCGGCAGCGAGGCGGCGAGCGCGAAGCTGTCGGAGGCCAGTCGATCACTGGCGATGACCGGGCCCCAGAAGAGGATGGCGTATCGCGTGGGTTTCAACAAGAAATACACCACGGCCATGACTACCACGGTCGGGTTGCGGAACACTTTACCGATGAGCTCCCACGACCCTTCATGCTCGTCGTCCGGTACGTCACGGGCATCGACCACGGCCATGCGTTCGCCGCGGTAGGGTTCGATCTCTTCGAGCCCGACGTCGCGGGGCTGGTCACGCTGAAACAGGTAGAAGGGGATCGTGACGAGGAAGAGCACGGCGGCGCCCGAAAAGAACGCCCACCGCCAGTCGTCGAACACGGAGTAGGCAAGATACCCGGCGAACGGCGACGCGACCATCCCGCCAAACGCATAACTCGTGCTCCACAGCCCCATCACCCGGCCTCGCTCTCCAGACGAGAACCAGAACCCGAGGTTCTTGGTCAGGGGTGCCCACCCGGTCGATTCGCACAGCCCCTGCACGAAGAAGAGGATGCCGAGCAGCACGACCGTGTTGGACAGCCCCATGGCGGCCGCGACGACGCTCGACGCCAGCATGCCCCCGAGCACGACATACCGGGGGCCGACCCGGTCTGCCAAGACCCCCCACAGCAATTGACCGGCACCGTAGGCGACGCTGAAGGCCACATCGATATTGCTGGCCATGATCGGCGTGAGCCCGACTGACGGGTCTTCGAGCAGTCCGAGCTTCGCCACCGAGAATCCCTTGCGGGTGAAATAGAACCCGGCATAGGCGAGCCAGGTGACGCCGAAGACCCGCCAGCGCCAGCGCTCGTAGACGGGGTTGATCGCTGCCTGCGCCATGCTGGAGCTACCAGGTGATCGACTGTTCGATGGCGACAAGCAGCGACCGGATGTCTTCGGGAAAGACGTGGCCGATGGTACCGATACGGAACGTGTCGGCGCGGGTGGCCTTGCCCGGGTAGATGACAAAGCCCTGACGTTTCAGACCGTCGTAGAACCTCGTGAATTCGTAGGCGTTCGACTCGGGGTCGTGAAACGTGGTGATGATCGGCGAGCGACAAGCCTCGGGGAGGTAACACCGGAACCCGAGACGTTCCATCCCCTCGACCAGCACGCGGTGGTTCTCCTGGTACCGCTCGGCGCGACGCTCGATGCCACCCTCTGCGTCGAGCTCCACCAGTGCCTGGGCAAAGGCTCGCACCGTGTGGGTGGGGGACGTGAATCGCCACTTGCCCTCCCCCTCCTCCATGACCCGCCACTGGTCGTACAGATCCAGGGACAGCGACCGTGGCCGATCGTCACAGTCGGCAAGGGCGCCCGCGCGGGCCAGCACGAAGCCGAACCCGGGCACGCCCTGAATGCACTTATTGGCGCTGCTGACGAGAAAGTCGATTCCGCATTCCTCGAGATCCAGCGGAATGCCACCAAAGGTGCTCATCGCATCGACCAGGAAGATACGACGACGACGACGCACGACGTCGCCCACGGCCGCCACCGGGTTGAGGATGCCGGTTGAGGTGTCGCCATGGACCATGGCCACGTGGGTAATCGCCGGGTCGTCGGCCAGTGCGATCTCGACCGCCCGCGGATCGGGGGGATCGCGCTCGCCGCTGTCGATCACCGTATGGTCGATGTCGAGCAAGTCGGCGATCCGGGCGATGCGCCGGCCATACGCGCCATTGGCCAGGACGAGCAGCTTGCCGTCACGCGGAACCGCGGTCCCGATCAGGGCCTCGACGACGAACGTGCCGCTCCCCTGCATGAGCACACTCGTGTAGCCCTCGGCCCGGGTGGCGAGCTCGACCAGCCGGCGACGGATCACCTGCACGACGCCCTGGTTGTAGTCGTCGTCCCAGGTGCACCAGTCGCGGAGCATGACCGCCTTCACGCTCGGACTGGTACTGAGCGGTCCGGGGGTCAGCAACAGATACGGATTCTCGTTCTGGGGCTTGGTCACGGGTCTGGGTTGGCCTTGGCGTCCGATGGCGTCTCGCCCCCGCGCAGCCTATGCCTGCTGGGGGCGTTCGCCTCTTCTGAGGCGGGTCTCGATGTCGTCGAGGCACTCCAGCAGGTCCCAAATACCGTCGATCACGTAGTCGGCGCCCGCACGCTGCATGCGCTGATAGGCACGGGCGAGACGCCGGTCGAACTCGTCGGCGGGCAACGCCTCGATCTCTGCCTCGGTGAGACCGATCTCGTTCCCCGATTTCGCCAGGCCGACGGTCCACATTCCCGCGTTGATCCCTTCCTCGATCCCTGGCACCGTATCATCGACCTTCACCATGGACTCGAGGGGATAGACCCCGAGGTGCTTCGCGTTGTCCAGACACATCCACGGCGCGGGACGGCCCTCGGGGACCTCAGCGGCCGAGACACTGTGGTCCGGCTCATATCCGCGATGCGCGGCTTCCTTCGCCAGAAGCTGCATCATCTCGACCGTGTACCCGGTGGTCGAGCCAATCTTCAACCCTCGGGCGCGGGCTGCCGTCATGAACGCCAGGGTGCCCGGGATGAGGTCGGCATAGTCGGCGAGACAGTCCAGTTGCAGCGGCACGAACGCCTCGAACATGGCCACGACGTCCTCCTCGGTCGGCGACCGGCCATGCGCCTCCTCCCACCGTTTGGCCACATCCGGATTCTGGGCAATACGACGAATGTGCACCTGCTTGTGCGCGCCCATCGGCGCCCGGGCTTCCTCCATCGTGATGTCGATGCCCTGCCGCTTGAAGACCTCGGTAAAGACGACGGCGGGGGCGCAGCACCCGTAGTCGAGCGTCGTGCCCGCCCAATCCAGGATCACTGCCTTCAACGGACCACGATAGCGACGGGCGTAGGTATAGGTCACGTCGGTTCAGCTCCCCTGGTGTTCGTATACGACAGCGCCACCGACCACAGTCGTGAGCACCTCAATATCCTTGATGGTGTCGACGGGCACCTCGGTCGGGTCGGCCGACAGGACCACGAAATCGGCCAACTTGCCCACCTCGATCGACCCCTTGCGGTCTTCCTCGAAGACCGAGAACGCGCTCCCCATGGTCCACACCCGGATCGCCTCCTCGGGTGAGATGCGCTGCTCCGGTCCGTAGACCTTCCCCTCGGCGCTCGTGCGCGTCACCATACTCTGCAGCCGGAGCAGCGGCTCGGCCGCGCTGACGCCGTAGTCTGAATTGCCCGCCACCGGAATCCCCATGTCGAGCGCCAGCCGGTTGGCGTGCATCAGGCGAATCCGATCGGCGCCGAACGCTTCCATCTTGTCGCCGTGCTCGTAGACATAGGAATGCAGCACGAGCACGAGCCCGAGCGCCTTCGCCTTCTCAAGAATTGCGGGCGTCGCCACGCTGGCATGTTCGATGCGGTGGCGGTGGTCCGGTCTGGGCTGTCGAGCGAGCGCCTTTTCGAACGCCTCGAGCAGCATGGTGATCTCGCGGTCGCCGTTCGAGTGCACGCCCACCTGAAATCCCGCGTCGTGGATGCTGTAGATCAGCGCGTCCAGTTCGCTCTGGGTCTGGTCGGGTGGAATCCCGTAGTAGTCGCGGTCGCCGGTCTCCGGGTTGACCATGTCGTAGGGCTCGAAGAGCCAAGCCGTGCGCCCCGACAAGGAATTGCCGTGATGCCCCTTGATCGGTCCGACCTTGACCCAGTCATCCCCAAACCCGGCGCTGATTCCGCCCGCCCGCAACGTCTCCAGGTAGCGACTCAGGACCATCACGACGACCCGCACCGGCGACCCGGGTCCGACCACCTCCTGGTAGAGCCGCAGCTTTTCGGGACTCCCTCCGGCGTCGACCACCGTCGTGATCCCGTCGGCCGCGAACTGCTGGAGCGCTCGCCGCATGCCGGCCACTTCATCCTGCTTGGTGATGGGTGTCGCCGGGACCGCTCGCCGGAGTCGGCCACAGGCGACCTCGCGACAGACGCCGTTCGGCGCCCCATTGTCATCGCGGTCGAACGCGCCCCCGGGCGGGTCTGGGGTGTCTCGAGTGACCCCGGCTGCCTCCAGCACGAAGGAATTCGCCACCCCGACGTGGCCGCTCGAATGTGACAGGTAGATGGGGTGCGTCGTGGAGGCCTGGTCCAAGTCCATGCGCGTCGGGTGTCGGCCCAGCTTCGTATCTTCGTAGCGCACGCCTTGAATCCATTGCCCCTCCGGAACCTGGGTGGCCTTTGCCCCGAGCGTCGCCACGAGGTCGGCCATCGAGGCCACACTGACCGGGCGCAGGTCAACCGTCGACAGCGGCGACGACTCGGGATAGATGGCCCGAGGGTGCATGTGGGCGTCGATGAACCCAGGCGTGACGGTGCGTCCGGCCGCGTCGATGACGGTGGTCGCGGGACCCACCCATGGCTCGATATCTGCGGTGGACCCGACCGCGACGAACGAATCGCCCAGCACCGCGAAGGCCTCGACCCGGGGACGGGCGTCGTCGACCGTAACGACGTTCCCATGCAGCACCACGAGGTCGGCGTGAATGTCAGGTCCCGATTGGCAGGCGCCGAGTGTCACGCACAGGCTGCAGACGCCGAACACGCGCAAACGCATGGCTTCCTCCGTCGTCGACTGGAACAAGGCGCCTCATTATGCCACCGGACCTGAGCTCGAGCCTGCGATTCCGGACCGTCAGAGGCCGTTGTCTCGTAGAATGACCTCACGATGAGAAACCCCAGAGTTGCTTCGGCGCTGCTCGTTCTCTTGGTGTCCGCCAGTCTCCCAGGTCTGGCCCAGGAGGCCGGGTCGCGCCGGCCCCTCTATATCATCTTCGACGGATCGAACTCGATGTGGGGCGAGCTGCCGGATGCCTCACGCAAGATCGAAGTCGCCAAGGAGGTCTTTCGCGATCTCGATGCGTCGCTGTTCCGGAATCGGGACGTCGCCCTGCGGATCTACGGACACCGGCGGGCCGGTGACTGCTCTGATAGCGAACTCGCCGTACCCTTCGGGGCCGCGGAGGACGCGCTGTCGACCATGGCGGACCGCATCGATGGCGTCACCCCCCGGGGCAAGACACCGATCACCCGCAGCCTGCAGGCCGCGCAGGAGGACTTTGGCGACCGCGAGGGCGACATCCTGCTCATCTCTGACGGCATCGAGACCTGCGACCCGGACCCCTGTGACCTGGTGCAGGATTGGCACGATTCCGGTATCGACATTCGCGTGCACGTGGTGGGACTCGGTCTGACCGACATGGCGCGCGGTGCCATGCAATGTATCGCCGATGCCTCCGGCACCACGTATCTCGACGCGCAATCCGCTCAGGATCTAGGCAAGGCGATCGAGCAGGCGGCGGCCAGCGATCCCCCCGAACCAGGGGACGCTCGCCCGCAGCCGCCGAGCCCCAGCTCCGAGTTTCGTCTGGCGGGTCAGGACCCAGACGGCAACTTCGTGCCGGTGCGCGGTTCCCTCACGAACGCCAGCGGCGAGAGCGTCGATGTCGCGTCCAACGGCCGTTTCGTGTTCGAGGCCGGTACATACACCCTGCAAGCCGGCGTGCCGACCGTGAACGGCGTCATCTATGAGCCCGTGACGCAGGAGGTCCAGGTCGCCGCGACCGGACGCACACGAATTGTCGTCACGGTGCCGCGGCCACCAATCGTGACCACCCGCTTCGTCGAGAGCGACATCGACATCTCGGGCCCGATCACCAGAGCGTATGTCGATGGGCGGGACATCTTTGGCCTACGCCCTGGAGAGGAGCACTTCGTTCTCCCCGGCACCTACGAGCTTCGCGCCCGACTCAATGAAGACAACGACCTTCGAGTCACGGCCACGATCGTAGCCGGCGAAGACCGAGAGGTCGTGTTCGAAGCGGTGAAAACGGTGCGCGTCAAGCTCGTCGTCACGCCCGACGGTGCCGACCGGGCCCTGCGTCAGCATCAGGAGTTGGTACAGAACGGAGATGTCGTCTACACCCTGCACTACAACAACGGCGGCGACGGGCGCCCCGGGGTGTACACGGTTCGCGCTGACCACGTCCTCACCCCGTTTCTGATCGAAGGCGTCGTGATCGGCGACGAGGAGCGCCAGACCATCGACTTGACCGTGCCGTATGGCGTCGCCCAGATCCAGTATCTCTTCAAGACCGAGGCGCCGACGACCGATCTTCGGTGCTGGCTCGAACGCCTCGACGAGGCCGGCGACCGGGTGGCCCGTAGCTCGGCCCTGCAGTGCGCGAGTGAGGATCTCTACCTTGCGGCCGGACACTACCGGGTGCGAACGTGGGATCGACTCGGCGATTTTGAAACGGTGGAATTCGACGCCGAGGTCGGCGCCACAGCCGTGGTTGCGGTGTCGGAGAAATAGACCCAGCGGGTTGGCTATCGAGTCACCCAGTACTCGAACCCGGGAACGCTCGTCCCGTGACTGTC
>Ga0310122_10003007_pt1 | contig 10726 bp, 11 predicted proteins | sample CB6_Bottom_1051__FD_203503 | JGI IMG/M metagenome (GOLD analysis project Ga0310122, IMG submission 203503) | Marine microbial communities from Western Arctic Ocean, Canada - CB6_Bottom_1051 | ecosystem: Environmental > Aquatic > Marine > Oceanic | place: Canada: Western Arctic Ocean | collected...
TCGCTTAGGCCATGAGGACTTGGAAAAGTAACAGTGACAGCAGTGTTTGAAGTGGTACTAGTAAAATCGCAGCCCGTTATAGTTGCGCGAATAGGATGAATGTCATGGTATATTCCCCCTGAATAAACGTATAAAATTCTGTTTGTACCTATTGCTGCATACTTAACCCCAGCATTATCATCAAAATGATGAAGGGCTCGAGCAGCTCCGGTCAATTTATCTTCACCTAACTGGTCCCAGCCTCCCAGTTTTTCAGGGGTACCATACCTAAAACGTACGTTATCTCCCCCTGTCCACTGCCCTTCGGCACCGGTAGCAGTGACTTGTTTATTAAAGCCTGGTAAAAAGCTTAGTTTTTGTAGCATAGAAAAATCTCTTTAAAGTACAAATATACTATATTTTTAGTGGGATCAACTGAACTTTAATTGTATATATTCTCTTTTAAATATTCATACATAGTTGGACTTTTATCCGCCAATGCATTAATTTTCTTTTTCCTGGTGTCCCAATAATCAAATACTTTTTTCATGTAACCTTTAAAATAGTCTCGAGATGAACTGGTCCAGAAGGGTGTTAGTTGAGTAATTTTATCGCGAATGTGATCAGTATAAAAATTGATATGATGTCCTACTGTTACACAAGCCGTACCATCTGCAAAACCAGCGGACGTAAAAGTAAAAAATCTTGATCGGCTTAGTTCCATCGTCTCATCTTTTCTATGTTTTCCAACAGGACCTAATCCTAGAGGGGCCGCAAAGGTATCATGCCAATGTTCCCCCATTTCTAGTTCTTGAGTATACCATCTCCAATATTCTGTGTCGTCCCTTACCGAGCCAAAAAAATGATACCCGACAAAATGTTTTATACTATCTATATGGATTTGCATTTCTCTATTCACGCAGTCTCGATCCAATTGTGTTATATGTCTTTCTCTTGATTGTAGAGCCATTACTAGTTTATCAACACCTTCGTGTGCAAAAACTAATCCGGTTGACTCTAAAGGCTCTATAAATCCATATGATAATCCAATAGCTAGACAATTTTTATGCCAACAGGTTTTATGTCTACCATTTTTAATGTCTATATGGTGATAATCTAATTCATCACCATGTCCAATATGTTTTTGAAATTCCACTAGAGCATCATCTTTATCTATAAAATCTTTACTATAAACATATCCACTACCAATCCTGCTCCATAAGGGTATATTCCATACCCAACCATTATTGATGGCTGTTCCATTGGTTGTTAAATTCATTTCAACATTGGGATTGACATAAGGAATTTTTGTAGCCCAAGTCGAATTATTGATGAGCATATCACTGTAACTTATATAAGGAACTTTAAGCGCTCCTCCCATCAGTAAACTTCTAAATCCTGTGCAATCTACATAAAGGTCTGCTGTTAAATCTCCATGTTCTTTTGTAGCTACAGAAGAAATCCATCCCCTTTCATCTAATTTAATATCAGTCACATGGTCTCTAATATAGGTAGTCTTTGAACATAAATTTTTTCTCATCCAATGACCTAGTTTCCCAGCATCAAATTGGTAAGCCCAATCTCTGTCAATATTAAAATTAGGTATTATATTTTCTTTATTTAAATTAACCCTATTTTTATTAATTAAGGGCATCGCTGGCCAATAAGTATCAGCAAAATCTGATTGTGGTGTATCGGGATATACCCATTTCTTTAAAAACCAATCATCTGTTCCATGTTTTGAAACGGTAAAATCTTGAAACCCAAATGGATAATGAAACACTTCTCCTTTTTTATAAAAGTCCGTAAACTTAATAGATCCTTTATAAGTCGCATCGCAATGGGGCATCCAATCCTTATCTTTCATCCCTAAACTTTGAAAAAATCTATTGATATGCAACAAGGTGGATTCTCCTACCCCGATGGTCCGTACCGCAGGAGATTCTATTAGAGTAACCCTAACTTCGGGACAATGTTTATTTAATGCTGAAGCTGTAAACCAGCCTGATGTTCCTCCCCCCACTATAACAATAGAATTAATTTGCATACTTTTTAACGTTTTTAAACCAACTTGGTAGTCCTAAATGAGGTCTTTGATCAAAAAGATTTTGTGACGAACCTGGAGTTTTATCATTGTTATAATGTAAAAAAACTTGTGCACAGTCTTTACCTTTAAATTTAGTTCGCCAATGTTCTAGTTCACAACCGCGATAGACCAGCATATCTCCTTTTTTAAGATCTACTTTTATCCCTTTTGGAGCATTGGGTTTAATTAAATTTTTCTTTTCATCAATAATATTATCAGCTCCAGTGGGATCTAAATAAATAGGCCAAGGATCTCCTCCTAAAAACATAGTGGTGGATATTTCACAACTAAATCGATCTTTATGTCTTTTAAGAACATCTCCTTTTTTATAAATTCTGGCAAAGGTGCAAGCTGGTTGTAGTTTTAATTCTGTGATCTTTTCCATTATCGGCTGACACTTCAGTATTAAAGTTTCCATAGCTATATCTGCATAGCTACAATAGGTACCGGGGATTTGGCTATCTGGAGGTTCATATTCTCCTAATAAAGTTTCACGGACAGAAATATATTTAGATTTTAAACAAGTATCATAAACCTGTCTCTTCATTAAAAAATAATTATAGATAAAAGTTGACAGATCTTTTGAAATAGCTTGACGAATCACACAGTATTTATTTTTTTTAAACATCTTTCGACACGACTTATATATTCTACCATAACCCAACTACTATTTTAGTACCGCGTTATATTTGATTTAAATAAAAATCAATGCTATATATACCACCTAAATAAAGAAAAAACATGTCTTCGCATACAATTATTGATAACTTTTTAGACAAAGAACAATTTGAAGAACTATCAAAAATTATCATGGGACCACATCTCCCTTGGTTTTTTAAAGATGACATTAATAAGAACGATAAGAAACATACATACCTTACCCATCTCATGTATGATAAGTATGTAGCTAATTCTCAATACTTTAATAATTTTATAAATCTGATCTTATTATTAAAACCAAAAGCTTTACTGAGAATTAAAGCAACCTGTTATTTAAGAACACCAAAAATACTTAAACATGCTGCTCATATAGACTATAAATTTCCACACAAAGGAGCCATCTTTTATATTAACACAAACAATGGAAAAACGATATTGGACGATGGAAAAGAAATAACTTCGGTTGCTAATCGAATGTTGTTTTTTGATCCATCAAAAATGCATTCAAACACAAGCTGTTCAGATCAAAAAGCAAGAGTTAGTATTAATTTTAATTATTTATAATGAGAATACTGGGTATATCACCACAGCATGATGCCAGTGTGTGTGTTGTGGATGATGGAAAAATTATATACTTTTCCAAGCAAGAAAGACTAACTCGAATAAAAAGAGATGAATTAAAACATGAAAATCTAAAAGTTTTAGATTATGTATTAGAGCATTATCAAGATAAAGAAATTGAAAACATTATAATTTGTTCGCCAACCCCTGGTTCAGTTTTTGTTGAATGGTTGCAAATGTATCTATGGCCAAAATTAAAAAATGTAGCAGGCTGTCGAATACATAAATTTTGCTCGAATCATCATTTAGCACATGCCTCTTTAGCGTTTTATAACAGTGGATTTAAAAAAGCATTATCTATTGTGATTGATCGAAATGGAGCTCTTATAGAAAAAAGAATAAGAGAAAGTGAATCTGTTTTTATTTCAGAATACCCCTGTGAATTTAAAACTATATATAAAAATTATTTTTTAATAGAAAAAGGTGAAAAACATGATGTGGAAAATCATAAATTACTTTCAAAACTAAAAAAAGAATTCAAAGATTGTGAGATGAAGGCCGATAGTACTTTGAACATAACTAAAGTTTATGAAACCGCAACCACACTTATTGGACAAAATATTTTAGAAAATGGCAAGACAATGGGTCTTGCTGCTTATGGAAAAGATAAACCCTTTGAAAAATTGTTTTGTGATCATTTACCAAATGATGATTTATTTTTTCACTATGAAGGCACTGAAGTAGGCAAGAAAGAATATATCGCTCTTCAAACTACAAAAGTTCCAAAGAATAATCCAATCTACGCAGACTATGCATTTCAAGTTCAAAAACAAACACAAGAAGAAGTGCTTCATCTTATTAAAAAATATGTTGAAAAAACAAAAATTAAAAATGTTTGTTTGACTGGCGGCTATGCGCTGAATGTTGTGACCAATGGTTTTTTAGTAAAAAATTTACCTGAAGTTAATTTTTATTTTGAACCTTTAGCAGATGATTCAGGAAATAGTATCGGACCAGCTCTGGGTATGCACAGACTTTTGACAAAAGATAAAACAGTTCATAAATTAAAGCATACTTTTTTTAATCATAAAAAAGATCAAATTAAAAACAGAGGTAAACAAGGCAGTGTATTAAAAATTGTAAAATGTTTAACAGATCAAAAAATAGTTGCTGTTTACTATGGCCAAGCAGAAGCAGGTCCCAGAGCTTTGGGACATCGTTCTATTTTTTTTGACGCTAGAAATAAAAAAGCTAAAGATATTATCAACAAAGTTAAAAAAAGAGAATGGTACAGACCGTTTGCTTGTTCGGTATTAAAAAAATATGCAAAAGATTATTTTGATATGTATCATTTAGATGAGTCTCCATTTATGATAATTTCATTTCCAGTTTTAAAAGATAAAATAAAAACAATTCCAGGAGTTGTTCACGTAGATCATTCTTGTAGGGTTCAAACTGTAGATGAATCCATACCTCATTTATATAAATTGTTAACTGAGTTCTATAAGAAAACAAAAGTCCCTGTTTTATTAAATACTTCATTTAATATGGCAGGAGAGCCCTTGATTGAATCCTATGACGATGCTATTAAAGCTTTTGAGGAAACAGATATTGATGTACTATGGTTTCCAGAAAAAGATAGAATTATTGAAAAGTAAAGTATGAAAACTACAGTATGGCCTTTTACATTAGATTCTCTTCAGCAATATGCTTTTTTACCTAATGCTTTTTCAGAAGAAGAATGTGATTTCATTGTCCAGTTTGCAAAAAAACAAGGTTTAACAAAAGCTATTGTAGGTTTTGGTAAAAAAGACGCAATTAGAAAAAGTAATATTGCTTGGTTAGCTCCTTGCAAGGAGTTAGACCCTATTTATAAAAAGCTTACAGATATAGTGATGAACTTAAACAATCAATTTTTTAACTTTGATTTATATGGCTTCATTGAAGGACTACAATTTACTAATTATACTGCTCCTGGTGAAAAATATGGAAAGCATATTGATAGATATCATGGTGCCTTAATTAGAAAATTAAGTATATCCGTTCAACTCACAGATCCTAAAAAATATCAAGGTGGAGATTTACATTTGTCTGATGGCCACCGTAGTAAATCCATAATGAAAAAAGAACAAGGTACCCTTATTGCATTTCCATCATATATATTACATGAAGTTAAACCTGTGACAAAAGGTGAAAGAAATTCTATAGTTGCGTGGATAACAGGGCCTAAGTTTAGATAGTTTATGAATCAGATTAATGTTGTTCCTTTATTTGCTACGCCAGTAGCGATGTTCACATTAGAACTAGATAACGTTAAAATACTAAAAAGCTTTAAAAAACTATCTTATATATTAACAAAAGAAGATGATGATTTTCTTAATAAGCATACTTACCTTGGTACTGATCTTTCTCTTGTTAATAAATTTCCTAAATTAAAAGCCTCACTTGAAGAATCTCTTGATTATTATATTAAACACATTTTACAATTCAAAGCAGAAGGACAGCTTATTCAATCATGGGCCACTAAAACAAGTCCTGGAGGATATTCTAATACTCATCGTCATGCCAATTCATGGTTGACAGGTTGTTATTATCCTTTACCTGAAGAGAATACACAAGTCGAGTTTCTAAGAGAAACATTTTTTGAATATGATACTACCGAACGTACAGCCGATAATATCTGGAATTCTTATCGATATCGAATCACGACTGTTCCCAACCAGCTTTTAATATGGCCTTCATATTTGCCTCATCGCATTCGAACCAATACAGGCAAACAAGATCGTCATTCTATGGCTTTTACTATTCTACCCAAAGGACCCTTCGGAACGCATGGTGCATTGATTAATTTTAGCCCTCATAATAAGTGAATGGTTATCGAAGACGAAAGTATCCTTACTACTGAAGAAAAAGAATACATTAAAAATATAATCCTGAGTGACCGCATTCCTTTCTGTTGGATAAAAGAAAATATTCCTGGAGAAGGAAAGCCATGCTTTACACATGTTTTAATTCATAGAGACACTCAGCAAATTGTTTCTGACCATGCAGATTTCTTTAAGAAAATTACTAAAAGATTTGCGGACCGTCATAAAATTCCTTGCAATGTATTTCTTAGAGGATGTATTAATTTTACTTATTCTCAATCAGGAAGAAGCAGACCGCATGTTGATCATTCTTTTCCTCATTATCAATTCCTTCTTCATCTTAATCAATCTGATGGAGGATCGACATTTATTTTAGATTCAAATAAAAAAGTAATAAAAACAATCAAGCCTAAACAATTCAAAGGGTTTGGTTTTAAAGGAGGAATGCTTCACTGTAATACTTTTCCTAAGTCGGGGAGAAGAGTCCTTGCTGTCTTGACTTTTCTTTAAATAGTGGGCTCATCTGGTATCCAGGATAAAGTGGACTCATTCCAAAAACAGACCTCTGAAGATCTACCCGCAGGTTCTTCCCACTTACAAGTTGTAGGATTTAATGTATATGAAGCAGAAGGCTGGGGTGCAATAAAACCATCCATAACTGAATCATAAGTGTGACCCGTACCAGCAAAATTTTTTCTGAAACCTCCATCTCTAAAAGTTTCAATCCATTCTACTCCATCTGCAGATAATGGAACTTGTTGTTTAGCTGCATCAGCATCAGTTATAGAGTCTGAAAAAACACAAACTCTTAAAATAATGTTACTACTATCTATTTCAGCAAAATATTTCATTTAAACCGCATACCTGACTACAGTAATACCATCATCTCCACTACCTCCGGGTGCAGTGGCACCTTGGCCGCCTCCACCTGAACCTTTTGTTGTTCCGTCACCTGGAGTTCCAATATTCACATTACCTGCACCTCCGCCACTAGTTCCACCAGCTCCAGCTGAACCAGTCCAAGCACCTCCGCCGCCACCGGCAGCGTAGTATTGATTTACCCCTGTTAAATATAAATTTTGTCTTCCAGCACCTCCAGGACCAGCTGCAGAACAGCTTCCAGAATTAGAACCAGCACCGCCAGATCCTCCACCGCCTCCGCCTGAGAGACAGCCAGGTCCCGATATACCAATGCCACCAGCAGTACCATATGATGTCCCAGTCCATGGAGATTGAACAGCAGTTTGATCTGATACTCCGGCTGGAGCGTATGATGACGCACCACCACCACTTCCGCCGTCTCCTCCAGCTAAGCCAGTACTATATCCCGCACCTCCTCCTCCGCCGCTACCTGTTTGACCAAAACCAGTTGTATCATCTCCAGCAACAAAACTTCCTCCGCCGGCACCGATAACGATAGCATAACTAGCAGGTCCGACTGTTTGTGTAGCCATTTCAATCAAGCCACCTGCGGCGCCACCGCCTCCATGGGAGTTACCTCCGCCGCCACCACCGGCGACAATTAAAATATCAATTTCTCCTGAGCCTGACGTAATTTGAAAAGTTCCAGTTGTTGTGAAAGAATGGACTTGATATCCTGTGTACGAGCTTTCCGTTCCTCCAGTAGCCGCGAATGGTCCGGCACCTCCTGATCCAAATCCTAAAACTTGATATCCAAAAGACATATATTAATTCTCCTATGCGTCGTTAGCAGCGTTTGTAGTATAAAATATTTTTACACCTACCAACCTTAAATCACCTGTATTAGTGTCTACGGCTGTATCTCTCACTAATCTAAAAATTGTATTGGTAGAATCTGCTGCACTAGCAATAGTGACCGCTCCACTTTCGACATTAATCATTAAATCATCTTGCGTTGTACTTGCTGCCAATGCTGTATTAGCTACAACAGTTCCAAACGCTAAATCGTAATCTATATTATTAGCTACTGAACATCCTGCTAGTGTAAAACCACCTGTGCCTGCATCAGTTCCAGATGCCGACCACATTGTTTGAAAAGTTATTGTATCTGCATTCCACGATTCAGGGAAAGAAACATTAAACTGAACTGATTCTGCTGTAGTAGTATCAAAATCAAAAGTTTTTAATTCTGGATTTCCAGCTGTTAATTCTGTTTGAGTTGCTTCAGCTCCATTTGTAGTAGACGCATACATTGCTGTAGCTGGAACCCACATAGTTTCTTTACCTGCAATTTTAACTGCAGCCGTTCCACTTTTAAGGACTCCTGTTCCTCCTGGATTAACATTAATATCAATATTAGTGTCTGTTCCACTTGTAGAAATGGATGCAAGAATTGGACCTGCACCCGTAGCCGCATTTGTTATTTTTAATTCATTGACTGGAGTACCTACTTCACCGAAAACAAGATTTTCATCTCCACCCCCATCGGCAATAAATCCGCCATCTACAATTTTAGGAGCGGTTAAAGTTTTGTTTGTTAAAGTTTGTGTTCCAGTAAGAGTAACATCACCAGCTGCAAAACCAGCATCAATGACATTAGTTCCATCTGTATATAATAATTTATAACCTGTTTCTCCAGCAGCCCATTCGACTCCTGTGCCTGAAACAGTTTTAACGGTAACAGTATAAGTACTGCCACCTTCAGCGTTATTAACTAACCACCAGCTTTCAATACTATCTGGAACGGTTATAATAGAATTTCCAGCGGACAAAGTCCCTGTTAATTTCCATATTCTTGTCGCAAGAGTTGCGCCTGTTGTTCCATCATTTTTGGTTAAAGTAAGTGTTCCATTATCAGTTAATGCTTGAGAGACATAGCCGCCCGCTATTTGTTCAATAATGTTCCAGTTTGTATTTGTTAACGTTCCCCATGTACCGGCTTTTTCGCCAGTGGTCATAAGTTGAACGCCTAAATTCGTATAATTTGATGCCATAATTTTTTCCTTAAGCTGAGTGTTCTATATCTGTATATGCAGTATAGCCGGTTATGTCAACGTCTTTGTAGTGTAATGGAGAGACTCCCCCTGAACCTAAATTTCCAGTAACTTCAAATCCAGTTACTCCTATCTGCATATCGGTAACAGTCGTAGTGCCTAGAGAAGCGGTTATAGAATAACCACTTACTCCAATTTGCATATCATCTATGGCACCTAGACTTCCTAGAGAACCGGTTATAGAATAACCAGTTACAGCAACTAATGGATTTGAAGTAATTGATATTGTACCCAGAGTCATTGTAGCGCTGTAGCCACTTGGTAGTGCAGTTACAACTTCAGTAACAGTACCTAAACTTGCTGTTATTGCATATCCTGAAACTCCAATTACCATATCAGGGATAGTTGTTAAACTTCCTAGAGAAAGGGTTCCTAATAAAGAATCAGTAAGAGTAATTTTAAAATCGTAATTTATTTGTGGTGTTCCTAGAGAAGCTGTTATTTCGAAACCTGTTAATGGCTCTTCAATTTCTATGTTTACTATACTTTCTTCTCCCCAAGCATCATTGCCCCAAGTACTTCTACCCCAACCTTCAAGACCCAGTCCGGCAGTCATTTCTAAACCAGTAACAGGAACATTATATGTATCAGCTCCCCAATCATTTAGACCCCAGGTATCTCTGCCCCAACCTTCCGTAGAACCTGCATAAGCTAGATCACCCAATGCGGCTGTAATGGAGAGTCCTGTTAATGAAACACTACCGCTCCAATTACTGTATCCGTAACCTAGTGCACCCCAAGTAGCTTGAGTGATATCCATAATTCCACCCATGCCAATACCATGGACCCAACATGCAAAATAAAAATCTGTTTGAGAGGCAGGAGCAATTTCTATGTAACGAGTGGTGGCTGCATTAAAAGTTGTTGTATTGGTATAATCGGATTCATTACTCGAGCCGTCTAAATAATAAGTGACTCCGGAAGAAATAATCCCGGCTTTCATTGTTGCAAGAGTTGTACTGTTAGAAGTAGAAAAAATTAAAGGATGACCGTCGTTACTTGAACCTGATTGTTCTAATCGAACTGTTCCGTCTTCAACCCAAGGAAAAGTAAAGCTTGCTGGCTGAGAACCATCAAAGGTATAGATGCTACTGGTATTACCCGTTACATATTGAGTGCCAGTGGTAACTGCGACTGTTATAGTAAGTTCAGCCATAAGGATTTACCTCCCTATGACGTTATTCTTATGATAGCGTTGGATGAATCGTTGGCTGGAAATTGAATTGTAAAAGTTCCAGAAGAAACTGTTTTATCGCCACCAAAATCAATAGAACAAACAGCGGCATCAGTTGTTAGTCCACTAATAGTTGATGAATTATAAATTAAACATCCTCTTGCTGTGAAAGAAGCAGATGTCCATGAGACGTCTGAAAAATCTGTATAAGAAGTAACCGTACTTTTAGCTACTCCAGTATTTGTTAAAGCTTCTCCAGCAGTAGTATAACCACCACCTGATGCAACTTCATTAGTTGCTGAATAAGCAGTTGTAGTAGTGTCAATTGTTGCTGAACTTGTGTAAAGAGCTATTTTAAAAGCGCTGCCAGCAGGTGTATCACCTGAAGCATTGAAGCTGTGATAGCCCCCTAATAATTCTTCTT
>Ga0310122_10003008_pt1 | contig 10724 bp, 6 predicted proteins | sample CB6_Bottom_1051__FD_203503 | JGI IMG/M metagenome (GOLD analysis project Ga0310122, IMG submission 203503) | Marine microbial communities from Western Arctic Ocean, Canada - CB6_Bottom_1051 | ecosystem: Environmental > Aquatic > Marine > Oceanic | place: Canada: Western Arctic Ocean | collected...
TATTTCCAGTCTAGAAATATAGCCCACAGAATTATTTGATGACTGAATTGTCAGTCATTCTTCCGGTATTCGACGAGCGAGACAACCTACAAATTCTTTATGGTGAACTCGTCCAGACGTTAGAGGCGTTGGCCAGGAGTTATGAAGTACTGTTCGTGGACGATGGCAGCACGGACGGTTCTCTCGAAGTACTCGCAGAAATTCAATCCCACGACGAGCATGTTCGAGTAATTGAACTTCGCCGCAATTTCGGCCAGACCGCAGCGCTTGCAGCTGGATTTGATTCTGCAGTAGGGGGCATCGTGATCACGATGGATGCCGACGGGCAGAATGATCCTAAAGATATTCCGTTGCTCCTATCGGAGATTGAGCGCGGTTTTGACATGGCTTGTGGTTGGCGATACGAGCGGAAGGAGAATTTCTGGCTGCGAAGATTCCCCTCGATGGTCGCCAATCAGCTTATTTCCTGGACTACAGACGTCAAACTTCACGATTACGGATGTACGCTTCGAGCGATGCGCCAGGAAGTCGTCAACGATCTTCATCTTTACGGGGAAATGCACCGATTCATTCCCGCCATTGCGAGCTGGATGGGCATCCGTTTGGGCGAAGTAAAGGTAAATCACAGGCCCCGCAGGGCAGGAAAGTCCAAATATGGACTGTCCCGCGTCTTTCGAGTACTCCTTGATCTATTGACTGTAAAATTTTTGTTGAGTTTTTCAGGTCGCCCGATTCAATTTTTCGGTGGTATCGGTCTCGTTTCCGGGGGTGCGGGCGTAGCGATGCTTTTATGGCTAGGTCTTGAGAAAATAGTGATGGGCAATGACCTGGCAGATCGCCCTATCGTACTGTTGGCGATTCTCTTGGTTTTGGCAGGGATGCAATTTATCACTGTGGGACTTCTCGCAGAAATGCAAGCCAGGATCTATCACGAGTCCCAGAAGAAGCCGATCTATACCATACGAAAAGTACTGGGAGACGACCCTTAGCCGTTAGGCAGATCAAGCCGCAACAGGATGGCTCTTTTCCGATCGTGTGGACACAACAATCGTTCGTTTGGACCAATAAATCGTCCAGTACTTCTTTTCCAAGTGTGAAATCATGACAAATGCTTCCGTTGTCATTGTTAACTACAATTCAGGCCGGTTTCTGGAAGTTTGTGTTGACAGCGTCTGTCGTTCCGACTGCTCGCTGGAGATTATTGTTGTTGATAATGCTTCGACCGATGGCAGTGCGGATTTCTTAAGCAATTTGGTGGCCAGTGACGTGTCGCTGCAGGTCATTCGAAATGAGGAAAACAGTGGATTTTCCGCCGCTATCAATCGGGGGATTGGGGACTCGAAATCAGAAAATATACTGCTGCTGAATCCCGACTGTCTGGTATTCCCCCATACCATTCGATTGCTCAGTGAGGCACTGAATGCAGATGTTTCTGCAGGAATCGTAGGCGGCCTGGTATTCAATTTCGATGGCTCCGAGCAGAGGGGCTGCCGAAGAAGGGAACCGACCTTGGTTCGTAGTTTGGGCAAAGTATTTCAACGCCATACGTTCGCTGCCGAATTGAATCAAGTGGATATGACCGATGAGCCACTCCCAGAAAAGCGGATTTGCGTCGATGCAGTATCCGGCTCGTTCTTGATGATTCGGCGAACCACATTTTCTGAAGTAGGAGGTATGGACGAGAACTTTTTCCTTCATTTTGAGGATCTAGATCTTTGTCGCCGGGTCCGCGATGTCGGTTGGAAAGTCGTGTTTATTCCAGATGTCTCAATCTTTCATTACCAGGGAGGGTCAAGCGAACAATCGGGCCATCGTGTTTCGTGGGAGAAGCATCGAAGTATGCGGCGTTATCAACGCAAACATCATGGACGCAGTCCCTGGCTTCGCGGGTTGGTATTTTTTATGGTGTGGGTCCATTTCGTACTGCAAAGAACCAGGTGGATGTTTACGCACAGATCGAAAACCTTGGAGGAGCGACAGTGGTCGTCGGCAGAATGGGCAGGATTGTCCCGTATGACTGTTTCGATTGGCAGTGAAAAGGGTAACCGATTGTTGGTGCTGGGAGTTATTGATGAACCCGTTCGAGACATGATCCATTTTGGTACAACCATCGGTTGGTCGATCTATGCATGCAGCGAAGTGGAGGACGCTCAGAGGACAGGAAATGTTCATTGGCTGCACCCGGAATATTTCGACAAAGTTCCCGCGCGCGATGTACCCGAGATTAACGCGCTAATGATCGCGCCGTCATTTTCGTGCCGTGGAGTGGTAGATCGGATGGTTGAGAAGTTTCGGGTAAGGCGGATTGCCATCATCCAGCTTGTTGCATCTCCCGACAGATCGAATGAGTATGATGCGGCGAAATTGTTCGAGGTAAAAATCATTCAAGAGATGTTGGCCGGCGACCTTATGAAGGGCAAAGTGTCAGATCGAGAAACCAGGGTGTTTTCATTGCCTTCATCGAAACCAGCGAGAGAGGGTCACGCGGTTGGGGTCCATTGGGACAAGGCCATCCAGGATTGTTTCTCCTGGCTTTCGAAATGAGGGAAATTGATTGATAGGAAACGAAAGCAGAAAGAAATGGACTGAAATGTGACTTATTCCGCGTACTTCGTCCTTTGGTAAAATGCCCGGCGTGTCACATGGCCCTCTAACGTCTCGATCGAGATTTTCGATCGTTTATTTTTCGTCCAGATGTTTTCTGTTGCGTAAGTAGAAAGCCAGGTAGAGATTCTTGGACCATTGGTATCTTCTTGGATCACTCGTAGGGATGGGTTCCACCCTGGCCTGCTGGCTGGCTCTTAGCGTGTTGCTCAAACACAAATGCCGTGTGTTGGCGCTTGATTTGCCGAATCAGCGCAGCTTGCATACACAGCCGACGCCAAAGGGCGGCGGAATTGTGATCGTTGGAATGGTCATTCTGACCTCAATGAGCCTCATGTTGTGTGTCTCCGGGATGGACGGCATCTTTGTGGCACTTGGGATCAGCGCCTTGGGATTCGGCGCCCTCGGCTGGTGGGATGATCACCGCAGCCTCCGAATTCGGAGTAAGCTGCTGGTCGAATTTGCTGTGGGTGTGATCGTTGTCTGGTTGATCGACTTGCCTCGTGAACTCCAATTCTCTGGGCTCGCAATTTCTGTACTGTTGCCATTTCTGGTAGTCCTTATGGCGCTTCTCTGGATCATGTGGATGGCCAATCTCTACAATTTCATGGATGGTGTAGACGGGTTGGTCGCGAGCCAGGCCATTTTTTCATCGATTGTCATCGCAGGATGGTTCCTTTTTTATGGAGATTTCGGAATGGCACTGTTTTGTTTGGCCCTCGCAGGGGCTGGAATTGGATTTCTCATCCTCAACTGGTACCCCGCGCGTGTGTTCCTAGGGGATGTCGGCAGCTTGACGCTGGGTGTTTTTTTCGCTTTGTTGGCGCTTCATGGCGTTGCAAAATACCAAATGCCAGTGAGCGCATTTCTGCTGTTGTACGGCCTATTCCTGTTTGACGCTACCGTCACGTTAGGTCGCCGATGTTTGACTGGCGAACGATGGTGGGAGGCGCACGCTACCCATTTTTATCAGCGGGCTGTACGATCTGGGGTCGGTCACGCGCGGGTTTCGATTCTGGCATTACTTGGAAGCGGCTGCCTGGCCGTTCTGGGCACCCTGGATATGTTGGGAACAGGACCAGAAATGCTGTGGTTTCCTCTTGGCCTCGTCCTCGTGATGTTGATGATGGTTGGAGTACGGAGGCTCGAACAACGCGCCATATTGCAGTGAACATCGGACTCTTTCTCCATCGGCGACTGATCAATGTCTGTCAACAGGCCCGGTACGTAATCGGGCGCTGGCCGGTATTGCTCCACGACGGACTCATGATTTCATTGAGTTGGTATTTGGCGTATTGGCTGCGGTTTAACTTGGGCACGGTCCCAGATTTATTTCTTGTCGAGGCCGCTAAATTGTTGCCCCTGGTAATCATCTGCCATCTTGGAACCTCTGTGGTATTGGGCGTGCCAAGGGGAGCTTGGCGGTTTACTTCGCTCTATGACCTGACCAAAGTCACCCAAGGCGTGGTTTTTGGAACGGCGATCGTTGCGGCTTTGGTTTTTACCTATGACCGAATGTGGGCCGTCCCGCGGTCTGTATTTTTATTGCAGACGTTGTTACTTATTGGATTTTTAGTGGGGCCCCGGATTCTTTACCGAATCTGGCATGATCGGGAGACTCGGCAAGATATCGATGTGGGTATAGAGAGGGTGCTGATTGTTGGTGCGGGTACCGCGGCGGAAATGCTGATCCGTGATTTGATGCGCGCCACGCCGCGACGATATGCGCCGGTAGCATTGGTAGACGACGACCCCAGGAAACAGGGCCGAGAATTGCACGGTGTTCGTGTCGTCGGGGGGTGCAACACGATTCCGTTGCTGGCCGGAAAGCTCGGTATAAGCCGCATACTTCTCGCTATGCCGAGCGCGACTGCTGCCCAGATGAGAACAGCAGTGGACTGGTGCGAAAAGGCCCAGCTACCGTTTCGTACATTGCCCAAGGTTCAGGACATTATTGACGGTACGGCGACCAGCCGAGACCTGCGGGAGGTCGACCTCGATGATCTGCTGGGACGCAAGCCGGTTACTCTTGATTGGGCGTCCATTACGGCGGGCCTTAGGGGCAAACGAGTGGTGGTCACGGGTGGCGGGGGATCGATCGGAAGTGAGCTCTGCCGCCAGTTGGTTCGATTGCGGCCCGCAAAACTGATTCTCATCGATCAGGGAGAATTTAACCTGTATTCGATCGCCAGCGAGTTGGCGGAATCTGGTAGCGGGGTAGACGTTATTCCCCTTTTGGCAGATGTCTGTGACGACAGTGCGATGCGTCATATTTTTTCAGCGCACAAACCCGAGGTGGTGTTTCATGCCGCTGCCTACAAGCACGTACCGCTTTTGCAGGTTCAGGCCAGGGAAACGGTTCGTAATAATGTTATGGGCACCCGTGTAGTGGCTGACGCATCGATCGCGGCGGGTTGCGACAGTTTCGTCTTGATATCGACCGACAAGGCGGTCAATCCAACAAGCCTCATGGGCGCCAGCAAGCGAATGGCGGAAATTGTCTGCCAGGTGCTGGATCAGGAATCCGCTACACGTTTCGTCACCGTGCGATTCGGTAATGTTCTGGGTTCCGCGGGCAGCGTGGTTCCTTTATTCCGAAAACAGATCGAGGACGGGGGTCCCGTTACAGTGACGCATCCCGATATGACGCGCTATTTCATGACCATGGCGGAAGCGTGCCAACTGATTCTCCAAGCCAGTGTCGCGGGGAGTGGGCAGGCAATCTACGTCCTGAACATGGGTGAGCCTGTCAAGATATCAGATCTTGCAGAACAGATGATTCGTCTGGCTGGACTTCGAACTGATAAGGATATTCGCATCGAATTCACCGGTTTACGTCCCGGGGAGAAACTGAAAGAAGAGTTGTTTCACGACCTCGAATCATTGTCGCCGACTGGTTTCGAGAAATTGTTACTAGCTGACAGGCGGGAGGTAGAGCGGGAAACGGTACTGGATGGGTGTCGCCAACTGGTGGACGCTTGCAATGATTATGATTACCAGACGATCGTACGCGTGATGCAGTGCTTGGTGCCGGAATACCGGGAAGCAAAAAATGATAGGAGCGAGGGAGCGAAGGTGCAGGCGATCGAGCGCGGCAAAGATGAAACACAGGATATTAAATCTCCTACAGGGGCGACGGGAGATCTTAGAACTGAACCGGTAGAGTCGCGTAGATCCTAATCCAGGTGACATTGGCTTGGCCTTGTCTATAAAGGATGGGGGAGTGCATCGCTATGAATCTGCGGGGTCCATTTCCTTACGCAGCGAAGCCGTTACGACGGTCAAGAATCACTCGAATTGGGTGAAATTGACGGGGTATTCGCTGGGTCGGTTTTGATGGCGGGTTGCGACTCATTGGTTGGTGGCGGCAATTCAGGCAGGTTCACTGGCCAGACGGTAAGTAAGACTCCGAATTTCGGGTGATCGAGAAAATGCACTTCGCGAAACTTCACCCGGCGCCGTTCCTTGAGGAAATAATACGGTTGTGTATTTCGTCCTGCGGACTTCGAGGTTTGGTTGGCTGCTTGTTGCTTTTCCGGTCGATAGCGGAGAAACGTATCGACATACAACAGGTCGGTAGAAAAAAGTCGAAGTACACCGGTCAGGGTATGACTAGGGCGGATCGCCGGCAAATCGATCCGAATATAAGGTGCGGCTTTTCGATCAGAGGTGGTTTGAGACCAACGCCCATGAAAAAGGATCTCATAATCGCGGGTGTTGCCGATGCGCTGAGCCGGATGGCTTAAGTATCCCTCGATGGCAGGTTCCAGGGGGATCGCCGATGTTCGGTCTAAAAGATCTTGCAATTCGAGATTGAGTTCGAGGTGCCGAATATTCGGAACATCGAGTTCTTCATCATCGCCCTGACTGTCGAGCTGTCGAAACACCAGAATCTCGACATCGTAAAAATCGTACGCAGGTACGGGCACGCACACCGACGTGAGCAGGCCAAAAAAGAGAACTTTTTGTAGCGTCGCATACGGCATCAATGAATGATCCATTTTAACGGGTGTAGAGACAGCAAGCGACCTTCACCTCCGATCCGAGAAGGCCGCAGGTTGGCGTTGCCCAAGTACACTGCGCGCTCATTCGATGGCCAGTTTCGCGAGCAATTGCTCAGCAAATTCGAGTCGCGCTGGGTGCTCCTCGAGTGGCTTTCGAATCTGGACCGAATGGCCGTCCGCCATGTGGAAAACGCCTGGTTGATCCGCCATCAACTGCAAAAGGGGGCCTGGATCGATCGTCGGATGGAGGTCGAATTCGATCCTGCCCCCATTTTGATCGAGTGTGAACCGGCGAATTCCCATGGCCTGACTGTCGAGTTGGAGTTTACTGATTCGAAAAAGAGATTTTGCAGGTTCAGGGGGTGGCCCGAAGCGATCGATGGCTTCTAGCTGCAGTCCATGTAATTCCTCTGCACTGTTTGCGCCTGCGATCCGCTTATAGAACACCAACCGCGCATGCACATCGGGGAGGTACGTATCTGGAAATAGAGTGGGAAGGTTAAACTGCAATTCCGCGTGACTGCGATACCCGGGCGTGATGTTCGATTGATCCGTTCCCGTGTGGCCTGAGATATCCTGGATCGCTCTTCCAAGATATTCGGAGTACAGAGAAAAGCCGATTTCGTCAATGGTTCCGCTTTGTTCTTCGCCTAGCAATTCGCCGGCACCTCGGATCTCGAGGTCATGTGATGCCAGCATAAAGCCGGCGCCCAGTTCTTCTAGTTTTGTAATCGCATCGAGTCGTTTCTCCGCATCCTTATGCAAGGTTTTGTCTGGTGGTGTCATCAGGTAGGCATAGGCCTGATGGTGAGAGCGGCCGACACGACCCCGGAGTTGATGAAGTTGGGCGAGCCCAAAGCGGTCGGCTCGAGTGACGACGATCGTATTCGCACTCGGCAGGTCGATGCCGCTTTCAATAATCGTTGTGCAGGCCAAAATGGGGAAACGCTGACGATAGAAATCGCGCATCACACGCTCGAGTTCTCGCTTAGGCATCTGGCCATGCGCTATGCGTATCTCTGCTTCTGGGACCAGCGCAGCCAGCCGTTTGGCAGCCGCATCGATTGTTCGAACCTCGTTATGCAGGAAAAACACCTGTCCGCCCCGGTGAATCTCGCGCAGGCAGGCTTCTCGGGCCAGGTTATCGTTCCATGGACAGACAAAGGTTTTGATTGATCGTCGATCGGGTGGCGGTGTCGAAATCAGAGAGATTGACCGAAGACCCGCCAGTCCTAAATTGAGCGTCCGCGGAATAGGTGTGGCTGTCAAAGTCAGGATATCGACTTCTCGTCGAATTTTTTTCAGCGTTTCCTTTTGTCGCACGCCAAATCGGTGTTCCTCATCAATGATCAAGAGACCAAGGTCCCGAAAAAGAACATCTTTCTGTAGCAGTCGATGTGTGCCAATGACGATATCAGGGTATCCCCTCGGCAGGGATTCAAGCACTGCCGTCATGTCTTTTCGTTCCCGGAATCGCGACAACAATTCCACTTGAATCGGCAGGTCGGCAAAACGATCACGAAAAGTTTCAAAATGCTGCTGTGCCAGGATGGTTGTTGGAACGAGCAAGGCGACCTGCTTGTGGTTATGAACGGCGATGAACGCCGCGCGTAGGGCGATTTCTGTCTTTCCAAACCCAACGTCTCCACAGACCAGCCGATCCATCGGATGTTTGGAAGACAGGTCGGTTAAGACTTCGGACATGACCCGTTCCTGGTCGGGGGTGTCCTCAAACGAGAAGCGGTCCACAAATGCTTCGTATTCCTCGTGCGGCACCTCAAAGCAATAGCCTTGTCTTGCAGCGCGTAGCGCATTCATTTCGAGCAACTCGACTGCCACGTCATGGACTTTGTCACGGGCGCGCTTTTTTGCCTTGTTCCATACATCAGTTCCAAGTTTATGCAAAGGAGCTGATTCTGCGTCGCCACCGACATAGCGGCTTACCAGATGAAGGGAGAGGATGGGAACATACAATCGGTCACTATCTTGATATTCCAGCACCAGGAATTCCGTTTCCTCACCTGCGATGCCGAGTGTCTGCAGGCCGCGGTACCGTCCAACCCCCTGCTCCTCATGGACCACAGGGTCGCCGACGGAGAGCTCGGCGAGGGAACGGATGACGGATTCTGGATCAACTGTTTGTCGAATGCGTCGTCGTCGTTGTTGCACTCGGTCTCCGTACAACTGAGATTCCGTGATGACTTCGATGTTCTCCGCCGGCAGCAGCATGCCTCGTTCCAATTCTCCGATGGTAAGCGCGAGACTCGATTCGTCCGTTGCCACCCACTCATTCCAGTTGGCGGTGCTGGTAGTTTTAATGGAGTGATGTGTCAATAGGTCATCCAGTGCTTGGCGCCGACCCGCTGTCTCCGCGATCAGGAGGATTCGATGCTGGTGCTTTTTCAAATGTGAGATCAGCGCCGAATAGGGCTCGGTTGAACCGGCTTGTACAGGAAATTCGTCGGGTAGTTGACTGTCAAATTCGATGCTGTTCCCGTTGGTTGGATCGATTTGTATCAGGGCGCGCCGCTGCCGTCCGAGATGTTCTGCCAGAAGGGTCGGGCTGAGGTACAGGCGATCCGGTTTCAGCGGGCGGCGCTCAGGGTCGTGAGATGCGATTTGATAACGATCCTGTATTTCCGCCCACAACGCGTTCGCTTGTAACGCTGCCTCTTCCTCGATGATCCAGCAAGCATTCAGCGGGACATAATCGAATAAGGTTGCTGTCTCGGAGAAGAAGAGAGGGAAATAGAAATCTGCGCCAGCCGGCGTATTTCCCCGGCTGATCTCTCGGTAAACTAAGTGAAGTTGAGGATCGCCTTCGAAGGTAGCGCGAAAGTTCTCCCGAAAACAGCGAATTCCTTCCGTGGTCAAAGGAAATTCACGCGCGGGCAGAATGTCGATTCTTTCGACCTTCTCGGAGGAACGCTGGGTTTCAGGGTCGAAATAACGGATCGATTCAATTTCAGAACCGAAGAGATCCAGCCGAAAGGGGCGCTCGAATCCCATCGTAAAGAGGTCGATCACCCCACCCCGGACCGCGTATTCCCCGGGCTCCATTACCTGGGCTACCGCGAAATAGCCGGAATGATGCAGTTGAGCGCGAAATGTCTCGATATCGAGCGCTTCGCCACACGCGAGGGAAAAAGTTTGCCCAATGATGTGCATTGTAGGCGGCAGTCGCTGCATCAGGGTTTCCAGCGTGACGAGGAGCAGGCCGTGACACATCGTGGGAACCCTGGCCAATGTACGCAGTCGCTCCGAAGTAATATCCTGGTGCGGCGAGAAGAAGTCATACGGCAGACACTCCCAGTCGGGAAGCCGAGTCAGTGGCGGGGCGTTACGGCCGCTGCGGTAGAATTGAAGTTCGCTGTGAAGTAGCTGTAGGCGCCGGTTGTCACGAGTGACAACGATTACCAGCGGGTTGTCATGCCTCGCGGCCTGGGCAATTGCCAACCCCCCTGCGGAGCCGTAGAGACCGCTCCAATGAAGTGCTGGTTCACCCGGATTCGGAAAATGGGGGTTGAACGGACTGGCCAGCGATTGCACGGGGACGCGGAGGAGGTCGGAAGAGGCGGGGGGGGAATTCTAACGCAGGCTTTGTTACCCGAAGTACAAGAATCAATCAAATGGTCAGGAAACCGTAGCCGGAGGTGAGTCAATGAATGCACCACGATTTTGGGCTTTGGTTCCGGCAGCAGGGTCGAGTTCCCGTCTGAGTGGGGAGAGGCCGAAACAGTATGTGGAAATCGCTGGTAAGCCGCTCCTCGCCCATACGTTGAAGGCGTTGACGGAAGTCGGCCCGATCCTCGGTATTGCCGTGGGCCTCGCCAGCGATGACCGCTGGTGGCATGAAGATATTGTCGCCAGTGACCGTATTCTTGGTACCTATGTCGGCGGCGTGTCGAGGGCAGAGACCGTCCTTCGAGGGCTTGAATATCTCGAGCCCCATGTCTGGACCGGGGACTGGGTTCTTGTTCATGATGCGGCGCGCCCGTGTATTCGACCCTTGGACATTGAACGTTTGATTTCTGAACGGGGAGATGGTCCGTCTGGGGCACTGTTTGCGTTGCCGGTAGCCGATACCGTGAAACAATCGAATGGGCGCGATCAGGT
>Ga0310122_10003009_pt1 | contig 10724 bp, 10 predicted proteins | sample CB6_Bottom_1051__FD_203503 | JGI IMG/M metagenome (GOLD analysis project Ga0310122, IMG submission 203503) | Marine microbial communities from Western Arctic Ocean, Canada - CB6_Bottom_1051 | ecosystem: Environmental > Aquatic > Marine > Oceanic | place: Canada: Western Arctic Ocean | collected...
AAACTACAGATTCCTGTTCCACAAGATGTCGGATCGCTGCTGAGCTTACCTGGCGCGGTTACCGAAAAATCATCCACGAATATCGACTGCGATGCCGATTGGCCCGTCATTAAAGATGCCCTCCGGCAGGCAATCGAGATGCTGCAGACATTTCGAATCGAAGAAGGACGCGCGGCGCAAAGCGACTTGAAGCAGAACTGTCAGATTATTGCCGATCAACTCGAAAAGATCGTTGAACTCGCACCACGAGTCGTTGCTGATTACCGCGACAAGCTGCGCGACCGAGTGCATGAACTGTTGCGGGACCACGACGCAACCGTCGACGACACCGACTTGATCCGCGAAGTCAGTATTTTTGCCGAGAAATGCGACATCAACGAAGAAATCACACGACTGCGGTGCCACTTGGAACAATTCGATGTTTTTCTCAACGAAGAAACATCGCAAGGACGAAAACTGGAATTCCTCAGCCAAGAGATCTTTCGCGAGGTCAACACGATTGGTTCGAAGGCCAACAATGTCGAGATCGCCCACTGCGTCGTCGAAATGAAAGGGGCTGTCGAGAAAATTCGCGAGAATCTGCAGAACGTGGAGTAATTGCCAACGATGCAGCGTTCGTCAAACCCGGTCAAAATTCAGGTTGTCGTTTTGTCAGGACCGAGCGGTAGTGGCAAATCGACCATCGTCAATCGGCTGGTGGATGAATCGCCCGTCAAACTGATTAAGGCAATTTCGGCAACAACCCGCCCCGCGCGAGTTCACGAATCGGATGGGAATGACTATTATTTTCTGACTCAAGATGATTTCGATACCCGCCGGCAAAATGGCGAGTTCGTGGAATGTGAAGAGGTTCACGGAGCTGGATATTGGTACGGAACGTTGGATTCCGAATTGCAACGGGCAAACGATGAAGGAGGTTGGGCATTCCTTGAAATTGACGTTCACGGTGCTCTTCGAGTGATGCAGCAGTTTCCAAACGCCGTCACCATTTTCTTGAAGACACCATCAGAAGAAGAATTCGAGCGGCGTTTGCGTCAACGCGGAACCGAATCGGAAGAGGCCATCCAAAAACGGCTCAAGACCGCTCGCGACGAATTGGAATTGGCGAATCACTATCAATATCAGGTCGTTAACGATGACCTCGATTGGGCAATTGGCGAGATTTCGAAAATACTATCACAAGAAGAGGCAAAACTTCATGTATGAGGCATTTAAGGAAGAGGCAATCATCCGTAAAGTTGGGGGGCGTTTCAAATTGTCCGCCTTGATTCAAAAGCGCATGGTGGCCCTGAATCGCGGGGCGCGTCCCTTGGTCGAATTGCAGACGAAGAGCCTAATGGAAATCGTCGTGCATGAAATCATGAGCGACAAGATCTTTCTCGATCGGATTGGAAACGTCGCGATCGTCCGTGACGGTAGTCCCGATCTGAATCTCGACGCCATCGTCGACGACGCTGGACCGTCGCTGAAAGATCTTTGATCCGCTCGAAGTGTTGCACTATTACGAGCGGTGTCATGAACGGTCGTGAGATACTCTTGGGAGTTACTGGCGGAATTGCCGCCTACAAATCGGCGGATTTGTGTAGCAAGCTGATTCAGGCGGGCACGTCGGTTTCGGTGGTTTTGACGCGATCCGCCGAACAGTTCATCGGCGCGACGACGTTCGAAGCACTGACCGGCCGCCCGGTCCACCGCGCCCTGTTTGAACCACAAGAGCACTGCATCGGAGAACACATCGGACTGCCGCGAAGGGCCGATCTTCTGATCGTGGCTCCCGCGACTGCCAACTTCATCGGAAAACTGGCAAATGGATTGGCGGACGACCTGCTGTCAACGCTGGCCTTGGCGATGACCGGGCCGACTCTCCTCGCACCAGCCATGAATTCCGAGATGTGGGACAAGCCCGCCGTTCAACGAAATCTAGCAACGTTGAGACAAGACGGCATTCACTTGGTTGAACCCGGCGATGGTTGGCTGAGTTGCGGTCAAGTCGGGCCTGGGCGAATGGCCGAACCGGCCGAAATCATCGGCCGAATCACCGAACTGCTCGATCATTGAAACCGACCGCCAGTCACTGCCAAGTTCACAAAAAATGCGAATTCTGATCACTGCCGGACCAACGCGAGAATACATCGACGATGTTCGCTATCTGTCAAACGCCAGCAGTGGCCGCATGGGTTATGAAATTGCCAAAGCAATAGTCGCGGCGGGACATGACGCATTTTTGATCAGTGGTCCCGTCGATTTGCCCGATCCAAACGGCTGCGAGGTTCACCGCGTCGAAACAACAGGTGAGATGCGAGACGTCTGTGTCGAGTTATTTGAACGATGCGACGGAGTCATCGCGGCGGCTGCTGTTTGTGATTATAAGCCGCTGCACCGGCTGTCGGGCAAGCTGGCAAAGACGGGCGAACCGATTTCGATCGACATGATCGAAACCGATGACGTGCTGGCGCAACTTGGAAGTATCAAACAACACCGTTGGGTCGTCGGTTTTGCCTTAGAGGCGGAAAACGCCCGCGAGAATGCTTTGCAGAAACTGAGAGCCAAGAACTGCGATGCGGTCGTCTTGAACGGACCAGCCGCGATCGGCTCGGAAACCAACAAAGTCGAATTAATTGACGAAACCGGAAACGTCGTCGAATCGTGGTCCGGAAACAAATCGGCGATTGCGGCAAATCTCATCGCATGGATAAGCACGCACCTCAGCTCCTAGGTTCATCGCAGTCCCTCCAACCTGGCATCAATCCCGTCGCATTCGGTCCGACCGGTACCGACGTTGCTCAAACGCCACACCAAATGTTGCGTTTTTCCAACACGCCGTGAAAAGTGTGATAGGTTTTGAGTGAGTTGAAATCCCCCCTACCCAATGAAAGATCAACTCAATTTCCCTCCTTGAGACAAACAGGTGGCGTGTCGTGGGGATGATCCCGCGCGCCGTTTCCAACACGGATTCGGCGTGCGGGATTCATCCATTTATCGCGGTACGCGCGGGCCAGAACCGCCAACGTCGGTTCCGAATCCGCGGCCACGGCAAGGAGGAGCAACAACGACACTCTTGCCCAGTTTGAACCGATGCTCGATTACTCACGCCTCAGAACCGATCTGATCGCGTTGGGGCTCTTGGCCGCAACCGTGTTTGTGGGTCTGAGCCTGGTCAGTTATGACCCGGCCGATCCGCCCGCGCGAGTGGTGTTTCCCGTTCCGGCCGAATCGGCCAACCTCGGCGGCAGCATCGGTGCGTCGATCGCTCACGGATTACGCACCGCCGTCGGAATCAACGCTTATTTCATCTTGTTATCCATGGTGATTCTCGACATCCGACTCTTCTCGCGCCAGGAAAGCAACAAGCCGATTGCGGAAACGCTGGGATGGATGTTGCTGCTAACGTCAATGTGTATTGCATTCCAACTGCTTCTGCCCGGTTTCGGAAACGGCCCGGTCATCGGGAGCGGCGGTTATTGGGGTGCCCTGGGATTGGCACTCTTGGAACATCAATTCGCAATCGGTGGGACACTGATTCTGCTGGGCTCGGCAGCAATCGCCGGACTGATGCTGACATCCGACCTGCATTTCATGCGGGTCGTTGCCTTTTGCACGGTGGCTCCGATCAAAGTTGCCAGCCGTGTTGGCGGCCGCACAACCGGGTGGCTCGAACGTCGTCGCGAACAAGCGGAATTGGACCGGCGCGGAGCTTTCTCGCGACGCGAGACCGAAAGCACCACGGACGACAACGACGAAATTGAAGAACCGGAAGAGATCGAGCAAGACGCTGCCGAAGAGCCTCGGGCACCCATCAAAGTCAATCCGCCGGTCACCGCCAAATCGTCGCGTGAAGAAATCATCCAGCAACTCGACGCCAACAGCCACGAATCATCCCAACAAGAATTCGAACTTCCCACACCGGATTTGCTCGAACAGCCGGAAGAGTTTCCCTACGAACTACTTGCCAAGAAGGCCCGCATTGCCGCGGTCACGCTGGAAAAAACGTTCCGGGAATTCGGCCTCAACGTCCGCGTTGTCGAGATCGACACCGGTCCCGTGCTCACGCAGTTCGAATTGGAACTGGAAGCGGGTCTGCGGCTTTCCAAAGTCACCGCCCTAGCCGACGACTTGGCGATCGCGTTGCGAGTTCCCACGGTCCGCGTCGTCGCACCGATTCCCGGCAAGAATACCGTCGGAGTCGAAGTGCCGAACGAAAAACAAGTCATGGTGCGGATGCGCGAGCTGCTCGAATCGTGTCCTAAAGATGCTGAAAGCAAACGCATTCCCGTGTTCCTCGGCAAGGACGTCAGCGGACGTCCCATGGTCGTCGATCTGACAAAAATGCCGCACTTGTTAATCGCCGGCCGCACCGGCACGGGAAAAAGCGTTTGCCTGAACACACTGATCCTCTCGATGTTGATGACCCGTAATCCCGAACAGGTCAAGATGCTGATGATCGACCCCAAGATGGTCGAACTGAGCCCTTACAAGCGAATTCCGCACCTGATGCATCCGGTCATTACCGATATGAAAAAAGCCGAGGCGGTGTTGGCGTGGGCTGTCGATAAGATGGAAGAACGCTACGACCTGCTCGCCCGCGCCGGAGTCCGGCATCTGGACGGATACAATCAGCTTGGCAAAGAGAAACTGCTGCAGCGGATGGAAATCGACGAGGACTCACCCGAAGCTGACGATATTCCAGAAAAAATGCCGTACATCGTCATCATCGCCGACGAAATGGCCGACATGATGATGACATCCGGAAAAGACGTCGAAGGTCACATCATTCGGTTGGCACAAAAGTCCCGCGCCGTCGGAATCCATCTGGTCCTGGCCACTCAAAAGCCGACCGTTGACGTCATCACGGGATTGATCAAATCGAACCTACCCGCCCGGATTTCGTTCCAAGTCGCCAGCCGCACTGACAGCCGCGTCGTGCTCGATGAAATGGGCGCCGACCGTTTGCTGGGCAACGGAGACATGCTGTATCTGGCACCGGGAACCAGCAAGCTGACTCGTGCCCAAGGAACCTTCATCAGCGACGATGAAGTCAACACGATCATCGATTTCTTCAGCGATCAAGAACCGCAATACAGCGAAGAACTTGCCAAAGTGACGGTCGCCGGCGGATCGGGCGGCAATCACATCGATGCCATGCGCAAACGTGACGAATTGTACGAGCAAGCCGTCGACGTCGTTGTCCGCGAGGGCCGCGGCAGCGTTTCCCTGTTACAGCGTTGCCTGGGAATCGGATACGGCCGTGGTGCTCGGCTGATCGATTACATGGCCGAAGACGGAATCGTGGGAGACTACAACGGATCGCAGGCCCGCGAAGTCCTCTACAATCTCGATCAATGGGAGGCCCTACAATCCGGGCACGAATTGGAAGAAGCCGTCGCTTAGCGCAAGTAGGTCCCGCGAGCCGAGCGGGACCTCGAATGAAAGAGATCACCGGTTGCCGCTGCCTGTCGAACGTGACGACCTGCGCCCGGTCATTTGTGAATCCGCCGATACCCGAATTGTTGAGTCGCTCGTGCGGGCCGGCAGACTTACGTCTCCTGCTAGCAAGTCACTAACTTGTGACTATGTGTTCACAAGGCGGAGCACTTCGGTTTTCGACGAAGCTGTTCTCGGTATTCGGGAGGACGCACTCAGATTTCATGCGAACTCGGCCCACGCTGCGATAATTGAAATCATCTGATGCGCCGAAAATCGGTACGCAGGATCAAAGGTATAAGAGTTGGCGTCAAAAAGAACGAAACGGCAACCACTCCGACGACGGCACCGATCCCAATTCCAATAACATGCGGTGCGTCCGGAACCTTCCAGCCCACGAGGGCTCCAACCGCCACGCCCACAAATGCGCCAAGGCCCATTCGCCAAGCTCGTCGAATGGCTCTCCACTCCAAAGAACTTGTCCCCCGCGGATATGTATGTCTGGCTTAACGCGGGTAAAGAACTCGATTCCGTTAACACCTTTTGGTAGCGGTCCATCGAACGCCTTGGCCTTCGGTATATGAGATCGATAGATATTCCTGGGGGCACGACCCCACAGTTGCCGACTCGATTTTATCTTTGCCGCCACTTCGGTTGTCGTGCGGTGGTAGAACGGTCCATATACTTTGGCGTTGTGAACCAGGATTCCTTTGCTTGACACGTAGTAGACGTGCTCGGCGTCGACTTCCAAATTGTAGACCGTTTCAGTTGTCGGGCGATTGATGATCTTATGGACTTGCCGATACTCGCCGTTCGCTATTTGCAGGTTTTCACCAATCCGAAGTTGTCCTGCTTGGACGAATTCTTTTCGGTCAGCACTTCAGAACGGGTGATTGGACGTTGTGCCGATTGGTTCGTCGACGCCCTCGACCGAAACATCGATAACATCGGCCGATTGATGAATGTATATCGTCGTAACCAGTTGACCGGGGCCGTCCAACGGCGTTGGACATCGTGCGATATCCACAATCTTCGCGTCGCCCACGCTTCCGAGTTCTTCAATCTGAAGGAACATTGATGAGCCAATCTTGGCGGACTTGACATTCAGTTCCGCAAGCCGTTTCCCGGTTTCGATTGTTAAAAGGGTGCCATCGGCTTTTGGCATTGTGAGTGTGACGACTCGCCATTCGCCCGGATCGACGTGGCCGACGCTGCGACCAACGTCAAAGCGGTCCGGATTTTTGGATAGAACGCGGTCACGCATCACCTGCAAATCTTGGATTGGTTTTGTCAGGAGCTTTCGCTCTGGTTGTGGAGCGGTAATCGAGGCAACTGCTGCTTGCTGCTTCGGACCGGTGAATGAACTGGGCGCGGCATTCCAGAAACAGAAGCCGGCGAGAAACAGCAGAGATGCCGTAACCAACGTTTTTGTTCGTCTTGAGAATGTCCAGCGGTGGGGAGTCGAGAGTTTAGAGTCGAAAGACAAGGGTTTGCGCGATGGCATGGCAGCGGGTGTTGTCGTTGATTCCGCGTCTTCCTACGGTTTCCGGTCGCTGCGCGACCCACCTTGCGAGCAAGATGGGGTACCCGGATTGTTGAGTCGCGCGTGCGTGGCCAAGAGACTTACGTCTCCCGCTAGCCTGGGTTGCTCGGGTGGCAGTGTCGGTTTTTCGGGTGGGGGGGCCGTTCGCGTGGGTTGCGGGGATGCTGGTTTGTTGGTTGATTTCATTTCAGATGGCTCCGGCAGCATGGATGTGTGCAGATCGTCGAAGACTCGTTCGGTGAAGTAATTGTCGTTCAGACGATGTTGGCGTTTGTCTTTGCGGCGTCCGCCGGACAGCTTCCAAGTTGCCAGCAGCAGCATCGCTCCGGTGCCGCCGACCAGCCATTCCTGGTTCCATTCGGCATCGGCCAAGTCAGCGGGGATGTCCATCGCGGCCAATTGCGGTTCTTGCCAGCCGATGGCGACCTCGGTGTTGCCCACGAAGCAGGAGAAGATTCCAGCTCCGCGAGTGAGTTTGCCAAATATCCAACCGACGGATCTGAGCGACTCGTTTGTTAGCTGTCGCCACGTTTCGTTTCAACCTTCACGACTTCGATTGTCAGTAGCTTGTCCAGTTGCGCAACCGATTGGTATTTTTGCGTGGGGATGTCGCTTGGCCGATGCGCACGCTCGCGAAACGGTTGTGATCATGGTACCGTTGCATGCGATGCAGATTGCTGCATCAGAGGCTGTGGGATGGTGCCGCCATTTTTGAATGTCTGGTTCGAACCGCGAATTCATTTCTTTTCGCCGTTCCGAGGCGGACAATAGGAAGAAGTGGCGCCGTCATGTCTCTGGTTCCAACTACAAACGGGTGAGTGATCGCCCCATACAGCGTTTCGGGTACTCATCGTGGCCAAAGCGACTTTGTTGGTCATTCAAGGTGATGATCAGGGTACTCGGTTCGAAGTTGACGACAGCGAAGTCGGCATCGGCCGTAGTCCCCGCAATGAAATCCGTATTCTCGATACCGAGATTTCACGGATGCATGCGTCGCTGGAATTCCGCGCCAATTCGTTCGTGCTGACCGATCGCGATAGCTCTAACGGCACGTTCGTCAATGGCGTCGCGATCAAATCGTCGAAGCTGAAGAGTGGTGATCAGATTCAGCTTGGACGTAGCGCGATCTTATTCTCTGAAACCGAGGCCGAGTCGGACAGCCGTGTCGTTTCCGCCAGTGTCGATCTTCTCAGCCGCCGCGATCCGGCCGACCGTTCCAAAATCGTGGGCGAAGTCGGACAGGATTTTCTCGCGAGCACGAAGAGTGTCGCAACCGACAGCGTTGCTCAGACATTGGTAAACCTGCAGGTGTTGTACCAGATTTCCGAAGAGGCGGTTCGGCCGTCCGAATCGATTGAAAATGTGCTGCAACGCATCCTCGATCTGACGATCCGTGCCGTCGCGGCTGACCGTGGTTGCATTCTGCTGACCGATCCTCAAACAGACGATTTGGTTCCTCAGTTGTTCAGCGGCAAATCGGCGGTCGAGGATCAATCGAAAATGCCCGTGTCTCGCAGCATCGTCGACTACGTTGTTCAAAAGGGACAAGGTGTGCGCACCAGCAACGCGCGCAGTGATTCGCGGTTCGGTGCCGGGCAGAGCATTTTGCAGGCGGGAATCAATGAAGCGTTGTGCGTGCCGATGCAGGGACGATACGAATTGATGGGCGTGATTTACGTCGACACGACGATTCCTGCTGAACAGGCCGTTATTGACGGAAGCGGTGTCAGTAAATTCTCGGAGGAAAAGTTGCGGTTACTGGTGGCGATCGGAAGACAAGCGGCGTTGGCCATTGAAGACAACCGCTACCAACATGCGTTTGTGAAGGCCGAACGCTTGGCCGCTATGGGACAAACCATCGCAACACTTAGCCATCACATCAAGAACATTTTGCAAGGCGTTCGTGGCGGCAGCTATTTAATCGACATGGGTCTGAAGGACCACAACGAAGAATTGGTTGGCAAGGGTTGGAAGATTGTCGAGAAGAACCAAAACAAGATCTATCATCTTGTCATGGACATGCTGACGTTCAGCAAGGAGCGTCAGCCGGTGTGGCAAAAGTCGTCATTGAACCAGTGCGTGACCGACGTTTGCGAGCTGATGCAATCTCGTGCGGAAGAGAATCAAGTTCAGCTTGACTGTGAATTGTCGGAAGCGATGCCCGAAACAACATTCGACCCTGAAGCCATGCATCAGGCCATATTGAACGTGGTGACGAACGGCATCGACGCAGTCGAAGGAACTGAATCGGCTCGCGTCGTCGTTCAATCGGGATATGATGCTTCCAGCGATGAGGTGTTTGTTCAGGTCGACGACAACGGTGCCGGCATTCCCGCGGATCAACTCGCGAACATATTCAACATCTTCGAGTCCACCAAAGGGGCACGCGGCACCGGATTGGGCTTGGCCGTCAGCCAAAAAATCCTCCGCGAGCACGGTGGCGAAATCACTGCCGAAAACAGACCCGACGGTGGATGCCGAATCCGAATCGCTTGGCCTCAATTGGATGACGCCGGCTGAGGCGGTCGAATGTTGTGAGAACGCGTGTGATTGTGACTTCCGCAAAGGATGTTGATGCGCTTGCGCGTCGGGTTAGTTAGCCCGGATTATTCACGAAACAACGCAAATATGATGCAAAGCTTGTGGTCAAAAGGGGTTGCGACTAGCGACTATCTTACCCAAAACACCGCGCAAAATCGGAGTTGATCGTAACCCGAAGCGTCAGCGAGGAAACATGTTGAATTCCTCGCTTACGTTTCGGGTTACGAATAATTCGGGTTAGTGGATTCGCGTTCGGTTGTTGCAGAACTTTTCGGTTGAGCCATAGCAATCTACGCAAGAATTTGTTGGACCACGTGTCCATGCACGTCGGTCAATCGATAATCGCGCCCTGCGTGGTGGAACGTCAGCCTTTCGTGGTCGAAACCCAGACAATGCATCAGCGTGGCTTGCAGGTCATGGACATGAACGGGATCCTCGACGACGTGGAATCCGAATTCGTCGGTTTTACCCAACGTCATGCCCGGCCTGATCCCGCCGCCGGCTAACCAAACCGTGAATGCTTGCGGGTGATGGTCGCGGCCGAGTTTTCGTCCCAGCGCCGGATTGGTTTCAACCATCGGAGTGCGGCCGAACTCACCACCCCAGATGACCAGCGTGTCTTCCAGCAGTCCTCGTCGTTTCAAATCGGTGACTAGTGCCGCCGAGCCTTGGTCGGTGATGCGTGTGTTGTTGCGGACATTACCTTCGACGTTGGAATGAGCGTCCCAGCCCTTGTGATAGATGTTCACAAATCGGACTCCGCGTTCGATCATTCGGCGAGCCAGCAGACACGCTCGCGCGAATGACGGTTTAGCCGGTTCGCATCCATAGAGTTCCAAGGTCTCCTGAGTTTCACTGCTGAAATCCATCAGTTCCGGCGCGGACGACTGTAATCGCGCCGCCATCTCGAACGACGAAATGCGGGTCGCGATTTCCGGATCTCCGACAACACCGAGTTGCTTGCGATTCAAGTCGTTGATCAGGTCGAACGTGTCTTTCTGGAGTCTGTCGTCGACGCCTTTCGGACTGGAAACATTCAGGATTGGATCACCTTGGCTCCGGAACGGAACTCCGGTGTGAATCGTCGGCAAGAATCCGCTCGACCACAACGCCGTCCCGCCGCTGAGCCCCGCACCCGTGCTCATCACGACGAAAGCGGGCAAGTTCTGTGTTGCCGATCCCAATCCGTATGTCAACCACGACCCAATCGATGGACGTC
>Ga0310122_10003010_pt1 | contig 10723 bp, 8 predicted proteins | sample CB6_Bottom_1051__FD_203503 | JGI IMG/M metagenome (GOLD analysis project Ga0310122, IMG submission 203503) | Marine microbial communities from Western Arctic Ocean, Canada - CB6_Bottom_1051 | ecosystem: Environmental > Aquatic > Marine > Oceanic | place: Canada: Western Arctic Ocean | collected...
TTTTGGTTCCCTTTACCCAATCTTTGGGTTTTGTTAAAAAACTATTCATCTCCTCAAATGTCCACGGTTTTCCATGTGCTATCATTGCTTTTGAATATTTGTAATCTGCTAAAGAACCAGCTTGTCTTCCAAGGACGCCAAATAATGCAGGGCCGATCTTGTTTCCTTTTCCTTTAGCAATACTGTGACAAGCGGCACATTTTAAAAAAACTTTCTCTCCATTAGCAACACTAGCTGAAGCAAGTAACGCCATAATCTCTCCTGATCCAGTACTCGAACTTGCAGAAGTTGTTTCTGTGATGGTAGTGGTTGATATGCTTGCAACTTGATAAGCTGATTTTTCTGGTTTTTCAACATAAAATATAATGTCTGTAATTTTATTGATTCCTAAAATTAAGATTATAACTAGTATGATTGAAGCAATAATTTTATTCATTTTAAAAAAGCTTGTAAATTTAGTACAACTTAAATCTAAGATATATCATGACTTCGTTAAAAAAAGGAACTTTAACGAGTTTATTTTGCGACGGTTAGACGCATAATTTTATTGTTTATGAAAAATACCGCAATAATTATACCAACTCGTTTAAAGGCAAAAAGGTTTCCAAATAAACCTTTGGCGAAAATTAATAATATTCCAATGATTATTCACACCCTAAGCAGATGTTTAGAAAGTGGAGTCGGAGAAGTGTTTGTAGCTACCCCAGATAATGAAATTATCGAAATTGTTAAGAAACATGGAGGGCATGCAGTCATGACTGGGGATCATCCAAATGGAACCTCTAGAGTTTTTGAAGCTTTTAAAAAAATAAAAAATGATAATGTAGATTTGATAATAAACGTTCAAGCGGATCACCCTCACATAAAAGGAAGTTCTATTTCAAAGTTAGAAAAATTGATGAGAGAAAATAATAGTCCTATAGGGACACTAGCCTCTTTGTTAAATAAAGATAAGATTAATGATGAAAACGTTGTGAAAGTTGAGGTTGAAACAGATTTAAAAAAAGACAGTTTTTTGAAAGCAAAGGATTTTTTTCGCATAAAGAAAGATTTAAAAAATGAAAAAATCTATCACCACATAGGAATCTATGCTTTTACAATTGTTTCATTAACAAAGTATGTAAAGCTTTCGAGTTCTAAATTGGAAGTAAAAAGAAATTTAGAGCAGATGCGAGTGATGGGCAATATAGAAATTAAAGTAGGCTATTGTGACTCTAATCCATTAAGTGTAGATACCTTAGAGGATTTAAAACAAGTAGAAAAGGAAATGAGTTAAAATGATAAAACAAACAATCGGAATACAAGGTGGCGAGGGCAGTTTTTCACATTCAGCTGCATTAAAAATATTTAAAAATCCAACGATAAAATTTTGTGCCACTTTCGAAGAAGCATTTTTATTAGCAACTCAGAAACCCGATATAAATTTGGTTTTACCGTCCGAGAACACAATTGCAGGAAGGGTTCCCGGTGTTCATTCTCTGTTGAAAAAATACTCCCTCCAGATTTATGCAGAGCATTTTGAAAAAATTAACCTTAATTTAGTTGCCGTTAAAATGGCAACACTAGACTCTATTAAATCTGTTCATTCTCACATTCATGCTTTGGGGCAAGCCCGCCGCTTCCTCTTAAGTCAAAATCTTAAAGAAGTAGTTGAGTCAGATACGGCTTATAGCGCTGCGTATGTGGCAAAAGAAAACGAAATCAGTAAAGCGGCAATCGCGAGTGAGCTAGCGGCAAAAACTTATGGACTTCAAATATTAAAATCGAAGATTGAGGATGATCCAGGTTCCAATATAACCCGTTTTCTTGTCTTAGGAAAAGAATCGAAGCATCCTGAATTTATTAAAGAAAAAAATTTTATTACCAGTGCCATCTTTCAATTGAAATCTATTCCTAGCGCTCTCTACAAAGCTTTAGGTTCGTTTAGTGGGTATGGAATAAACCTATGCCGACTCGAATCCTTTTCGCTTAAAAACACTTTTCGACAGGTTGCATTCTATATAGAAATTGAAAAGCATATTGAAGATCCAACTATGCAAAAAGCTTTAGAAGAATTAGGGTTTCATACTCAGGAACTGACTATTTTAGGATGTTATGTTGCGAATTCCTACAGATTAAATAATTAATTCACAACCTACACTATGTTGTGGTTTCAAATTTAATTCTGATATATTAATATAACAGTTGGAGGCGGCAACAGGTGGGTGCCTCACTAACTCCCCCAGAATCGAGAGATAGCAAGGGTAATGAGAATCACTTAGGTTGTTGTCCGTCTCCTATTTTAGAAAAATGGAAAACAATAATCATAAAATTCTTGCATTAAAATATAGACCAAAAACATTTCAAAGCGTTATAGGTCAAGACATAATTGTTGAAACCATAACTAACTCGATTAAGCTAAACAAATTACCTAATGCTTATCTACTTACTGGTATACGTGGTGTTGGCAAAACAACTCTCGCTCGCCTAATTGCCAAAGGTATAAATTGTAATAAAAATTTTTTACAAGGTGAAAAATGTAGTGAAGATGAATCTTGCCATTGCAAAGAAATAAGTAACTCAACACATCTTGATGTATTAGAAATGGATGCGGCATCACGAACCGGAATAGATGATGTAAGAGAGTTAATTGAATCTTCAAAATACAATCCAACAAGCGCGAAATATAAAGTAATAATTTTAGACGAAGTTCACATGTTATCAAAACAAGCATTTAATGGTCTATTAAAAACCTTGGAAGAACCTCCGACTCCACGATTAAAGTTTATATTTGCAAGTACGCAAATTAAAAAAATACCAGTCACTATTATTTCAAGATGTCAAAGATTTAATTTAAATAGAATTTCGATCAAAGTTTTATTTGACCATCTCAAAAAAATTTTAAAAATTGAAAATGGTAAAATTTCAGATTCTGCTATTAAGCTAATAGCGAAAGCAGCTGAGGGCTCCGTTAGAGATGCACTTTCACTGTTTGATCGGGCTCTGATTAGCCAGCATATTATTAATGGAGAAATAGACGAAGCATTTGTAAGAGAAATGTTAGGGATAGCTAATCGTTCAAAAATACTGGAACTATTAAAATTTATATTTGACGGAGATCAAAGAAAATCAATTGAGTCTATAAGAAAAATGATTAATGAGGGAATTTCGGAAACTAACCTAAAAAACGATATCTTAGAACTAATTCATTTTATTTTGCAAAAAAAAAATCTTGGAGATTTTGATTCTGATTTAAACATATCAGAGTCTGAGCTTAAAATGATTGATTTGATTTCAAAAGATGTGAGCACATCGACTCTTATACTTTTTTGGCAGTTCACACTAAAGTCGCTAGATGAAGACAAGCTATTGACGAATCTTCCGTTGGGTTTGGAAATGCTTGTTATTAGACTTTTACATTTAAAAGAAATGCCTTCTTACGAAGACTTGGTTAAAAGTGTTTCTAATCAAACTGATGAAGTTGAAACAGCCGTGAAGGTCACAAAAAGAGTTTCAAATGAGGAAGGCGAAATAAGCAATATTTCTAAGGATCAAATTAAGAATACCACACAAGCAAAACCTGAATTAACGTCTTTAACACCAAAAGGCGCTATCAAGGAAAACATCAAATCTTTTGAAGATCTGATTAAATTAACATCAACAAAAAAGGAAATTCATTTGAAATATGATTTAGAAAATAACGTAAATTTAATTAAATTTTCTGAAGGAAAAATTGATATAAGTTTTAATGAAAATCTGGACAAAAATTTTGTTCGCAATTTGTCTGAAAAGTTACTTGAATGGACAGGAATTAGATGGTTAATAACTTTAGCAAATAAACCTGGTCAAAAAACTTTTTCGGAACTTCAAGATATAAAAATAAAAGAATTACTTGATCAAGAAAAAAATGGAGAAATTTACAAAAAATTTAAAAATATTTTTTCTGACGGAGAATTATTGGAAGTTAAAAAAAAAGATTAAATTATGCAAGATTTTACCAACTTAATATCACAAGCTAAAAAGATGCAGGAGAAGATGAAGGAAACTCAAGAAGCTCTTAAGAAAATTTCAGTTGAAGGTATATCAGGTGGCAATGCCGTAAGAGTAACTATGAATGGAGATGGAGAACTTCAAAAAATTTCACTCGAAGACACTTTATTAAAAGAATCAAAAGAAATAGTGGAGGATTTAATTGTTGCTGCTCATAATGATGCGAAATCTAAGTTAAAGAAAAAAACATCCGAGGAAATTTCAAAAGTTACAGGAGGAGTAGATTTGCCGCCTGGATTTAAACTTCCCTTTTAAAGAATAAAATGACTGGAAATAGCGTTAAAGATATAGAGGATTTGATTAAAATAATTTCAAAGTTGCCTGGATTGGGCCCTAAATCGGCTAAGAGAATTGTATTAAAACTTATAAACAACAGAGAGGAATTAATAAAACCTTTGATAAACACACTGGCCCAAATCTATAAGAATGTAGTCCTTTGTAAAATCTGTGGAAATTTCAAGTCTGTAAATGTTCAATGTACTTGTTCTAATTCTAATAAAAATTATGAGCAAATTTGTGTAGTAGAAAATATTGCAGACATGTGGGCAATTCAAAACTCAGGTATTTATAAAGGACATTACCATATTTTGCATGGAACTTTGCCCTCTTTGGAAAGAAAAAAGGATGATGGGTTGTTAATTTCTTCATTGATTAATCAAGTTAAAAAAAATTCAGTTAAAGAAGTAATTTTGGCAACAAGTGCTACAATAGAGGGGCAAACAACCGCACATTACATTCAGGATAGTCTAAAAGATACAAAAGTGAAGATCTCAAAACTTGCGCAAGGATTACCAGTGGGTGGAGAAATAGAATTTCTAGATGACGGAACTTTGTTTTCAGCCTTTAAAAATAGAGGCCCTGTTATTAACGACTAAATTTCTTCGTAAAGAGAAAGAGTCAAAAAATCATCAAAATTTTCTTTTGTTATCATTTTTTTAAATATTTTTGATGCTTCTGTAAATGGTATTATATTAAAAGTTTTCTCACCTACTCTTTGTTTAGTTTTATTTAGTTCATCTTCTATTAGTTCGTCAATTAATTTCTCATCCACTACTCTTCCATCATCAAGTTTGACTTTATATTTTAACCATATCCAGAGCTGGGTTCTGCTTACCTCGCAAGTGGCTGCGTCAGCCATAAGATAATTGACCACCACGCACCCTAATCCGACTAGCCAATAGCCCATGTATTCAATACCTTCTTGAAGATTTTCTCGTACCCCAATCTCTGTAATGTTGTTATCAATTTTGGGCGCAACTAATAAAGCAGCTCTGTCTATTTTTTCATTATTAAATTTTTTAATTTGATTTGGACCCTTAAAATTTTTTTCAAATATATTCTTTATAGGTTTTACCAAACCTGGATGAGCAATCCATGCCCCATCATTTCCTTGATTCACTTCTCTTTCTTTGTCTTTTTTAACAACCATAAGAGCTTTTTCATTTAATTCAGGAGGATTTGATTTCGCAATAACCTGGGCAGACATGCCTCCCATTGCAAACGCTCCTCTTCTATGACAGGTATCAACAAGTAGTTTGTTATAATTTGACATAAAAGGAACAAACATGTTTACTTTTGATCTATCTGGTAAGATAACATTTTTAGTGTATCTGTAGACCTTTTGATAAGAAAAAAGGTAATCCCATCTTCCTGCATTTAAACCAACAATGTGGTCTTTAAGTTCCCATAAAAATTCATCCATTTGAAATACTGCATTGATTGTTTCAATAAGAACTGTAACTTTAACTGTTCCAATTTCTAAATTTAATTTTTTTTCACAGAACGAAATTACATCATTAAGCAGTCTGCATTCAAGGTAGTGCTCTAGTTTTGGTAAATAGAAATAGGGGCCGCTTCCGTTTTCAATAAGTTTTTTTGCATTATGAAATAGAGAGAGACCTAAATCAAAAAAAGTTCCAGATATCCTTTCACCATCAATTGTTGCATTTTTTTCATCGAGATGTAGACCTCTAGGCCTAATAATAAGAACAGCTGTTTTGTCGTTTAACTTATATTCTTTTTTACTTTGTTCGTCAGTAAAATCGATTTTTCTATTTATGGCGTCTTTTATGTTGAGTTGTCCTTGAATTATATTATCAAATGTTGGTGTCAAAGAATCTTCAAAATCTGTCATATAGCAATCTGACCCTGAATTTAAAGCAGAGATAAGCATTTTTTTTGGTACAGGAGGACCAGTAATTTCAACTTGTCTTTTTAAAAGATCTTGAGGAATATTTTTTATTTTCCACTCTTTATCTCTAATTTCACTAGTCTCTTTTAAAAAGTCTAGTTTCTCACCATTATTAATGGCTTTTTGTCTTTTCTTTCTTTTATCCAATAGCTCAAGTCTTTTATACTTGAACTCTTCGTGAATTTCTTGAACAAATTTTAGGGCTTCATCAGATAAAATTTCACCATATCTAGACACACTTTTGCCATACGATAGACTTCCTCCTTTTAGTAAATATGAAGCTTCACTAATTTTAAAAAAAGAAATTGGTATTTTGATATCATGTTTCATTTTAATTATTTTTTTTACTTATCTGGTTGTCATGTATAGTATATCGAAACTACTTTTTGAATAAAATGAAAAGTTATTTAGAATTTGAAAGCGATATAAAAGTTTTAGAGGAAGAGCTTGAGAAATTAAAAGACCCTTTTAACGAAGAAGGCATATCTGAAGTAGATACGCAAAAAATATCTCGGATACAAAGTGAGATTGATTCAAAATTAACGGCATCATATGCCAATTTAAACGAATGGCAGATAACACAGGTTGCAAGGCACGAAGAACGACCTAAAGCAAAATTTTTTATAGAAAATTTATTTACAGATTTTATTCTTTTATCTGGTGATAGACGATTTGCTGAAGATTCTGCTGTTATTGCAGGTTTTGGTCTTTTTGAAGGTAAATCTGTTTTAGTTATAGGTCAAGAAAAGGGCGAAGATCTAGATACTCGACTTAAAAGAAACTTTGCCATGATGAGACCGGAAGGTTATAGAAAATGTATTAGGTTAATGAAACTTGCAGATAAATTTAATATTCCTATAATTACTATAATAGATACACCCGGCGCATATCCTGGCGTTGGAAGTGAAAAACGAGGAATCGCAGAAGCAATTGCTAGTTCAATAGATTGTATGTTGTCCCTAAGAATTCCAGTTATCGCTTGTATAACGGGAGAAGGGGGAAGCGGTGGAGCGATCGCTTTAGCTTCCGCAAACAAAGTGTTGATGCTTGAGAATGCAATTTATTCTGTAATTTCACCGGAAGGAGCAGCAGAAATAATTTTTAAAGATCCCGCAAAAAAAGAACAAGCTGCCAAATCTTTAAAGCTCACCGCAAGCGAGTTACTGAAACTTGGTGTTATAGATGAAATAATTCAAGAACCAATTGCCGCACATAGAAATAAAGAACAAGTTATTTCTTCTATTAAGGCAGCATTAATAAAGCACCTAGAAGAATTTAAAAATTACACTAGAGAAGAAATATATGAACAAAGGAAAAAAAAGTTTTTACAACTTGGAAGACAAAAAAGTTTTACAATATTTTCAAAAGATGAGGGCGGTTTAGTAGAAAAATACAATTTTTTAGTACTAATTAAAAAAAGTTATCTTAAATACAAACATAAGATAATAATAGCTTTTCTATTATTTTTAGCAGTGGGTATATTTTTAATTAAATAGTTTGCAAAGCGCCACAACAGTGTTTATATTTTTTTCCTGTAGCAGAACATTTTTCATTTCTAGATATTTTTTCATTTTTTTTAATTTTTAATAAGCATTTTGGATCATTTATTAAACTATTATTAGTATTTAAATTTTTACTTGTCAATTTCTCCCGTGGAACGATTTCAAGGTTGTTTAGAAAAGTAATAAAATCGATTTTAATTTTATTTAATAAATCTTCAAATAATTTGAATGCTTCTCTTTTAAATTCCTGCAAAGGGTCCTTTTGCGCATAGCCTCGCAAGCCCACCACTTGTCTTAAATGTTCCAAGTATCGCAAATGTGATCTCCATAAAAAATCAATAGTTTGTAAGAAGATTCTTTTTTCAAGATCTAAGTTTGTAGCTTCTGTGAGAAGTTTATTTCTTTTGTTTCTAAATTCATCAAATTTTCTTCTGATAATATTTTCAAACTCTTTATTTTTTAAGTTTGTGATTTTTTCCAATTCTTCATGTTTAAATGATCGACCCATTATAGGCTTAATTTTGGTTTTAAAGGCGTCAAGATGATTTTCTCTTGTATAAATTGCTTTCTCATTTGAAAAGTTTTTGATCAGATCTTCTGTAAAGGAACTAATTATTTCATTTATCTTATTTGATTTAAGTATTTCCTTTCTTTGTTCAAAAATAACTTGTCTTTGATCATTCATAACATCATCGAATTTTAATAAAGTTTTTCTTATATCGAAATTTCTAGCCTCAACTCTCTGTTGTGCTCTTTCCAAGGCTTTATTTATCCATGGATGGTCAATCGATTCTCCTTCTTTTAGTCCAAATTTTTTCATTATTCCGTCTATAGATTCAGATCCAAAAATTCTCATCAAATCATCCTCTAAACTTATATAAAATATAGATTTGCCCGGATCGCCTTGCCTTCCCGATCGTCCTCTCAGTTGATTGTCAATTCTTCTGCTTTCATGTCTTTCAGTTCCAATAACAAATAGACCACCTTTTTTTATAACTTCATTTTTTTCCTGTAAAATTAAATTTTTTTGGTTGTTTAATTCTTCTTTGGTTAGATGGGTTTGACTTCCTCCTAGCTGAATATCGACGCCACGACCGGCCATGTTAGTGGCCACTGTCACGGCATCTAATTCACCTGCTTCAGCGATGATTCTAGCTTCTTGTTCGTGATATTTGGCATTTAATACGTTGTGAGATATTTTTTTTGCTTTAAGTAAAAGTGAAATTTTTTCAGATTTTTCTATACTGGTTGTTCCAACTAAAACTGGCTGGTTATTTTTGTTACAATTTTCTATTTTTTCAATTATGGCTTTATACTTTTCTTTTTCTGTTCTAAAAATTTGATCATTTAAATCAGTTCTTGCCAACGGATCATTTGTAGGTATTGAAACGGTTTTTAGTTTATAAATGTCATAAAACTCTTCAGATTCGGTCATTGCAGTTCCCGTCATCCCTGAAAGCTTGCTGTACAATCTAAAATAATTTTGATAGGTGATAGAAGCCAGAGTTTGATTTTCGCTTTGAATTTCAACTTTTTCTTTTGCCTCTAAAGCTTGGTGCAGTCCATCAGAAAATCTTCTACCTTCGAGCACCCTTCCTGTAAATTCATCTATAATTTGTACTTTGTTATCTCTAACGATGTATTCAGTGTCTTTTGAAAATAATAAATTTGCTCTTAGAGCTTGGTTGATGTGGTGAACCAAATTAATGTTCTGAGGATCAAAAAAATTATTGTTTTTAAGAATTCCATAAGTTTGTGAAAGTTTTTCTATTTTGTCTATGCCTTTTTCAGAAAGCATCACATTTTTGTCTTTTTCATCTATTTCATAGTCAGATTTTTCAAGTTTTTTAATAAACTTGTTGCTTACGAAATACTGGTCCGATTTGTCTTCGGTTGCTCCAGAAATTACGAGAGGAGTTCTTGCTTCATCTATAAGTACGCTGTCTACCTCGTCAACCACGCAAAAAAAATGATCTCTTTGTACCATTTGTTCAATGTTGTACTTCATATTGTCTCTTAAATAGTCAAAGCCAAACTCGTTATTGGTTCCATAAGTTACATCACAGTTATAGTTTTTTTTTCTAATCTCATCTTCAAGATCATTTGTGATGCATCCAACAGATAAGTCTAAAAAATTGTATACTTGACCCATCCATACCGAATCTCTTTTTGCCAAATAGTCATTTACTGTAACAACGTGAACGCCTTTGCCTAATAAAGCGTTTAAATATACGGGTAGCGTTGAAACCAAAGTTTTGCCTTCTCCTGTTTTCATTTCAGCAATTTTACCCTGGTGAAGGATAATACCCCCCATTAGCTGACAATTATAATGTCGCTCCCCCAAGGTTCTTCTGGCAGCTTCCCTTACACATGCAAAGGCTTCTGGAATCAAATCTTCCAGTTTTATTCCATTTTGAATTTTTGATTTGAATTCAGCAGTTTTGGCTGGAAAACTTTCACTAGGCATTTCTTTGATTTTTGGTTCCCAGTCATTAATTCTTTCGACAATTGACTTTAAGCGATCAAGCTCTCTTTGGCTCGAATTTTTAATAAATTTACCAATAATGTTACCAATGTTTAGCATAAATAATTATATTTTCTTTTGTAAAGTAGTATAAAATATATTAGTCCGATTAAGACTTATATAATCAATAATAACAAATTTTAAATACTAATGACTGTAAACTTGAAAAATTTTTTCAACCCTAAAATTAAAATACCAAAAATGGGTGAATTTCAAGAATTACAATCAATCGAAGGATTAGAAGTTTCCGCTATATCTGCTGATCTTTGGAACGATGGTCGCGATGACTTATTTTTGGCATATTTTCCAGATGGCGCAAATTTTGCCGCGGTTTATACGACATCTAAAATTACTTCCGTTTCTATTAATTGGAACTTAAAAATCAAAAGGCATTTCGTTAAAGCGATTCTGTGTCATACAAAAAACGCAAATACTTTTACAGGCATAAAGGGCGCTCAAGGATTAAAAGAAATTGCT